>Ga0181612_104339_pt1 | contig 11013 bp, 6 predicted proteins | sample HoacroProtozoa21_FD_119630 | JGI IMG/M metagenome (GOLD analysis project Ga0181612, IMG submission 119630) | Hoatzin crop microbial communities from Cojedes, Venezuel. Combined Assembly of Gp0051906, Gp0051904, Gp0051908 | reverse complement strand
GGCCCTGCTAAAAAGCCCGTCCCCAGCTTTCTTACAAGTCTGCTTTAAGTACTGGAAGGCCACAATAAGGTCTCCCGCAGACTTCTCTTCTCCAGGCTCAACAGACCCAACTCTCTCAGCCTGTCCCCATAGCAGAGGGGTTCCAGCCCTCAGATCATTGCTGTGGCCTCCTCTGGACCCAGTACTACTAGACGGGATGAACAGACCCAGCAGATCTTGCTGTAGATGTGCACCTAGCTAGGAAACTCAGCAGACCTTCTCTACATTAGCACTGTTCAAGGTCAAAACAGATACTAAGAAATTGCAACTGGTGTGAGTGTGCTTGGTCCTGGTCCTAAAGCGACCGTATGTTTAGAGGCTGTATGGGCAGAGAGCATCAAGGCTGACCACCAGACTGACGAAGATAAGCAGGAGGGTTTGCATGAGGCTGGGAAGAAAAACTGAAGTTAGAACATGGGGTAAGGGAGAGACAGGCTGACACTGATAAAAGAACAGGATGAGATGGAGACTGCACTGATGAATTTAACACACACAGTTATGGTTCTTTGGATGTGTGGGTGGAACAGAAAAGGGCAGCATCCAGATTACAAAATGCTTTAAACTGGGGCTAATACAGTTTTCTGATCTTTCTGCCCTCTGACAGAGGACAATACAGAAGCTGTCCTCCCCGACATTGCTCTTTTCTTCCCAGACTTCCCTCACATTAGATGTTTCCTTCTTAAACACAAGAACTACTGCAATCCTACGAACGCTTTACCTCCGTAACTTCTACCCATGATTTTCTTCTTCATCCTCAGCTATTTTTTCTTCTGAATGAACTTCTTCAATAAAGGTCCTAATAATTATTTGAGCACATAACCCACAGAAAAGCCCTGAACAATCACAGCAAGTCTAAAGTTACTTTTGAAATAAGACTTAATATCCAAGTACTTGTATGCCTACCAGAAACAATATTACTGCTGATAATCTTCCCTCCCAGCGTAGCCAGTGATTTTGGTACTACGGTAATGATGCTACCACTTGTAGTTTTCACGTAAGTAGCAGCCCCCGGAGTCCCAGCCATCCGAGCCCCTATAGAGGGGCTAACCGTTGGCCGCGTATATGTTGCTTGAGTTCCTGTTGTAAAGAGAGAACAAGAAAGTTCATTGTTAGAACATGACCCTCTACTAGTATCTGTGGAAAAATCAAGCTTAGAAAAAAAGCATAAGATTTTGTTCAGTGACCCTCACACTGCAATTTATTACCACCTTTAACAATTCTGCTCATACTTTTTAAGCCCATACAGCAATATTCAAGTATATACCAACTTTAAATCGACGTAAGAGTCTTCTGAAGTATGTCTGTATGCTTGCCACTTGCTCCCTTCGATGCCTAAGGGTTAGGCATCTGATGACACTACCAGAACTGATCTCTTTCTCTCTTGAAAGACATCTACACTCTCACTTCTCCTACCTGACAAATTGTTTATAAAGAACACCACCAATGACTGGTCTAAATATCACATCAAGAAAAAAATATGACTGACGATTATAACACAACTTTATGGATTTAGCATTTGGCGGTACAAAAGAAACCTCCTGACGTGGTATAAATGGTGCTTTTTCAGACCTATTCCTTCTCAGAATGGAAGCAGAACTGAGCCCACAAAAGAAACCTGCTGAAAATAATAATACAAGTCAACGGTTACACCAACATTGCAATTCCATTCTCCTTGTACCGCTGCAGATAGCGCACTACAGACCTTAATTGCTAAAGATCACAGAGCAGTTTGTTACAAGAAAGCCATGTGTTCAAATCCAAGAGAGCACACTACAAGTTTTACCAATTAAAGGAACTGCAAAACTGCTAGATTTTTATGTACTTAATGTTTTTCTCAAGTACTTCAAAAGCTAAAGAAAAAAATATTAAACATTAGTTTATGCTAATACTCCCAAGTCATGCTCAAAATCCAGGAAATACGTTAGAGTTTTCTGAAAAGTAGGATAAAGCTGCCTTTCAAGTTTTCCTCATACATGCTTACAATCTGAACATTACATTCTGCATTTCTTATTAAGGATCAGAAATAAACAAATACAGTTAGATCCCCAGAAAAAAACCCTGGGAGTTTAAAACTCAATTTACTGGCCTTTTTATAAATTCACTGCAGGACTATGAGCAAGTCACCTGTTTTTCAAAATCCATCTATGTAAAACAGGAATGATGCTGACCGATGCTGACCTATCTGCATGAGGTACCTAAAAAGTTGTATTAGACAATTTACATTAATTTAAGATGCTACAAAAGTGCAAAGTATCAGTATGAGTTGCAAGAAAACTTCCTTTAAAATAAACCCAGTCTGGAAGGAATGATCACATTTTTGTGTAGCAATTAAAAAAGATCATAAGGGGGGTAAAAGAACACTCAGTGCAAAAATCCTAATCTAGAATAAATATCAACAGGGTTGTGAATGTGCTGTTGTACTCACTGTTCACAAGAGAGAAGTGCTTTTTTATACCCTAATAAACCATGGTTGATTGCCTGTATGTCTGGGTTACCCTCCCTTCCCTTCTCAGAGCCATAACTTACCAGTGGGAGTAGTGACCAGTTTAGTTGTCATGATAGTCCCATTACTGCTAACCACCATAATAGGTGAATTGCTACTGCTGGGCAAGGTCGCTGTAACTGGTTTGGGAAGGATTTTACTGGGCTGCACCTGTTGAGTGATTATTTTAACACCTAGGAAAGGAGAAAGGTCACTGTTAAAATACAGGCACGAAAAGTTACTTGCTGAAATGCTTTCTCAGACCAAGCCCTAGCGGGCAAGTAGCCTTGCAAGGCTTCTGTTCTGAGCCCATGTATTCTTGATCCTGAAAAAGAATTAATTTCTTTTTTTGTTTGGGTTGGGTTTTTTTTTTTTTTTTTGCTTTGCAAATAAAAAGACAGTCGTCATCTTTGCCTTTCACGTGCCTGTTTCAATTCCTAGCTACTCCCACTGAGGCATGGGATTCCATTCCATTATGGATTTGTTGCAGTGATTAATTGTTTCTGGTCCATGACTCAAAAAATTGACCACTTCCCAGGAACCAACAGGTTACAAGCAACATCAAATTTGTTCATATACAGTGAGCCATCTAAAAGTGAAGTAGTTCTTCATCATTTTAGTCCGCAAATTCTAATGTGTCTTAATTAGCCTAGTGGAATTTCATCCCTCTGAATAAATTAAAAAAAGCTTTCTGCACAAAAAGTACCAGTGGATGTAAGGAAGCAACTGTGACAGCACTGGCTAGGGAAGGTTGTGTTAAGTAAACTGCTCGCTCTCCTCTTGATTTATTGTTATCTTGAAGCCACAAAGCAACAGGGCTGAAACAAGCTCTGAGTAGAATCAGCAAGAACAAAGGATGAGGACACCTTAGTACAGCAAGGATTCCGCTCCCTCTCTCTCCATTTGTGTAGTGGAACGGGACCTCTGTGAGATTCACTTCTCAGCTGCAAACCAGGAGGTTCGTGTCATCTGTCCAAAAGTATATCCAGGACACTTGCATCTTACATTCTGTTCCATGATGAGGTAAATGCATTGTGTTGGTCAAATGCCATGAAAACACCCACCCTGAATTCATCCCATCTAAATGTAGGCACTTCTATTTGTAGACAAATATTTCTAGGTGAACAGTTTTGTCCACCTGGGACGAGAAACATCCTCAGGAGATGTTTTCTTCTCTCTGCGTTGACTATAAAAGCAGTACCAAGCGAGTAAGCTCTGAACATAAATAATGAGGCTAGGAAAGAGAAACTGAAGCCTTTGCATCATCCAGACACAAAACTGGATAAAAAGCAAAGTCTCTGTGAAAACTGATTCACATCTTCCAGAAGGACTAAGTATTAGATGGTATTTCCAAAGAAACTTTAACTAAAAATCACATTGAGCCTAAACCCACGGTAGCAGGCAAGGAGTGAAGCTCTTATCAAATATTGTTCAGTGACTGGAAGTTGGAGACCTCTTATCTGTCTTCGTTAGGGGGTATTTTTTCTCAGGCAATGGTCCTATAATCCAAAAGGAAGTTCAACAAAGGACAGAAGTAGGGCTGTTTGATTTTTCATTCTATAGTCTATTTTAATTATTTGATCTAAATAGTATGAATATAAAATAATTTTACTAATATGCTTAATATAAAATAAGGACATCAAAATACTTTGCACTTTTATAGCACTACTTCCTTTAGAATCATAATTTTGCAAACATTACTTCTTACTAATTCTTACTAATTTATGGAAATAAGAACTGTATCCTACAGCAGAGTAAAGCCAACACAAAAAGATTACATGACTTGCCCAAAGTCAACTGAATGAATCAATGCTACAAAAAGACTCCAGTCCAGCTTCCAGTCTCAGATCTAATCGTATTTGTTTTGACAAGTACCTCAAAAGTAGGTTTTGATTTCTGGACCCAAGAAAAGAATTATAACATGGATTAACTGCTTCCAGTTGATACAGTTGAACAGCTCTTGCATCTTCAGAAAACTGGTGTCTTCCAGGTTGCCAATCACGTTACTTTTGAAGATATTTACATACCTTTCAGTCTCTAAAGATAAAACATTCATTCCTCAAGCATGGTCTGTATACCCAAAGCAAACAAGAAGAGTGACAGAACCAAATTCTTCAGTTACTGTTAGCTGAAAAATTAAGACATCCTTCACTATCTACTTACATCCAGGTTTAATGCCAAATCCTGTACTCTAGTAACTATGCCTTAATGATAGATCCCCATGTGCGTTTTGGGACAGAATTCTGCCCCACTTTCTCGAGTTGCAGTTAGAATATGACCAAGATTAACTCCAACTACCTGATTCCTGTTTGATCTGAATGGTGGGCTTGATACCAGCTGGCAACTGAGACTGCTGCGGCTGCTGTTGAGCTACAGAAGACTGCACCAGCTGCTGCTGCTGTTGTTGTTGTTGCTGCTGCTGTTGCTGCTGCTGCTGCTGCTGTTGCTGCTGCTGCTGCTGTTGGGCCTGTTGTATTTGGTGCAGCTGCTGTTTGGGGGACTGCTGATGCTGTTTAGGAAACTGTGCTAAGATCTGAGTTGGATTCCCAACCAGACCTTTTGGGGAAGGTAGTCTGGTAGAGGCAACTTTAATTGCCGACGTAGACACACCTGAGAAAGAGTAAATGGTTTAAGACTGAGCAGTGCAACATGAAAGAAAGATATTACAATTTCTTAAATACTTTTACATTTAAACTGTCTTTACTACTGAAAGATGCACAGACATACATTGAATAAAAAAGCTCCTGCATAGCGGAAGCACTCTGTTCAGAGACAAGGGAGCTTTATATCAGCTCTCTATGTGGCAGTAGAACAGCAGCTAATGAAAAGACCACAATCCCAGTCTACTTCCTGCACCTTTCATAGTACAAATAATTCACAAATATTTTCAGAGCCTGATATTTAAGCTTCAAGAAAGCAAAATAGTGAACCACTACAAAAAGCTAGAATATGAGGATAACAAATACCAAACCCATCAACATCAGTAGGGAGTACCTGTTAGTGAGCACAATGTTGTTTTAAAATACTGAATCAAGTAATGGTATGTAATTAGAAAACTGTGGAACACTCATTTTTTGTGCCATTAAGTTAGGTGATCTTATAAGTAATAAGGTGATTAGAACAAGTTTGCAGTAAGATGGAAAGACAAAGTTCCCAAATAAATCTTAATACTTATTCCTGTCATTCCCTTACATAGTTGTCACATTTCCAGCAAAATTTCACTTCATGTAGAATTATAAACTGCACATCCATAAGCAAGCACCAAAAAAAGACAAACATACAGCCCATGTCTTATGAAGGCAGTTTTTTAACCAGCTGTAATGGAAAATAGAAAGAAAATCTCCTCTCATTTCTCTACATTTACAGATGGCAGTGATAATGATAGATCATAATAAGCTACAATGCTGGCAACCTAAACAAGGAACCCTCTTCTCACTGCATCATCCAAGACAGTTTCATCATTTCCTTGGTCAGCTGTTCTCATTCACGAATTTAACTTTCTTCACAGCTGGAGTAATTATCAGTTTATGTCACAAAAATGTTTCACCAGCATCTTCTGCAGTGACACTGATAATCTTGGAAAAAAACAAACCAAAACATTAAGAGATATTCCACCTAAGATATTTTAGAATTACAGCTTCTTCCATGATCAAAGCCAATGAAAAGTCCACAGTTCAGACAATATGAAATACTGCCGCAACATTTTCTGCTCTGTAGATCAGCATCTTGAGGATCTGATTAAAAGAAGCAGTATGGAAGACAAAGCACCTCCTCAGCCTTGAGTTTGTTGCCCAACTTCTTGTAGAACTGAATAAGAATGGAAAACATGGACGAGGAAAAACTGCCATGCCATACTTGTCAGAGTATTTTTCAAGTGCTGGTCACCGAGGCCCTTTCATTCACCCACAGCTTCCCTTCCAAATGGTTAAGTAGTGGCTGTGGAATTGAATCAGTTGAGCCAGCATACATAGTTGGAATTAGAAATCAGAAACCTAAGAATTTTAATCCAGGCCCACTCAAGTCTTAATTTCTAAGGACTTGAAAACTGAGATGCTGATATAACGCACATATAAAAAGGTGGAAACACCTCTCTACCCTTCAGAATTGTCATCAAGATTAGTCACCACAAGAGATATTCTAGAGACTGGGCACGTCAAGCATAAGTTTCATTCATTTGATGTTAACTTTGCATGTTTTTGTAAATCAGGCTTTAAGAGAAACAACCATCTTCAACTCCTGGAAACAGCCATTTCCCACGCATCAGAGGTCTTCAGGCCAATCATTTTGGGGCTACAAAGTTTTAATGCTGCAAGTACAATCTTTTCAAAATAAAAAGCTATGTCACACTGTCTCACCACTTTCCCTTCAAAAAGAGGATCTGCACATTAACTGTTGAAGAGTGAGAGAGTTCAACAAGAACTTCTGTGCTCTTGGATCAGTTTCATCAGCAGACTTCTTCAACATCTCCTGTGCTTTATTCATCGTAACGCAAAGTGCATCTCCCCTGTGCTATCCTCAGAACAAAGTCCACTTCATCAGTGAAAGAGCTTTTATAAATATAATGTTATTGCCATACCTTGTGCTACTGTTGACATAACGACTGACGGTGTTGATGACACTACAGCAGTCACAGCAATAGTATTTGCAGCACAGGAGGGAGTGGAACAGCTACTGCTGCTGCTGCTACTACTGACCAAAGAGGACTGAGAAGCAGTTATAACCATGGGTTGCTTTTGAGTAGTTGAGGCAATGACTGATGTTGGGACAAGTTTCGTAACTGCTGCATAGTTGTGGGACTTTGAGAGGATGTTGGGTACAAAAGTTGAGCTTGGAGAGGTGGTTACTATTATCACCTGAAAGGAGAAAAAGAACAACAAGAAATTTATTTGTTCTTTGCATTTATTTAAAAGCATAACATTTCAGTAATATATGTATGCATATTTAGCTTTAGGGATACATGTGTATTAAGACCATTTAAGAGTTTCATATTAACTTGTGCTGGCAATGAAAAATTTCAATTAGTTTGAAGAAGTGGTGATAAAACATTTCCTTAACATTGGTTCTAATTAAAGTAGAACTATCTCGTCTGAAGGCAAACAGACAGGAATGAACTGCTTGGCTTTGTTAAACATGGCCAGGAAGCCTGAAGCCCATTTTAGATGGAACTGAAGGGATTTCAAGCAAGTTTTAAACACCCTTCTCCCAAACCTTGCACATATATCAACAAATGACAATGAGAGAACAGATGATTTTTTTTTTTTATCTCTTTACCAACTAGCAAGCAGTTGCTGAGTCAGTAATGGGAAATATTTTTGATCCACAAGGCTGTAAACAATCAATAATTCAGTGAAAAGCCTGGTTTAGGTTTAAAACAACTTCTGCTTTAATTAGTGTTCTTGATAACAAGAAATTCTTCCTTATCTGTCTGAAAACTGTTTGTCTAAAGACAATAAACATTACCCCTCATGCGAGTTACAATTACAACACCTTGAATCTGATTTGACACAGAAAAACAGAGAATTAATTATAACATTGGAAGAGGTCTGTTCTTACGCAACTGACCTAGAAAACTAAGCATTTCTTAAGTACTGAATATGGGGACTATTTAATTGAAGAGATTCCTTTTATTGTGCTTATACGCACCTCCTTGTACTTACAAACACACAGTTAAAATACAAACACACAGCACAGAAATATAATCTATTTTCAGTTGACCATGCAAGAACATTGAGAAATTGCTTAAATAATTCAGTTGTCCCAGTAAAAATTTCATTTATTAAAAACCTTGAAAATTAAAACTTATTAATGTTTTGATGTAACAAAAGCAGACAGAAAAAAAAGATACTGAAGGAGTAAAGAAAAACTGTGTCAGCTCAAACCAAAAGTCTTACACTACTACCCAAGGACGACTGAAACCTTGCCTGACAGAGAAAAGAAATATGATAATGGCATCAGAAATAGACTTCAGTGACAGATCAAGCAGTAAGAGATAAAGAGTTCATAATTTGGTTAAAAAAAAAAAATAACCACATGGATGGAATAAAAGCACCAAATTTCACCACTGTGGCTGCCTCTGCCTCTCCTTCCCCCCTAGTCCTTAGTTTTACGGTCCTCGCTACTTAGCTAAGCCTTTAGCAACCTGATCGGAGGAAAGCCAAAACCTTAGTACCTCCACAAGCTACAGCAGGTTGACTGCAGCCAACCAGTGCCTGAAGGACAAGGTTTCCACATCTGCTGCTCCACCACTTTATTGCATTCTCCAGGGAGAACGTTTTCTCTCCATCACACTTATTTTTGCCTTCTTTTGCCTAACCTTGATTTAATCAAAACACCCTTCTGAAATTGCTCTTGGGCTATAACCATGCAGATCAGCTGACCACGACACAGCTTGATTCTGGTACAAGGCTTTCAGATGAAAAGATCCTGCAATGTGCCTCTGGAGTTTTATCCTGTTTCTTAAACAGTTAACACTAGAAAAACTTCCCAAGTGTTTGAATTGTAGGGCCACATCCATTCCACCTAGGATAACTAATTTAGGAATACAGTCAAAGGACAACCTACAGCTACAAAAGGCAGATTACTCACATTAAACTTCCTATATAATCCACAGCGCAACAGGGCAAGTTCAACAACTCCACTAAGTACAGATATGTAGGAAGAATCTGGGCATAATCACAACGCCTGAACACCACTATTCCTCATTCAAAGACAGAGATAAAATCCTCCATTCAAGATTATCACTTAATAACACTTCATTTAATCACATAAGTCAAAAACTTGTAAAGCGTTATAGTTCAACAGTGATCACTGTCCTGTGACTACGCAGGTTTGGGTCTCTTTATTCTATATCTTCTTTCAAAATTAACCCAGAACAAACATTAGTCATCTTCATTGTATGAAGCATATCCAGAAAACAATTTTCAGGTAAAAAAAAAATAAAAGCGTTAAAGCTCAAATCCCAGTAATTATACCTGAGATACTATTTTCTCATGTATGTTGAAATGATCGGAGTAAGCTCATCACGGTTACCAAAACTGTATCACACCTTTTACAGCAGAAAGACTACCTGATTATTTAAAAAGAAAAAAAAAAGCAAGTTGCTTGTTTGTTATTGTTGATTTTAATTAAGGTAAAAACTAATTCCTAGCATACACTGAAATTAGTCCCGTCAGCTCTGTTTTGAGACATCAATGCGTAGTCCCCAAAGAAATAAAGGACTGCCAGAAGCTTCATGAGCTAGATTCCTTCTATGTCCTAGGCAGAGGACTTGATTGTAAGACAATCCAGACACCAGAGCTGTGACGTTACTAGTTGTTACAACAAATCTTCCTCCAATCTATTAAAATGTCAAAACAATTCAGAAAGCTGGCATGCAAAAATGAACAATTTCATTCATATCCAAGAACTTCACTCATATCCAACTGCACTTGTTTAAATGGTACATTTCCCATCTGAGTCTAACAAGTTTCACATTTAATTTAAAACTACTAAAAGGGATTTCTCCCATCAAAATGACCCAGTTACGTATTCTGGCAGATCTAGACTCAACAGAAGAGGGCAGTGTGACAAGTTCAGATACAAACACGACTATGGCTCCCTAATGAAACAAGCAATGACTTTCCTATCACTGGAGATTAGAATCATAGAATGCTTTGGGCTGGAAGGGACCTTTAGAGGTCATCTAGACCAACCTCCCTGCAGCGAGCAGGGACATCTTCAACCGGATCAGGTTGCTCAGAGCTCCGTCCGACCTGGTCTGGAATGTTCCCAGGGATGGGGCATTGACCACCTCTCTGGACAACCTGGGCCAGGGCCTCACCACCCTCACGGAAAAGAATTTCTTCCTTGTATCTAGGCTGTATCTACCCTCCCTTAGTTTAAAGTCAGTACTCCCTGTCCCTGCCAAAAAATATTTTCCCCATCTTTCCTATCGGCCCCTCCAGGCACTGGCAGGCTGCAATAAGCTCTCCCCACAGCCTTCTCTTCCCCAGGCTGAACAGCCCCAACTCTCTCGGCCTGTCCTCGTAGGAGAGGTGCTCCAGTGCAAGTGCACATTGCCAGGTCATGTTGAGCTTTTCATCCACCAAACTTTCACAGTTTGCAGTGAGCTTTGATTTTGTCTGTTACTGCATCTGATCCCACTGGAAAATTCAACAAAGCTGATCGAAAAGGAATCTTACTTCTTGTATTGTTATGTGTTGGGCGCCTTTGGCTAGTCAGTAACTTTATTTCCAGGGCATTTGAAGACTCTGAACATGCTGTACAAACATACAGGCTTTTCCTAAAGAATGCCTGACGATATTTATATATTGTGTCTCATAATCTTTCAATATTACTTGCAAATTCCATTCTGTGTACATGACATGCAATAAAAACAAGTGGTTTATCTTGTGCTAGGCAAGATTTGAAACAGGCATCTGGTTTGCATTTTTGATATAATATAGAAACGTTGAGATCAGTACAAATGAATTGTCCAGCTGGATGAGACAGTC
>Ga0181612_163189_pt1 | contig 11014 bp, 9 predicted proteins | sample HoacroProtozoa21_FD_119630 | JGI IMG/M metagenome (GOLD analysis project Ga0181612, IMG submission 119630) | Hoatzin crop microbial communities from Cojedes, Venezuel. Combined Assembly of Gp0051906, Gp0051904, Gp0051908 | reverse complement strand
TTCCAGTGCTCCATCACCCTCAGAGGGAAGAAGTTCTTCCTCATGTTCAGACAGAACTTCCTGTGCTTCAGTTTGTGCCCATTGCCCCTTGTCTTGTTGCTGGGCACCACTGAAAAGAGTCTGGCCCCATCCTCTTGACACCCACCCTTAAGATATTTATAGGCATTTATAAGGTCCCCTCTCAGCCTTCTCTTCTTCAGGCTGAACAAGCCCAGCTCCCTCAGCCTCTCCTAATAGGAGAGATGCTCCAGTCCCCTCATCATCCTCGTAGCCCTCTGCTGGACTCTCTTCAGTAGCTCCTCATCTTTCTGGAACAACATTTGATGTCTGCACTCGGATATGATGGCAGATAATGTATGCAAGAAGTGCTGTACAGGTGGAGGCTGCAATTGCAACTGGAGTCAGCCCGTTCAGGGTCAAGTACGGTGTCACATGCTGGCTACCAGTGCCCAACTTCATCTTCCCTAAGGAAAGCAAAGTTACTGCCATTAGCTATAGAGATCTCCTGGCGCAATGGACTTTCTATCTTTGTGTCAGAGATCAACTTGTTCATTTTTCTTCCCTTTCCAGTGGTCATCTTCCAGATCCCCTGTTTTGACCTCCATGTTGAAGATTGTTATACACTAACCAGCAGTTATATTGTTATCACATTGGTATATACTAACCAGCAGGTCGATTCACTGAGCCCTGGAGGCAGCTTCAGTGGGCTGCAGCAGCTTCAGAGCTATCCATTTTGCTAACTGGGCTTTGGGGACTAATTCCCACACAAAGAGGCACAAACGTTGTAGTCACAAGCCAGGAAAAGACAAGACGAAAAACCTTCTGCATGATTCTAGGTTGCTTAATGCTTGGCTTTCATCTGTGCGTTGCCCCATGGAAGTTGTTAGGTCCTACTTAGAAACTATAAATGAGACATGCGCTGAAGGTTGTGTGCTTGGTGTCCGGAAGACTTTGTCCCTGCAGGCAAACAGCGTTCACGGATCTACAGAGTTATAACCCCCTTGGTTGTCACAGTGAAATCTGCAGAGAAGGATTAAGCAGCAGTGGGTGACCTTAAAAACTGGGCTAAACAGAAGCGGCGAAGTAATGCAAAGTTCAAAATAAGGATTAGTAAAAATATCTGCTGTGTTTTCGTGTGAAAACTAAAGGAGAGGGTAAAATGAGCTCTGAGAGGTATCGATGACCCACCACTGTGCTATGGCTGCAAGGAAAGCAAAGGGAACCCAAAGGTGTACCAACTGGGGTATTTTCAGTGGTTCACACGGAAAGTTTCCTAAAGCCTGGAGTATAATGTCATTTCAAATACAAACTACAGTTCTGGTCACTCTAATACAGGAAAGGTAAATTCATATTCAAACTGGCAACCTAGCGTCAACAGGATAATTGAGGGGAGTGAAGAGTCTTTTCTCTCACAGGCGATTAAAAAGAGATTGGCTTGTTTAGCTTAGCAAAACAAAGCTTGAGAGGGCATCTTGTTTCCATCTGTAAACAAGAGTGTAAAAATAGGCAGGGAAAGAAAAAAGAACCACTGTTTATGCAAAAGAACGTTATTGGTAAAGGAACATTTGGCGTAGAGTGTCCATAAATAAAGGTACATTGGAAATTTAAAAGTTTTTACTCAACAGCCCTTGTGAAAAGCTTCCCAACAGGAATCAGGAGGGGTCAAAAAATGAAATCAATTTTTAGACGGATGGGGTTGGCTTGTGAAGGGGATTTTATGATGCAGTTACCTATAATATCAAGGGACTGGTTCCTGTGCCCTTGCACCAATTTTCCACAGCAGAGGTTTTTCACTTTCCCCCTCAAGCATCTGGGACTAGCCGCTGTAGAGAAGGACTAATGAGCTAAAAGGACCACAGGTGCAATCCAAAATAGCATTGAGTAGTCCTGTTACTTCAAATGTTTTAACACAGTGACTGTATAGAGTTGAGGGGGATTAGCAGCTGTCAGGGGTGATGAATACCCCAAACTGCTCTTAATTCTAAATGGGAAAAGCTAAAAACCTGCCAGGCTGGAAAAGAATGGGAGTCACCATTGCGTAAATGCTTTCCCACTTTCAAAAGGTTTAAAAAAAAGTCTGTAACAGCATTCAAATGAATAGGCAAATTGTAGGGTGCATCTGGAGTCATTTCAGTCCTGTTATGTCAGGGATGAGAGTGCCCCAGTGGTTTTAAAGCGAAGGCGGCACCCAACGTACGGAAGATGGAAAATAAAATGATAAGTTCGGCAGATAATCGTTTAAAGCGTTCAAAATCTTCTCCCATTCTTTTTAGGTGGATGCGTAGGAGTTATTTTGTTTGTTTCCTCTGTTATTTTGGTTTCTTTTTAGTGGAGAAATCAACGATGACTGTGTCGTTTATTCCGTTACATTTGTTTATGTATGAGAACAGGTATATTATTTGTGCTGAAGAAACGGTCCCAGAGGAATCCAGCTAAAAATGATCCTACCCATAGATGGCAGTAACCGCTAATGGTGCTGGCTGCCAGTGCCGCTCCAGTGCAAATCTTGGGACCCAGACGAGGTTTAAACCAATGGACCTGATCCCCTAAGTTGCTAAACAGCCATTTCAGGGATCTTAAAATGGGGTCAGGCACCGTGCACCTTCCAGAAACCACCAGCAGAATGCCTCTTCCTGGAAGCTGGTTCAATTCCCAGAAATAACCCTACTGTGATTTCTTGAAGGAAGGAGGTATAATATTTACTCAAGTGCTATGGTTGACAGCAATGAGAAATGGCATTTATATTAGAATATTAAATCTTGCTATGTTCTCATCAGACGTATTTTACCTGTAGAATGTGCAGATAAATACCACCTGTGTTCAAAGCTGTCAAAACCGAGTGCCTCACAATGGAGAACAACTTGGACCAATATCCCTTCCTGCCAGCCCAAGAATTAGCTTGTATACAAAATATTGATGTCTTCACTACCTTTGACTAAATAAAGGCAGGAAGAATCATTCTCATGGCACAGAAGAGCAGCAGCAGCTGCTCCTGATTGCCGTTTGCAGGAAGACAGAAGTAAGGGAGGACACTGTCCATAAGAGTTACTTGTTTTCTCTTTATCTTCACACATAGGGAATTGTTTATGTTGCAAACAAGAATTTCATGTCCTCACGACCCTGGTCTTTCTTCTTTCCTAAAGGTGTCCTGCAGCGGGATTGTCAGGCAGGACTTTCCTTGTTGCTTTTTAATCACTCCTTGGAGATCTGGCTCCTACTGACGGAAGATTCTGAACAGAATTTCGGAATTTCAGAACAAATTTCTAAGCAACTGAAAAGGGGAGGACTAGATTGGAGTTTTGGGGTCATCTCTACAGGAAGGAAAGAAGCTAAGGATGATTGCGCATTTTAACTTTCTGGAAATGCATTTATTATTTACATTTTTTCCCAGATATCTCGGACAGGGCAGTGCAAATATACAAGACAAAGTCACCAGCCTACGTGTGCTTTTTGAGAAGGACATAATGTGCTGTGAAGAGACTTAGGATCAGGAGCAGTGTGATGGTACGTGCAAGGACGAATAAGCAATCTGTGTGTGTTGCCAGCAGTTTTAATTTTTTATCACCGTCATATGGGGGATAGTAACGGTCATGGCCTCTGGCTTAGCAGGCATTGTATGCAGCGCAGAAGATGGGGAGGCAGAGTAAATGCTTTCTGGGGTACTCCGGGGAGGGTGTTCCAGGCATAAATGTGCAAAAGAAAGATTACAAGAGTCAGTAGGCAAAATTGTCCGCGGCGGGGACAGACATGAACCTAAGTGGTGAAAGGAGGGTAGAAGGGATGAACATAAAGGTTTAAAAAACGGAGTGCAACGGCATTGTGAATATATGAGAGATACGGAGCTGAAGCTCGGCAGACTCCCTGTGATGCAGCTGGGAGAGGGACAGGGAAGGACACTAAAGGGGGATGGAGGCATCAGAATAAGGGACAGGGGCTTGGTGATAGCTGTCATTTTTAATGGTCTGAGGGGGTAAAACAGATCGTCATGTAAAGAAAGGAAGAGGCTAATGTAGGGAAGGGGAATGGAGGTGAAAAGTGGATGGCTGTTACTTGCTGTTCATTATCCTGTGAGACAGTTAAGCAGTGAATCAATTATGATACCAAGCAATTGTGTAGATAATGAGTTAAGCAATGAAGCAGTTATACAGCAAATAATTTCTGGTATTAAATAAAAATGGTGAGAATCAACAGCAATATGAATCAATTATGCAGAGAACTATTACCAAAGTCAGCGAGTTAAGTAGAGAAACAGTTATACAGAGAATGAATAAATTAATCATGAAATGGGACCATTATGTTGAGAATTAATTATGCAGAGTCTTCCTTTGTGATAAGGGGCATGTCTGAGGGAGCTTCACGTGCAGGAAAAAAAAATCCAAAACAAAACCATAAAAATAGATGCAAAACTAATGACAGTATAAGCGCTGCACCAGTTCTTGGTCGCTTTGCCTGAGACATCCTCTCCTGTGTCTCTTTGGGCTAGACTCAGCTGTGTTGCAATAGATGCTGAAGTCATTGCAGAAGCAGAGGAGAGGAAGCCTATTTCTCCACTGTGCGTTTCTTCACTGGGGACGTGGAGAAGAGACAAAGGAAGTTCAGAGATAACTTTGTGGCTCTGACAAGCGGGATGTAGAAGGAACTCATGGTCTTTGGAGCCACCTAACCTGGACAGAGAGGCTATGGGCTCTTCATGGCCCCAGGATTACTCAGGGTCGAACTTCATGGCATGCTTTCTACCTAAGAGCCTGAAAGCTGGGTTCTCCTCTGCCTCACATCTGTTTCCACCTCTACAAAGTAGGTGTCAACCATCAGCAAAGAAATATTTCCATTTTGTCAGCCCTCTCTGCTGTTATAGCTGGATGAAAAACAACCAGCCTTTTGGACACGACGTGCTCTGATGGTGTCAAATGTAAGCGTTCTTCTTCAAGAGAAGACTGCCCTACTTTAAACAGATAAAAAGTGCAAGGCAGACCACAAGATGGTGGAAAACAAATTTCCAAGTCTGCATTCCTGCAGTAGCAGTTAAGCATACTGATTTATACAGTGGACATAGTATGCTGAATAATTTTTTTTGTTTCTGTGTTGTTCACACACAGAAAAGAGCAAAACAAAAACCCTGCAAGAGAGAAAGGAATCTGTAACATCCTTGACAGAACAACGCATTTTACCAGCTAAGTGCTCAAACCCCTTACCTAGACAACACTTCCGTCTAATTCTGTGGTTGGCTTGACTGCTGGATCCAACTCAGAATAAATGCTGAACTAGTCTTCCAACTATTACCTGTTCCAAGTCTGGACACTAGTTGGATTCTTGAGATGGCTGGTGAAATATCACTCCTGCTGCTCCCATTCCCCTGCCTTGCCAAGGTTAAGAGTGTTATTTCCCACAGCAGCTCAGAAGAGCAGTTGTGAAGAGATCTGTCTTACCTCGACAAAACCTATAGCCTCCGCTTTGGCGACGCTGCAATGCAAGCACAGAATATTTAGGTCTAAAATATTTGTTTCACACCAATGAGTCGAGATGTATGTTCAAATGCAGAAATTACTGTCTTATCCAACAAGGTTTTAATGACATATTTGTTGGTTAGAGAGGAAAACAGTGATATGGTATGTTCTTAAGTTAGTGTTTGGGTTACTAGGATTGTTTTTAGCTAGCAATGAAGTGAAAAGTTAAGATTTCTTAACACATTAGCCAATATTGTTATAAAGCTTGGAACAGAAATATGCAAAATAGAGAAATGTGACATAAAAGTGAGTTTAAAGAAAAATGGGATCTGCTGGAAGCAGGCTGATGTGGTTGGATACCACGCCGCCCTATTTCTGTTCATCCACGGTAAAAATGCTGTAAACTGCTATTCTCATCTGACAACAGAGAATGTTAACTTCAACTCTTGGTATTTGCTCGTATCTGTGGCTTTCTGTCGTCATTTCAGTGCAGCGTGTCAGAATCAAACCTAGCACATGCAGTCGGTATTAATTGCGCCAGATAATCACTAAGGCAGTGTAACAGGATACTTATGTTGAGGTTCAGGGCTGCTGAAGTTGGCACTGCTCTTATGAGGACCTGGCCATGCAGTTGGGAATTGTGCAGATACAGTATACACAAAAGAATGTAAACATTTCTGTATGGAAAATATCCAGAAACGATAAAGGCATGAGATACATACATTAGTCTGCAGCTTGTACTTTTTTTATTTTGGAGGACTATGCTGGGGCAAGGCTGCCAGCCATAACGAAACATTTCCTCTTTTTTTCCCCTCTAAGATATGAGATCTGGAAACAATATTGTTCAGACATTCACACAGGCACTTCATGCTGGTCATTGCACCCACAAAGATAATTTTTTATCAGGTTCGTCAGGTTTATAGGTTTTCTTAAAGATTCCTGCAGCCTTTTGAATACCGTTTTTTTTTTCCAGTTGCCTTCCTCCTGAGGAGAAAGCAGTAGCACTAGCTAAGACGTGTTTTGAGAGGGCATCCTCGGTGACTCAGTCACATGTCGGTGCCTAGGTCTCCCACAGGTGGACATGCTTAGGAGAAATAGTTTGGGAGAGGTCCTCCTTTCTCAGCCAAGGCAGAGGGACATTTGGGCCCCATTGGGATGGCCAGGATCTCCTGACCTCCAGCCTTGCAGATTGCCAGATTTTGCCTGAACCTGTAGAGGCCAAATTAAGTGTCAGAGACGCTCCTCCTTTTCTCTCCTAATGACCGCCAATGCTCTAGGCCTCAACACTTGAGATTTCTTCATGAGATGGGGAGAAAGATTTTTCCGTGCATGCTGACTTTATTATTCTGCACAAAATTCACATTTCCATTTCAGCCAGAAACTCAGTTCTGGGGGGCAGAGCAAACCTGTGGCATGCTCTGTGCAAAGTAGCTCAAACTGGCTGTCTGCTCTCGAAGCAGGCTGTCAACACCATTAGATTCTTTCTTTCACTGCTACTTCTTTCCAGACATCTCCCTCCTAGAATTATCTTCTATTAGATCTTTGGAGTCTGCTTGGCTGGATTTAATCTCATGTTGTTGGTTCGATGCAATATTAATGTTAAACCTCCTTTGTTTCTTATCCCCCAATGTTTTCAGATGTTTAAAACTGAAAGTAATGTACATACCTCAAGACAAGGATGCAAAAGCCCTAAACGTCTGCTGTCGGAGTGTGAGTTGCAGGGACATCTGACACTGTAGATAACACTGTTGTTCTCTGGCAACACCAGTCAGTGTTCAAAGACTTGTAAGGCTGTAGTGAGAGGGAGGAAAATTTACCAACATGAATCCAGAGGAAAACTCACCTTACAATCTTGTTTACAAAAACATAGACAAGGGAGGATAAACAACCATGTGTCCTTTCTGTAACTCCTGTGTGGGTTTTTTTTTTTCCACTTGGCATCAACCAATATCTTGACTGTAGTTGCAGTTTAGGAAATTGCTTACCTTGGCTTAACTCTGACCTGCCTTCTAGCAGCCTCCAGTAGCAGCAGATGTACATCTGGACTAGAGGCTGGCTCTGGACCCAAGGCTCTGTAGTTGATAATTATTAGTATCTTGCAGGATGCTGGTAAATGTAACCTCTTGTTTGATCCAAATGATTCTTTTTCCCTCCATGGAAAAATGCAGACTCTTTAGTCTCGAGGTGAAGAGTTTCTCTTTTGTGTAATACTCCATGGGAACTGTAGATTGACCAAGCTGGTTATGGAGATATTTTCTGTACAACTGCAGTGTTTCAGTTCAGAAAACTTTAGCTTATAGGCAGCTGCCTGTTAACTAACACTGAAGAGCCATAAAGACACAGCCAACCCAACGGCCTTGAGGACATGCAATCAAACTCCTTCTGAGCCTGAAGGCATTATTTGTCTACGAATGACCAATGACTCTGCAAATGCTGAAAAACTCTAGTGAGGTCCATGGTGTACTTTCTGAAATGCCAGTTACGTGTGAAGAAGTTACACAGACCTAATGAGGGCTCAGAGAAGACAGTCCTTCCAAGGGGTGGTGCACAGGCAAGACACACACATGCATAAGCTACTTGAAAAATCCTAGATGTTATCTAATGCTTCGTTTCTTCTAATCAACACTTAAATATGAGACCTGTTCATAGACTCCCCAGGGAGGTGACATAAATGCCAGAAACTGACTGAGCTTCTGGGCTGAGACTCGTTGCTCTATGAAGCTCTGTAGACTCATCTAAAAATAGGGGACTTTCACCTCTGCAGCTGACATGAAGAGTGATCCCTGCTGGGGTGCACTTGGAGTGACTCACAGAGGACCAAGGTACAATTAACTTTATAAGCATAAAAATGACATAAAAGCAATGCCCATTTAATTGGAAAAGCATTAACATGTCAGCATCAGCTAGAGCTTTCAAAAAATAAATACTGTGAAGCCAAAAGATCTGGAAGAAAGCATCTTCAAACTGTGATAGACAACTGCTTAACTATTCAGAAAGGAAATTACCAACAGCTAACCTCCATTTCTTTAGAATTTCACTAGACTGCAATTCCTTTTTAAATAAAATGCACATCTCCCACAGAACACAACTTCTCTCTCCTATCCTCAAGTTATTATAAATGAATACCGTGGCTGGAAGAAAGTAACAGGTTTCCTTTTGTTAATGAACAATAGTCTAGATTATAGCATTTTGTAAGGTTTCCAGATGGAAGAAAGCAGTCCAATAAAAGATTTTGCATCAGTAAGGTCATTTGGGGACAGAATTATCTGTGAAAGGCATTGCATTTTTGGCAATATAAGAAAAGAGATTACAGGTCTGGGTGCCTAGTTTCTTGTGGGTTTTTTGAGGTAAGTCCTGCTTGCGTAGAAACCTTTCTCCTTCGCACTGTTCTTTAAGCATCAAATTTTTTTGCATTTAAGAAAAGTACATATTGTAACAGATGGCAAAAATGCCATTGAATATTTTTAATAATAGCAGAAAGTTAATTGTTTGTCAGCAGAAAATTCCTTTTCTAGAACTGGCAGAAACCATACAGAATATCTATGGCATTGCTGAAAGGCTCAAGCTAGTTGATTTTGTAAAAATCTGATGAAAGTAGTCTGTACATTCATATAAATATATTTAGGTAAGGTATAGCTGCTGAAATGAGTACCTAATTGATGTTAAATGCTGCCAATGGGCCAAAATGAAATAACAGAATATAAGAAGATGAAATGACTTCAGCTGTGACTTGGCCATCCGATGAGGAGAGGTGCTCTGGCTTTTGGAAGAGTTTTATATTAGTTTATACATACTGAAGACTTTCATGTTACATCTTTTCATTCAGAGAGTTACGTAGCTCCTGTTGCCCTACCTCCCGTACCACACCTGCTGGTCGTACCTACAGCTGTCCAGTGCTGACCTTGAGGGGATGCCATGGGGTCTCCAGTATCAGCAATGGCTCTGCCTGGGTTGTCCTTCTGAGCATCTCCTCCGAAATCCAAGCAGAGTGCATCCTCTTGTAGCTCATGATATCTGATGAATCACAACAGTAAGTGAGACAGATGTGGATGCATTATTAAAAAAAAAAAAACAAGGCAAAAAAGTACTTTATACTTAAAACAAAACACAACGCCCCCCCCAAATACCACTCCTAAGAAAGAACACTCAATTTGCAGTGCCTGACAAAGCTAATCAGCCTGAATGACTAAACCAGTACATCTTTCCAGAGTACAATGCTGTCTTCACAAAGAACATCACCCAGAAGACGATTTTAAAACTTTCAGCGGAACTAGTTCCATAAAGTATTTAGACTTTTCATATAACTGTAATCCAAATAAACACTTTGAAATGCAACAGGAGCAGATAGCCATAATTTATGTCTTAGGAGAGACCCTAACCTAGTAACGACACAATAATTTTTGCTTATCTTTAGTTTCATACACAGCTGTTGATGGGAAAATGATCTCAATATTTCATATCCAGTGTGAGTCTTGTCCTTTTATTTTGCTATGATATTGAAGACACAAATAGCTGACAGAATAGATAAAATTTATTGATTGATAGGAGCATGGAAGAGTAATATAGGGAACTGCACATACACTGATACCACCCCTCTTCGCTGTGCCAAGAAAGTCACTTGAAATCCCGAGTTCTTCCACAGAGTTTACGTCTGGCCTTCAGACTCTGGAAATCAAGTTCTCATAGTCTGAAAGAGCTAATATCTGTTGACTCTATGGGTTCAGTATAAAGACCCTCATTTTTCCCTGAATGTGACTGTGATGGGGGCAGAATCTCACTGGTACAGAAATGCGATTCCAGCTTTTCATTTGCCAAGTGTATTTTTAACTACTTATTTTGAGTGGCTGCTGGGCACTTTCGTTTAGTGTTATTTTTATAAAGATAATTTTTAGCCGTGTAAAAGGTGCTGAGGGTGCACTTACAGAATCCTTTTGTACATATGCAAAAATAATGAATAAATAAATAAATGCTCCTTTCACATGACCTCATTAAGAGCAAAGCCAAATTCCTACAAGAGAAAGCCAGCTGAGCAGAATTTTCCAAGTGCCTTTATTACGACATTATTTCTATTCCCAATGCATCTCAGGGTCCTAGTCACAGACTGGGACATTACGATGCTAAGTACCACACAAAAATAAAAAGAATGTCTTTGCTCCAAGGGGATTTTATAACAGCAGTGGTTGAAATGGAGCAATGCCTGCCAGTAGGACCCAGGAGCATTTTTCTGAGCGTGGAAGTGTGTATCAGCATTTTCTTTTTACGCAGGCTCAAGGACAGATGGGATCGGTGCGATGACATCTGAAGTTCCAGTTCAGCTACTGTGTATAAACTCATAAACGCTTCGGAAGAACCAGGCTGTACACTTGCCGTACTTTGAAGAGGTAAGTTAAAAACCAAATGCTAATCAGCCGACTACGCAGAGATGAAGCGGGGACAGTCAGCTCAGGTTTTCAAGTCAGCATTGCTGAGGGATTTTGCTTATGTAAACACTTGAGATCATGTTTTCTATGTCTACAGCCATCTGAAATTTTGCATAGCTGCAGACTGAACATCTGCATAAATCTGAATGA
>Ga0181612_147528_pt1 | contig 11014 bp, 4 predicted proteins | sample HoacroProtozoa21_FD_119630 | JGI IMG/M metagenome (GOLD analysis project Ga0181612, IMG submission 119630) | Hoatzin crop microbial communities from Cojedes, Venezuel. Combined Assembly of Gp0051906, Gp0051904, Gp0051908 | reverse complement strand
ATTTTTATAAAAAAAAAAAAAAAAAAAAGCTTTTTATTGTGAAGGCATACTTGGCTTGTGTTCTCAAATTCAGCACATAGAGTACATGTAGTCCTTCTTTGCTTATTCCATTTCAATGTGTATGGTTTAACAACCCTTTTACTAGTTTATTTTATTTGCCTTTGCTATGCCATGCTTTTTAGTTCGGTTGACTTCATTAACCTCTTCCCTTAGTTTTGAAAATTTGCTATTTTTAAATCAAAGGCATTTGGGACTAATTTTACTGTGAACCATTATAAATATTGAAGTATTATAAAAAATATTAATCATACAATAATCTTATTAAATAACAGTCAAATCTAAGATTTCTTCTAAATACAGTATTTTCTGGTTTTTTTCTTTTCTTTTCAGCAATATCTCACAATTAAATTTTCAAACAGATCTCATTGCCAGCGCATGACAGGCTTACATGCAAAACACTTAGGTAACTGAGAATTTATTGACTATCTTTACTACCCTTGACCTGAAAAAAATGGTCAAACAGGTCTTCTACTGACTTTGCAGTGAATATTCACATATGGGTAGAGTTGAAAACTGGAAACTATTTACTGGAAAGGCTCCAAGAGATGGAAAACATTGTATTGGAGAAGAAGCTATTGCACTTGGTGATCTATAGCAATCACTACTATTGCTAGTGCAATAAGTAGAAAGCTGGACGACACGGTTTTGCATATCTAAAAGTATATATAGCATAAAAACTAATGAGAAATGACTGATTTCTTAGAAGTTTTAGACTCCTCAACTGGAGTGTGTAGAAGTAGTGCTTCAGTATCGTTTATTGATTTTGATTTCTGTAATGTGTAAGGCAGATTTCTCTTTACTTCTAAGGATATCAGAAGAAAGCAAGTCCATTTAATTGTTTAATTTATCACTACTAAACAAGTTACTTGACTTTTACAGCACTGATATTATAGAATATAATTAGTCTAATTACCACGTTAATCCACTGTAAGAATTAGGGGGACTATTTAATGCAATTTTCTCACCTTAATAAACTAAATTAAGACAAGAGGTTAAGTACTTCCACAGAGTAACTTAGATGTTGTATACATATTCTGTTTTCTCAGTTATAAGTGAGATTAACATGGAGGATTATATAGTCACTTGTTATCAGTCAGGGCTCACATAAAGTTGGAGCAGACACTGTTTTGGATAAAGAACTCCCTTTGTAATAGAAATAGCAAGTTAACTTCAGCTGTAGAAAAAGCAGATTACCGCGAGTTTCGAGAAGGGTCACACTGCTCTGTTGTTGAAAAATGTCATTCTGCAAGTTGCTTCTCCTTCTCAGGTCTCATATTTATTACTTTTTCCCTATTCTTTCAGTTTAGTGTGTTCAGGCTATGAAAATTCTTGTAACAATGGAGTGTAACCTGTTGGTAAGAGTAGCTCTTTGACAATTGATTTTTTAATAATGATGATATAATTACTCAGGAAGCATTGGTACTGTAGCTGCACGTTCACAGTAGTTTCAGAAAAGTGCTGCTTTAAGGGTATCTCTTTAAAATTCAGTAGTGGTGTGTACTCCCAATTTCTCATGATAATAATGTATTTTAGATACCAGCTCTTAAACAATATAACTTCTCTCAGATTCTGTCTTTTAAAATATTCACACTTTCTACTCAAGTCATGGACCTACAAGCATTTGTCCAACAAATACATAAATCTCAGAATACTACTGTGGAGTTCCAATGGCTTGAAGTTTGTCCTCAAAGATGAACCAAGCATTACGTTAATATCTCCCTTTCTCTTCCCTCAAAGTATGAGAGAGAATATCTATTTTAATAGTTACTGATTCTACAATACTGCATTTCCCAAGGAATGTGTATTTTACACACAAAGCACAACAGCCACACAAAAGTAAAAATTTCCTCAATAGGTATAGCCCAATGTTTATAGCCAGACACAAATAAGACTTGGAGATTCTACCAACAGGTCTCATTCATATGTTTGAATTTGTAATATGCCTTTACTGTGCCTTGTTTTCAGCCTTTTATTAAAAGTAGTATTAATTATTCAAACATAACTGCCAAGTGGTATGAAGGACAAATAGTCTCAACTCATTTATTTCCTAGATACAAAGATACTGACATGCACTATGCCTAGGTCAGCCTAATTATAATTTCTTAAATATCTTTTATTTTTGGACATGGCTAAACATGAGCAAATAAAAGCATTAGTCCTACCTTATGTTTTCCAGAATGCCATAGAAAACTAAATCTAAATTCCTCAAATCATTGCTTGGACTAGTCCTGAAATAATATTCTGCTGCATCATAATTCTGTGTATGTGTCATGATCAACATCCACTGACGTCTTTAAGAAAATGCCCATGGCTAGCACTGAAAATACAGAGTGACACTTAAAATAAAAGTGACTTCGCTGAACCTCACAACAGAACTGCAGGATAGCTTATTGCCTGGGATTTAAGATGCACAAATCTACTTGAAGTATCTCAAATAGTCAATAAACACAAAATTCACCGTATCGTGATGAGCTGACTCGTCATCACTATATTATTTCTTAGTGTTTTAGCCAGAGCAGACAGGAACAAGCATCCTGTGATGGAGGGAAAAGTCACTAATGCAGGTAAAATGTGTAGCATAGATGAGTCATTAGATGACAGGGGGCTTCAGTAGTCAGTAAGGCCCTTTACTACTGCTGCTGTACATTCGAGCAAGTTCTCTTTTAAGAAACAGTGATATTAATCAGTGGCGCAAAACGATCTCTGCAAGCTCAGGAAATGCATTAACGTATACCACTTGAGACAGGTATCAGCTAATTAGAAACATTGAGAATGAGGGTGTTTTCTTAATATTCCTTCCTGCTATAAGCCACCCCTCAGTGATACCATTTCCCTTAATTCCATGACGTTAATACTCAGCTTCCACTAAACCAAAGTCTAAATCCATATGTTTGGTCTTGATAATTATGAAATTTAACTGTGGAAAGAGTATTGGTATGTTAGGGTGTAATACTAACACTGCAGCACAAGAATAGGTTGGTAATCCTTCAGTGGATTCCAAACCAGCTGTTACATCTGTATAGCCCATCACACCTTTGCAAAGTTACAGATCCTTGCTTAAAGAGGTCTGTTTCAGTAGATCTAATTTGCTTTGAGAGACCCTAATGCCTGAAGTGATGGGTTTGTTATTGCAAACCTAGCTTGCTGAGAACCTGTGTGGCTGTCATTACACAGCACTGCATTGGGCAGAGCTGATATATCCTAAATAAACAGAAAGCCATATTTGATACAATTTAATACTATATTTCCAAACTATGTTTGAAAAGGGATCTACATTTGTGCAAATCTGACTTTGTCATACGGCATATGCAGAGTAAAAGATGTAAATGCAGCCTGGTAGTTCTTGATTTTTGCATGCCCAACTTGGCAAACTCAATATTTGCCTGCTGTAATTTTGTGAAATACATATTTCTGTATTCGTTGACATGATATTGTTTAGAACTTTGATAACTAATATGCATTTTGCTTAAGAATATTGAGTTTAAGTAATTCAGTGAGTTTTTTTATCTTTTGATAGCTAGGAAATGGAAGGTGTCAGTCCTCACCAGTGATATGCCATCTGCAGGAACAAGCTCAAAGGTTTATATTACACTGTATGGGGATCACAGCAGTTCAGGACCTATTTTTCTTGATGGAGAGGAAGGAAAATTATTTCAGAGAGGCAATGAAGACATCTTCACAGTAAGTAATATATATTCATTGCATTGCCCTCTTGTATCTTGCCAGATTGCATGACATTTCAAAATCTATGTGGTGAAAAGACGGTCATTTTTTTGGATGTTACATGTATCTGGAAAAAAAAAAACAGGACTTAATGCAGAATGAAGTTTCCCACTCACCTATCCAAAGCTGATTTGATCCAACATATTTTTTGTCTGTTTAAGAAGAACTTAATTTACTAGTTAAGTTAATCTACATAGTGCCCAAGAATATACCAAGAAATATAGGACAACAGATACTTGTTTAGGTTTTAAATTTGAAATGGGGCTACAATATTAAAAATGAAATGAAGAAGTGAAGAATTAGGGTATGGAGTAAATATTTAACTTTGTTAAATACCTGCTGCTTTATTTAAATAACAGCAACTTTTCTACCTGTAATAAAGTCTGTCCGAAGCTGCTTCTGCTCCCAGTTGCACAAGCAAATTTCTCTCCCACCAGTCTTGTGGCATGGTGATTTAAGTAAGCCAGAATACGTCGCTTATCAAAAGCTGCGTAGCTTGGGTGTGTGTATGGGATTGTCAGTGGGCATCTCTAGCAGGTGCCAGCTATAGGGTTGTATAACAACCAGGTGCTTCCATTGTTAGTATCCAGCACAGCAAGTCCACTACTGAGGAAAGATACTGAATGGCAGCGTTGGTGGAGAGCTCACCTTTTTCACAATAGCCTTGTAGCTAGCTTGGGGTGTAGGAAATGCTGTTCTCAGCCCTCTTCAGTCTGATAGTTTCTCAGAAGAATCCAGCACCTCTGACTGCATTCCATGCTCCATCTGTGATATCAAAAAAACCCGGATATAAGACTGAAAGGAGTAGATAAAATAAGCAACTAGGTGCCTGACAGATAAAAATACCCTCTTCGCAATAGATGTTATTGGCCGTTTCCTGCTCCCATGACTGCAATTAATTTCACCTCCAATCACTTTAAAATGTAAAATACAGAGGCAGTCCTAGATTTGGGAACTAGGATTCCCCTGTTGGATAAGTATCCATAGCACTGAATACAATTAAAGAGTGCCTACTCTAAAACATATAGAAAGAGAAAAGCCTCTCTGCTTGTGCTGTCTGCTAAATCTCAGTTAACTCTGGTTTGTCCTCACTGCTCTGTCTCTTTATTGTTTATAACACTGAGTTCATTGTTGAGAGTTCAGTCTTATGAGTTCAGGGAAGTTTATGATATGGGGAACTCAGTTCATACACACTTCTACACTGTAAATGAAAACGTGAAAATAATTCTACAGAAAACAACAGAAGGACAGCAAATCCAGCCTACATAATAAGAATAAAAATGATATAGCAACAAGGGAAGACACTCATGGTGTGTTTCCAGTTCCTTAAGAATAAGCTTTCTATTGCTACACTTAAGTTCATAACTAGTCATTTGAATAACCTTCACATAAAGTTATTCCCTCAGCACTCTGTTATCTGTGCTGGACACACTCATCCAGCCTGCCCAAGAGCTAGTTTTTCAAAGACAGCTTTTTAAGTTGATTTAATTGAAATGATTTGTAAAAAGAAACATCAAAGCTGAACACAATTGTTTCCACAATTGTAAGGCATACCCTCCTGGAGGGGTGGGGAGAAACTCAGAGGTATGTGGGAGGTGCTTGTGAGACAGAAATCGTTTTGTAGCAGGTCAGTGGTAAAGATGCTGAACTGAGCAATGTTTTAGGGTCAAGATACATTTGCTATTTAGTCATACATGCAGTCTGTATTCATCTCCCACTGAGGCCGATTTTCAGTGGGGAACAAAATAGTTACAGCAGCATCCTGAAGCCATTTAAATGGGGTTGGCAGGCCAAGAGGTTTTTTGGGGGTTGTCCTTTAAAAGTCCCAAGCTCCTAATGATTATCTGGAGCAAAATATTTTGAAAATACTTGTCTAAATATCAGAACATTTAATTCCTCTAAACAAAAATGTCACCTGACAGTTACTACATTAATTTCTGTTGCATATCTTGTTCTTTTAACAAATGTTCCATCTTTCATCAGTTGTGTTTCTGTTACAGGTTAATACTGGAAACATAGGACATCTCTACAAAATACGCGTAGGACATACAAATGCAGGAAACTCCCCTGCCTGGCACTGTGAAGAGGTAAAAGCAATGAGAAAGAATTTTATCTTTCCACAAGCAGCCACTATGACAGAGGAGTCAAAATATGAGTCAGAAAAAATCACTGGGATAAGTATATTAGCTCCATCAAATGCTTGCAGCTTCCTTTAAGAGATTATTTATGAAGAAGTGGTTTTGTGTGGAATTAAAGGCAGCTTTTGATGGTATGTCTTGGCTGTTTGTTTGCAGTTTAGTGAGAGCTGTACATTATGTTTCTTTAAAAATGTGGGGCTGGGCAGCAAGAAAGACTGCTTAAGTTGGCTGCTGTAGTCTGAGTCTTCCATAGTCTTTGCATGCTACAGAGTCTAGAGTTTGCTGAAACCCAGAAAGTCATTGAACTCAGCCAAGTCCTCAAATCTGTGGCTGACGCTGGATCCTTATGCGCAGCATCATAGCTACATTGCAAATATTTCTAGTTCTGTGTCTCTGAGGAGAAAAAGACAGTAGCAAGTTCTTTTCCCTCCTTATTTAAAAAAGATCTTGATGCAGGTAAAGCAAAGATAGTAAAACAGAGAATCAGCTAGTTTTGTTTCAAGCTTCAGTCATGAAGCATAACATACAGGTTTCTGGACTGGGAATGAAAGGACCTGGCTTTTACCCTTAATACTGGTGATTTACTGTATGTGCCAACGATATGCTACACATGCCTGAAACACTTCCCTCTCTGTGCCAGAGTTTCTTATCCTTCGGTTAAAAGACAGCAGTTTATGAAGGCCTTTAGAAGCTGCTAGTAAAAAAAATTGTTATAATTGTACTTCAGAGTAAATCTAAATCTATCTAAAGCAAAGTGTCCACTGAAGTTAAATATCCACTGATCAATGTTCAAACTCTGTGGCTATTTTGATGCTTTAACTAGTTGATTTCAACTGAGACTGAGACTCAGAAAGAAGTCCAAGTAATTTCTGGGCAGTGTTAACTGAAGTTTAGGCAAGATCCTCTGAGTTCATACCCCTAGCCAATGCAGGTCTGCATCAAAATATTGTGTCACTGGTAGCATCGCTCTGTCTAAGAGGTTTCATGCTAGAATTATAGGGATTGTATCTCTTTCAATTCAGGTTAGGATTGCTTGTTAATAAAGCCTAGGTATTTTTTTTCCAGCTGTGATGTTTATTTTGTGAATGCTGGAGTCAGAATATCATTTAAGATACTTTTTTCTTCCATTCCTTGCCATTTTTCTTTTCATAAATGGCTGTGTGAAAGTAGTGAAAGGGTGGAAAATACCTCATAGCTTTGTCCCATGAGGCAGAGGGACAGGTTATTAGCAATTTCTAAAGTGTATCTGAGTTGAGAAGCTAGAAGAGAACAGTGGGTTTTCTCTTATAGAAAAGCTTCATATGTACTCTTAATCTTGGTATTAGAAGTTTTTGTTGTCATAAAACCTGACTCAACAAATGGACCCTTGCGGGTTTCTTGTACACCATCCTCTGTGCCTGCTGTGTATAAGACACCCATTTAAATTGAGAGATTGAAGAAGTCTGACAAAAACCAGAAAGAGTAAATGCGAAGTTATTATTCTCCTTCTCACTTCCAGCTAGGATATATTAATTGCAATCAACAGTACAATTTTTAAAGAAGGATTCAACACTTCATTGCGTTCCATTGATTAATGGCTTAAAATTTTTAATTGTCTCCTTACAAATCTTGGTCAATCAGGCACAATTTTTAGGGAGTGATTCATCAGCCAGGGTTAGGTCACTCCCACTTTTCAACTTTGGGCAGAAAGTAAAAGAAAAGAAATACACTCCACCAAGCACACTGTACAAGTAACCTAGTGCTTTGTATGGTAGAGACCCAAAGGAGCATAGCCACTTGTTTCTAGACTTTACAGAAGAGAAACAACCTACAGTGGTCTTGTCAGATGCTTGACATCATTGTTCCTTGGGAAACATTCTTTTTTCTGGAAGATGTGAAATCAAAAGAGAGTGCTCTATAACTGCAGAGCTTTTCTGGTAGTCAGGTGTGCTAGTCCTCCATCAGTACCCTGTGATTTCTGTGTCTGTACTGAGATGGTATGAGGCCTGAAAATGCCCACAAAGGTGCTGCTTTGCTAATCCAAGCTCCCTTTTCAAGATCCATCAGTAGACGCTGACAGACCAAGATGTGTCAGGTTTTTCAGACGAGTCTCTTTAAAGTTTAGTATTCAAAAGTAAAAGAGAGAAAAATGTTTCCAGTAATTCTGGATTTGTTCAATATTCAAATTAAGGAGATTAGATTCTGCAGAGCACAGAGCAGGAGTGAAACTACAGGTAGAAATGTCTTTGCTTCTCTCTGCTGGCCCAAAGTCTAGTGTGGCTACCAGTATAAATTAGCATAATCAGAGCCATTTTAATATACAGCAGCCTCTGAGTTGCTTACTCAGGAGTACTTTGAAGTACAAAATAACTAGATCTCCTTCGCTTCTTCAACTGGTATGCATATGGTCCCTTTGCTGCTATATGCTAGAAATTGGGATGGAAGAAAATTGTGCGGGGCAGACTGGTGTTGGGGCTAGCACTTTCATGGTTTATTTATGTTGCATGTACAGTAGAGAATCAAAACCTGTTCCTTTAATTCCCTGTCTGGTAAGAAAATAAGTTGAAAGGGTATAACTGCAAGCATTGCCAAGCTTCCCAGTGAGACTTTCCGTGTTTGGTAAGCCATGCCACCTACTGCCAGCCCACGCGGATGTACCAGCTAGAACTACACAACCGTATTTTGTGGGACTGCGCCTGAGCTGATAAACCCCATTTCTTAGCTGCACTAGAGTTACTCAGCCCTGTACTTTCGAATCTGATCGACTGAAAAGTCGGATTGGGGGCAGTTGTATCCAGATGTGCCCCAAACCCATGGGACATGCTGTCATGGATGGCTATAGACTCTTTAGGAAAGACAGGCCAACAAGGAGAGATGGTGGAGTTTCTTCCTCACATATAGAGCAACTCTATACGTGAGGGAGCAACTGGAATGCATTGAGCTTTTCCTGGGGCGGATCAAGAAAGAGTCCAGAGCTTATGGGTTAGAATTCAGGGACAGGTTCATATGGGTGACATTATTGTGGGTGTGTACTACAGGCCACCTGACCAGGATGAGGAAAATCATGAGCCCTTCCAAGCCCTGCCATTCAGTCATTCTGTGATTCTGTGAAAATGATAAAATTTTATATCAGTTGCACGCATGTTTGGAAATAATATTTTAGGGTATCTTTCTAAGTCTTGTTTTGAAATACTCTGTTTTATTGTCCATATACGTGCTATTATGTATGAGTTTGTGTATATTGTTATCTGTACATTTGATTCTGAATTTAAAAAACATCAGAAGGAAAGTATATTAGTAGAGAATTTTGGACATAATAGGATAGAATTTGGGAGATAAATGTATTTGTTAGCATGTGAACTTCACTTGTCATCAAGATTGATACAGATGATGTATTTTGGACAGAGACATACGGTTCTTCATCTCAAAACTCTGAGCTCACTTGCCTAAAGGAATTTTGGTATGGGTCTAGACATAAGACACTTCATCTTTGAGTAAAGATGAATCAGGGAAAGCACTACCACAAAAACATTTTTTTTTCATAAAGTACTTGTATTTCCAGATATCTAGAGCTGGAAGTACTAGAGGCTTCTGTGAAATGTTAGGTCATTCAGAGCCAGACTGGGTAATTCTGGAAAAGAAACAAAAATTAACTTTGGTAAACACAGAGAAATAGTGGGACTTAATTTGAATGTGAAATTATCTTGTGTCAGCAGTGTGCCTACACAGAGACTTGTTGATTATACTGTTGCACTAACCAGCTTAGCTAACTTAAACTTCACAGGACTTAGCTCATTTGTAAGCTTTCTAAGTTGAAGTAAGACAAACATAAGGGGATTCAGCTTTCTGTAAAACCTCTACATCCCATCTACAGGCTTTATTAACTGTGGCCTTTTGAGGTGATCCTCAATATAGAATTTTAAAATTGTATTTTCCTTGTCAAGAGAAATATGCCCTCCTAAGAGCAGAAGATATTGGATTATGTAGTCTTTGTTGAAAGCACTTCAAGGAAATATGAAATATGTTATCTAGGTAACCAGTCTTTACAGTTTTGTTTCTTTATGTTAATGATGTAGCCCCGAATAACAGATTTAGGCTTTTCTTTGTCACTTCCCAGAGCTTGGATAACGATCACATGTCACAGAAGCAGGGCTAATTCGGGTGCTTTTTGCCTCACTTCAGACTATGTTTCTACCAATTTTGTAGGAATACCAGTGAATACTTTAGTGAAATATTGTCTTTGCTGAGTAGACAGAAGGATCTCTGTTTGTGAGTATCTGAAAAGTCTAATTTTGATGATCTCATTATGCTGCTGATAGCTGCAAGAAAGTCATCACTTAGTGAATTTAACCTCTTGATCAATTCAGTATGTTAATTTTCAGAGCTGTCTCATGACTTTGCCCTTATTCCTCCAGACCGTAAAAAGTTTTCTTTTCTTTGCAAACCAATGAAAATCACACCTGAAATGAAAACTGACATTAAAGCTTGGAACAAGAAAATTACTAAGCCACCTAATACACAATATTTTCTTGAATGATTTTTTAACAAATTTGACTCTGGTAAGGGATATCAGGTATTTCCAATACAAGGAACAGGGATTCTGATTTTGCACCAGTTTTCTGAATGAAACTTTGTTTGTTAAAGCGAAGCTTTTTAAAGTTAAACAGTCAGTGATACAATGAAGTCTACAGTGATGGATTTTTTTCATTCATAGTTAATAACATTATAAAATTACTGCACTGTTTTGTTTTTCATGCCATACAGAGGTTAGATTAGCACTTTTCCTAACACTTAAGCCTATTAATCTTATGATATTTTATAAAAATAGAATCTTTAAACTGATTAACAGATTAACTAGTGACAGACTGCAGTGTCCAGTGTCTTCAGTAGAAGCAGATCTTGAAACGCAGTAGAAGTCACAAGTGGAATATTTCGCACAATCGTAGAATCACAGAATGGTTTGTGTTGGAAGGCACCTTAAAGATCATCTAGTTCCAACCCCACCCCTGCCATGGGCAGGGACCTCTCCCACAAGATCAGGTTGTTTAAACCCCATCCATCCTAGCCTTGAACACTTCCAGGGAGAGGGCAGCCACAGCTTCTCTGGGCAGCCT
>Ga0181612_140806_pt1 | contig 11014 bp, 7 predicted proteins | sample HoacroProtozoa21_FD_119630 | JGI IMG/M metagenome (GOLD analysis project Ga0181612, IMG submission 119630) | Hoatzin crop microbial communities from Cojedes, Venezuel. Combined Assembly of Gp0051906, Gp0051904, Gp0051908 | reverse complement strand
TATTTAAAAGATGTGTAGATGTGGAGCTTAGGGACATGGTTTAGTGGTGGAATTGACAGTGTTAGTTTAATGGCTGGACTCGATAATCTTGAAGTTCTGCTCCAATCTGAATGATTTTATGATTTTATGATTAGCTCTTTCCCGTCCTCTCTAGTCAGAGCATCTGCATCCTATTAGCTGGGTAGCTGTTCAACTCTAATATAACTACTCTGTGCTGATACATCATACCTCCCATTTTTGAAAAATTCTTTTCTTTCCTCTTGCTAGTCAGACACATGTTCATTATGTAAAAATAAATATAGTCTGCATATTTTGATTCCACCATCAAACACAAAGTTTTCCAATGAATGAGTGCGTACTGCTTAATGTCTTCTATACTGCAGTTTCACAACACTGTTGACAAGTCACATCATTTCCAAGGTTCTTAAAAGCAGTTAAAATAATGTTCATACTAGTAATAATTAGCGAACAGACTATATGAATAATCACAGTCATTCCCACAAAGATTTCTTGTTTTCACAGACCAATCCATTACCTGCTTCAATGAACCGTCTTGTTGTTAATTTGCAGAGCTTTCACCCCTAGGTGATGGAAATACCTGCTCTCTTCCCAGTCTCCCATTAAGTATGGTTTTCAGTAATATGTATAATTCATGAGAAAAATTTGTTTGTCAAGCATTCCAGACAGGTCACTTAAATCCTAGATCAATTGATAATGTTCACACCAACATGGTCTGGAATGAAAATAACCCTTATACTGACTTCAGTGTTTCCTTTAAAGTGGTGAGTTGGGCTTCAACTTTTAAAGATGCATAGGAATCATTATTATTTAAAATAAAGATTAGCAACAGAGTTTTTTTTTAAAAAAGTTGCTACTCTGAATGCACTTCTTGCAATGCTAGCAACAAATACAATACACTGTCACAAATGCATTCTGGCTTTTCTTGCAGCAGCAGCTTGTGGGAAGCTGAATGGGGAAGACAGTTCAGGTAGCTTTTAGCTTCTAACGCATCAGGGTAGAATCTACCTGGAACAATGAAGTTGTCATTCAGCATATGCTGAGGGGCTAGACTACAATTTTCATCCCCATTACATCTCTTGTCTGTCCCAACAAGAGTCTCCTATCGTTTGCAACTTGAAATGTCATGAGCAAAATCTAAATATAAGTACCGTTGATAGCAGTTAAAGTCCACTGCACATATCATCTCTTATAGCTAACAGGTCTGCTTTCTGTTTCCATGATTCTTTTTCTCTTATGCATCTTTATGTCAGCACTGGGCAGAAATACAACATTTCTGTTCAGCATTGGTTGCTTCACGAAGGAGAAAGCAGAGAAGAGCACTGTACAAAGTTTGGATTTTTGTGTATGATCTCCCAGACCTACTGCTGTCAGTGGACGTTTTCCCAGTGATGTCTATGGGACAAAGGCTCTAACTAGGGCTTGATCTGAAAGAAACAATCCATTGTATTTTGATGCACTTTAAGAAAATTCTGAATTTGTGGAAATTATGTATTATTAAGAATTTTATCATCTCACCTTCCCAGTTACATATTCATACTGTATTAATTTGATTTATTCTTTCATTTATATTTAAAACCAGTAGTCAGTACTCTGGATTCACTCAGTGTAAACAAGTCTGAATACTACAGCGCCCAACTATAATTAAAAAATAGATATATGTAAATGTGACATTTTAGTGAACAGGTGTAAATATATCAGTCTGCTACAAGCTAGCATTTCCTGCTCATAAATATTATTCCCTTATTGCTCTGTGCTCACTGTGCTTAATCCTGCAGGAATTATGATGTTTGTTGCTATGCTTTGTAATGTACAGATATTTATACAAATGTATGCAGAGAGCTGTGATGTTTACATCAACACTTCTGACTGAATGCTGAAAACAGAAGTTTTGCAACCCTTACACTAAGAGCACTTATTTGTATTGCATACTGGAAACCTAAAAAGTGACCTTCTTACTTAGGTTATCAACAATTCTCCTGGAGCCATTCTTCCATAAGCAGCCAGTTGCTGAACTCTCGCTGAGACCAGCGGAATTCAGGCTAGATCCTTTCAGATATCCCACTGCTGGGCTGTTTGTGCTTAGGCCCACAGGTGGAAGTCTGGTCAAAGGCGTACCCCTACCTCACCAAGAAGGTCTGAGCCACTGCCTTGGACAACACGTCTAAAACAAATACCAGACGTGGGCAGGGTCCATTTCTGCAGGTGCTGCACTGAAGACTCCCATGTCTTTTCACTGTTTTTTAAAAAAATGAAATCTGTATTTTCTTTCTTCAGGTGACATTTGTCTCATCTGAATTCTGTCACATTAATAGGAAAGTACTTGGCCTAGCTTAGTCACCCAAGCTCCCTCTCTCATATATGGAGACGACACGCACTTCCTCCAGAGGTTAATAGACTGTCCCCCAGAAAAAAAGTCTAGGCAAGCAGGATGACCCATACTGAGGAGGTGGTCATCCATTGACCGTACAGGCAAATGAGAGAGCTATCATCATCTTGATGCCCAATTTTTTGTTGCTTAGATTAAGTGAATCCTGCTCCAAGATATTAATTTTCTTCCTCCTTCATGCTTTGTGTATATATTTAATAAAACTCACTTTAAGTTGGTAGCTTGCTATTTTCCTGTTTCATGCAGTCGCTGCTCATGCAGGTCCATGTGCATGCTACAACTTAGTATGGGGGTGAGTGAGCAAACTCTGTGGTCTGAATCACTGAGGCTGTTAGATGAGATGATCTCTTCCAGCTTTGAAGTCTGTCAGGCAGGAGAACTTCACTAATACATACATTCGTTATAATTTAGCACAGTGTTGGCCCAGCATTTATAAAACAGCAATTCATAATGATAAAGTAAGAAAATGTTGAAGTGAAGGACAGATGGATGACTGCTTTCCCCACCTTTCCCAATAAGACCTGCACAAATGCGTGACGTAGATGAGGACTTGTACCTGCACAGCTCCTTGGTCACAAAAACAATGCATGCATAGTTATTATTTACTTTCTTTGGTACAGAAAAAAGAATAAACTCATATGGATAGTGTTTCTAACCATATTTTGAAAAATAAGCAACCTTTATCTTCCAAAATAACTAAACTCTGAACTACTCACATCACCAAATTCCCATTTTTCTGACTTTAACTCCACCTGCATGGTTACATGTTTATGATTCACACAAACAGTTGTCCTACCTGAGGGAGCAGTTGCATGAAATGCTGCCTTCGGTTGTGAAACTGTTTCAAGAAATCCCTGAAGCCAGAGTGTCCACAGCTGTGCCCCTAAACTGGAAACTGCCTCACTGACTACACAAAACAGACAGTGTCTTTAAGCAAGGGCATGGTCGCAGTCCTGCTGGGAAAGACCTGAAAAGCCTTGGCTTCTGTTGCACCCAAGAGAAGAAAGGGCCCATAGCTCAGCAGCTACTGCTGCTGGAGCATCCCCCAGCGCTGCCTCACCCCAGCCAGCAGCTGCAGCAAACCTGGCTTTCCCAGGGCTTCTTCTGCCAGACTCTGCATCCTGAAGCTGTCTCATCCCCCACCTGCCCCATCCTATGACTGGAGTCCTGGATCCTTTATCTCTTAATGACAGATCACCATTTTACCTGTGCTGCAAAGAAGCCTTGAGCCAGCTCTGCCAGGAAATGATTGCAGGGTCAAAAAATTAATGGCTTGATAGGGTGAATGACCAAACATTTGAGGCACCAAGAAAATCATATGCTCGTATATGGGGACACAAATTGCAAAGAACACATTGACGTTCATGCTGGATACAAGAAACCTGTATTTTCATGAGCAAGTTAGGGTGGCTGGGTGTGATGGACAAGGCAGGTACCAAGGCAGGTGCTTAAAAGTATGTCCTTCAGCTGGTGCAAATTGGTATAACTACCACCTTGTTAATTAACTGATGCTTACTCCTACCAGCTGACCCTGATTTACTTATTCTTTAAATCTTATGTTCTGTTGTTTGTCAAGAATATCGAAAACATTAGCTTGTTTCTGTCTTGGCTTTTTGACTTCAGTAAACTTCGAACTAAATGATCATTTCATTGCCAAGACCTCAGATCATGCAGTCAGTTAATGAGGGGGGACATGTGGACTTAAATACTCAGTCTGTTTCCTGATATCTAAACAAATCTAAGCTGTCTGTTTTTATGTGAAAGAACTGTCTGCTTATTACCAGGAGAGGTAAGCTCTGCAGGGCAGGAGCTATCTTTCTCTTCTGTTTGCCCAGTGGCCAGGCAAATTCTTTTTATTGTGTTTTGGTTGTGCCTAGAGGCCAGGTCATGGATCAGGGCCTCCCTGTGCCAGACACTATACAGAGGCTTGACAAACAAATGGTTTTTACCCCCAAAGCCTGCTGATTTATATAATCCTCCAGTTACATAAATAACAGTTTGGTTATCAAGGTGTCCTTGTTCCACAGGGACGTTGTTTATATCAAAAGTTGTATTTAATTGTCCCTACGTGCAGATGAGCACACGCAGTGCAAACTGTGCAACATGGACCAGTCTGGTGTCGTAATGTAGTCCCCCCGGCTCCCACCCCCAGTCTGTTAGGAAGCTGAGGGAATGAGTATGGCTATGTCTATGTTGGTCTGGCACTGTGGAGTGGCTGAATGGAGTGACACAGCTGGTGCCGAGGACCCGGCATCCATGCCACATGCACTAAGGAAGGTTTCTTTTACAATGACTCTGATGTGCCGTAGAAGGGGAAGTGCAGCTTCCTGTACAGCTTCATCCGAAAGGAGTCCAGTTTAAGTCTCTGAGATTGTTCCACACTTTGAGAGTGGTACATGGCATTGACGGCAAGATTTGCTGCAGAAGTGCGCTCCTGACTCTCATTTAAAGGCTAGTTAGCTGATTGTGGAGGCTCTGCCCAGCTCAGAATGCAAGCAAGACTCATCCAGAGATTATACACTGTCCTTTCCACCCTCTTAACTGCCTTCTGAGCGAAAAAATGGGGAAAAAGTCAGATGCAAAATGGTTAGTTTTATACGATGAAGAGCACTCATTTCCTTGACTGTCTGAAATGGGGAAGGCAGGAAATAGTGTTTTATTTTATTACAAGTATGCATGTGTATTTCTTCTACAAAGGACCTTCCTTCAGCAAAACACGGAGAAAAAGGTGGCCTGACCCAACTAAGGTCAACCTGCATGATGTACCTGATCATCAACAGACATGATGTACCGCAACATTTTACAGAGAGATATCTTTCATCTTTCTCACGTTAAATAGATGTGAAATAATTGTGAGTCTGGTGTTAATACTGGCAAAAGAACATTGGCAATCTTTAGAGTTTAATCTGACAATAAGATGCTAAAGATAATTCCTAAATGGCTTTAACTGAATAGCTGCACGTTTTTCCCCCAGGAAACGGTTTCATCTGGCACCATGACATCACTGAAGATTAGATGCAACGTCATATAAATCTGTAGGAAGACCATCTTTTAAATCTTAGTATTTCTGAAGCTTTTTGAGTGTGAAAAACAGCATAAGTGTAATGAAAGAAAAGCTTTGATGAAGCGGAAATGACTGCATATCGATTCTAAATGCAGCATGTGTTTGAAAATGTCTTCTCTTTCTGCTGTCAGCAAAGGAAATCAGTCCAGGTTGTATCAGTGTCCTATGGGGACAAAACACATTTTCAAACAGGAGGGAAAGCTTCTTTCATAGGAATGCCCTACCTCTCTGCATCTGGAGACATGAGGTCTAAAGAAAAACAAGCAACCCAAGAAGTCCAGTCCCATTCAGAATATCTCACACCAAACATTATTCTGGAATCTTTCAAGGTCCTTACCATGCGATGGTCAAAGCTGGGGCATCCTGCCTTGCCAACTGTACACCAGCTCGGGAAAGTAGACTCTAAGCATATATCAGGTTTAGATTTATCCCTATAATTGTATGAGGAATCAGTGGATTAGACTTCAGCTATAGCCACTTCATATGGAGAGAAGTAGGTTAAAAACTAGCAGGCAGCAAAATGACAGCTGTGGAAATATAGGCGACAAAACTGTCCACAAAATAATGAACTTAATTCCTTATTTTTTTCTAATTTTTCAACTCTTTGACCTCTCAGTATTCCAATAGGCCATCAGAGACCCCTAATGGGATAGATACTAGACACCCTAGGAAGCGGTGGGGCATAGTCTCTGTATTTACTATTTATTTGAAATGTTATGCTCTATGCCCAGCAAGTCCTCAGAGGGCCATCAGGAATCTGAAGGACTCCCACACTGCCCGGTTAACAGCCACCTGGAGATAGAAGTAATACATAATCTGTGAATTATTTTAGTTTTTCTTTCTAGTTTCTTGTGAGAGGAACTAAATTCTAGTTCTTTGTCAGATATGCTCCTGAGAACTTTTTGATGTAAAATGTTATTAGTTTTGGTACATCACCTATTTGTCACCTTAACAAGAATTAAAAAGATCAAAGGGGTCCAGATATCCGACTCAGCACACAGTTTATAATTTCTTAATCTTCCTGGCTCCCTCAAAGTGTAGGTCTTTCCACCATAATGGGTTGCTTGGCTAAAAGCACAAGGAAACCATAGACTGATGTTTGTTCTCAGCTCAGGCATTATCCAGTCTCTTGGGTGATAGGCAATCCTGCAGAAATGTCAATAACAACAAACAACCCAGTGCTGTATCATAGAGAAACAACTGCAACGAAACAAAAGGGAAGCAAAAAAATTATGCTTCTAACATAATTCATTGTGTTCCACCATGTCAGCCCAGTTGCGTCTCTCTTCTGCTATTCCTCATCTGTGCACATTTTTTGGGGTGGGAGCAGTTATCATCTGCCTATGGTAGAGTAAGGCTTATTACACATAACCTTGATGATATTATCTCCATTGCTGTGGAGTGCACTGAGACCCTTGCATGTTGTGTAAGTTAAGCATGTTAGTATTACACTTTCTTATCTTTGTTACACATATTAAGCACTGGTCCTGTTTATGCCAAATAAAATTGTCCAGCTTTGCTTATTGTATTTTTCTTGTCCTTCTGTGGTCACGGTCAAGGGTAAATATTTGGCTTCTTTATTGGGTGGAATAAAGGGGTAGTGAGGTGGAACATAACTAAGTAAAATTCCTTTATGAACTTATTTTCAATCAGCATATCATATCCTGACACAGAAAGTTGCACATTAACCAGGCTTGTGACTACATTCTACTTTAATTGATTTTATTTGGTGCTCTGTATAGCCGCAGGCTTTTTCTATGTATTAATAAACATTACATTAATTTTCCATTTTTCCTGGCCTTAAGATATCACAGGTCAAACAGGAGCCTCATGGATCCCACTGGAAAACAAAACCAAACAAAAATGTTGCGTCAGGAAGTGATGTCAGTAGCTGGAGTTTTGCTTCCAAACTGCTGTGTTTTACTTGACTGACGAAGCTGTTTTCCTGTGCAAACCCATAGACTTAATACTTGTGGGAATGACTGAGGACAAACATCTTGCAGTTTTACTGACTATCAATGCATCATTCTTTGACACACTCTTAACAATCTGTTGACCTACGTAAAAATTGGAGTTTCAGGGAAAAAGAAAGTGTCCCATGTCTGCTTATTGATAAAATGCTCATGCTGCATAGATACATGAGTATATTGGATCGAGCTGCTCGTAGTTAACACATTCAAGATCCTACTTATTGTCAATATCTGACCCAAAACCAATGATTCATGTTCCAAAGAAAACGCTGCTTTTATATTTTTCCAGCAGCCCAGACTCTCACAACAGACCCAAGCTATTCCCCCAACTACTGCTCTACATCTGGGTGACATGCGAGATAATTGCAGGACGCTTACAGTCCTGATAAACTATGGTTTCCCTTGCTCTGCAGCCCTTTGAAGTTGCAGACAGTTTCATGATAATTGATAATCTAATCTCTTCCCAGCCTGTTTTTTTTTTTTTTAAAGGCTACTCTGAAACAGCAAGAAAGGGAAATATTACAGCATAAGTATTGATTGCTGCATACCCAGGTCACTGTGTGGGGATTACACTTCTATCACAAGGTTCTTGCAAAAGGTGAAGTTTTGGCAAGCTCCTAATAATAACTGTGGAGTGCTAGTTAAATACAAGGGGCAGAGGGAGGAAAATGATTTTTTTTTCTTAGTACCTCAAGGCTATACATGGCAATTACTATTGCAGAGGCAATAAAGAAGTTGTTAATTACAGGTTTTATACCCTTGTAGCCCAAAGTAAGAATGAAAGGACTAAAGGTTACAAGTGGTACTGAAGAGAGAAAGAAGGACAGAAGAATTGCTGGAGATGATTTTTTTCCCATGTGCAGTGAAACAAGTTAATGAAGTTACAGTGGGATAAGACATGACAGAGGGGCAATTTCAGTTTGATCAGGATAAACACTCAAAATCTTTCTTAGCATGTAATTTGCTTTATTTGTCTTCATTTTTTTCCTGTGATTACATGATCACCTAAAAACTCCACATTGACTGCCATCGTGCACTGAAGCAAAGCCATTGCTTTAGGACAATGTGAAAGATATATGTCAGTGTGTCTCAGATCTAAATATGTTTTGGAGTTATTTTAATGTCTGAAATTCTGGACAGCGGTTTTGTCAGGGGCTCTCTCCAGAAGTGCAGGAGAATCGGTAAGTGGAACAGTTATACTTTACAAGCATAACACAAAACAGCACAGAGGGTAAATATCTGTGTATTTAGCAGAGGCGATTTGTTTGAAAATGAGAAAAGTTTCCGTTCCGTTCCATTGGATGAACTTATCCTTTGCGGTAAGTGATATTCATGAGAATTTGTAGTACTGTACAATATGTTAACTAGGGGCATGTAATTTTCTGTATGCTGACAGGAATGAATATATGCGCCTGCACGCACACAAAACTCACACATACTTAATGAGAGCAAAATTAAAGTCTTCTGAAACAAGGCTGATTGATTAAAACTCAACAGACCCACACAAATATGAACACTTACACACAAGGCTCATAAAGTGCTTTCAGAGCACGTCTGGAAAGGGGCAATGCAAACACAAATTTCTCACTAGACCAAAGCCTCAACTGTGCCAGAGGAGAAATGGATTAATTGGTGAGTCAAAGGTATAGCTGGCTCCAGGAGCATTTCCTCCCTTTGCCTTTCCTTCTTCCCTGATGGTACCCCATTGCAAATTAGAGCTCTTTAACTTTGAGCCAGACTGTATTTCCAGGTTACTGGAAATGGCAGCATGGTCTGACCTTATTCGTCCTCAGCCCACTGGCCTTTAAAGTAAAGAACAGAGTGAGAAGAGCTGTTGTAAAGCCATCTACACTGCTTTTACACCTTCTGAGAATTCATCCATTCCATTACACTCAGCATGGCTGGTTGTCAAATTGGACTTAGGCAGCGATTTATTTGCAAAAAATCAATAAAGCTGAATTTGACAAGGAATAGGTCTCATAAGCCAGGTGGAATTGAGTGCAACTGGGAAATACTGTGATACTCCAGCATTCTCCTTTTTAATTCCTCTTTCTGCTCTCTCTTTTCTCTGATCTTTTAGATGTGTGTCAGTGCCTCACTTGTAGGTATTTAGATAATACTGACATTACTGCTGCTCTTTCCTCTCTCCCATTACCTCTTCTGATCACAATAATTCCTGTCACTAACTGTGAAGAGATACTGATTTCCACAAGGTGATATTTCTTCACTCCTTCTTCACCCTTCTATTACCCACTTCTGTTGTGCTCCTTCTTATGGTTTCAGTGGACTTCCTGAGGCAGTCATATGAGTCAGTCATATGAACCAGTCATATAAGTTTCTGAAGACTCTTTTTCACAAGAAAATTGAAAGCAGAATTTGATCTCTTGCTGTATAGCTTGGTGAGAACTGTGGTTCACTGGGAACCTCTGGACACCTGCATATCCGATGTTTGAGCATTGTGCATGCACAGATGATTTCTTCAGATTGTCTGCTGTGAGTTTAGTGTGTCCTGAATGTCTCTGACCGACAGCATGTGCATCTCAAAGTTGGTCTGCAACAGTGCTGCAGATCTGAGATGGCCAGGAACTCTCAGACTCACTGCACAAGGTCTCTGTGACTCACCATATCTTGGCCTAGGAAGTCCTGAACATACATATGGATTCCTAGCATTTGTATTCTTTGTTTGATCTCTCCGTTATTGCATCATCTTCATTTTCTCTTTCCTCTTTCTACTCTCGGTTATCCCATACGGTTTCATCTTCTCATCTTTGCCTTCCTCCCAGCTCTAAACATTTTGGAATCGCTCTCATCCCAGAGTGATGTGAGGACACTCCTGAGTATAGTAGGCCTCCCACATTTTATACAGAAGAGAACAATATGCAGAAAAAAAAACCGCTCAAGAAATCCACTTAGCCTAGGCATGCAAAATCAAATTATTCTGACTGTGAGAGTAACATCCTCCTCTTGGATTCCCTCACATGTACCATTTTTCTTCCTCTGCTTGTCTTTCTCTCAGTTTGCCTTTTTTTTTCTGTCTAGATTCTTGGCTGCCCACATTTCCACCCTCTACCCTACTCTCCTGTTCCATTTTCCGTGTTCTGGTACAGATGGTAGACATAGTTTGAATTATCTGAGGAACAGAAACAAGGGCAACTAAACCTATGCTTTCTGATTGACCCTGGTTAGCCATTCTGCAGACGACACATGGCTTCTGTGCCCTTTATCTCAGAGATAGGAATTACCATGGCAAATTATTAGATACTGTTGTGGGCCAAGTCAGAGTTGGGTAAGGAAGCACGTAGTAGCTTTATGTAGATAAAAACTTCCAGTGTGCCTAATTTTCTATTATCTTGTTTCTGGCCAGAACTCTATCCCATTTTTTGCCAGGAATTCTGTAAAGCAGTAATGGTAGCACACAGCTTTACCCATGACTGAGCTTTTCTGTTTGCTTATTTTAAATATGTGACCTGTAAGAAGATGGTATATGGGGGGGGGGGGGGGGGGGCGGGGGGGGGGGAAATCTTTCAATTTCTTTTTTTGGGTCACACACAACAATACGAAAAAACACAGGAG
>Ga0181612_178479_pt1 | contig 11015 bp, 2 predicted proteins | sample HoacroProtozoa21_FD_119630 | JGI IMG/M metagenome (GOLD analysis project Ga0181612, IMG submission 119630) | Hoatzin crop microbial communities from Cojedes, Venezuel. Combined Assembly of Gp0051906, Gp0051904, Gp0051908 | reverse complement strand
TCTTATCCCAAACTTATTTGTTCAGAAAAATTACATCACGTTTATCAGCTAGCAGGAATTGCTGTAATATTTTTTTCAGGAGTTAAAAGGATAATGAGCTTGCTTATATTTGGGGCGTTTATTATGTTTTATTTGACTTGACACTCGCAGCTCCTTTATTATTCTAAGAATTTCAGAATAAGTCTTGTGAAATGTTTCATACAGGCTGGAGAGCAATAAACAATGATAACATGTGTGAGACACCCATTAAAAATACAAAAAATGCCAGCGCTTTTAAGCGTTACTAGCAAGGGGCACTACAAAAATCCAATCATTAACTAAGCCTGCATTTTAACTTTAGCTTTAATGACATTATTGTACTTAAAATATTCTCAACAATAGCAGAATATTGTAACTTTTATTCTCTTTTCAGAACTGACTCATGATTTTTTTTTTTTTACCATTATTTCTTGGCTTTAACACTATATAACTGTTTGGAAGTTCTTTTAAGGGAACAATGGTCCCTACTCCTTATAACTAATTCTTTGAGGTGAAACTAAGATTGAACTTCGTGCCACGTCTGGTCCCATTTAAGCTGTTTAACCACCAGATAAGGTTCTCTATTCTGAATAAATATATTCAACAGGGCCACATATTACAGACTAGTCTTACTGTCTTGCTTGAGGACATAGAGAAGAACAATTATAATCATCCTTCAGCTGCCTTTCCTTGGAAAGACATAGAGACTAGAAATTTTGCAGGAGAGAAATGCAGGATAGGTTATAGTTTTCAGCACCCTTCATAAACTTTGTTGATAAGCAGGGAGAAGGGACTTGGACATTGATGAAAGCATTCATGAGGCATATATGCCAGACAATAATAGGTTCAACGTGGACACCCTGTTGGTTCCAGGACTGTGCTGAAGGGAAAGGTGGATGATTTAACCTGACTGACTTTTCTTGAGCCACACCACCATCTTCATATAGCTCTGAGACACAACATTTTCTTTTGGACATCTCAGAGCTGATAAAGAAGCTGTAGGATCAAACATTAGGAAACACAAGGTGCGTGTTGCTATTTAGAAAAAAAATAAAGAAATATGACAACACTGTGCTCTTGCCTGCACACAATCTGTACACAACTGTAATGGGTCCACATTAATAATCTACAAGAAAAGATGGAATTTCAAGATCTGTCTCATTAACGTTGCAGATCAGCTCACAGTACAGCCAGTTGGACTCACACGGAATTCCAAATGGAACAAGCATGTTCCAAATGGTGAACATGCTTGCACTGGGATCTTCAGACTTTATCTGCCTACATCTGTAGCAAAGACTTAGTTCCTCTTAGTTCCTCAGATCGACTTCCATTTTTAAAAAATTGTATCCAGACAGTCTTTGTGTCACTCTAGACAGTAAACCCCAGGTTAAGAACGTCAATGATCCATCTCCCAGAATACAGGTACGTTTCTATTAATTTAATAGAAAATACTTTCCATATACGGTCATCTCTGGTTCCCTTTTAAAATTCTTTCATTACCACCACTATTTTCAGTCAAAGACATTTCATCCTGATTACACAAGCAGTGACAATTTAAACAGGTTAACATGTGGTAAGCTATTAAAATACTCACCTATTGCTGTCTCTGGCATTGCGAAAAGTGTCCTTTCTGTAGCAACTTGGAAATGTCCATGGACTGAGAGGCCAACTCCCTATGCATGGAGCACAAGCAAAGGACAGAGTTATAAAATTACTGCTAAAAATAAACATAACCATAATCCTATGTAACACAGCTCTTGCTTTGCTCTAGAATTAAATAATATTACCACGCATGCCTCAGCAAAATATTAAAGAGCCTTTTACAGCTCAAACACTAATGAAGCATCATATTACCTTTATGATTTGGCTGAAATAGCATTCTGTGCTTTAAAAGGTTGATGAGTCAGAGAGAGATTAAATTCAAAAAGCCAGGAGTGGCAACAACAGAAATGAGTGATCCCATTTCCTCCACTGGACTGCTCAGGGAGTTGAGATCCTTTTGCTAATGTTACCCCATCTATAATTTTTACACATACTTCAAACGACCGACAAAAAACAAAAATGCCAATACTTTTGGAATACACACGCACTGCACAAAATTGTAATTATAATACTTTTAGAAGAAATAATAATTAACTATTCTTATAATGTGATAATTACCTACTTTATCAATACAGAAGCACTTTAAGCAGGAAAAGCCTCAGCATTATCGATTAATGTTCAAAGTATGTGCTTAGAAACTCAATTATTTAACCTGGGGACTTTTGCTCTCCAAGTCAGAAGCAGAATTCACATTTCTAAGTATCTAGCCCTCGTCTAGCAGTCTTTTCTGATGAGACACTTTCCTGAAAATTAGAAGAGCTCCTTGTGTTGTCCATCACATATTTTCTGATTTAGGCAGTAAGCAGCATTAAGGCCCAATAAAAAATATATCTTTTCAGTTCACATAAAATTAATTTAGGTAAATGTTCAAGAGGCAAAATAAGAAATTTAAAGAAAAATGGTTATCTGACAAAGTTACTATTGTTTAGTAATAATATTTGAAGTAATAATTGAAGAACCTTTGGATTACTGTGCACAACCACAACATATGGGTAAAAGAGTCTCGCTTCTCAAAGCTTATCTACGTGATACTTGTCGACAGAAATGTGTGTTAGATCCTACCTGGAGACAAAACCCTCTACCAAATATTTCACAAGAAGTTTCTTCATACAAATATTTTCTCTCTCTTCCTTTCCACTGTTTCAGCTTACTTCCTTTCTTCACTGTTAAATTTCCCTTTGCTTAGTCCTCCTATCCATTCCAATTTATCTGTTAAAACTAAGATATCTTAAATATTATTGGGCAAAAGAAGTCAGTGTTTAAGGAAGATGCAATAGATTTTTAAGTAACATTGCTAATTGTTTAGATACTAGAAAAGTGGCACTTTACCCAACTAAGGCTACTACTCTTCGCAAATGCCTTCACAATATTTCATTCTTTCTGTCAAAACCAGTGGAATTAATTGGATGATACTTGCTTGGACCAGCGCTATATATTTGATCGGCTTTTGAGGAGAGAGTAGAACATAGTAGAACATCTCTGCAATTCGCTTATTTACAGAGATCTTTGGGTGGGTTTTACGCTAAAATTTAAAAAAAAAAAATCTCAATTTAATAAAAATTATATCCCTTTACTCACACCATTCTCATGCGTTCTTCCCTGGCTGTCTTGCAATTCTGCCCAGCAAGAAATTAATTGCCACTGCTTATTCCATTGGGGGAATACATGACTAAATACGAAAATGTGTTCAAGTCTTTTCTGTAAAATTAATATCTGCCAGTCTCGGGTTTTAATATAGATGTATGAGGTTTTTAAGATTCCAGTATAATTTCCTGAGAAAAGGACACTTAAGTGGTTATGGTACTTTATTTTATATCCAGAGACTAAACCAAATCTCTACACGTGAAGTACTGCTGTTTCAAGGAGGCAAATGGGATTTGAGCAAATATCTGCACCTTATTTGCACAAGGTACAATCTTATGTCTCGTCCCTTACCTGTCCTTCAGCCCTTTCACTTGAGGACTGGTCAGAGGCTGTAGATCTCATCTGAGCAGCAGCAAGGGCAATGGCCCTGTATTTAGTTCTCTTGCAAATGCAAAGCTACATTCGCTCCTAAAACAGCTCTAGAACTCTTAAATGAAATGGAAATGTGACTTCATCACTTCCAACCATTTTTTTATATCATAACAGCATATTTTCACTGCATTGGGTAAAGCCTTTCCTACAGCAAGAGACAGCACAGTATTTCTGCTGTTATTTTTATGCATGTTCACCTTTTTATAAAGATAATGAAGTTTTTTAAAAAATTCATGCCTATTTTCCTCTAATGCTTAAATTAATTTTTTTCTAATACCATATCTAAGAATACAAATACTATCTATCATAAACCGTTTTTTCTGGCTTATTTTCTAGACAAGCAGAAGTTTGTATAAGGACTCAGATTTTCAGCTTGAGTATTAAGTAACAAAGACTAGAGCGTGAACTCCATGAAGAAAGCTTCTCTTCCAAGAATGTTCTTTTTATAGTGAAAAAAATAACTGTAGAATTTTAATAATAAAAAGTTGAAAGATGTAATTTTCTTTTGAAAAAATTAATTAAATCAGATTTCACTTTCTCAAGTGCTTAAGCCATAATTGGATTTGTTTTCTAGATAGTCTTCAAGTTTTATAGGATAGATAAGAGTTTAATTTCAGATGTATATTTAAAAAACTAAAACTATATTTTCTCTTATCCATTGTAAACAAAATTGTGCAAATGTGTCCTTACTTCTTTGAAGATCATTTCTAAATAATCCAACATTAAGATAAAATTAGGAGAGAAAAACGAGTTAATGCTTTGTGGGTACAAATCCCAGTAATTTATTAAACCGGTGATCGTATGCTTTTGGATGTTTATTCACAACTTCCCAAATGGTTATTTTAACACATTCACTGCATGTGTTTAACCTCCTCCATCTAATACAGAGGATAGATGCTTATTAGTTTAATACTATCCTGTGTAAAGAACAAACTCTTCTAGTCAGAAGTCTAAATGCATTCCTCCTCCATTTCTGGATTTTGTCTTTTTTTTTTTTTATTTTACTGAAATCTTGCACAGCTAGAGTCCCACCTAGGAGGTCCTTCACGCTATTAAAATATCTGCAGTTGGGCTCTGTTCACTCCACCAAATAGTCCCAGCATTTACACATACAAGTCTTGATGCTATGATGTCTTTATTAAAATACGCTTTATCCTGCACTGTCAGAGCCCTTATCTTTCACGATCTTCAAATATATACTAAAGCTAGTGTCTTCCTTCAGACTCTTCCCAGATAATTCCTATGGTGAATCAGGCTTGCTTTTTAATCAAGATAGTTTATCTTAATACTGGCAGGAAACCTTTTTTTTTCCCACTGACAGCTGAATGTTTGAATTTTGTACAGGGTACTCAAAGAATGACACTAGGAGTTAAGGAGTTAAGAAATTAACAAGCAATCAATTTAAACAATCTTTCTGTAGGGTTTGTATACAAATTAATCAAAAATACAGATAAGCGCAGAAATAGTGGTCTGATGATGTATTACTGGAGATATATTGGCTATGAAGGTGTTTGGTTACAAACTACAGATTTATTGCTACGTGGATACTAAGATATTAACCTTAAAAACAGTGCATTACAACTCAGTGCACCTCAAGAAGACTCAATATTATAGGCAGTTTGCTCTGAATTCCTCAACAAGCTTCTGAAAAAGCCAGTAGAGTATCTGAATTTTACTTCCCATACACATGATTTCCTACTCAGTGCCACATTTCAACTCATTATGTGACTGTGTATAGAGCATTTATCACTGATTTCCTTTTTTTGTCTCATGATGAGTGCAGAACCTTATTAGAAGTATTTTTGTAATGAAAAACCAAGGTGCAAATTACTGATAGATGGAGAAATCAAATACAGCTACTATAAATTTTAAAAGTTAACTTGTAGCCAGAAGGCTGTATTATCTTAAATTGAGAATGGATCTGTATTAGTAAATGAGAGAACTCATCACATCTAGGGAAGTTATTAAGAAATTGAGGGCCACCACAACAGAGAAGGATACATAGCAAAATAAATATGCCCTTCTTGAATGATCTACATAAACATCTGTTCACATACAGAAAAGCAGCTCTGTCACAGCAAAACCATAAATCACACTTGTCTATTTACTAAATAACCTAACTCAGACCGTGAAGGGATCACTGCCTAGCAACGCATAAGCGACAGAATAAAAGAAATACAAACAGAAAAGGCCTTCGGGAATGTTTGCTTGTATCATCTTCACTAGCCTGATAAAGAATTTCTAGCTGTTCAAGCAAACAATTTTATGATAATACCAATATTAATATTCTCTGCAGTGAAAGTCCTGTTGTAACAGTTCACATCCAATGATTACACTCGTTTTTAACTGCATGAGAATACAGTTCCTGGTGGGGCTAGAACACACAGGAAATGTGGTAATCAACAAACAAACTGAGCGTAACACAACAAAGGGCAAACATGTCTGAATATGGATCTGTACACATAGCCAAGGTGCAGCAAAAATGTTTTCATTACTTGGCAAAGTAAGCGAGTGGAATTGATTTAGGAAGCAGCAGGAGCTTAGAGCTATGTTAGATCAAAAATCACTGATGTAAGAGCATTACCCCCTGCATCCAGAGACAGCAAATCTTAAACAGAATCAAAATTAATCTGCGTTCATCATTAATGTTATGGACCACTCCAAAGAGTATAATCCATTTTTATCTCTAGATACTAACGGACAAGACGACTTGGTGAACCAGAGCAATGCAGCATAACAGATCAATCTGGACTATCACTTTCTTTGGTTGATGACGCATAAATCAACTCTATGCAAATGTTTTTAAAAGATCATTAAAACACAGTGCTTTTTGTGAACTTTTCAATCATTTAGTGTAGTATTTTAAAACATATTAACATAATATAATTTCAATATAAAATATTAATTTCCACATACAGATTATTTATCAAAGATTCTCAGTCCAAATTTCTACAGACATACGGAAGCGCAACGAGCTGACTGGAGATAGATTACCAGCAATAATATCTGATGTTTCAGTCTTGTTCTCCTGACCACTAATTATTTAAACAAATTTGACCCGACTACATTACCAGTAAGCATTTAGGTCAGGTGAAACTTGGGGGAAAAAAAATACAAAGGCCATTCTGTGCAGCAGCGCTGCTACAACGAGAGTCCTTTGTCAAAGAGAATTTAGATTCAGATTTTAAAAACCCTGTTTTGATTTTTCTGCTACCAGCCAGAACTTCTCAATGATGTCGTTTTCATTAGGGTCGTTATCTGCACTAGCCGTGTTTTCTCTCCTGCGTGACCTGCAGGGACTGCTCGGTCTCCTGACGGTCAGCACCCATTCCAGGGTGGACCATACAGACGCCGTGGTGGCCGCTCAACGCACAGCTCGGCAGCAGGGACCGAGTGCCTGCGGTTCCATGTCCTCCCTTCCCACGCACGCTGGCTCCTCCAAGGCAAAAAGCAGCAGTTTGGTCTCATGGTCCAGGCTGGCCTACAGACACTGTGGCTCGACAACCACGATGCAAACATAAAAACTTCTACCAAGAATTGCTTCTGATTACTCCAAGTTTTCTGAAATACCTTCTTTCCATAATTAAGAAAGTTTTCCTTGTTTCTTTCTCACTACTGTGTTTTATTTTCTAAGACAAACATTTAGTAAGCCTACAAAACTTCTTGCCAACAAGAAGCAGCTACATCTGTTAAAAGATTCCATGTCAGAGGAAGGAGAAATTGTTATGGACACAAAGACTTCTGATGCAACAGAAAGAAAAGAGAAGATGTAAGAGGACTTAGATCTGAAAAGCCTGTAGGAAAAATAATTAACTACTAGCCAGTGAAACTTTTTCTAGGGTTACACTTGAAAGCATTCTTTTTTTCCCTAACGATGTTCCCCAGTGTCTCCCTCTACATAACTGGCCATGTATGTGTAGAAGAAGATAGTAAGTGTGGGGTTTTTATTATTTCTACAATTCTGGAAGATAGACTCCTTCCCTTTATCCCTCTCTATCACCTAAAAATGTAGCTGCTGCAAGAAATCTGTACGTCCGGGTCACCACACCTTAATGTCTGAAGGGAAGGCAGGCAAGTGGGAGGGAACTCCTTGCAGCAACTTGCATCAACACATAACTAAGCTTTCGGGCTTTTTCTTAAAACCGAAGAAATGCTCCTTGTTCTTCAAGGCCAGCGCATGGAACAGAATTTTATTTAAACAGGGGCACAGTTATTTGGGATGACAGGAGTGGATTGAGGGGATTTCGTAATGATGTTCTAATTCTCAGGAAAAAATGCTTTAAAAGTATAAGACAGATTAAAGCCAACTCAAGGAGAAAATGAGCATTCAAATTCTTCTGGAAATGCAAAAAAAAAAATAGCAGAAATATGAAAGGATGGAGAAGCAAGCAAAGATAATTCTCTTCAGAACTTTTTTCCTTGATCTATAATAAAGGGAAGGAGAGGGAAATAATGAGATTAGGCATCTACATGAAGGCCTAGAATTAGACAAAAATAGTGGAACTTTTAGCAAAAAAGAGTCTGGTGTTTAATAGAAAGAACAAATCCATGCAGAAGCCTGCAAAAATCTCTGCAATGACAGTCAACAGTGCAGGGGGGTAGGAAAGCTTTCCATGAAGCCACAAATAAAACCTCCTTTAAACCTACTCTGGTTTCAGGAAAAAAACATCTAGAAAGTACAGCTTAAAACTTGGACTTTAGTCTCAGAGTAGACAAGTGATGTTTGCAGTATGGCGTGATCGATACGTCATGACATCGCGCAGGAACTCAAACACTTCTGCAATCCATTAAAGACTAAGTGCAGCATGATTGTGTAACACCAACATCTGTCCAACGTACGCTCAGGAAGCCTGCCTGGCTTTTCTGGGTGTAAAACAGTGGCATCCATTCCTTCTCATAGTTTACATAAAACAGCTCAGTCATTGTAGATTTGGGAGAGGGAGGGGAGAGGAGTCTTACTTACTGCACCAGTACTGACCCATAATTTAAAATACTTTTTTTCAAGACAGTGCTTTATGATAAGCCCTTTGAGGAATAACATCACATGCAAATAGTTGAACATTCAGTGGGTAATATCTGCTGATATTACAGTCCGTTTAGCTACAAAACGAAGTGCACCGTTTGTCCCTGGGATCCCACGCAGCAGCTTAGCAGGCAGGCCAATGCGCCAGATGGTAAATATACTGTAATATCAGCAAAGAGCGAATCCTGTCTCAGCATTGCCTCAGCATTGTTTCCAACATTCTACATTACAAAAGCTAAGTGGTACATGAGTCAATCTCACAAAGATTTGTTTCAAAGTACAACAAATAACTACTTGCAGAATCTGTCTTCTGTTTTACAGCAAAAGCTGTCTTCAGCTTTGAAGCACTGGCAACAAAACAGGCCACGAGCTTCTACGTGGTACACATCCATGAGGCTCCAGAGGGAGGGGGAGAGGGAGTTGGAAAGCAGCTTATCTAGGTTTAGTATGACAATTACTTTTACTTCAGGGCAGATTTTAGAGCATAAATTAAAGCAAACCCAAAGATGTTCAAGTTTCAGAGCATGATGACTGACAAGGAGCATGACATATTTATAAAAAAGAAGAAAAAGGAGCCTGCAGTCTAGAAGGGAAGCACAGTTAGATGCACAATAGGAGTATTTCTAAACCATAGAGTAGGTTCAGGAATTTGGCTCCGTTTCTCTAGAACCCCTACATAACTCCTCCATTAAAACGATGTTGTCGCTCCGTAAGCAGCACTCTGAAAAAGCTCCATGTTTTGAACTGCAATGTCTCTGATACTTCCTCACTCACAGCATAGTTTCCTCTCATAAACAAACTAGGGACACATAGCCTAGATGAGATCACTATGAAATGGAGGGCACAGTCATCTGAAGCATATTAAGAGTTACCAGCAGTTGACAATTAAACTGAGAGGGCACCCTAGCTGAGGTCATACAGAAGCCAACCATTAATGAAGTTTTACTTGATATTTTCATTATCTGCTTGCATGATGAAGTAACAAGGATTTCTATAATCTACAGCTTACTTTTTGGGAAGGCAAACAATTTGAAGGGCAAGATCAGAATTCGAAGCCATCTCACTTTGGAGATCAGATAGAAACTAACAAAATGAAAAGAACTACGCTTAAGAAAGCAAAATTAAATACAGAGATGACAAGTATGTTTTCTACAGAACAAATGCCTAGACATTTTTCAGGGGTTTATAGCAACCACAAACTTAATACAAATAATAATGCAACGCTGTTACGAAAAGAACTACTTCAAGATATCAGGCTACAGCAGAGCCTCTACCAGCAGGCACCAAAGGGCTGAAGCGCACCCACTCAGCCTAGATTCAAGACACCTGGGAAGCCTCATCAGGTCGATGTGCTGGAGCTATAAATGCCAGCTGATGTGGCACTCAGGTTTCTTGAAGCAGAAAATGAGTACTTTTTTTTTTTTCTTTGTAGTCTTTGAGGAAGAGAGTAGCTCCACAAGACTGACTCTTTGACAAACGAATTCTGTTCAGGGAATAAGATTTAAAAATTGGTAAAAGGTAAATGATAAAGTAATGTGCTGCGATGGAAGTTTATTTTATGCAAGAAGAAAAGAGGTAAGAGTAATAGCTTTAAGAATAACTGGAAGTAGTGGCCTCCTAGCACATGATGCTTTCAGAAGCTGCTATTTACATGAGCTATGTGTGACAGTATGGCTGTGTAATATATGGGGGATAATTATTCTGCTCTACTTGGTGCTGATGAGTCCTCCAGCTGAAATATTATCTGGTCTCTAGTAGTGAGCTGTAAAGCACACAAATTGGAGAGACTCCAGAGGAATGCAAGAAGACCAAGAGACTTAATCTATAGTAAAGGCTGAATAATTACCCTTATCCCTATTAAAGAGAGATGGCTGGGAGCAAGGAATGCAAGTATCTCAAAATGTTCTTAGAGAGCTGTGACTAAGACAGCAATATATTGATTACACATACTGAAGACTTAAATTAGACACTAGGGAATCTTAACTTGAAAGAATAACTAAGCACTTGAGTGGGATATCTAGAAAAAACAGAATTCCTGCTGTTGGAGAGTTCTGAATGCAGTAGGAGAAAATCTGCTAAGCAGTTGTCTAGCTATATTTAACCCTACTTCAAGTGCAAAAGAATAATCCTGATGCTCCTCTCAGCTCTATACTTCTGTGTAGTCTAAAGATTAACATATTTGACATTACTACGTGAGTGACTAACGCAGACTTAAACAATACTTTAAAAAATTCTACTCCTTAACAGTCAGGGATGGAAATAAGGATGGCTGACCTTTATATCTTTACATTGCAAGCTATGTTAAAGTTTCATCTTCCTATTGCTCTCCTAAACACGAAGATCAGAAAATAAGATT
>Ga0181612_104979_pt1 | contig 11015 bp, 9 predicted proteins | sample HoacroProtozoa21_FD_119630 | JGI IMG/M metagenome (GOLD analysis project Ga0181612, IMG submission 119630) | Hoatzin crop microbial communities from Cojedes, Venezuel. Combined Assembly of Gp0051906, Gp0051904, Gp0051908 | reverse complement strand
TAGGTGATGAGTTGCAGCCCTCTGATCATTTTTGTGGCTCTGCTCTGGACCCACTCCAACAGGTCCATGTCTCTCCTGTGCTGAGGGCTCCAGAGCACGACGCAGGACTCCAGGTGGGCTCTCACCAGAGTGGAGCAGAGGGGCAGAATCACCTCCCACGCCATGCTGGCCACACTGCTTTTGATGCAGGCCAGGGTACGGCTGGCTTCTTGGGCTGTGAGTGTACATTGCTTGGTTGTGTTGAGCTTCTCGTCAACTACCAGCAGGCCCCAAGTCCTTCTCCTCAGGGCTGCTGTCAATCCATTCTCCAGCCAGCCTGTCTCTGTGCTTGGGATTGCCCTGATCCCCTGGATCTTATTGTTGCTGCTTGTGTGGAAACTAGAGGAATTTCTTCAGAGCAGCACAGAAATGGTATTTTTCCTGAGGCTAACGGCGCTTTGTACCATTCCTGCGTCTTGTCAGGGTAGGCCATGAGAGAGTAGACCCATATGCCAAGCCTACTTTTGTACATTTGATTTTAGGGTTCCTGTTGTTTTTCCCAAGGTGTGATTTCATATTTTTTATTAATGAGTTATATAACAGAAAGCTCCTTTGACAGAAAAACTAAATGTTATCAAGATGTAGATTTTCTTCATGATATCTTTTTTTAGTTGGATAACCCAATTTTAACCAATAATGTAAGAACAAAAAGTGCTCTGGGGTTCTAGCAAGTGAGTAAGAGCAATCCTTCATGAAAAAGTTTAGAATGAAAATATTCCAAGACCTTAAATAGCAGTTAAGCAGATGGCACCAATGAAGTAATTTAAAGCCCAAGCTGGTTGTGATACAGGTTGTGTCATTGTTTTAGCAGATGCCAACTTTCATGTCAAGTAGTGTATTAATTAGTATGAAAATGGAAGTTATGAACTAGCCATGTACAGCCATGAACTAGCCAGATAGAACGTGTAACCTTTGCTTTGGCCTACTTTCAAAAGCATATAACGCTAAATATGTAGGAAAAATGCATCTCTCAGTGTTTTACTTGTCCAAGTGTATTATAAAGTGGGATATCCATGGGGTGTGTCTTTTATGAGTGGAAACTGAATGCAGTCAGACTGGAGTTTCAATACAATTTCAAACATTAAATCTCTATTTTAAAAATTGTATTTAGGTTCCCTTTTTTAGTAGTTGGAGACCTCAGGGGAGTTGATAGCACATAATACCTGAAGAGTTTGCCAGTACAGATATATTTAAAACACACACATTTCCGTGTGGGTTGTTTTTTTTCCATTGGTAAGATTTAGCAATACTTAAGGCTTTTCAAATCCAAGTACTGCAAAGAGGTGAGCACACAGAAATATTTAAATGTGTTCTGTCTTCTCTTCATCTTTGTTTTTCATTGTGAAAAGCCTCAACAGTCTAGATGGCAGAAGCTATCCTGTATAGAGAGATGGCCGAGTGGCACAGTTTAGGCACAAAATAAATGGATTTGCATGGTGTGAAAATCAAAACTCTAGGAGAAGAAAGTCAGCCTTGATGATCACATAAATTCTGACGTAAACTCTGTTCAAGACTGGAGAGTCATCTTGAGAATGTCTCCTCGGAAAGCTGTGTTTTGCGTGGTTTTATTGTGTCACATTCAAATTCCTGACGATCTACATTTGCTGGAGCTCTTCCTACTTAAATGGCTGTAAGTGGGGAAGCTCCAGTTTGCTTGTAGAGTGGGGCCAGTGCAGTTGGAATATTTCAGTACCATTTATTCCAAGTATCCTGCAGGTGGACCAGAAGTGTTAGTGCAGCTCTGTCTATATTTCTGACACGTTCCGAATGGAGTTTTTTTGGCTGCATATATGATGGCTGTAGTCTCTAGAGGGTAACCAGGAGTGTATAAATTCTCTGACAGCTGTAGCTTTAATTCTGCAGCCACCAAATGTATCTGCCTGAGTCTCTGAAGTTCAACCATGTGGATCATCAGTGCATAGTAAGCGCCAGACCTTCTAATCCTCACTGCTGATTGTATTACTGCTTAAGCTGTGGGAGTAATTTTCATCTTCTCTGTGGACCAGGACTAGAGGGAAGCTCTAAGAAGAAATCTATTTGCTAAAAACGCATAGTTCAGCAGTGAGAGTCTTGTGTTGCCGTGCTTGTCTCGGGAAGGTGGGAATGACAATGCATAGTAGTGAAGGAACCAAAGCCCGTGCCTTTGGTGTGGTCAGAAGGAAGGGCAACGCAGCTGAGACTTGTTCTAACTCTGCAGGAAGCCAGCTCATGCAGCTGGTCCATTAACTTTGTGAGTGGAAGAAAGGGAGCAATTCTTGATTGCTTCCAAGGGGAAGATTTGTAGAGAAAGGTAACTTATTTTATTAGCGTAGTTTGATGTACAAGAACTTATACTTTTAAGCAAAAAGTATTTTTAGTCATTGTGTGTGACATAATGGTCCCTCATTTTTTCTGGTTTTGTTTTTTTCAAGAGGGCGTTGTATACCATGGCTGTATATGGAATACATGTGGTGCTTCTTGCTATGTTACGTTCTTCTTATGTCGCTCATGATATTAACTTGATGCCAAAGGTACATTTGCATTGCTACTGAGTAGACGCCTTTCACATTTCAAGTCCTAGCTTCTCATTGCCTGAGCCTTTTAAAGTTGTGTAGTTCACAAGCATAGCAACTTTGGGAAGGGATGTCTGTATCATTTTGAAGAAAGTTGTTTTTTATCTCCTGCAAAAACAAGTTTCATGTGGTGTATTAAAAATACTGTTGGGGGAATGGTGAAAGACCCTTTAAAGCTGGAACATAGGATTTTGGCAAGCAAATAATTGATTGTTCATGGAAATGAACCGTGCTGCTTACAAATTCTATTTTAAAATCTTATGGATGAGTACAGTTGTGTGTTTCTAAATCCCCAAGAATAGGTTTTTATGTCCAGAATAATTGCATTAATTCAAAGTGAGGGATTAAGATGGAACAGTCCCAAATCCTATCTACTTTAGAAGTTTTATGAGTTCTATGGCACTCTAATCAGTAAAGTGAAGTTAGTGCTAAATTACCTTTCCTCTATATCTTCTAGAACCAAAACTTTGGTCTGTTTATATGTTGGTCCTAGAAAACCAATGTGCATTACTTTAATGTTGTGAGCTCCTGTGAATATGTAATACTTTCCTTAGTTGTGCCTGTATGTTTTATTCATGTAAGTAAGAATTAAAACGAAGTTTCTAAGAATATGCGTTTCATATTTTCTGACTGCAAAGCTCTTAAACAATATCAGAGACTTTCAAATAATGGTGGAGAAGGATTAGGGCTGGGGAAAGACATTGTGTGAATGCACACAAAACAAAATAGATGTGCTATGTCACATTTTTCACATGCCAGCCTTTATGTGATGTTCTGCTTTAAAGATTTCCTTGCAAGCAGCTGTTCTTATCATTTTCAAAAGTTACAAATAGGATAAACTCACCCGGTACTACAAATGGGAGTATCTCCAGTCTGCTGCTCTAAGTTTGTTCGCAATGACATTTCCAACAATGCAGTGAATTTCAGATTTGAATTTTTTAGGTAGAACAGTTATGAATAAAGAAGTTAATTCACATTTGATGATAGTTTCCCTCAGAGTTGTTAGGGGTTTTTTTGTGTGCACTCTGCTGTTAGACTGAGAATCAAGGAGCAAAAAAACCTACCCTGAAATAGTCATAATTGTGAATTGTGTTCTGGTAGAAGCTTAAAACTGAACCTACAAAGTCAATTCTAGTTACTTTTACAGATTTTCTGTTTCTTTGGATGAAATGTGGAAGCAAACAAAGAGCTCGTGCTATGAGTTTCCAATTTGAAAAGTAGGACTCTGGCAGCAGAACGTTATTAGTGAACCATTTATGATTTTGGAAATAAGTTCCTTTAGTTGTTCTCCAGATGCCACTGCCTATGCTCAGCTTTAAAGGGAAAAACTTTCTTTTTGGATCTGGCTGGCTTAGAAATACTAGACTGCTTTAGGAGAAGCAGCAAACCTTTATGTGCGTAAAATCTTGAAAGATACAATTAATCCACTTGCTTTGTAGCTCTGAAGTACTGTTCTTCTCTGCTTTCCTTTTCTCCCTGAGGTTCTCTCTTCTGAAAGCCACATCATTTCTTAATGTGGTAAGCAAAAAGAATGAATGAACATATCCATGTTTTCTATATACATATTAATATAAATAATATATATCCATTGTTCTCTCGTACTTCTCAGTCACCTTTTGAATTTCTTTTTTTTATTGTATTCTAACTCTCTTGGAACATCTTTGGGAGAGAAAGACTGTGTCTCGGCATATGGCTCTGCATGCTTGGACATGAAGCAGAGAGTCAATTAAATGGATGAAAATATATTGTTTAATTGTTTCCTAGACAATAATTTCTCTAGTTTAGGGTTAATTTGGGCATAAACTAAAAATTCAGTGCTTATGCAATTGTTCCTCTTAAGTGTGAGTGACCCTGTAGGTTTATTGAGGTTCTAGATAACTTCCCACCATGAGAAGAAATATATTCTTTAATTTGAGTGGAATAATCAGCTAGCTTGTTCTTTTTATAGTATGCTGTGTTGTATGTTAAGCAGTAAGCATACATAGCAAGCTCCATTGATTTCTTCTCCTCCATTATTTCAGATGTGAGTTATTCTATGTATTTGTTGTTTATAGCACAAGTCAGAGTTTCTCAAACTAATTTGTCTTTGGGTCCCTCTAGAAACAACTTTACCATATGCACCCCCCTTCTTCCCAGTCTCAGTCACCATTTGTACACCTGTCTTGGCATTGCTTTTTCTCCCCCTCCCCTTCCCAACACCTCGTCTTTGCTCCCAACTCTCTGCCAGGGGTCATGTCCCACAGTTGAGGGAACACTGGTTTAACTACAGGCTTCTGGCTTTTGTCCAAATACCCTGAGACTAGCACATTTCAGTAATGTTTGTGGGAAATGCACATTGTTTGAAACTGTTTATTCTGTTGATTTTTGGGGGGCTTTTTTGATTGTTTTTAGAAGGCTTCTAATTTACCAAACATCATTCACACAACAAAGTTGGAAAAAATTAAGTGTGGCAGGGCAAACTGTAGAAAACTTCTTAGGCAAACTTGTAAACTGTGTGAGAGAAATAAGAGCTGGTACGCCTTTTCTGTCATGCTTTGCTGCATTGAATTCCTGGGCTTGACTCAGAGATTGAAGATTTTCACGGTAGGCGGCAAACAGTATAGATTAAACTTGCTTCTATTGTTGTTAAATTGTGGCTTTAAGAACTCTTGTTCCTTAAAGTAAACCAGTTGACATACATTCAGTGAACAGCTGCATGGAGCCATGTTGCATACTGAAGAGTCAAGCTGTAAATACTTTTGTAGTATTTCTTCCTCACAATGATATCTCATCTCTCTGTCAGACCGACTAATGTATAAGGTAACCTTTCACATTGCCTTTTTAAAATGGAAAATAAAATAGCCCAGAATGAGGCATAATGAAAAGGCATTTCTACTGCATTTTTTAAATTTAAATTTCAGGTTTTTTTTTTTACATAAGATACGCTGCAATTGGTGATCATCAGTCAGATGTTTTTCCCTCGAAATCCAAAAAGACCCCCGTGAGGCTAGCTGGTGTAGGAGTATACATGTGTAGGTTTAGGGACCACTTCATCCTCTGACAGGGTTGAATTCAGCAGCTGTTGAATTCAATATCCTTTCCTGATAGGAGGAGCTTGAGAAAACCGTGTCTACTTGAAATGGCAGAAGAATTTGTTCAGACAAAATGTAATTACCTATGTGGGAAGTCAGCCATAGAGCCATGAATAATGTCACGATTTTGTGAAAAAATGAGATATTTAATGATCACAAAAGGTCAGGACAATTCTTATACAAATGAAGTATGAGTTCCTTATGTTTGGTTTAGGAAAATAAGTATTACATGTTACTCTTAAAAGAAAGTTTAATTTCCCAGATTTTTATGTAAACTAGCCTTTTTGTTGTTGTGCTTGGATTATAACTCACGATGTCTGGGCCGTCTATACAGTCCTGATTTTCAGTTTTGTACTTCTTAGAGGGTTTTAACTGTCGGTTAAGTTAGCACTTTTTTTTTTGTTTTTTAAAGGCTAGTATGGATGCTTCATAATGTTTTTTCTAAGTCAGAGGGCTTAAATTGGGGTAAAAAGCTGTATGCTGGGAGCTGGAGAAGGAATATGCTAAATGTGAATATGTCTGACAGTTTAAACCCAGGGAGATGTATGGTGCCTGCCTCAGGTCACCAGGCATCTACTCCCTGGAAGGCTGAGCTGTGCTGGGAAAGTCAAAGCATGAAGTATGTTCACATGGAACCAGTGTTCTTCCAGTTCAGAGGAGGGGCCTAATTGATCTACCAGACAACCTAATATTCTGTCTGAAAGGGACAATTGTGTACAAGTAATGTGCTGACACCTGGAGATCAACAGTTGATTTTTCACAAGATGGGAGAAAAATTGGTATCTTTGAGCATGACAGGCTGTTCTGACAAGGATGTGTTAGGGAAGAGCCCACTAGCCAGCCTGCGTAGCAAGAGGGTGATCAGGGGTTGGGTGAAGCATGAAGTTCCTTGAGTGGAGCATGAAGTTCCCCCCCCCCCCATCGTTTATAATGAAGTAAAAACCTGTCGTAGCTGAGGCCAAATTCAAGATACAATGCTATGAAGACACATTCAGCTCCTCTGCAGCCAAACTTGCATGCAGTGGCTCTAAAAATGAAGCAATGAAACAGTAAATAACTAACAGCAAATGACCGACCAAAATCTGGTAGTTTCTTGTGAATCATTATGTTGCTTACATAAAGAGAAACACAAAAGATGCCAACCTATTAAAAGAAGTTAAAAAAATGTTTTGAAGAATCTAGGTCCCTGTGTCAAGTATGAAATAGGCACTGGGAAGCACATTGCTCCTTGAATACACTTTTTGTTAAAACTTAATTCTCCAGTGTCACCGAGATGTTTTCTAAAATGTTATTCCCATTATTTGTCCATGCAGTGCAGGAACATAAATATAGGTAAAAAGACAAATCTGTACAAAAGTTATGGTTGGAATTGTTAGTTATGCCAAGGATGTAATAATAACAGTACAAACCCATCCACCCAGGGTTTAGAATTCATTCTGCAGTCCAAGGAATACACACAAGTTACCTAGCAAACGTTAGCATGGATTATGTATTTTGTTATATTCTGTTGGAAGCAATCCAAAATGCAGGCATATAAATAGTACAGATAATTCATGTTTTTAGTGATGACTGTAGAAATAGAAAATACTTTAACTTGGTTGAAAACACCAGGAAAGCTTTAAAATGAAAGGAGCAGATGTCAGATATAAAGCTTTTAGTTTACTGAGCAATGTGCATGATAAACATTGATTATTCATCTTGATGTTAGAGTTCAGAAACAATTGTCCCTTCAGTTTGCCTCATGGGAGCATGAAATCAGGACCATGTGTGCGTTGATTAACAACATATGAAAGATGAATCATGATTACTGTTTTGGTCTGGTGCACAAGGCTATGCTTGAGGGGTAGTGTGATTTCCTACCTCCTTTACCAGATTTCTGTAATTAGCGGTAGCATCTCTCTCTGTTTCCTGGTGTTGATGTTAAAGTGGCTGCCTGACAGTGCCTATTCACATCCATACATTGCCTTTATTGAATGAAAGAGTGTTTGTTCAACAAAAGTTGAATGTTGGAGTGTATTTCAATGTTGTTTGTAAAAATGGTTATTAATAGGACAGTTTTGAAATCACCAATGCCATCTCTGGCAGGGATTGTCACGTATAAAAAATAGATGGTTCTTTCAAATATGAAACACTGTATGTTCTAGATTAAAAGGAAGATGGAAAAGTTCAACAATAAAAATTGAGGACATTTTTAAATTTTTTTGTTGTATTTAACTTATGCCTCTTATGGCAGGCATTAGTTAAATTTAACTTTTCTTGGAGGCACAATTAGTTCCTGTGGTTAAAATTCCATTGAAGTTTTATTTCTGGAAATGTAATTCTAACTTTTTTCTTCTCTGGCATGGTAATGGATAGAATGAGTTGTCATAAGTGCATTTCATTAATAAGTTGTCACCGTAAATGAAGGATAGGTATTAGAGAAATCTGAACAAGCAAAAATATAGGTTAACTTCATGTAATAGTCTTTGACTTTAAAGAATACTTGTGTTCTTTTGTGTTGAAAGATGAATATTTCGATCAAATGAAATGTCTGCACATGCCTTGAACATCCATATGAGTTATTCATTCTTCAGGAGATGATGTGTATTAGTCTTACTCAGAACTGTGCGGATTTAAGGTATGTTAGGATCTTAACCTTAACTGTCCAAATTGTTCATGTACATTGAGGAACAGCTCCAACATTGATCTCTGTGATCTGAGATACGTGGTATGAGATGGAGATTCTTTCTGGCTTGCTTGCCCAGTATAGATGCAAGATTTGGATCTTAGTTCATCATGTTCTCTGTGGAGTTCTGTGCTTTGAGATCACATAATGTGAGATTTAATGTTTTTATGGATAACACCCCCCCCAAACCCCAGTTTTTGACCGACAAGATTATTTGTGATTTCATCTGTGTGCACTTGAACTTTGACTATCTGTTCAAAGATCATCAGTCTATAGTTCTTCATAAAAGATGTTCTGGCTGTTTTTTTACTTCCAATGTATTCCTTCTCAGTCAGTGTGTATAGAAGTATGTGGACCAAAGGGATTTTATAGACAAAGCTCCAGGCAACGGAGACTTGCTTTCTAGTAAAGTTCAGAGTAAATTAAAAGCTGCATGTAAATTCAACAAATGTTAGTGGTTAATTAACTAAGAATGTAGAGCCCTAAGGCCATAACATTAGTATTTATAGTTTTGTAGTAAGATGCTCTAAACAAGTTGTCTTAGCTATAAGCCATTTAAATAGCATAATTACTTTATGGCTTAAATACAAGGGAATGCTTCCTGGAAGAATATATTTTTAAACTCAGAGCAGTAAGTACTTGGAGGATTAATACCAAAGTTTAGCACAATCAAATTGTCTGTCTAGTTTACGTGTGTTTAGCTATAACTCATATGACATTTATCTAGTTTAACGCTTGTAAGGTGACCCTAGTTCTCTCCCCAATTATTGTAGCCTTTTTTGACTTTTTATACACTTGAGATTAAAGTTTTATAACCAGTATCATGTGCTGCTTAAATTCAGCAGAATTTGGTTTATGTTATATTTACTTCTCACATCTACTGTATTAATGATTGTGGTATATAGATTTATACTTCTACTGTTACATATTTTGTGATGTCACCATAATTTGAGTAGAAATGCAATTAAAGGTGCAGTAAAAAGCATAGCTACATTATATTTTTTTAAATATAGGATATAGAAGATCCTATGTAAAGAATTAAAATACTTGTGCTAATTTTCTGTGGGCTTTGGTGAAATTTATGTCTCAAAACTTCAGCTCTAGGACACAAAATGAAGACGAGTAACAATTAATTTGATGGTTTATCTGCCTTTATAAGTAGAAAAAGTCAATAGCTTCTGTTTTGTTATTTTTTTTGCATACTTTTTATCAAACACATGTCTTTGTTTTGCTGTAGTAGTAAGTTAAATGAGATTTTCTATAGCTTAAGAGAAACAGAAAATTAGTCAGAATAGAACAGCTATTAATAGAAAAGTTAAGACTGAAAAAAAATTGACGCCTTCCTGTTTCGGGAAACCTTTTTGTATAACAGCATGTTTAATGCCAGACTACATCAAAGTTAAACAAATGAAAAGCCACCTAGGAAGAAAGTGAGATTACAGATTGCACTCCTAACAATACTATGAAGATCTCCTTGGCTTGCAATCTTTATGTAGTATTTTATGGGGATTTTTCTTAAAGGTAACTGAACTCGTACCTTTTTTTCTTTCTAAAGACCGGTGTCTGACTTTTAAGTGAGACATGGTGAATGTTTACAGGTGATCACGACAACAAGTAATTACTGTTGGAATCCTTTAATACTGTTAACTTCTGCACTTTACATTGTAGCTGTAAAACCAGATATAATGCCATGTAAATGAGTAGTATCTTTTTTTTAAAGGTAATGGTAAATATGATGTTTTTTGCCTTTCAGGGAATCGTATTACTCGGTAAGAAACAATGTTACAGTTTTCAACTTTGTGTCAAGGGTGAGGGTGATGCTACATTTTGTGTTTCAGGAACAATTTCCGTGCTTTCTGAAGGGTAAGGTACTGCTGTCTCTGAAGTTCGATTGTATAGGTGTAGAAGACAGCAGACTCATCAGCTTGCATGCGTGTCAGGATTCCTCCCTGGAGAGCAATGGAATGGTTCTTTGGTTGGTCCTCAGTTTCTGTGACACTCAGCAAGAATGGCAGTATCTGTTTTAGTAGTATTTGATAATAGAAAAGGGTGTCTGATGTAGCGTAATGGTGCAGTACGTACTTCTTCTGGGAAAGTTACGGGATAGAATTATCTGAGTTGTTCCAGTTGGAAGTCCACGGTTTCATTTGTTCTCCTTTAATAACTATTTGTTGATTTTAGCCAATAATCAGTGGGAAGATTGAAATTTAAATTCTCCATCTGTGTTCTTGTCTAATTAAGCTATTCGCAGCAAGAATTTCTTTAAAATATTTATAATAAGTGGTGAAGTGATTGTGGCCTCAATATGTGGGCCTCACATAAAGAAATACAACAGAACTATTATCTTAATATTTCTCTACAGGGGCTGTCATCACTCACCAAGAACAATGGACTACTCAATATCACCTTTAAATATGACAGTAAGTTGAAAATTTGCACTATATTCACAAAAATCAAGGCCTCCATCACGGCTGTCAATTTATAGCAATGTGTCTCTTTAAAATGTCTCTAAGAGCAGCCTGAGCTTGTTAGTATCAACAGAATTTTAAAATCTAGATTTGTTTCTGCTGGGTCTGGTGGATCTTCTCCTTCCTGTGTTTCACTGATAATAAAATGTAGTTAGAACTTTTCATAGCTACAGTGCTAAAGGGCTGGGTTAGTGGAAAACTGCTGTCTACATTTTCAGTG
>Ga0181612_170476_pt1 | contig 11016 bp, 8 predicted proteins | sample HoacroProtozoa21_FD_119630 | JGI IMG/M metagenome (GOLD analysis project Ga0181612, IMG submission 119630) | Hoatzin crop microbial communities from Cojedes, Venezuel. Combined Assembly of Gp0051906, Gp0051904, Gp0051908 | reverse complement strand
ACACTGTTTTCAATGATCTGGCATTTCCCAATAAACTTAGAAACAAAAGAAACTCTCCAAGCCAAGCAAAATACAATTTATCAGAAAACTCCTGACCGTCTCGCTGGACAAGATCTTCTTTTGTTATCCAGTCTTAGTTTTTAGCTTTCCCCTGGAGTTGGCAGTTTAATTGATATGAAGCAGGTTGACCTCTTTTTTTTCTCATTTGAGGGTACTTGGATCATACCCTGTGTCCCTCGAAGCAGTAGAAAAATAGCACCAGTGCTCTTGAAACTAACAGGATGCTCATCACCTTGGGTTTGTAAGACGAACACCAGATAAAGAGAATCAATAATCTATCTCAGAGCAGCAAAAACATCAGAGCAAGCCCTTCCATACAAGCCTCAAAGGCTCAGAGTGAGTCACCATCAGCAAACGTGGATCTTGTTTATGTCTTTCACACTGTCAAGATAATACACTAGAAATAACACCGCTATTCAGATCTTTCATAGCATTTGTAGCAGGGTAAAAAGCCTCTCCAAGCGCTTGACAAAGGCCATTGAAGCATCGCTATCCCCATTTTGCAGACTGGGCAAAAGTGAGACCCTCAGGAAGGGTCTGGGAGTCAAGCTGGAGACACCTAGTGAGCAGCTCGGTGCCCCATGGGCCCCTCTGCTGTCGCGTCACCTGAGGCATCAGTGGGGAAACCAGCTTTGGCTACAGCTACTAGGGGTGGACAGCCATTTCAAACACTTATTTCTGAAAGCACCTGACTCATTTCCATGGAAACTCTGTCCCCAGGAGCCAACTTCAGCAATGTCAGAACAGAAAGGGTGATTCCTAACTCCAAAGGTCCAAAATATCTCTAAAGAGGGAGGAAGTGGGTGCTCCTGGTTCGAAAGGACATTGAGGAGCAAGCTTGGTTCTGACCCTACCGTTCAGTTGCCGTCTGTGTGCAACCTTCATCTACTCTCCCATGCCAGAGTTTTCAAACGTGGGTCCCTGAAATTAAACACCTGAATCTTTATTCAGACATCAAAATAGTTGGCCTTTGTCTCAAAGTTGCTAAGCAACCATTTCTCATATCGGAGCCAATTGGATCTGCTGGCATGCAGCAGTACCACCTCCTAAAAGCAGGTCATTCCTCTGGTCCCTAAACGCTGAAGAAAGTTGCTGTGTTTAAGCATGTGAGTATGAATTTTTTGACTTAAATTTCTTCATGCCTCAGTGTTGCCTTCTATGAAATGGTTATTGCACATCACTGAGCATGGGGATCTCTCCTGCAGTGCGTCTGCAAAACACCTCAGACTGCTTGGGTGTAAGAAAACGCAAGCAGGAAAGTGGAAAAGCAGGGGTGAAAAGCAGAAAAAACCAAGTGAAAGGTCTGATATGCAGCTATGTGGCAATGGGGCAGTGCAGGGCATAAACAGCTTTCTTTTTTCTGCAGCTGTGCTGTATAATTAAATTGTCATATTAATAAACGACACCTCACAGGAAAAGCCCCACTAACTTCATATGCCCATGCAAAGACCTGTAACAGGCATTTGGAAAGCCATGGTGGGGGTCTAGGGTGGTGAGGTAGGGGCTTGCAAGCAGTTATGAACTTCAAAGAGAGTTCAAAAACCTATCTAGTGTAAGGATGGAAAGCCTAGTCCTGGGATCTGGCTAACAGGTTTATTTGCAGCTAGGAGGGCAGACTGGCTGGCAGACGAACAAAAAGGCGGTCCTGCTCTATTGAGGTCCATTAAAGAGGGACTAGAAATTGTGCCTGCCACCAGAATTTGGTAATTCATATGCTTATACTGTTAGAATGGCCCATGAGGACTGAATTACATAGTATTCAACTAAAAAAATCCCCTGGATTATTAGGAATTATGATGGGCCAGAGACCATCCTCAACTTGCAGTGTGGATGTGAACACTCTGTTCTGGAAGCTAAGAGACTTTGATAACACTAGGGACTCGTATGTTGGTTGCTCTCCTCTACTGAGAGAGGTCTCAACAAAATTTACTTTAGGAGTCACCAGAAAACCAAGAAGCTGGACATCTTTCATCTAGTCCAATCTCCTGAATACACCAAACTGAAATATTTCACCCTTCAGCTTCTGTGTGCTGCTTGTTTGAACCAGAGCCTCTCCTTAGAACAACATCCAACAGCAGATTTTGCCCATGGTTTCTTCAGTCCCCCACACTGCTTTCAAAGATTAGTCAAGTAAGTCTCACAAAACTTCTGTGAGGTCACCTCCTGTCTTTATTAGAATTTCATAGGGTTAAGAGAGGGAAAATACCCCACGGACCATGTGCCCCATGACCAAGTGGAACCTCAGCAGAGCTAGGAGCACTGCTGAGATGTAGGGATTCATAGTATGTTCCACAGCACGCTTCTGGCAGGTGAAACTCAGTACTGCATGGACGTGGAGGGTGCTGTCTGGTATGGAGTGGCAGAGTGGGAAACAGGAGACAGTGTGGTGCACCATGGTCAGTAGTTGACAACAGTTGGGGAGGGTAAGAATGGAAAGCTTTCTGGAAAGAAATGAAAGGGGATAAGGGCCATTATTAGGGGTACTATTATGCCTGTGTCCAAAGAAAAACTGCAACACTTGAAATCTGGTCCAGCCCAGATAGTCCTGGACATTTCATTGGCATTCTTGTTTCCTTGATCACCCAGGACTTTTTCCCAAACTCAGAAATTCCTTCCTTGTTATTACCATTTTCCACCTGCCTTTGCCATGTCTAGCTTAGACTGAGTTTAGGAAGTGCAGGAATCACAAATAAATGAATGCATCACTGCTTCGAAAGCACCAGATACAAAGCAAAGACTGGGTTCAGTGGGAGAATTTGGGGTAAATTCTTACTGTTTGAAGGCTCTGAGTCAGTAGTATTCAGGTGCTTTTTTTGTCTGTAGCTCCAGCTCTCTGGCCTGATGCCACTTCTCCCTTCCCCTCTCTTCTAGAAAATATATTAAGAGACATTCTGACAAGCACAGACAGGAGGAAGCTGCGACATATAAAATGGCAGTCTCTGTCAACCTGTGCTTGCACAAACAATCCCCTGATGCTTGTGAGGGGGAAAAACACGGAAAGAGAGAAAGCAGAAGCTATGAGCAGCCTGGGTATTTTCAGGTCCCGTTTCAGGCAAAACTGGTACTAAGCTATTTACCAACCAATTGTGTGAAGGAATCAAATCCAGTGGCATCCACATGCGGCACTCATAACCTACTAACTGCATTAAAGCAGCTGAGGATTAAGGCAGGTTTGAATCAAAGTAATGGGAAAGAAATCATGTGCTGAAGTATTTAGAAGTAGTCACTTTTCAGGCTGCCTTGATGCCTAGGGACTCATCTTCCCCCATCCCTGGCAAGTGACTGCAGCCAGCTACTAACCATTGGTGCTGACAGCTTCCAGCTCAGCCAAGCTTCCATTTTGGAGATCGAATTTGCAGAGTTGCAGCTGGGTCCGGGAGGAAAAAAAATACAACAAGAAAATAGACAACGAAAGAGAAAACTAAAATAAATCCCCATTGCTTTGGGCACACTCTGAATTAGTAGCAGGGGACTGGCAATGGGAACGGGAAGTCTGCTAAGGGTCTCCCAACTTTTCCCAAATGATTCTGCTAACCAGCCAACATCTTTTGCTGGATTAGTGCCTGATGGGATTGTGAAAGAAATCTGAATAGCAATAAGGCAGAGAGATGGAGCAGTTAGTCTGTGAATGAAGAGCCAACTTCTGTGGTTGTGAAGACAGACAGTATCCCCCTTGAATGAGGAAGCAGGAGGAGGAGGAGGGAGAGGATCTTATGATTTGGGGAAGAAAAGGGAGAATTGATGACTGTCTCTACAATATCCTCCTGCCTTTCACCAGCACTACAGAGCTGCTACAGCAAAGCAGGTCTGCAGGGCTGCAAACTTCATAGCCAACCTCCAGGACTGATAGGTTATACCAGTGTTGGATGGTGAAGGAGAAATCTAAGCATGAGATCTCCCATAACTTCACTTTTTGCTGTGGAACACACAGATGCTGAGGAAGAGCTGCATCAGTGAGAACCTGGGCTGGAGCACATGCAGAACAACAGCAGCCACAGAGGTGAGGATTTAGGCCAATGATGAGTTACCCGGTAAATACCCCAGCATGCCATTTTTCTTTTTTTTATTTTTGGTGGGCAGGGAGAGGTCCAGACTTTGGGGTCAGGCAAAGTCTTAACGCAGACTCAGCTCAGAGGATTCACAAACGGGTGTCAGAGGAGCCCAGCCTTGAGTGTGGGCTTCATCCCATGGACCACTACCCAGACACAGCATGGAGTGGTGTTTGACGACAGTGGTGGCAGTGAGGAGGTTTATCTATGCAGAGTCCCTAAACCAAGGACACAATTTGGCCTTGCATAGTTAAACTCTGGAAGTCATCACACACTTAGCTCACACACAGCCCTGGTGTTACAGGGAGAGGGAGACATTGGCAAAGACATTGAGGTGACATCTCTTCTGAGAAAGTTACAGTGCGATCTTTTTAAGGTCTTTTTGGACAGCAGCCACGGGAGACAGGCAGGACAAGGGAGCTCTGGTGAACAGCTTGTCTGAAGGACACCGGTCCCGAGCATGCAGCCCTGCACTGCAGGGAAGATCAGAGTGGAGGGTTGGGAAGGGATACTTCTCACTGAGCCATGTTAACTGCAGTATTTGTGAATCTGAGCTTGAAATCTTTATTCACTCCCAATACCCTATATAATGTGTGTTTTTTACATGGGAATTAATGGCACAGTTTCCTAGTGTAGCGTTTACTCTTACCAGTAAAAGGTGGCAGGATCAGACCTTAATGGTGAGAGAGGAAGGAGCCAAGAAATGCATGCTAAAGTTGAAAGCTACAAAAATGGCAACTAGTTTGGACCTGTCCCAAATCCAATAGTAAATGAAATCCAGTGGGATGGGATTTTTTATTCATTTCATCATGCAAATGTTTCTTTTCCTCTCTCTTGTGACAAGTCCACTAGACAGATCTATACATATCTCTTGTACTTTGCATAGATCAGGAAACTGAGGCATGGGCAGGAAACAGAAGGATATGACTTGCTCTGGATAGCTTGGATTCAGACTGGCATCTTAACCTTAACCTTGGAAGATGCCAAATGAATTGACTGAAGTCTCAAGAGCTGCTTAGTGTCAGCTGAAAACAGGACTGCCTGCGGGATATGATAGATGCTTGGTAGTAATTAGTTGTAGGGAGAGCAGTGAGAGCCGTACACATGTAACTTTACCTAACTATATGTAACACCAGCTATAACAACAGATCTTCCAAACCACCCAACACTCGTCAGCAAATTCTTCTTGAAAACTATAGCCCACTCCTGTCTGTGTGAATGATTAATGCTGAGGCCTTGTACATACAGACAGGGGCTCATCAGTTTCTTTAAATGGTGATGGCTTTTGAATGCTTTACCTAATTTCAATGAATTTGCAAACCCCATTTCATTTTACTCAAGCCTGTCCCCCAAGGGCTTACGTTGTGCAGTTTCTCTGAAAATGTGTATTGCTTTAGATCTGTGCTTTGTAATCTGCTAACCACGTACTTAGAAGTGCTTGTCATTTGGGATTTGGGATTTTTTTATAGTCTTAAAATCTTATGAAAACACGAGTCCTAAATAAAATTCCTCTTACTAACTACCAGTCATGGAGTTATTATAGGAAAGGGCAGCTGGTAGAGGATAGCAAATCTGAGCTCAGTGCCGCTATTTGGAACAGACAGCTTTGTACTTAATAGTAAAAAAAAAATCACTGAGTGTTTAAACTCTGTTTTCCTACATCTCTTAGCATGTAGCCTGATCAGATTTTGACTCTCCTCTAGAATGAAACAGCTGATCCAAAACCATACTGACCTTCTTTAGTTAATAGTAATAACAATGAAGAAAAGAAGAAATAGCATTCATCGGCTTCTGATTAACCAAAGAGAGCACTCAGTTTCATGAAGGAGCTACTATATTCCTATAAGCCTACACCTTCTGAAGCAGGGTATAAATGTAAAACACTAAAAAATTGAAGCAGAACAGACTTGTCATATATTTTAACTTTTAATCATCCTATCAAGCTGATTAAATAAACAAAGAAAGAGGAGATTTATTTGACCGAGGCAAGAAGGTGACAAGGAAATGCATTTGAATGCATTCAAGGGTCGGATGTGGTGCCAAGCCAGAAGTCAAGCAAAGAAGGAGGTACAACTCTAAGATAGTAGGTCCTTTGGACTACCTCATTCCCAGCTCACCTGTAGCTCATTATTGTGAACAGACACCAAATTTGCAAATGAAACAAGATTTAACTCACAGTGTAAGTGAACCATCTACCTCCTACCCTAGCATGATACTACCCTTACAGAGACTGACCCTGGAAAGAAATCCTGGATACAAACCCAGCAAAAAAAGTTCACATCTGAGACCTTTTTGCTATTTTAGGCCCAAATCTAACCATCCTAAACAGTGGCACAACTTGGAATAAGATCCTAGAACAACCTTTACTCTTCATATTATTAAATCTCCATCCGCTGTCAGATATCACTCTTTAATTTTGTTTTTACCCCTTGCACTTGAGAGTTACAGTTTGAGTAACAAAGGCTGTAGAAAACACTGATGAACGTACAGGCAGGTTAGGGTGAACGGCTCTTGTATTAGTCACAAAAGCCTGAAGAACGAGATGAATTATGCGCATGCCAGTCGTTGGGAGAAGATTCATTAGATCATTGGGCCTTGAGCTTGGTTAAAATCACACCCTTTTAAATCACCCTGGAGAGTTTTTCTGGTGCAGGGGATAACTCACTAGAGAGAGACTGAGAGAGCTGGGGTCTAAGCAGGCTCTGACATGGACAGCAATATGACCTTGTAAAAATAATTTTCACCTCTGTGCCTTTGTTTCCCCTCCTATCTTCATTGTATGGTCTGGCAAAATCTGAAGGTCAAGAAGTATGCATCCTATTAGGTGCAAATACTTCACTCAGGACTGTCAAACCTCTCTCAGAGGACACCTGGAGTTGCTACCAAAAGGCGAGTGGTCATGCTGAACACACACATGCACTTCTGGACAGAGAAACCACAGTATCAAGGCGTGCTTCCCATGGGAAAGTATTTCAGAATTACAATGCAGTGAGCGAATTGTACTGGTCTGACTGACAAACACCACAAGTTACTTCATCAAGCCAAAACAAACTAGAGAGACGGAGAAAGAGGAACCCAAAAGAGCTGAGCCCTTGCCTGCCATAAGAAAACAGAGGCTGGTCCAGCAGCTGCAGAAAATTTACACAACTTTCAAGGACTAGCAAATACACAGACCAGAGGCTGCATGTAACCAGCAAGCAAGATGAGAGGAGCTTATTATGTGTTAAGTATAAACAAACACAAAAATGAAATTAAAAAGAAAAAAGATCTGAGATCGATACTCTCTCAAATGCCTGTCTTATCAAGCCTGGCATGTTGATTGCAGCCCAATCAAAATGACCTGCTGTGAATGATTCCCAATCTTTTTCTCCTTCATTTTGATTTTTTCCATTCCTGCATCAGATAATCTTTTATTGATATGATGCACGCTTGTAAGAACAATGCTGCAGAGATTGTGAGCTTGCATCATTTCACAGGCAATGTCATGTTCAGGACTTTTGCACCCATCTACCGAAAATACAGAGGGACACAGGCAAGATTTTCAAAGGAGTCTATCCTCAAACAAAGTACATTTAAGGAGGAGTCGGAAAATGCAAGAATACAGTTGAATTCGCTGTGCAAAGGCTGTTCAAAAGCAGGCAAGAAAGGAATTTTGTGCTTAGTACTGTTAATTTACATCTGTGGATTATCTGGCTCTTTCTTTGCCACTTCCATTTTAATAAAGGTAAAACTAAGACCCAGAGAAACTAAAGCCAGTAGGAAAATGCCCTGTAGCCATCTTGTTGCAAATGAAGGGAATTAGTCAGCATAATTAACCAGTAAGGGTAGTTAACCATTGAGACTAGGGATATAGCAACTTTTCCATCGCTTTGAGACTTTTCAAGGCAGTTACATATCTCTGATTGAGCCAGACAGATGCAAGAGTCACTGACTGAAATTCTGCACTGTGTGTGAGGCTGGGCAGAGATGTCAAAGGCTACTCCTGACCTTCAAATCTCCACTGAAGAAGTGCAAAAGTTGGAAGTGCTGTCATTATTTGTACCAGCCCTTTGCTTTATATTCCCATTAGAACACTCCAGAGCTTATGCATACAATTGCAGCTCCATCTCTTCTTTGATAAACGAGCTGCAGCCTCTACATAGATCTGGAATTTCTGAGTTTTCCATTCAAAGTTTCTCCCTTAAAATAGAAAACAAAATGAATAACTGCTCTCTGCTTGCTTCACACTCAACTCTCCATCTGAAAGGATTGCACAAAGGAATGTCAATGAAACATATTTAAATGTCATTATTTGGACACGGTTACCAACCTGATTAAAATTAAATGATTGCATGAACACTTTGCATGTATCCAACAACTCATGCGCCATTACACCCTCTAATTGTATGAGTCCAACATGCTGGATGTTATGAGGCAACATCGTTGAAAACTCATGGAGCTGAACCAGGCAGAACCTGAGGTCTGAAATACTTCGTATCTAGAGGATGTTTTCGTTTGGTTCAAAAGCATGCATGCCAGTCAGGTTCAGGCAAAATAAGGGCTAAATTTGGCTAGGACACAGGGGAAGCAGCTCTAGACAAGATACCAAGTAATTTCTGTTGCTTTGGTGCATGCATTTTGCAAGAAAGGCAAAAGCAGAGAGCTTGGGATCACACCTGTATCTACTGTAGGCACTTCTAATTGTCCCTGCCACTGAACAGAGTTAAGATGGGATTATCAGTTTACGTTACCATCACTGCCCAGTGGACTGGATAAACTACCCAGCAGCAGGCCAGCTTCAGGTGAATGTGACATGGCCCATAAACACCACCCAGCTCTCAAGTGGATGCAGAAAGGATAGGACATGAGGACCAGCCTTTGAATCACTGCAGACCAAGATTGTATCATCCTGCAGTTGTTATCCTTCCAAATATAGCAGGGGATTCACTGACAACCTCAACTTCTTTTCTTTGCTGCTGACCTTTACTGAGTTACACAATTGGTTTCCTGCACCAAAGAGGACACAGATTCACAGTTTACTAGGCACCGGCTGTCTCCACTTTTAAGGTTTGCACTTTTACTTTATTATCTTTAATTTTCTTTTTCCAACTCTAGAGTGGGTATTAGAAAGTCAATACAAAACCTATTCCGGCCTTTTATTCTAAAATAACAGCACTAAGCTTGTTTATTTACACTGGGACAAGATGATATTTCTGACAGCCTTGTCAATAGTTCAATGGCACGACGCAAACTTTTTTCTTTAAACTCAGACGCACTTTATTTGTGTGTGTTTGTCTGTCTCTCCAGATTAACTTTTGTTTTCCAGAATCAATATCAATATTCTCCAAAGAGTTGAAAAACTGCTCAGACAACATTTGGTGAGTGAGGCGCTTGGTCTTAGGGTAGAGGAGTGCTGATTTCCATGAATGAAAGGTCATCTGCTCATGCACTGAATTTACAGTTCTCAGCTTGCTTAGTCAAACAGGATCATACGACAGAATAAGTTTTTACGAGCTAATAGGGAGTATTTAGGAAATCATAAAATACTTCTGTCAAGGAGTTCCACTGTGCCCTTCCCTTTACAAATTTGAACTCTTTTTGTGTCTCCAACCACAACTTTCTGGTCACCCTGTTGCTGTTGATCGATACTTCTGTTTCTGGGAGAAGCTGAGAGAGAAAGGACAAGTAGGGAATATCACTCAGCGCTCCTTTTGGGAAGAGGTGAATTATTCATCCCCTCCTTGATAGAGGTTGGTGTCTCACAGCCATATCAGAAGAAATACTTGCAATTCTGACGATAGCTTTGTTTCCTTGGTCCTATGGTAGGACCCTTTAGTCCAGGTCCTATGTTTTCTGTGCCTCAGTCTCCCACCTGCAAAGCAGGATGTATGTAGAAGAGTGCTTTGGCTGGTTATAGATGTTGGTTGGCGAAACCATAAATGTTTACAAATATCAAGGCTTAGAATGAAAAGTTTTATTTTCAGAGGAGCAGCGCAATGACTTTTCCCAAGAAATCCAGAGGAAGAGTCTTCTAGCAATGGCAAACCCCCAAAGAATTAATAGTGCATGTAATAGCTTCCCCACAAAATTTAATATTGGGGTTGGAGCCCTCAGCTACAGAGCACTGCTTCAGCCAGGGGAATTACCCACTGCATTGCAACAGTAGACATTTCTCTGATGTGGAACTGCAACCTGTGGAGGATTTTGCTGCTCTCTTTTGGGGTACATTTAAGGTGTTCATCTTGTTTAGGAATCACTGAAAAGGGAGGCAACCCCCCAGAAAAGATTGTTATTCTCCTCAGAGGTTTAATGTGGCTGAAATGCAAAGCACCTCTCTATCTCCAAAGACCAGTAAAGCACATTCCTCTGGTTAGGTTACCAGGGCTATCACCTCCTCCACTCCCGGCAGGGGAAGTTGTGGGGACCTGCTAGCCCACTCAGCCTGGGGCTGTTCCTAACAACACTCTGGGAAGGAAAAGTAGGCAGGTCAGCCTGGTCAGAGGGGAATTCATTCAGATCAAAAGGTTTGACTCAGATCAAAAGCCAGAAGTGAGGTTGTTCCTCTGAACTGTGCAAAACCCTCAAGCCTGAGGAAGGAGAGTCTGAATCAAGAATGCCTTGCCATCTCCCTGTATTGGGTTTGCATAGCAAGGGTTTGGTAGCAGAGGGGATACAGGGGTGGCTTCTGCGAGAAGCTGCCAGAAGATTCCCCCTGTCTAGCAGAGCCAGTGCCAGCCAGCTCCAGGACAGACACACTGCCGGGCAAGACTAAGCCCATCAGCGATGGTGGTAGCACCTCTGGGATAACATAGTTAAGAAGAAAAAAGAAAACCCCAACATTTTGCAGCAGGAGAGAGGAGTGAGAGCATGTGAGAGAACAGCCCTCAAGACACCAAGGTCAGTGAAGAAGAAGGGGAAGTAGGTGCTT
>Ga0181612_144932_pt1 | contig 11016 bp, 6 predicted proteins | sample HoacroProtozoa21_FD_119630 | JGI IMG/M metagenome (GOLD analysis project Ga0181612, IMG submission 119630) | Hoatzin crop microbial communities from Cojedes, Venezuel. Combined Assembly of Gp0051906, Gp0051904, Gp0051908 | reverse complement strand
GTACGCTCCCCCGCCCCCCAGAGCCACTGGTTCAAATCCCTTTCTCCACCATTTCACCTCGGTCCCGTGGTTGGAAGATGGGGGTTCCCCCGGCTCATTAAGGGTCCCGGGGGCTTTTTTTTTTTTAAAAAAAAGGGGGGGGGGGGGGGAGGAAGTTGACTGTGTATTTGCACAACTTCTGAAAAGTATTTTCTTGTGTCAGCCTGTTTCATTCAACATTTTCCTTTTCTGATGGCAAGTTTTAAATTTCTAGTGAAAATTTCTAGATTAAACAAGAAGATTCACTACTGAAATATCAGAGAGAATTTGTTGGTAATTTACTACAGAGACAGACCCCAAGAGCCCTTCATCCATTATATCCTCAATACCCACGTAATTAATGAGCTGAAAACTTCCAATGAAATTGAAAAATCCTTATTTTCCAAATGGGTTGAAGGCAAAGAACCCATTCCTAAACTATCAAATGCAAACCCAATTCTTTGGCTAGTTAATGATAAGAAAAATAAGTCAAACAGCTTTGCAGCAGTGAGCACTTAAAACAAAATTTAGAAAAGAACAGTAACAGCTTATACTGCCAAAGTGTGTCCAGTTTCTACTGTAAGTAGCAAATTCCAAATACCGAAATCCCCACGTATGTCTTACTAGTGTCAGAATGTTTTGCATTTTGGAAAAATGCAGCAACTAGTCCATTGAACTTACTTCTTCAGAACAATTTCCGAAGCTCCTTTGCTGTACATTCGGAAACTACCATCTGGCATTTTAATGACAGTACTCATTGACTTTCTCACAGAGTTGAACGTGTAAACTTTATAGAGTTTCTCCTCAGGGATGAGGTTCCGAACAGGCTCATAATCCTGCTTCAAATCCAGGACAAATCCCAAGAGGCCACATTCCGTCTTATTGCCTACCTGGCGAGGCAGGCCACCCTCTTTTTCTGGTGGCTGAAGAGAAGAAAAAATTAGATATTAATTTCTCTAGTGATAAGCAGCATACAGTGTGTCCTGAAAAATTAATAACAAAGTTACAGTGTACAGTTCAAGATCTGAAACTCTAACTGTGCAGTCAAGTGTCTTGCAATTTTTAAAAGCCAGCAAAAAAAATCACAGAGCTATAACAGACTTCAAGCAGCTATTCTCACGATGAGGAAAAGTTTTCTAGACAAATAGGTATATTTGGTCTCTTGCATTTCTTTTCTTTTAAATTAGCCATTGGCAGTTGAATAGCTTGTGATGGTTAGGCAATACATCATTAAAAATGAAGTAACTTTCTTTAGGCTCAAAAAGAATTCATTTTCATTTGTCAAAACCAGAGGATTTCCTTCTCTCACTTGTTCATAATTATACAGCTTTGCTGATCTTCATGGTTATAATGGTGAGTTAAAGAAAGACCTGTCCTTTTCTATCAGCCATTCTTTATGTAAAAATGAATCTGCACCTAATTATAACAGCAAATCTCAGCAAAAAATGATTTCCAACAATCTATAAAATAATAGCTCTACATCTAAAAGTACCTGTTTCTAGAATTATCATCCTTCAGTCTGCTGCTTCAGACAATAAGTGCTTTATATGTTAGAAAAAATGGAGTAGGCTAAACATTTTGCAACTCCTGACAATTCTCCGTCCTTCTAGGACGGACAGGGACAGGTCTCTTCTAGGGTCAAGGAAGGCTTTGCCTTCCCATTCAGAATCTAAACATACATTTCACTTACAAACTCTCTTGGAGGTGTAATACACCCCAAACAAAACGTTCCTGTGTTGTCAAGACTCCAGATGGACTTAAAGTGACCAACGTGTGAACTACAGACTGTTGATAACTTAAATTTTCTTGTACTCAGTAGCATTAGTGTTGCCTAAGCTGGGGCTACACTATACTTATGGGAACCAAAAGGAGAAATCGTCCTTTCACAATGTTAATTTGCATTGAAAACAGATGTTGATTTGACTCAAGGCAAGACTGTAAGTTATCATTTTCAACATGACTTAAACTTTTGCCTCGCGTTTTGCAGAATTAGGACTACAGGACTATATTCAGAATCCATGTTTAATTTCACTATAGACTTTGAGATCCAGTCTACGTTGGAAATGGGGTTCCTAAGTAGGTGGAATTCTCTACATTGCCCCTCAGTGGGATGAGGGGTAATGTAGGGAATGATTAAAGTTGCAAATCAGTAATCCTACTTAGATTTGAATTCTTGCAACACGTGCAGCCACAAAAAGGGAAAAGGGGATCTTTAACTAAGCATTAGTAAATAAGTATTCCAGATAACCATCAATTGCAGCTAGTTAAAAAAAAAGTCAGATGGATAATAATAGACAGGTCTAGAACTGAAGTAAGCAAATAAACACAGATTTTTCCATAAGAATCCTCATTCTATTACCAGGAAAATATATACCTGATGACAGAGAGATTAATGTAATTTCTTTTTCAGAGAGATGCATCTATGGTGAGCAATACATAATAATCTAAAAATTTTTCTCTCAAAGAGATTTATCCTTCCACGAAGAACTGTAACATCTTTCTTCTATATGAGCCATCACTTTGACTGAGTTATAGGGGTCACATTTGTGTTGCTATGACATTTTAGTGTTACTCCAGGGTCAGTGTAGAACACTGACACCCAGCAAAAATGTTAATGATATATTAATTTTAGTACATGAACTTGCCTTGCTATAATCCCCTTATAACTTCCCTCCAGATTCTTAAATTCACCTAAGAATCCCTAATTTAAAACTTCAGTGCTTGTAGTTATGTGCCTCTGGAAGGACTGTAACGTTCAGTGGATAGGAAAATCTCCAGAGGCAAAAAATGCCCTTTAATATACAGTTTTGTTTAAATAAATTTCATCTCTATGACATTGCAGGCACACAGTTCCTGAAACATGCAAAGAACTTCAGGTTTCTCAAAGGAACAGAGTAATCAACTGGGTAGTGATGCTAGGAAAGACTGATTTCTCTGTGCATATCATATCAAACTCTTTCCATTTTAGATCTAAATCCTCCTTTACGCTTTGGTTCTCTCTGCTACTGAAGTCAGTGAGTCTTGACATTGACTTAAATGTGAGTGTCATCAAGCCACTCGCAAATACAGACTGGAAACCAGTGAAAGATATAAATTTCTTTCCATCAAAGACATACAATCCTAGACAATAGTTAATGTATACATATGATTTCATCATGTCCTGATGTGAATGGATAGTGAGAAAATAAAAATCGACCCACATTTCACAATATGTGAAACTAAATATTAAGAGTCCTTCTACAATTATTTTTATTTCTACAAAAAGTAGATCACACTCTCCTCTTCTTACTGTGGTCTAAAAATAGATTTCTTTTAGCGAACATCTTTTGAATGCAAATACGTAAGCAAGGGGAAAAAATACCAGTGAAAGGAAAACGAACAGACATTTCAAAGAAAGGTTTCAAAATCTAAAGTGGCCACCTCCCTCTAGAGCAGCTGCTGTCTCCCTACTCTTTGTACTTTACACTATAATAAAGCATATGGTGGTGAGAGCTGGCAAGTAGCACTTCCCTTCCTGCACTGTTTCAGCTCAAAATCTATATGCCAAAACTAATCTCCTTGCAGATTGTTCTTGACAGTCCTTTGCAGAAGCTGCTGGCTTTTAAAACTTCCTACTGTGCTGTGTCTAAACTTATTTCTTGCTGAAATCTGCAGTTTATGGCACCTGGAAAACAATGGAAAGGACAGCCCAAAGGGGTTACTTTTGAATAATTAACTAGGAGCAACTTCATTGACTCCTCGGAGAATGAAAATCCTTTGACAACATATGAGAGAAAGCCTTTGAACTGTGACTTGCAAACAGCAACTCAGACTTTTGGAAGGCACTGCTTTTCTCAAGAGCTCAATGAAGGATCTTTTGCTAGTCACAAGACAGCTACATACTGTGCAATCTTCTGCTAGGAAGAGAATGATCCGATATCATCCTCCAGTAACAACTTTCCACTGAACCTTGTAAAACGTTTTCAAATGTTTCTTTAAAGTCTTAATATTATTAATGCAATAATAATATTTCAACTGTAGGTAAATACATCCATGTAAAACAAACTGCAGTCAGATGTTAAAAAAAGAGCTGTTAGAACTGTCAAATCAAAATAGGTTTCTAGGTCAAAGTACAGCTGTATTATTAAGGTTTAAAAATACCAACCCAAAAGCTAGTATTGACCTCATACTGAATTTGGATTACAAAAGGAATTTTCCAAATTATTTCACTGGAAAATAGTTGACTAATAAAACGGGTTAAGAAGGAAGAAAGATAAAACTGTGGGCAGAACTTAACTTCAACTTTTACGATTAGATTAGGAAATTATAATGCTTCCATTTTTGCCATAAACCTCATTTTTCTCATTGCACCTTTTGACATGAAAAGAGAGGACCTGGCAAGAAGATCCATGTAGTCTTTCCAAATTAAAATGCTAGGATTTCATATATTATCTGAAGTCGTCTTTTTTTTTTATGTTATTCTCCTGTGTTCTACAGATTGAACTACTCCTTTAGAATAATGATGATTGTAAACATACCAATTTTATTAAGATAAAAAATGAACTTTGCCAGAATATTATGTCCATATCAAATGTTCCATTTCAACTCCATTCACAATAGGCAAAGAGGCAGAGGAAAATATAATTTTTAAAATTAAATTGTGAAAAATTTCCACTCTACACTTTATTTACTCAAAAAAGAGAAAATGGACTAGGATGTGCAGGAGTTTTCTCTGTATATTTAAACATTATATATGTAAAATTTAAAATAACCAAGAAGGATGTATGCTGTTCCAACCATGCAATATTTTTATTTTCTGATTCCTAATACTGTAAAAAAGAAAACTAGTAAAAAAACTATAGTACTGTCAAATTCAGATATATTCCCTCATAACATAATTTGAATCAATGGTTTGATGGAAGACACCTAAAGCAAGATTAAAACATACTAAATTTTTAATCAGTTCTATCAGCTTTTTGTAGATTTCGGTTTATTCAACTGACTTCAAGCTAAACCAAGACAGATTGAGAAATGGCTGCTCATCTTAGAGAAAAACTTAAAAATTAAATGACTGAGTTCTTTTTTGCCAAGGATTAAGAATCTAAAACTTTGCTTGACTAAATAAAGTTTTCAATTGCAAAATGGGAAACTGTTCAAAAGATGTGTTGAAAATAAGAAAGCAATAATACTAGACATCAGCACTTCTAGTTTTCATTTGCTGTTTCTCTGGGATCCTGTTAACTACAGAAGTTCAACAGCAGCACTGTTTTTTTCTGTCTGTCATAATACAACCATTTCCACAGATACTTCACCCCAGCTATAATCTGGATTCTGGATGCCAAACACTGGAAACTAATTTGCTTTATCACTTGTTCTTTACTATTTATTCTAAGAGTATTTATTATTTTCTAGCTGTATTATCTCTGCATAACTACACAGACATGCACATCCCTGCAAAAGAACAGAATAGAAACTTTGTTAAAGCTTGCCTGGAACTAGGCTGGTTTTGACATGCAGAGATTCTCTTACAGAAAATTTTTTCCCACCTTCACTTATTGTTTAGAAAGCTTGCTTAATGATCCTAGCTGACTTTTCCCAAACAATACTGTGGAACTTTCCTTTGGTTTTATGGAAATTCTGCCCACATGATACTTTCAACACTATTTCAGCACATAGCATACTGCTGGCTTTCCAGGCAGACCACAACTGGCGTATTAAATATACACAGGGATAGGGTAATACTAATTAACCAAACTCCAAACATTTTATTAGAATTCTTGAAAAATCTTTTTGTAAATTAAACCAAAGAAAAGCAAAAGAGCATCCTAAAGATAAATTTCACTACAAATACCTGGCATCGGCTCTATACTGTTAAAAAGTTATGAATTTACTTTCATAAGGTATTTATTTAGGAATAAAAATTAGTCTTCACATCTTATCCAGATTCTGATCTTTGCTACCCTTGAGGACACATCTAGAATAATATTATTGACTTGACTGATGAGGAAGATCACAATTTATCCTCAGACTCTTTGGAATTTTAAGTAGCTTTCACGTTAATGATTAACAAGTTGCCTCTGTTTTCCACAGAGCACAGAAAGCAACATGCTTTCTGATGATATACACACTATTTTACAACTCTGAATCATCACTGCAAGGTAGAATGCTGTTGAAACTCAGTTAAAGTGAAAAGTCAGTCTGAATTGGGGTCAGCATAAGGGATTGAAAAAGAACAGTTAACAACTTGGAGCTGGTTGCGCAATCATTTTGGCATCACAAGAAACAGACTGAATTAACCTTACCTACCATTCTGATCTCACTCACTGGATTTAAAGCCCAGCACTTAAAAGTTTAAACATTTGATGGCTTTTTTTATTCTTATGCACACCACTGAGCAGACTAACATAGGTGTTCCCATTCACTTGTATTATGCCTGTTCACCAGAAAGTTTTATTTCCTTTTTACCTTCAGAGGATTAAAAATTTTTATACACTAAGCTGATCCAGATCTCTTCCTTCATTTCAAGCTCAAGCAAAGCATTTCAATTCCAAAGAACTAGAGGTCCACATCCCTTAAGGATGGTGAGCTTCTAAATTCCTGACTTTGATCAGTTTGCTCCACAATGCATCATTTTTTGGTTCCCATAATTAAACAGTCATCATTTCAAAGCCCTATGGTACATACATTTGGAATTTGGCTCTAAACCAGACAACAAAAGATGTTTGGGAGCCCTTTAATAGATGCTGTACCTGCTCTGGGAACAACGACTGGCCATATTTTCTAAATGTAATAGGATTTGTGTTTCCCACAGTACATAATGGTGTTACACAGTGCTGTACTGGAGCCAGAAGAATATTGCAGGGTGGCATGCAATATATTTTGAGGAAGGCTAATACAGCTCATCTAAAATTAAAACGCTACAGGCTTAACAAGAAATTTGATTGTTAAGGGTTTCTGACAGAGAGGAGGCTCGTGGGGAAAAAATAAGACCTTCACCTCTAAATGGTGGCATAGATTTTGGGCTCCATAAGATAACTTCCCTATCTCTCTCATGGTTAGGGATTGCCCAGGACATCCTGCTGAGCTCAGTTATGCTGTCTGAGCAAGAAACGAGTAGCAACAGAGCAGCGGTTTAAGAGACTTCCCTACCATGGATCAGACGTGCGCTGCACCTTTCGGCTGACATGAAGCCGGCTCCTCAGACGACTGACAGCAGTGTCGTTTAGCACTGCTCCCCAGTACAGACCTCAGTCTTGTTACTTAACAACCATTTAACTATCAGATCTGCTCAAACATCCTAGGAAATCGGTAACAGGATTTTTTGACTCATTACTGTACAGAGTGTAAGAAATAATACATTTGTACAGTAGCCAGAATGATGAAAGGTACAACTGGCATAAACAGATCTACCAGAACAGTTGGAGGATATTCCAACCCAAGCTTCCTGCACTAGATTAGCTCTGATGAAGGATAATTATTTAATTTTTGGGAGAATAATTATCTAATTTTGTTTCTATTATCTGAAGACAGACCTGAAAATGATGCAACCATCTATTTAATTAATGGAGTGCTGTGGTATCATGTAATTCTTGTTGCTAGCACTTGAGATGGATACAAGTTTATTCAGATACAACGTTACATAAAACTGCTATATTTCAACATCTCTTGTTGCCTCAAATAATAGCAAGGCAATAATCATATAAAAAGGGGCCAGCTGTAATGATGTAATGTATCAGTGCAACATTTCCTATCAACATGACAAAGGTAACAGAGCAGCAGTGATGTGGCTCGGTGACTATGGACTCGCGCTTGTTTCAGCTCACATAACAGGAACCAGGACAAAAGGATACTATCCATAAATTCCCCCCAGAGTGATTATGTAAGATGATAATCATGCATGAAGAACAGACTGAAATGCTGGTATGACAGACTCTACTCCCTCTCTCATTGACTGTCACCAATTTTTACATTCAAAGAGAGCTAATACTTTGCCCTCAATTTTAATACCAAATAGTTAAATTATCCTTTTAGTTTGAAGAACAAATTTACCTTTGATTCATTCAAATAATAAAAGGATGAGGCCAAAAATTACTACCGCAAACATCAAAATTGTTTCTTCTTCTCACTCGTGAAAGGTAAAAGATGGATATGTCAATCCTGTACGCATTTTTCATGGAATTACTGAGCAGTTGAGGCTGGTGGGCACCAGCCTCCCTCTTCTGGGAGACCATCTGAGCCCAGTGCCACTGCTGAAGCAGGTTCCACTACAACAGGTCGCTCAGGGCTCTGTCCAGTTGGGTTTTGAATACCTCCAGGGAGGGAGACTCCACAACCTCTCTAGCCAACCCATGCCCAGTGTTTGACCAGCCTCACAGTAAAACATGTTTTAAAATCATAGAATGGTTTAGGTTGGAAGGGACCTTAAAGATCACCTAGTTCCAGCCCACCTGCCATGGGCACATTTTCTTATGTTTAAATGGAATTTCCTGTGTTTCAATTTGCTCGCACTGCCTTTTTGCCTTTCACTGGGCACCGCTGCGAAGAGTCCGGCTCCATCTTCTCTACTCCCTCCCATCAGGTATTTATACACTTTGATAAGGTCCCCCCGAGCCTTCTCTTCTCCAGGCGGAACAGTCCCAGTTGTCACAACCTCCAACTTGCATTTCAGGCACTCAGCCCCACGAGCCACATCATTGATGGTGTGCAACAGTATTGGCCCCCCTTCATTGACCCCTGGGATACACCGTTCGTGATTGGCTTCCAGCTGGGCTTTGTCATCACAGCCCCCGGAGACCAGCACCTCAGCCAGGTTTCAGTCTACCTCGCTGTCCACTTTTCTTGTCCACACTTCATCAGTTTTTCAACTCACTCTCAAGAACAGAGGATGCAAGTTAAAATTGCAGACAAAATGTTTATATTGTCTGTGCATAAATTTTCAGGCATGCAAAGATGTTGGCACATATGAGCAATTTGCACTATTCATATGAGAATATTACTCCTAGATACATAGAGCTTGGTAGAACTAATTAGATTTGGCTGAATTTAAACAGAGGTACATTAATACACCACAGTGCAAAGAATGAACTCTGCCTTGATAGGACACTACTGATTAATCATAGTTATGATTAGGATACTCCAGCCTTAGTGTTTCCAAATCAGATCAAGCGGAACTTTACAGACACAGATTTTTCTCCACATTTTCCCCGGAAAAGACTTGGTATATTTATTATACTATGTTATTTGTCTGTATGTAAGGACTTTCCTATGTTACTGATAAAAACCATTCACATGTTCCATTATAACATATCATTTAATGACAATTTGGCTCTCAAATTTTGAAAAAAATATATTCCATTTCCAAATTTGGACACTAAAATTCTCCACTCTTGTGCTTCTGTACAGTCCCACTCACAGGGAACTGGCAATTGTTAGATTTATACTAGTGCCATTCCAGCTTTGTTTAAGTGCAAAAAGAACTGTTGACAAGTAACCTATATAATCAAAATAATTAGATGTAGCAATTGTTATTAATTACTTTAATTAACAACCAATTTACTTTAAATATAGTGTAAGTGCATGGTTTCAGTTAAAGCTAGCTACAAAGAAAGAAGCAAGAGCATGTTTCTCCCCTATTGCCAATATCCTTAGAACACAGACCAGTGACAAATACACCATTTCTAAACTGAATTGATTAAAATTAAGCACAGATCAACAGATTTTATAACTTTCTGCTAATTTGTTCCATGTATTTGGCAAAAGCTTGCTATATTTTCATGAACGACAAACGAGCAGAACGTTTTTCTGTAAGTGCAAAAGAGAAATAGCACTTAATTGCGGAATTGTAATTGGTACCTCCATAATGACAAGCCAAACATCTGCTACCTCGTTTTAGATCTATTAAACTGAGGTTTTACTGCATGCTAATATTAGAATGGCTTCATGAGTGTTGCAGACACAGAAACATAGACAGGAGACAAACTGCATAATGTTGAGCTGATCAGGTAGGGAAAATTTAATTTCAAGGCAATGTCTGCACTTTAAAAATTATATTTACAAATTAGAACCAATACTAGTGATTTACATGTTTTTGTCCACATTAAAAGCATTAATGCATGTGTTTCAGGGCTGAGGCCCCATCTTTTAGATTGAGGAAACAGAGATACATTTTCTTTAGTTAGAGCAGTGATCTAAATAGCAACTGTACATTTGGAAAGTGTCCCTTGAGTCACTCTAATACACGCTGCAGTCATCTATCAACAGTTTTCTCCCTAGCATCTCAGGACTTTCCCTCACTGAGGTTACCTATGAAAACCTTATTCAATCTTTCTGAACACATCATCATCAGAATTCCAGTTACATAATCTCGCTCACCTTCAACAAACTAGTTAACTCTCTTAATCAGAATGAATCACATTTTTTAAAAACACCTCTAGTAGTCTGAAGTGCTTCTCATGTATGCTTTCTACTAGCCATATTTCATGACTTTCATGCACAAACTTGTGAACTGCACACCATCTATTCCATGTCATCTAAATATACCAATTTTCATTTGCATAACCTTCTGTATGCTTTTTACTAATTACAACTGGAAATCTTATTGTGCACTGTAGACATTAAATCATCATTTTAGGCTAATGAATTAAAAAAGCCAACAGTGCCATTATGAAAAATGTTAGTGTGATAAAGATCATACTGTACAAGAATTTAATTATCCCATTAAAAAAACAGAAAATGCATGGCCTTCACATATGCATATCAAAAGCATGAATTTCAACAACTGAAGTAGTATTTACAGATAGCTGATCTGTGCACAGTCTTCATTTGCACAAAACTTAGCAATACTTTGGATTTTCTACTTTTCTACAAAATATATCTCAGATAGGAAAACAAAATTTCTAGAAAGACCAAATCAGAGTGAAAATCAGTCTTAATACTCACAGCCTTTCTGGCTGCAGCAGAATTATAAACAATTTGTATAGTTTAAGGAGCTAAATTTAGTAAGTGCATAACAGATCAAGC
>Ga0181612_117505_pt1 | contig 11016 bp, 9 predicted proteins | sample HoacroProtozoa21_FD_119630 | JGI IMG/M metagenome (GOLD analysis project Ga0181612, IMG submission 119630) | Hoatzin crop microbial communities from Cojedes, Venezuel. Combined Assembly of Gp0051906, Gp0051904, Gp0051908 | reverse complement strand
CAGTCATGCGAGTTGTCCCACCACGTTTCTGTGATGGCGACCAAGTCATAGCCGTCCTGCTGTATAATGGCTTCCAGCTCCTCCTGTTTATTGCCCATAGATGATGGGCATGATGGAGAACATGGGACAAGAAAGCTGGTTCTTGCTGCCAGGAGGGAGACAGAACAGAGTCTCGAACAGACACTTGCCTCAGAAACGGCTAGCGTAAGAGCAACTTTACAGATAGCATCATTTTATCTATGACTCTGTGCTACTAAAAATATTTGTTGGCAGTTCGGTAAAATTAGAATTTTACGATTTCTTACCATTGTCATATAATAAAAAGTATGTGCATTAACCCATGAAATGTCAGTCTCCTAGCATGACAGCTGGAATGGATCCCAGCTGTGATTATATATTAGATGTTTACAATGAGGAACAGTTTTATTAGAGTAAAGGAGTTCAACTTCTCCTTTTGTGAGACTTTTTGAAAGATCAGAATAATCTTATCATAGGTCATACAGTGCAGTGTGTTCTTTACCGCTTAATCTATCTTTAGGAAACAGAATATTGAAACAGATAACATATTCATACTGTTTAAAACTTATACTTTGGCAATGCCCTTTTAGTATGGGATTTGAAATCCCTTGAAATATCCTAGCTTGTGTACAACGGCTTATGTAGTGAGACATAACCTAGAATGATACTGTCTGCAGCCCATGTGAAATATACTGGACTAGAGGGGCATCTTATGTTGGTGCTTAAATGATGCACGTTGTAGGATCGTTCAGTAAGTGGATGGTCTATGAATTTAACTGCTTCTTGAGTGAAGTCTGTAAAGTAAAAAGGAGCTCATCGTGTGGTGCGTTTCTCCTCCGTGAGGTGTGCTGGGAAGAATAGGAGTATAATGAAGTACTGATTTGCTCTGGCAGTGCTTTCTTTTTTTGGGTAAATGAATACAATTGTATTAAGTCAGTCTCCTTCGGATTTCCAACCCTTTCAGCAAGGGCTGTCGCAGAGGTTACTTGCATTTATGGTAGGGGTTTCAGTCTTACAGTTTTTTGCTTACTGGCTGGAAGGTACTTCCCCTCAGTTTTGTACCTGTCTCTGTACTGTCTGTGTCTTTTCTCATAAAGTGTGGTTCAGGTTTGTTTGGTGTAAACTCAGTGCATTTATTTTGCATCTCACCTGCCTTTTGAGAGCATATTCACCCGCATCAGGGATGAGCTGATCAGCTGTGGACAGATGGCAGGTCTGCCTCATCCCCCTGAGCAGCTGCCCCTGCTGACAAAGATATTCTGTCTCCTCAGCTGAAAGAACAGGAGAAGGGTGGGAGAACCATTGAATATTTCATCCGACATGAAGTGAAGAAGTGATTTTACAACTTACTTCCAGTGATTAAATTAAATCGATTCCTTTCATATACATATTTTATTCGTTGCTTGACTATTTCTTATTTTGGAGAGGAGTGGCTGACTGTAGTTTGACTCTCTTCCCCTAGCTCTTGCACGCAAGCACTGCCTCTTTCACCCCCGTCTCGAGATGCGCACAGAGCCTTTGGTTCAGGTCTTTCTTTCTGAGAGGGGAAGGGTCATATAATTTTAGCTAACTTGATAGTATATCCTGGCTGCTGGGTGTGTAGCTAAAGTTGAGTGAGAAGTCAGAGTAGTGTGTTTTATTTCTGGGTTGGTTTTTCCCCTTTTGTAGCCCCCAGAGATGTAGGAAGCACTCCTAAGGTGTAGTGGAGATCTGAATAAAAATGCCCTGACACTTGCTCACTACTGACTTGTCAGTGCAGATAAAGTTTCAGCTCATCAAAACACCCCTGCAGGCAAGAACAAGACAGCTTTTCTCTCAAGTCTGCTGCAGAAAAGCCTTTAACAGAGTGGGAGTCAGTAAATTAACACTGGCTATTACCAGGTTGAGAGGTTTTGTTTAGCACTTTGCTAATTTTGTAGTCATGTGGTTTGGGCTCCAGAAGGGAGGATGGTGGTGAAATATTCCACACAGCTTGTCACTGGGCTACCCTTAACCTTGTGCAGGTTTGATCTACAGAGACAGAGAAAATTGGGTTTAGCAGCACTCTTCACCGCCATTGTTCCTGGTGCTGGTTTTATGGATGTAAAAGGTCGTGCGTTATCAGACCAGTCAGCTGTTGGATGTAGCCCTACAGCAATCGATCAACCAGGGCCAACTGCCTAACGCACTCCTCTTCATGTCCGTGTTGGGGATGGCTAAGGCTGCTCAGCATAAGAAATATGGCTCTGTCATTCACAGAAATGTTTCCACTGTGATTCAGGACCCCTTGAACATTTCGGTGTCTGTCAGCTGTGCAGGTGAAATGAATGCTTCACCAGCTTGTGCTGTGTGAAAGGGCAGTGTTTGGGAACAGCTGGAGGCTGGGGCATTGGCTTGGATCACAGCCTCTCTTCATATCCCAGCTGCAGAAGAAAATAACACCATCCTGACTTAGCGGGAGAATAGAAGAAAATAAATGAAAATCAGGATCCTGTACTATCTCCTTCCCTGAGATGGAAGAAATAATATACGATCATCTCCCACTTAACTGGGGTGTGGAAGATCACCACGTTCTTCTCTGAGATGTGTTGAAGAGTATGGTGGCTAGGTGAGGAATACAGTACAGTGAGGAGAAACGGAAAGGTTTGCTGAGGAGGCAAAGTCATGAAAAGTGCTGAGGAGGAGGGCTGGGGCTCTTGGGTGCCAAAGTCTGAGGTCCTTCACAGGAATATATGCTGGAGTGATAGAAGTGAGGAGACAGAAGAGAAAATCATGGCTGTCTGGAGAGAATAATAGGAAAAAGGTGATTAATTTGAGCCAAGATATTAATCTCCCCCACACCATATCGTTTTTCATTCTTATGAAAACGTAAGAGAAGAGTTTGACTTGTCCCATCATATTTTGTAATATGATGACTTACATTGGGGTGTAGTTGCTGTCTGGAATGCTAAAGGTTAGGCTCTGGGAAAAACAAAAATGGGAGAAACTCAAGGCAGAGTCAGGTACTTTTGTTGCCATCCTGCATATCTGAAAAGCACATAAAAGTTCTGTTTCCCTCAGTACAGCAGGAGCTGCACTGCAGGAGTCAACCTCTTTGCTTTCGGCTTTGTCACCTTCCTAGGCATTGTTCAAGCCCCAAGGCCCTCTCTTCGTCAGCTTTTTCTCAGGGTCACCTTACTATTGCTATTGCAACAGTGTTTGGTGATTCAGCTTGCTTGCTCCCTTTGCTCCCTATCCCTCCGGTCTTTTGGCACCTTTTTTACAGACACACAAAGCCTTTGAACATAATACTCAGTGAACCACCTGCACCCATGGAGCGAGCTGGAAGTAAAAAGTTCATTGCATACAGAGATTCATCAAAATCTCTTCCATTCTGTTCAACAAAGCACAAGTTTTTTGTGGTCCAGGCTCATTTCTTAGTTCTCTTTCAGGCTCTATTGTGCAGCATCAAGCAGGATGCTTAGTCTGGCTGTGGTGGTTCCCTGACATCTGAAGGCCAGGAAGGGGTGAGGTGGCATAAGTTCATAAAGTCCACAGAGAGCTTTGAGGAGTCAGGCTGGAAATTACTGCAGAATGAGAAAGCTGCTACATAGATGAGATGGGGTTCCTGCAGTGTGAACACAAGGACCACAAGAAAAGCAGAGGTCCCTTCCACATCAAACAAATTACCTCAGGGGAGTGCAATGAGCATGACCTTGAAATGAGCATACGACTCTACGAAAATTGTGCTGAAAAGAGCAATCATGGACTGGCTAGTTTATTGTAAGAAATAAGTGGAAATACATGCCAGAAGGGCAGTAGAGGAATTTGTAAAATGCTGCCCTGATGAGCCTTGTCTCTTATAAAAGATGCAAGTTTGTGAGAGTTGTTACAGTGAGTAAATTAGAGAAGATTTCTGATATTGAACAGATACGTCAGATGCCCTTTTCTCATAAAAGTTTTGCTGATTAATCAGTTTTATGCTGGTATTTCCTTTCCTTCTTAGACATGCACCAGTCTTGTTTCCTGACTGTGTATCTAATCCATTTTTCCCCTTTTTTTCCTTCATGAATTAAAGAAAGAAAAAGATATTGCTTTTATTGTTGCTATGAAAACTACAATAAAGCTGATTATCTCTTCTTTTATTGTTCTATATTTTCTGTCTTAGAGTTGTATTGCTTTACAAAACAGTAAAAGAAGGAAGTAGAGGGACAAAATTTGGTCTGGAATCCTTTTGGTGATTGTGGTATTTGTCAGAGTAGGCCTTGCAATTTGTGCAGGCTATCTTTGTTGTTACACTGGAGAACTGGAACAAAACATCCACTCTGTTTCTTTTCCTACTGTTTAATCCTGGATATGATCAAGGGTGGCATCTTTTGCAATTTACGGCAGCTCTGGCTGTCTGTGTGTATTTATGGATTTATTGGGCAGTCAGCACAGGGATCACTGGAGCACAAGAAGAGATCTGGTCATGTTCCCTTCTTCTCTGCTTGCAAATCTTACCTTTAATGGTGAAGGTAGAATATCAAAGAGGAAGCATTACTCCAGCTCTGGGAAACCAGAGAACTTACAGAAGGCTTTCTAGATTAGTATTTTGTGATGTTGCATTAAGTTTATGGTAATACTGTGTTTTAAGGCTGGTCCTGACAGTTGCTGTTACCTACCATTTTTAGGAAAAGACAAACAAGTTATACTGTTGCAACTTTGTGTCTGTCAAAATGATATGATATGCATAAATCCAATCTTCCTTGACCTGCATGATGATGTTAGGTAATTTTCATGTACTCTATATCCATAATGCATTTAGAACCTATGTTAAACTCTCGTGATATCTTTGAAAATAAAATAGAAATTAGTACTAGCTGCTTGACACTTACAAACACACCCAACTCAGTTTTGCTCGGGTTGAACAGGTAAATTAATATGAACGGAAAATGCTACATGAAACTTTTTCTTCCACCAAATCCTCCTTGAATTTTCTATCTGGCCACTCCAAGGCAATTTTAAGGAATGCTTCCCCTTATCTGTGTGCTATCCTATGGAGGAAACTGCTTGTTCCTAATTAACGCACAGTCAGGATTGTGACCTCACCTCAGTATTTAAAAGCAGCAATATAATGTGACTTTCAGTCCTTCAACCTTCAAGTCATCAAGCATTTAGCTCATTAGCAATGTGATTCCGATCTGACTCTAAGGAATGCTTACTGATGCACAAAAGTGGATAAAGCCAACCTTTCATGACAGAAGCCTGTGGAAACTGGATGACTTTCATACGCATCTTTGGCAATGTTCGTAGCTCGTATCTTTCGATAAAGAAAAATTTGTCAAGACATACATTAGCTTGAAGTTCAAGAAGTCTTATGAGAAAATTAGGTTTTCTGTAAGCATTCCAGACCAGGGATACACGCCTGAAAGGTGTAAGTCATTTCACTGTTGGAGATTATTTTTTTAAAAATCCACTTACTGATTTAAAATATGGAGAAAATGGTACCAAAATTGAACACAGTCTTGCTGATGCAACCTTAACAGTGCCAAAGAGAGACTATAGTATTTTTCTTCATCTTCTGGAGAAAGTCCTGGTGTAGTCTCTATGAGGTTTATCTTATTTTTTGTTGAGAGCACATTTTTGGCTCATATTCAGCCTAATGACCACTGTAATTTCCTGGTACTCTCCAGAAGAGCAGATTCCAGTGATGCTTAGGTGGTGGAAATGTGTTTTGTACTAATGCTGACATCAGGGTAAAGCTAGTAAAACCCCGCTAGTCTCAGATGAGCTGGGATGCTTCTTTCTTTGGCTAGGTCTTGTTTTGGGATTTGCTTTATTATATCTCTCTTTATTCACCACCTGTTTTGTAGAAATACTAAGAATTATAAATAAAGGCTATATTTATAATATCTTACTCAAATTATGCCTCAGTAGCATTTAAAAAACCCTAGCATCACTGTAACTAAAGACATTGATGACATTATGAAGTTTCCCTTACACCACAGACAAGACGCACGTGATTTAGTGGCAAGGTCGCACAAACTGGCCACCTGCTGCTGAAGCCTTGCTCAATTTGTATTCAGGTACATTGCAGCATCTGTGCTGAGACAGTTCATGAGGATGGTTTGCCCTGATCTTGTTTTTATCTTGTGGTGGTTTTTTTTTTTTGTTTTTAATTTTATTACTGTTATTTGGGAACTACTGCTTTATAGAATATGAACTTTTAGCTCTTACGGGCTGCCGGTAGCCATCCTAGTCTACCTGTTCTCATGTACAGGCACAAATAGCTCTGACTTTTCTTTCTACATCGGTCCTCTGATTAGTCCCAGTACTTCGAAGGGACTTACTAAGCTGATTTGATTTGTCCCTAGAGAACTCTTCCACTTCACAGAGTTTTCCTGCTTCTGCAGGATATCCTACAACATATTAAGTGGTTGAAAAGAAAGAAGCATCTGCAGTGATGTAATACTCTGTCTATTCCTGGTTCCTGTAATACATGGTGAGGACCTTGACTTGCCAGAAATTTTTACAGAGGATTCCATGAGCTCCGGGGGAAAATCTAAAGATATCTGATAGTCTCCCAGGACAAATTCTTTAATGCTGCATAAAAGAGATAGAGGAGACATGATAGGGATGGAGAAACCTTTTTTCCTTTTTTTTTTTTTTTCCTAATCCTAGGGATCTGTTTTTTCTTGAGCAGCTTAAAAAAAAGTTTGAAAGCTATATTAATAATTTGGACCTTGATTCTGAAAAACTCCCTTGATGAAACAAAACCCTCTTTCTCTGAATAGTTCGCTGTTTGAAATATGTTTCTGGCTGAAAAGAGCAACACTATAAAAACCTCACTAAGAATAGGAAGTCGCTGCAGGAATGAAACTCCCTTTCTGGCTAACAGGACTATGTTTTCCTATGCAAATGCAGCAAAGCCCAGAAATTAGCAATGACTGCTAAATTAACACACTTGAAGAGCTTGGCTGGTTCTAATAGGCAGTCAAATGGTCTTGTTACATTGTAATGGTGCCAAGCTAATTGAAGTGATTACGGTTGCTCATGAGCAGCCCTTTTGAAGTAGAAGTCTTTTAAATTATCCATAGACGTTAAATGTCAGACACTATTGTGTAATTATACTTTGTAAACGCTGAATGTCATAAGGCATCACAGGTAATTGAGGTTTACAGAGAAGAGCTTTATCTAAACCTAATTGGGCATCAACTCTTTGTCACTATTTCTAAACCTAATTGGGCATCAAATTTTTGTGCTAGGGGACACTCTAACACCTCATCGCAGCCCTCCCCCTGTTACTGTCAGCAAGGAAACACATATCACAGCAAAAATGACCCTCCAAACCCAGGACCTCTCACAGTCCAACCTGTGCAGCCTGTCACTCCAAAAAATTTTAACAGGGAACCAGGCCTCTGCACTTCATGCATGCGGGGCATCAGCAGCTAATGGTGATCTCCTAGTTCAGCCACATCCTGGTTTCAGTTGTCACACCACCAAATGGCTGTGGTAGTCAGTGGAAGCTTTGAAATGCATGAAGAGAAGAGCTTGGTTTAGCGAATGTATTTATTTTTAAAATTTTCTTTCATTTACATTTACTCTTTTTTATTATTATTTTCTAGTATTGGTATTCCTAGGAGAGGTTACAATTCACAGCACAGAAATTTGTTTTCCAACTGAACCCTTGGCTTTTCTGTCATTTTGCTAGTAGGCAACTGTTAAGCTCCATGAGACTTTCTTCCGGGTAGAGAGTTGCCCACAGAATTGTCCTGTTAGGACCATTCATATATAGTGATTGATTGCATTGATATGTCTGATTTTGGCATCTAGCTATTTGATTTCAATTTTTTTGTTCTTTTTTTTCCCCCCGATATTCCAAAAATGGCAATTATGCAGTACTTACGCTCAGTTTTTGGTGCACATCTCCAAAAGCATTCTATTTTGCAGACTAGAGTCCCCTAGCCTTATTTATACAGAGCTTGATCAAAAGTTTACTGAGGTCATCGAGTGCTTTACCTCTGACTTCAGTGCATTTGCCTTTGCAAGGCTATTAAGTCAATCCATTAAAGTCAACGGTTCACCTGTCATAAGATGCAGATATCCAAAATGCTTAGTACTGCCACTTTTGAGTAATTTTGTGTCACAGTCTGTCTTGCATGTTATCGTCAGGTGCTAATGGGCAGTGAGTGTTGAAAGCGCTCATTACAGGTAATGATCTCACATCTGCTCTGTATTGGTTAATTTTAATAGTGTGTTGTGACTGGTGAGGAAATTTATGGACTTATGGGACGGAACTCACTGTATGTATGTGTATTTCAGCGAAAAGGGTGCAGAGATTTTTTTAGACAAAAACTAACTTTAGACAAAATCTTTGGTCTGAGAATCTCAATCCATTTGCAAAGGAAGAGTTCTCACTGGTTACTCTAAATATTGGCACTGTTGTTTTGGCTTGTTATTATTTATTCATTCAGAAAATCCCGAATCCTTATCAGACAAAGCATAAAATAGAAACTGTTTGCTCACTTGGGGGAAAGGTATTTATACTGTAACTTTTTTTTGCTTCAGCAGCTCATGCCCTTTTTGATACTATGTCCCTGCTTTCCCAGTCTGTGCACAGCCTGAAATACAACTCATTTTCTGGTGAAAGGAGAATAAGAAATAACAGTAATCTGATCAGTTTTGAACTGTAGCACAGACATTTCTTTTGTTTATACTGTATCAAATATTTGAGATGTGTAGGTGGACTTACATAACTAACTGACATGGGAATAGGCACCTCAGTTGTAGAAATTTCTTTTTTTCCTCTCTTTTATTGGTGGTGTTGTTGTTGAGGTGATTTAATTAATTTCCCTTAGCTTTACTGTACATTTGCATTATAGAAAGATAAAAGAATACCAGTTTTACTTCTGGACAAATGCACTGAATTAACTTGTCCCATAGAATGTGGCCAAAATGGAAAACAATAAAAGGAAACACTGCAAAGTGTATCAAGTGCATATCCAATTATATTTGAGATCCGTCACTTTGATGTTTGATTTAGTTGTATTGTCTGGGTGTTTGATAGCCTCAGACTTCCTCTCTCTCATATAAAATCATATACATGTCCTTTCCTGGGATGTGCTGAAGACTGTTGTCAAAAAGGCGTTTCATTCTCAGTTGTCTGCAGAAGTCCCAACATGACTGCTAAAATATCAGAAAATGGAATTAAACCTGATGGCTGAGCTATCCCCAAAGGGCAGAGAACCTGATTTCACTCAAGGCAGAACACACTAATCCACAGCATTAGCAACTTGCCAAGGCTGTCTAAGTCACTGCTTGTCTTTGTCAGGAGTGGGAAGAAGGAGAGATATATGTGGAGCTGGTGGGTAGGACAGGTTTGAGCAGAAGGAAATTGGTGCTAACCAAAGAGATTAGCAGTCTTCCACATTTGGCAAAGACCAGAAATAAACGACAGAACAGAAGGAAAGGGAAAAAAAGATAGAGAATAAAAATATTAATTTTTTGATTTGGCAATTTATCTTTCTTTCAAGATTTGAAATTTAAACAAAGTTAAAAGGTGTACAATGTATTTCTTAAGGTGGTAAGTGCTGGAAAATGTCAGAGATTTTATTGCACACTTTAAAACAAATTAACATAGCCTGTGTTTATTGTGGGGAAACAAACAAGAAAAAAGAGGTATTCTAGCGAACAGTCTTGTTAAAGATTGCCTAAATTACTATTCTTTCTAATATTTTGACTATTTCCTTCATGTTCTTGCTTCCATTTTTTGATCTTAGTATTTTGCATTTTTTTTAAGGAGTGCAACCTGCATCACACTTCAGCCCAGTTTCTGTCATCTGACTTCTTCAGTCTCTCTATTTACAACAGAACAAGCAATGTCCACATCTGTATTGAATATCCAGTGCTAGATACTGTATGGGCTTGATAGGGTGGTTCACTCCTCCTTTAATCTCAGCTCACACATTTGTCTCCCAATTTCCATTGAGGAGTCCAGCGTATATTCCTGTTGCTCACAAAAATATTTGCAGTCAACAAAGTCAATATAAATATTGTAGAAATATGAATATGCCATATTTTGTTGAAATAAAGTCTTCTATACCTTCGGGGCCCCATCTTATGTTTCTTCTTGATCCTCTTCTACTGTATGTAAAAGATCTGCCTGAGCAGGGCCAGACTGAGTCATTGATCCCCTGGTGTTAACTAACCAGGTAGCTTGTGCTAAACATGTATCCCAGTTTTTGAAAGTTCCGCCTCCCATTGCTTTGAGGGTTGTTTTTAATAATCCGTTGTATCGCTTCCCAGAGGCTGATGCATGATAGGGCCTGTGATAGACCCACTCAAAGCCGTGTTCTTTAGCCCAGGTGTTTATAAGGCTGTTTTTAAAAGGAGTTCCATTGTCTGACTCATTTCTTTCTGGAGTACCGTGTTGCCACGGAATTTGTTTTTTGAGGCCCAGGATAGTGTTCTGGGCAGTGACATGAGGCACAGGATATGTTTCCAGCCATCCAATGGTTGCCTCCACCATGGTAAGCACACAGCGTTTTCCCTGGTGGGTGTGAAGGAGTGTGATATAGTCGATTTGCCAGGCCTCCCCATATTTATACTTCAGCCACCGCCCACCGTACCACAAAGGCTTTAACCATTTGGCTTGTTTGATTGTGGCGCATGTTTCGCAATCATGGATAACCTGTGCAATAGTGTCCATGGTTAAATCCACCCCTCGTTCCCAAGCCTATCTGCATGTTACATCTCTTCCTTGATGACCCGAAGCATCATGGGCCCACCGAGCTAGAAACAATTACCTTTGTATTGCCCATCCAAATCCACCTGAGCCACTTTAATCTTCGCAGTCCGATCTGCCTGTGGATTGTTTAAATGTTCTTCAGTGGACCGACTCTTAGGCACATCAGCATCCACATGACATACTTTAACAGGCAAATTCTCTAGCCAGGCAGCAATATCTTGCCACAGTGAGACAGCCCAAATGGGCTTGCCTCTGTTCTACCAGTTGCTCTGCTTCCAGTGTTTTAACCACCCCCACAAGGCATTTGCCAT
>Ga0181612_149634_pt1 | contig 11017 bp, 9 predicted proteins | sample HoacroProtozoa21_FD_119630 | JGI IMG/M metagenome (GOLD analysis project Ga0181612, IMG submission 119630) | Hoatzin crop microbial communities from Cojedes, Venezuel. Combined Assembly of Gp0051906, Gp0051904, Gp0051908 | reverse complement strand
GGTGACGGAGCACTGGAACAGGCTGCCCAGGGAGGTTGTGGAGTCTCCTTCTCTGGAGATATTCAAGACTCGCCTGGACAAGGTCCTCTACGGCCTACTGTAGGTGACCCTGCTTCAGCAGGAGGGTTGGACTAGATGACCCACAGAGGTCCCTTCCAACCCCAAACATTCTGTGATTCTGTAAGGGAACGGGCAGACAGATATCACCTGCTGACAGCACAAAGTGTGTAAGCAGTCCTTGGTTGCTTTGAGCCCAGCACATGTCACCTCCTGTTGTGTTACCGGACTTTGTATGGAAGCAGCTGAAAAATGCCCGCACGTGCCACTCGGCATTTGTATCAGTCAGGGAAGTAAAAACTTCCACAAGGCTTGCCAGAGAACAAGCATCATCTATCTTTGATTTCCAGGCCCCTTCACTTCACACTTTTCTTATGGAGGGAAAAAAAACCCCAAACATCAAAACCTCCCATTGTAGTTCGGGAATCTAAAGCACTGGGATAGCTGTAACTTGGTCCAAAACTTTGAATTCTTAGCTTGAGGCATCTTCCAGAGTTTTCTTCACTACTCCAGGAAGTTAATACAGGTGTGTCCCTTTGATTTTTATGTGCTTCAAATGGGACCCTGAACCCCCTAAAACTTTTTCTGTACTTTTTTCCAGCTTCCTCTTCCTCCTATAACAATTATAACAACCATTACACACTTCTGCTTAAATGATATTCTGACACTGTGTCCCTGTTCTTTCTTATTTTTCAGTAGGCCACTACTGGAAAGCAGGACTGTAATTCAAGAACCTATTTTCTACAAACCGTATTGTTGCAGAACCATGTGATGTCTCCTTCATTGCCTGTATAAAATAATATTGGTCCATTGTCTTTCTTCCAGTGCTGATCTGCTACTAGATACCGCTGCTGGAAGGTGAGATCTTCATCAAATCCAAAGTGATCAATCTGTAAGACCAAGGAATAACAACATGTTCAGAAACCTAAAATTGATCATGGAGTCCAGCGCAAGTGCTGACAGTCACTTTGCAGTTGAAAAAGAAAAGCAAGAAAGTTTTACTAAGATAAAAAAATGACATTGAATTAATTCATATTTTTAGATTCCTAATACATCAAAATTCTTCTGCTTTATGATAGAACCAGACAAGATTATAGGTGTATACACTGAAGGAGAAATGTTGTTTTCAGCTATAAAAAACATCCATGTCCTCTTTATAGTATCATACCTAACGTGAGATATTCTAAATATATTTACAAAGTCAGACAAATCTGCTGAAGGATAGCAAAGTATCCGTGGTAATAAAACTGTATCAACAAGTAAAAAGAATCATTGTCCTGAAACATTTTGAGTCTTTGAAAATTCCTTACTAGTCTTATAATTTCTTTAAAAAAATTTAAAAAAACCCCCACACACCCACAACAAAAACCCCACCTCTTCCTTCTCCCCTCCTTTTGGCATAAGATTGAAATTTATACAGATTCTTGTTAGAAAGTAGGAGTTGTTTTAATTCTTAGAAAATACTAATTCTCTGTACTTCTTGTGCTATTGACAGATTTTTCAGACAGTTTTATGGAGTGCTTCTCCTTTTCTCCTTGCAATTTTCACTAACTCACGTATCCTCCCCAATTTTTTCCACTGCCCTATAAATATTGCAAGCCTACACATACCTCTTAACCCAAACCCCACAGTGTTAGCTTTATTCCCTCATTAGAAACTTAACTTCAGTTCCTAAGGTCAATTTTTCAGCTTTCATTCACACTGCTTTATATGCACTACCCCTCCTGACTCTTTCCCAAGTATTCATCCACACTAGAAAGTTTATCAATCGCTTTTACAAGGTAGCTCCCTGCGTGGGCACAATCTTATTCTGGAATACCCACACAGGCTTTTACTATAAAAGATGAAAAAACCAAACCAAAACACAAAACTACTCCAGATGAGCTATGCTGCTTAATTACCACATACTCACAAATCATCACTACTCTTGCTCATCAGCTGAAGATGACCTGTAGTTTGCCAGTTTTGACTTTGTCAGCACAAAGCATCATGCTTCCCTTTCACACTGCTCCTCGCTGGCAGTAACAGCCTGACATCTGCTGGCTTGAACACCTCTGCTCACCCCTCCGCCTCTCCACTGACAGCTCTGCCAAACCTCAGATGCTCCAGGAACCAACCCTCCACATCTCCTGCTTTGAGAACACCTGCAAATACGTGTTAAAAAGCAGCAAATCACACACAAATCCAAGCACTCCCTGCTAACAGAGTGACCCAGCTGCTAGGCAGACTCCTCCGGGCAGCTCAGCAAAGCCAAACCCTCAACCTGCAGGATCCAGCTACTCCACGCCATGTAATTATATCTGCTTTGTGTCAAAGAGAGTTCAGGAACTTATTTAATATATACAGTCTGCTGCAAAGTGTCTTTTCCAGACCATCTCTCCTGGACTGAAGTGAGAGGACAGCTGTGTTGCACCACGCTGCTAGCAGAACAGCAGAAGGTTTGTGCATGGTCTTGATAGACAAGAAACAAGCTCTTTGCCCTGAAAAACTTCAGGGACTGTTTCCAGACCTAAATAAAATTAATTTCTGGATGTTCTACAGTTTTACTCAGTAGGACCATTTACTACTTAGTCACAAGTACGTGGTGAAGCTATCATGCACATACCTAAGGGCTCTTTCACTGAATTCAAGTGCTGGCAACGTATGCTGGGCGCATATTTCACTCTGACAACTCACCTGCTCTGTTTTTGTTTGCAGTTCTCAATTTTAATCTCACTTTCTACATCAAGCATAATCAAGAGTGATTAGATGTAGAGAGGCAGAACAAGGTCAGCAACTGAAAAAATCTTTGGTCATTAGACCTTGGGAAAATTAAAGAGAAGGACTAGATAGTGCACATCTAATCAAAGTCACCGTATAGTTTATTAAAACTCACAACTTTATCAGAAAGTACAACTACTACATCTTTTGTTCCAGGTCTGTTTGTAAAGGGGACAAGTATCTTTTTCTATTTAACTTTTTCTCGTTAAGGTGCCAAACAGAAATAGGAAAAAACAGGCTCATGTGTCCTGCCTGCCTTTTATGGAATCATCTAAAATTAAACATTTAGCTTTAAAACTTGATCCTGCATCCTTCCTGCCTGAAGCCACAGCGCCAGCTACAAGACTACACCACAAAAAGTATTCAGCTTCCCTGAACTACAAAGATAGGTACCAAAAATCTTCTCAGTGCAAACAACTTCATAGGCTACACAGAAGAAACATACAGTGGAGGGTGGAGAAAAAAAAAAAAGAGACTAGTTTAACGGATAAGCATCCTTTTGGCACCAGGCTGAGGTTACCTGATAGGGTATTGGGCAGAACAGATTTTAAAGCCCATATTACTGTTCCCGTTCCACAGGAACTGGAAAATTAGGATAATAATATTCAGATATTAATATATTTCCAAATGATGGCTAATTTTCTTTTTAGAGATATGATTTACTATGGTTTCCTTATGATGTGATCTGTCAGTCTAATTCCACAAACAAACCTCAAAATCCCAATGCTCTAGCAAGTCTGCCTCTCAGTTCTGAGACAGAGAGAAGTACAGGAATTGAAGTTTTCTTTTGCCAGTTTAAGTAAGCACATTGATCAAAGCGTCCATCTCCATCTTGACTCTGAGCCACACTGTAGACACACTCATTGCCATCAGTCATGCTGTTCTTTCCCATTCCTCCCTCAATCTGTAAAATTCTGATAGCCTCACAGCAGCTAAGATGCCTCTGTTCATCATATTCACAACACATCAAGCCATGAACACGTGTAAAATCCCAGGCAAAACAACTTCAGACTTCTCCAGAAAAAAAAAAAAATCACAAGTACCTATTACTCAACTGAAGAGCAGGAACTCCTTTATTGCTAGATGATGGGGCTTCATACCCAGTAGTAACTTCTCTTTGCAAGGGTCAGACACATAATGTGACTGAAAAATCCTCAGGTTTGTAAAGCAGACAGAGAGAGACGTCACAACTGCTGGTTATTGTCAAGAAATTCAACGAACTACTAAATCCAGAACATCAAAATGCAGTTTGGAGGTGTCCCAAGGAGTATCTCCTCACAACAGCAAGAGCTGTTTGAAAGTGTACCAAGTCAAAGAGAAAAATTAATGAACAAAGGCCCCACCTGGAGTACTGTGTCCAGTTCTGGGCTCCCCACTTCAAGAAAGATGAGGAGCTACTGGAGAGAGTCCAGCGGAGGGCTACGAGGATGATGAGGGGACTGGAACATCTCTCCTACGAGGAGAGGCTGAGGGAGCTGGGCTTGTTCAGCCTGAAGAAGAGAAGGCTGCGAGGGGACCTTAAAAATGCTTATAAATATCTCGAGGATGGGGCCAGACTCTTTTCAGTGGTGCCCAGTGACAGAACAAGGGGCACAAACTGCAGCACAGGAAGATCCGTCTGAACATGAGGAAGAAACTCTGAGGGTGATGGAGCGCTGGAATAGGCTGCCCAAAGAGGTTATGGATTCTCCTTCTCTGGAGATATTCAAAACCTGCCTGGATGAGTTCCTGTGCAACCTGCTGTAGGTGACCCTGCTTTGGCAGGGGGGTTGGACTAGATGATCCACAGAAGTTCTTTCTAACCCCTATCATTCTGTGATTCTGTGATTCTGAGATATGTCTAGCATCACCCTTCCTAGCTCCAATTGATGGAAATGTCTCCCTCATAAAGAGCCTGCTCCCTGCAAACGGCACTTCTCAACTTCCTCTTGGGCAATGCCCTTCCTGGAGCTACAGGCTCCTTGCAGATGGTTCCCTCCACCTCCTCTTGAACACACGGAAGGAGCCCATAACCTCCCTCCCATCACCAGACCTGGCAGGACCCCCACCCTCCTGCACAGCTGGGGAGCTCTCTGCTAAAGCCTCTCATGCTTCTCTTTTTCTCTTGAGAACTTGAAAGTCAACAACTGATCACTCGATGTCAAGTTTTGCTTTCCCAGCCTCCCTTCACGCATCAGTTGGCCATGCTTCCAGAAGCTCATGCAGCATCGTGCCTTGCAGCTGCTGAGAGGCCATGGCTGTCTCTACTCCTGCAAAGCCTGCAGGATTCAGGCTTGGCCCATGCCCCCAGGTCACGATTCCTACACCTCCCTTTCCCGTCATTAGCCATGACATCAAACAAAGGAAAGGCAGAGACAGCCAAATGCCCACTTCGGGAGGCCAGGTGGGGACTGAGGCCAGTGATTTCTCTTTGCTAACTGTCTTTCTCCTTTATTTTGTAGCCCAAATGAGAATGATGATGGGTAAGTAGTCTCTACTGTCTCGGATGTTGCAGTTCCGGAAAGAGAGGGACATGCTGGAATTTGTGAGACAAGATTTCTCCATGCGAGCCATGAACACATTGTCCTTGGTTTCCCTACAGCAAGTGCCCACATTCAGGACAAGCCACTGAGGCCTTCATGTGTAGGTGGAATCACCAGGAACGTCATGCCTCTGAAAAAAGCTCATCTAGGCAACAGGGAAGATGGAAGGCATGACAAAGAAAGGGAGGGAATGAGAGATGGAAGGAAGGATGGCAACACAAGTAGTGTTGAGGAATATGATTTTCAGTGTGGACAGAAATGACCTTCTATGAGGTCTTTTAAGTCCAGCTGGGTGGCCTTGGCAAGTTGCCTTTGTTCTGTTGCGAGGCGCAAGCACCCTCAAGGTTGCCTGGGGCAGGACGGGGCCTCAACACCCACGTGCACTAGTCCATGAATGCACTCGAGTTCTCGGGAGGATCCAGGTACAACAACCATTTTTCTCGGCTTCACGCTATGCGTGCTTTACTGGCTCTAATAGTCTTTCTGCTCTCCTTCACAGGACAACTTCAAGCAATGACAGGTGAGTGCTGCGTGGCATGTTGGAAGCTGCTTATCCCTTGAATGCAGGGTGGGAATGAGGACGGCTCTCTGTCCTTTGGCCCAGCCCTCCTCCTTGCTACCAAGAAACAGAGCCTGTTTCTTGCCTCATTCTCTATTCCTTGCTCTCCTTCCCTCACCTGACAGCTCTTGTTTTGCATGGCTGCTTCAACAGCAACACACAGGGCGAAGTCATGCGTGTTGTTAAGGAGTCCACCTTTCCCAAGAGCAGGTTCCCCATATGACTAGCCTCACCCTCCTCAGCTCCAATTTGTGGCAGTGTCTCCTTCCTGAAGAGCCTGCCCCCACCTAGCCACTCTGCTCACCATCCTCTTGGGCAATGTTCTTCCTTGCAGCTACAGGCTCCTAGGAGATGGAGACCTTGATGTCCTCTTGGCCACATGGAAGCACTCTGTGGACTCCCCTGCCAGGCCAGTAATAGTACTACAACTCCCCTAATGCCCACGTGGGAAGATTTCTGCTGAAGTCTCCACAGCTCCTCCCTATCTCTTTTGAACTCAACAACTCACAGCTGATCACTCGATGCCACCTGTGGCCTTCCAAGCCTCTCTCCATGCATCAGTTTTCCATGCTTGCAAAAGCTCATGCAACATCTTGCCTTGCAGCTGCTGAGAGCCGACGGTTAGCTCTTCTCTTGCAGAGCCTCCAGGCTACATCATGACCAAGGCTATTGGGTCCCAATTCTTGCAGATCCTCTTCCCCTCAGTTACGTGAACTCAGGCAGCAAAAGGCAAACCCAGACAAACGCCCATATCTGGAGCCTCAGTTTTGTCTGAGCCCTGTAACCTCTCTTAACTAACTGCCTTTCCCCTTTCTTTTGTAGCCCAAGTGAAAGAGGTGATGGGTAAGTGGTCTCTGCTGTCTGGGCTGCTTTGTTTTCAGAGGGGAGAGGTTCCTTCACAGAGGGACATGCTGGTGTCTGTACAACAAGACTGTTTCCACGCAGGCCAGAAGTGCAGGACCTTGGGGTCCATACAGCAGGTGCTGGCACGTTTAGGTGTGGCTGGAAACTGCTGTAAATGGCTCGCCCTTGAAAAAAAAAAAATACGTAGAGGAGAGAAGAGGGAAGGAATGACAAAGAGACAGAAGGAAGAAAATTACGGTGGAGGGAAGGAATACCATTTTCAGTGTGCACAGAAGTTAATCATTGTGAGGTCTTTTAAGGCCATCTGAGTGGCTTCGGAAATTTGTCTTTCTTCTGCTGTGAGGCACCAGCATATTCAGGCTTGCCAAGGGTAGGACTTGGCCTGAGCACACACTTGCACTAGTCTAGGAATGAACTTGACTTCTTGGGAGGATCCCAACTAGCAGCAAAACCCTTCCCTGGGGCTTCATGTAACACATTCTCCACTGGCTGTAACAGCCTTTCTCCTCACCTTTGCAGGACAATACGAAAGGAAGATAGGTGAGTGCTGCCCGGCATGCAGGAGTCTTCTTGTCCCTAGAGTAGAAGGTGGGACTGGGGAGCGCTCTGTGTCCCTGGGCCCAGACTTTCCCCCTGCCAGACACAAACAGAGCCTGCCACTTGACTCACTCTCTGCCCCTTGCCCTCATTCCCTCACCTGCAACCACTGCTCTGGTACAGCAGTTTTAAAGGAAAGCACCAAGGGAAGTCAGGAGCTTTGTCAATATGTTCCGTCCTTCAATGTGAAAGTCCACCATTGACATTGGGAATGTCCCTGATATGTCTAGCATCACACTTCCCAGCTCCATTTCGTGGCAACGTCTCTCTCCTGAAGCGCATGATCCCACCTACCCATGCTTCTCACCATCGCCTTGGGCAATGTCCTTTTTCTAAGCTACAGCCCTCTCGAAGGTGGTTCCCTGAATCTCCCCTTGGCCACACGGAAGGATTCGTTGGCGTCTCATGCTGGCCAGGCATAGCAAGAATTCAGCCTCCTACAAAGCTGGGAAGCTCTCTGCTAAAGCCTCTCTAGCTTCTCTCTAGCTCTTGTGAACTCAGCAGCCCACAGCTGATCACTCTTTGCCAGCTGTGGCCTTCCAAGCCTCCCTTCATGCATCACTTGGCCATGCTTCCAGAAGCTCATGCAGCATCTTGCCTTGCAGCTGCTGAGACCCCAGGGTTGCCTCTTCTCCTGCAGAGCCTCCAGGCTCCATGCTTGGCCGATGCCCACAGGTTGCGATTATTTTAGATCCCTTTCCCCTCAGTAACCATGAACTAAGGCAAAGAAAAGGCAGACCTTGAGAAATGCCCAGGTCTGTATCCATGTGGGGACTGAGCCTGTCAATCTCTCTTTGCTAACTGCCTTTCCCCTTCCTTTTCTAGCCCACGTCCAAGACGAGAAGGGTAAGTGTTCTCTGCTGTCTGGGGTGTTGCCGTTCTAGAGGGAGAGGCTCCTTGGCAGAGGAACATGGTGGTTTCTGAGGAGCAAAGGTCTCTCCGTGCGGCGACAAGTGCTGTGTCCTTGGGGCCCCTGCAGCATTTAGCCATGTTCAGGCAACCCAGTAGACACTGTCCGTTGTAGCTGGAATCTGTGTAAACGACTTGCCCTTGAGACAAGCTCATCTGGGAAGGACAGAAGAGGGAAGGAATGACAGAGAGGAGAGAAGGAAGGAAGCAAATAGTGGTGGAGTAGAAGAACATGATATTCAGTGAGGACAATAGTCACCTTCTGTGAGGTCTTTTAAGTCCAGCTATGTGGCCTTAGTAATTTGTCTTTGTTCTGCAGCAAGGCACCAACACCCTGAAGGTTGCTAGGGACAGAACGTGGCCTGAGCACACACTCGCACTAGACCAGGAACACACTCGACATCTCGGGAGGCAAACCCTTTCCATGGGGCCTAATGCACTGCATCTTCCCCCACCTATAACTTACCTTCTCCTCTCCTTTGCAGAACACCATCAAGACATGGCAGGTGAGTGCTGCATGGCGCATGGGAGGCTGCTTCTCCCTAGAGTGCACGGTGGGAATGGGGAGCACTCCATGTTCCTGGGGCCAGCCTTCCTCCGTGAAAACCAGAAAAATATCCTGCTGCTTGCCTCCCTTTCTGCCCCTTGACTTCCTTCCCTCACCTGGTGCTACTCCTCTTCCACTGGGTTCAACAGAAACACACAATGCGTAGTCACGGGATTTGTTAAGGGGTCCTGTCCTTCCAGGTGGGATACCACTCCTGCAAAGGGGAGTGTTCCCTATATGTCTAGTAATATCATCCCCAGCTTCATTTCATGGCATTGTCTCCCTTCTAACGGCCCTGCCACTTCCTGTACATGATTCTTACCATCGTCTTGGGAAATGCCCTTTCAGAAGCTACAGGTTGCTTTGGAGATAGTTCTCTTCACTGTTGGCCATACAGAAGGAGCCCATGGCCTCAGTTGCTTCGCACTCATGGCACAACCTCCACCCACCCACACAGATGGGAAGCTCCTTGCTAAAGCCTTACCAACTTCTGCCTATCTCTTGTGAACTCCGCAGCCCACACCTGATCACTTGCTGCCAGCCGTGGCCTTCCCAGCCTCTCTCCATGCATCAATTGGCCATGCTTGCCGAAGCTCAGGCAACATGGTGCCTTGCAGCTGCTGAGAGGCCATTGTTGGCTCCACTCCTGCAGAGCCTCCAGGCTCCACGCTTCCACCATGCCACTGGATACCCATTTCTGCAGGTCCCTTTCCCCTCTGTAACCATGAAGTAGGGCAAAGGAAAGGTAAACCCAGCCAAACACTCACATCAAAAGTCCAAGTTATGTCTAAACCCAGTGAACTCTCTTTGCTAATTGTCTTTTGCTTTCCTTTTGTAGCCCAGGATCAACAGGAGAAGAGTAAGTGGCCTCTGCTGTTCGGGCTATTGCTGTTCTGGAGGGAGAGGCTCCTTCCAAGAGGGACATGACAGTGTCTGGTGGACAAGAGTCTCTCCATGTGAAGCATGAATGTAGTGTCCTTGGGGTCCCTGCAGCAGGGGCCCAGATTCAGGTAAACCAAGTGGGACCTTCAGCTATGGCTGCAATCTTAGCAAATGGCTTGCCCATGAAAAAAGGTCATGTGGAAAGCAGGAAACAGACACAATAAAAGAGACGGAACCAAAGAAGGAAGTAAGGAAGGACATTACTACTGGTGGGATGGCGGAATATCATTTTCAGTGTGGAGAGAATTCACCTTGGGTGAGGTCTTTTAAGTCCAGCTGGGTGGCCTTGGAAAGTTGCCCTTGTTCTGCTGTGAGGCACCAGCACCCTCCACAGTCTAGGGGCAGGACTTGGCATCAGCACACACTTGCACTAGTCCATGAATGCACTGGACTTCTCGGGAGGATCCCTACTCCAGCAAAAAGCTTTCCTGAACTTTTCATGCAACACAGCCTCCACTGGCTCTAACAACCTCTCTCCCTTCCTTTGCAGGACAACTTCAAAAGGAAAAAGGTAAGTGCTGCGTGCCGTGTTGGAGGCTGCTTGTCCTTGTAGTGCAGGGAGGGAAGGGAAAGCGCTCTGTGTCCCTTTGCGCAGCCCTCCTCCCTGCCAGACACAAACAGAGCGTTCAGTTTGCCTCCCTCTATGCCCCTTGCCCTCCTTCCCTCACCTGGCACCACTGCTCTGGCACAGAGGCTTCAACAGGAACGCACAGGGAGAAGTCATGGGCTTTCTTGAGGGATCCCATCCTACAAAGAGCAAGGCCAACCTTGACAAAGAGGAAGATTCCCCATGTGTCTAGCTCCACCCTCCCCAGCTCAGTTCTTACAGCAATGTCTCCCTGCGAAAGTGCCTGTGCCCACCTAAGCATGCTTCTCACCATTCTCTTGAGAAATGTTCTTCCGGGATATACAGGCATCTTAGAGTTGATTCCCTCCAGCTTCTCTTGAGCAAACAGAAGGAGCCTGGGACCTCCCTGGGCAGGGCAAGTATGGCAGGATCTTGACACTCATGCATAGCTGGGGAGCTCACCTCTAAATCCTCTCTGGCTTCTCCCTATCTCATGTGAACACAGCAATTCATAACTGATCACTCAATGCCAGCTGTGGTCTTCGCTACCTCTCTCCATGCATCAGCCGGCCATGTTTCTAGAAGCTCATGCAGCATCTTGCCTTGCTGAGACCACATGGTTGCCTCTTCTCCTGCAGAGCCGAAAGGCTCCATGCTGGACACATGCCACCGGGTCTGCATTCCTGCAGATC
>Ga0181612_178231_pt1 | contig 11018 bp, 8 predicted proteins | sample HoacroProtozoa21_FD_119630 | JGI IMG/M metagenome (GOLD analysis project Ga0181612, IMG submission 119630) | Hoatzin crop microbial communities from Cojedes, Venezuel. Combined Assembly of Gp0051906, Gp0051904, Gp0051908 | reverse complement strand
GTTGTGGAGTCTCCTTCTCTGGAGATATTCAAGACCCGCCTGGACAAGGTCCTGTGCAGCCTGCTCTGGGTGTCCCTGCTTCGGCAGGGGGCTGGACTGGGTGACCCACAGAGGTCCCTTCCAACCCTGACCATTCTGTGATTCTGTGTGATTCTGTGACAGCTCTCAGAGGGTTAATGGCTGCATTTCTCATTTGTAAACTACATGGAGAAGCCAAATGCACCATCTCCTCCCCATAGCAAATTTTCCTCCAGTCTCTCCATTCTTCCCTAATTAAAATACATCACTTTTTGCGACAAGCACCTGCACAGTCTGGCTGCCGCCCATGGCTACTGGGGAAGGTGAGGCATGTGTTGCTCCTGCTGAAAGGGAGGAGGCTGCTCTCCACTCCAGCAATTACTCTTACGCACCTCTTCCAACTTCTGAAAACACAGGAGCAACAACGATGACTACCCAAGGTTCTTCCCTTGGTTCTCTGTCCCAGCTCTTTCCCATTCCCAGCACTTGATTTTGGGAAGAATAGAAATTAATACTGGTAGAACACAACCCACCTCAGCTGGAGTTCTGTGCCTGACAGGGGCAATGGGACTCAATATTCAGAGAAAAGATCCGAGTTTGGCTGTTACCTGTGGTTGATTATCTTTGCGCTCCCTCAGCGTCAATCGACTGCACTAAGGACGCTGGGGGGTACATTTCTGCCTGTTCTCGTTAGCGCCTCTTTACAGATCCACTGCCCACGAATTTGCCTAATTCCTTTCTGAACCTGTAAATTCTGTCTGCACCTGCAGCCTCTCGCGGTGAATCAACTTACAGCTTGCTCCGGATAAGGATTATACGGCTTCTGCCTGTCAGGAGATTTTCCTGACCTCTATCTGGTCCTTAAATTCAAAGGGAATGGTTTATACGGAAAGGCTCAGAACGCTTCCAGACTGACGCCAATGGGTCTGAAAAACAAGACTGGTGAAAACTGCCCACTGGGGGCCTTCTCCACTTTAATGACTACATTTAGCTGATCCCCTAAAAGCAATTTCGTGTTAATTTACTGGACTAAATAGCTTTGAATTGAACTTTTTTTTTTGTTGTTTAAATTGAACCATTGCAGTTCTCCACTAATACCACAGACTCCCTAACAAATACTAGGGAATGTCAACAACAATCACACTGTGTGTATAATTGTCACTATTTACAGAAAAGATTCTTTTGTTCACTTCTTACTTCTTTGTTAATGGAACAGATTAAACAGCACAGATTGAATCAACTGCCCAGTTCTTGTTACCGGCAGAACAGGCCCAAAGGTATCTTCCAAAAATATACTATAATTTTGGAAGGCTAAATTAACCATAGGTAGAAATGAAAGCTCTTTCCCAGGGATAACACATGATGATGAAATTAAAGACAAAACTTGAGAAAAGGTTAGTCTGCACCTGTGGAAAGGCAGATATAATGATTCTCTTTTTGAAAGAAATATATTCTTTACACGTGCATTTTGCATTAAGGTATGCTATAGCATACTGTACCTTGAGCCTCGCACAAGGGTAACCTGATTTTAGGTCATGGTTCATTAGAGCCTGTGCAGGAATTCTATCTGATATTGCATTGAAAGAATAATTTTGTCACTGTCTGAAAAATTCAGCATGCTAATGTGGCTGTGCGCTTCACGCCTTTCACCTCGCTAGTCATCGCCATCTCTTTTCCTTACACCATCAGCAGTATCTGTTCCACTCAGGTCAAATAATTTCTACGAACACTGTGAGCCATTTATCTCAGTTTCTGAAAACTTAATATTAGGAAAAAATAAGCCACAGTGGTTTGATGGCACTCACACATTAAGCGCGTCCACATGTTTCAATTTAGGACTCAAAGTCAAGAGTGTCGAAGCTGGGTAGGCTTTGCTGACCAAATTTATTTTGTGCTGGTTTTATTTTGCTTATCTCCATTATTATGCTTACGCTTCAGGCCAACATGAGCTGATTCGACACTTTGCAGGTTTGCCGCCCGCGCCTCGTGCCTCGGAAGCGCCCAGACTGAACATGCCGCTGCCGAGGAGGGTCACGGCAACAGCAGAAACTCCTGACCGCAGATGCGCGCCCATAGCGTGGCTTTGGCTCCTGCCTGCACCCCGGGCGGACTGTGAGCGACCTGGGTCACCCCCAGCGATCACCCGGGAGGCCGAATTATTTGAAACAGAGAACAGAGTCGAGAGGAGAAGTTGCCTGGCTGGTCCCATGTCCAGATTTCATTGAAAGTACCTGGGCACAAAATGACTTCTTCAGTGAACTTTCTAAGATAAAATGTTAATTCATATGTAATACCTATATGTGACAGTACTGAGATAATTTTTCTTTTAATTGCTGTTTTTTTCAACTTCCCATTCTTTCAGTCATGCTTCTTGCTCTCTGTTGCATTATGCAATATATACACATTAATTTAATATGACATTTTTAAGTGAAGTAAATTCTTGTGTTGTTCTCGTCATTTTGTCAACTGATCAATGATTTTTCTTTGCAGCCAACTAAGAAAGGTACAAGGAGGGCTTAGTATTTATGAAAAGAGGTTGCATCAGTGGTCACCATTCTAGTAATGACTGAGACCTTCATTAGTCAAACCCTCCTGGCAACACAAATGGAGCATTTAAGCACATGGGAGACTTAGGGCAGAAAACAGAGATTCAAAACCAAACCAACAAAATTAACACACTGAAAAAGAACCCTTGGCCGTTTCAAAAACCAGAACTACCTAATGTATAGCTCCTTGTGAATTTAATGGAAATATGACCTGAAACTTTTAGTTTGATATTGATGATAATTTTCATTCTGTGGGTACTCGTGTCTGGTTTAGTTCTTTTCGCACAGTGCCAGTATCCAATAAATTCCTTTTCTCTCTTTTTTCTTTTACTATGACTAGCCTGGAGCGTTCATTTTCTTTCTAAGCTCACTGAGGTAGTTGGTGTATTTGACAGTACTATTTATTTGCAAAAGCTGTGTAAACTGTCTGAAAATTTAAGATTTAAAATCTCCTCAGAAACAGAACCCTGAAATACATAATTTCTCAGCTTCCTTTTTAATATAAGAATTGATATGATTTGATGTCTAAATTCATGGCCAAGGCATCTTAATGCAACAATACTTACAAAGAGGCACTGTTTATTTTTCTAAGATATTCAGAATTACGTCCTACTTCAAAAGTAATCTATAAATGAAAAATGATGTCAAGATTTTAATAGAAAATGAAGATAAATATTGGAAAATACTTTTGAAAAGCATACAAAATACTGCTGATGATTTAGCTTGAAAAATTCAAAAGAACATTTTCAATTAAGTAGGGGTTTTTTGAGAACTATTGACCAGCTGTATTTGCAACATACAGTGGAATCTACCATTTTTGGTCCAAGATCTCAGGCAAGTTCATACAACACAGCCTATTCACCGTTTTCTTAAGTGCACCTAGGAATTAATCGTTGTCCTTTTCCTCCACAGCTGTAAAGTAGTGCATTTTGCAGTGGAGGCAAGGATAACCATCTCCGTAACCCAAACGAGAAGAACTTCCATGACCTGCAGTATCGGGAACTAGAACCAGATGTATAGATGCCCAGCTAGAGCCCTGGCTCTCCCACGTATCCTGGAAAAGAAGCCTCCTGTCATCAGTCCTCCCCTTCTTAGGCTTCAATTCTGTTTCAGTATATAAAGACTGGCCTATGTGAGAAAAGCCTGAATCTTCTTGTCTATGTCCAGTAAAGACAGAGAAGATGGGAATCCAGTCAAGTGCTTGAGAAACAAAATTACTGCCTGCTTTCCGGTGCTCATCCTCACGCTGACGGCCACTCCCATATGCTTCAGGGCATGGAAGCATTCTTATGTGCCCACATATTTGCCTGCTAATTTTTCAAAGAACCTATCTCATATATATATAAATGCCAATTTCAAAATATAAAGCAGCAAACACAGAATCTTGTCCTAGATACTAGACATTTGGTTAGAGCATCTTTTCAGTATGGCAAGGGGGTACTCCTGGCTATCTAGTAGCAATCTGTATTTTTCTCCTAGTATCACTGCTTAAAATTTCATTGCCTGGATTCACAAAAATGTAGGCAAAGATGACTTTTCTTTCAGAATTAGCAACCTATGAAAAAAGATCAGGAGGGAGAACTGTCATACTGGTGTCCAATGGCATCTTATGAAAAAGCTGTTTGGCAGGTTTATTTTGCTGCTGGAGAGATTTACTCTTCGCCCTAGCTCATGAAAAGCTAGTACAGCACAAATTCTTTTTCCCCCTTGTCAAGACTCGTGTGCCAAGCTGCAGCACTACTAACCAAGCCTGACTTGTTATTTGTCTTGGAATCGAGTCTCAGTGGTGAGATATAGCTGGGGAAAGCAGCTGTGAGATGTCCTTGTATGCTAGTATTTGCCAGGTTTTAGAGTGTATTCATTACAAAACCACAACAGGCTCTACTATCCTTAACGAAATAGTGTGCCAGACTCACCAGTGTAGCAATTAATTATGCATTGTAAATTCACTGGATCATTTAAGGCCGAAGAATAGTGTCTTGACTTAAGGTAATGCTAAGGGGAAAAGGAAAAGGAAGTACTTTCAAACAATAAAATATCATTCAAGGGATAAAAAGAACATTTACATACAGAGGTGTCCTACAGAAAGAGTTCACTACAATTTCTACTACGTGTGCTGAAACAACAGGCTTACGGTGTCTGCTCTGGCAGAAGGACATACAGCGTACCTAAATCACAGCCGGGAAGTGTAACTGTGGTAGGAACGGCACTACCCCGTGCAGCCGAGGTGCCAGCAGCAGCAAAGCTGGGGAAGCCTTGCTACCAGCTTACAACTCACCCTGCAGTCTGCCCAGCACAATTCCACGTCCTGGTCTTGCAAGCAACGTACTAGCAATAAGTAAAAGGGTTCCACGATTTTGCTAAAGGGGTGAATGTCTTTCTGTGATCAGTTGATAAAGTTATCTCTACCCAACCTCGATGGAGAGGTAAACAGCATATACACATGCGCGCAGCCATTACCACTGACGGTTTTGCAGGTTAATGCAGCTAAAGCCCCTGAACTGCTTAAAAAGGACATTAAAAAGCCCAGAAGCTCCCTGATGATATTTCAACAGTAAGGGGATGTATTGAAGCCTTCTGTAGCAAAAGCCTCATCTTAGAGCTGAGATCCAGAGGCTGTGGTTATCAGCACAACAACACTTGCTCTTTCGGTATTATGATTTATAGGGGACTGTAAAATCAAATGCAAATTATTATGCCAGCCTGAATGCAAAGAGAGGGTCATTTAAGCTGGCATTCACTATGTTATGTGGAAACAGGGCAAAGGCAAAAATAAGTTTTGTAAAGCGTTCAGTCAGTGATACTGCTATCACAGAATCGCATGCTGTGATCACATTTTTAGACGAATTCCCTTGCTGCTAATATATAACGAAGACAATCAAAACATTCCTTAAATAAATTTAAAATAGCAAAATAATTCTTGGGCTCTTGCTTCGCACGCCCACATAGGAGTGCCTTTAACCTACAGAGAGAAGGAACTACATACCGTTCTTCTGTGCAGCTACACCACTCAGCACAGAGTGTCTTGCTGGTCTGTTTTATCTGATTTGCAGTAATAATAGCCTACACAGAACTAAATATGACAACTCCCGAAGAGCTGATGCCATTATTTTGCTAACAAATGAACTAAAACTAACAAGATCCCAAGGTGAATTAAGCTACGCTCCGGGTGAGCAGAGCTGATGAAAGCTTTCTCTGCAGGCGGTCTCTCGTCAGAGGTCCCATACCTCTCCCCAGCATTTCTCCTTCCAAACTGTTGCTCCCTGCCCTCAAGCCCAGCAGCAGTTGAAGTTGAAAGAAAAAAGCCATTCTAAGAGCCAGGAGGACTTCAGGCTTCTCTCCACCCAGGAGAACTTAATATCTGGCATTTCATATGGAACATGGACTGTGGCACAATTGGAAATTGGTTTCGAGGAGAACAAAGGTTTTCTTTTGTTGATGAGACTGCTGCAGTAGCTGCTGCCGCTGTTGATTTTCTTTCCCCACCCGACCCCCGAGGAACCTCAAAACAATTGACTTCACTTCTTCCTTTCCACTGTGCCTCCACTGCTGCATTGAGAGCCGTGAATTCTTGACAATAACACTGATATTCCTATGGTTGATCACACTGTCTCAGAAAATGTGTCTTTTCTAAAAAAAAAAATTACACAGTGTGCACACAGAGTTTTGAAGCCCCAGCTAGCACACATGTACAGACATCAGCCTCTTTGCATGGTAGCCACGCTGCTCCCACATCACCTACCATTCCAAATCTGGGAGGTATCCCATCCTTTGGAAATAAAAATTACATAAAATACCTAGTACTACGACTTGTAACTTGCTGTGTTCCATTCAATAGCAATGGATTTCAAAGGAGGACAGAATGACCAGCCAAGCCTCAGCACCGAGGCTTACAGCAGGATGACTATCCAGCATATTCCAATTGAAATAAAGGAAGCTACACTACACAAAAAACATTGTTTTGGGACCAGTAAAGCTTAAAGCCGGAGGTCCAAAACCAAGCCATCTGTTAAGCAAGGTCTATTTGAGATAGAAATGGGATGCGTAAAAGAATTACAGCATGGTCGGGGTTGGAAGGGACCTCTGTGGGTCATCTAGTCCAACCCCCCTACTGAAGCACTCCCAAACAAGCCCTCCTGTCAGAAAGTGTTTTCATCCTTTTCAAGTTTCTGCAGTCCAAACCCTTTCACTAACCAAGGCTTCTGCTGCTTAAGGAGTAACCTGTAGGTTATTACAAACCATTACATCCTCTTCTTAAAAACCAGACAAATGTATTACTAACCTTTTAAAGGGTGTACTTAGTACACAGAGATTTTGGAAGTTGTATGAGATACCTAACATGCTGCTGCTGCTACAGAGAAGTCTAAGCAAATACAGATTTCAGCGTGAAAGGGGACAGGCAGGAAAGTGGGGTAACTGACTTCAGACGTGGGGTGTGTTATCTTCAACCTGGTCTGGAGAAAACCGTCTTTGCGTCCTATGTTGGGATATGAAACGAAAGTAACCAGAGCCCTTCTCAGCTGCTCATTTGTCAGACTTGATGATGGGCTTGTGTTTTGCTGTTTAGACGATTTCTCTTCTAGGTCAGGCTAGGTCTCAATGGCTGCTGTAAGAACCATGCCTCTCTGATTCCTGGGAAACAGGCACACACACTGACAACCGGCAAGGTCAGGAGATGTGCTTTACACTGTCAAGCTACCACCTCCTACAGTCTCAGCTTGGAGCACTCTTTTTCCTCGCTGAAGCTTGTTTCGTCAGTCCATTCAAGCACAGTAATTCTCAGATTTCTCTATGGGAAAATAGAAATTGGCTAATGACGCCCTTTATTGAAGACCTAATAAGATATTATGATAATCTCTTATTCTATGAGTTGAAATGGCATTTCTTAACTGTCATTACATACTCACAGGGCAGAGGAATTACACTGATGAAGCGTAGGGAGTACTAGTTGCAGTATTAACAGTAGAAACAGAACTCTAATTTCACTGGCTGCTGCAAAGCTGGATGTTAAAATCCTGTATTACTGCACTGACACAAAGAATGATCTCCCCTGCTTTATACGACAGAGTTTAAGTCCCCCGCTCTAGAGAGGTAATGACATATTGGTGAAGATGACATCAACAGTTTTTCCCTTCGTCAGTTCTTTGGACTCCTTTTGCTCTGGCACGCAGGTTTCTTTTCTGAGGACCAAGAGTTTACCTCCCTGTCTGCAGGGCCAGCTTGCTAAGCCAGCTCTTGAGGAGCTGCAGCTGACTCTGAAGCTTCTCCAGAAAAAGCTGGAGGAAGCTTGAGCAGAGACTCCCCTGCAAAAAAGCTCTGCCAAGAAGCCTCACTGGCAGCTCCCTCCTTTCCTTGGGAGCTCCTCTGAGGATGATGCTCGGCAGTGTGTTCCCACCTGCGTGACCTTGCAGCTGCAGCCACGGACCCCTCTCACCCACACCCAGGCGTAATGCACTGCCTTCCTGGCCTGACCTTGGACCTGCCTTCTCACCACGGACTTGCCTGGTGACAGCTGGTCTTTGTCTGAACCTGGCAATTGTCTCTGGACCTGATGTCCACCATGAGAGTTGACATGGAAATACTTGCTTCATGTATTAATGAGAACAAACTGGATGACCCTTGACTCACACGTTGTGGAAGGAATCTACATTGTGAGAAGTGTTGGGAATGTCTTGAACTAGGTGCAAACACTGTCTCTCCAACTAATGAATGTCTCTTCTGCACAAAGTCCATAATCTGGACTGGAAACAGTCCAGAGAAACAGACTGGAGCATGGGCATGGAGTGAAGCAGTAAAAAGTAGTTTTGCATCAGAATGCAGAATTTTTTCACTTATTCCCAAGAAACAACCCATTACTCCGGCAGTCTAGCTCAGTGCTTCTCCAGCTGTGTGAATCACACCCTCTTCCTGAGATATCTGGAGCTGAGCGTGAAGCAGAATGCACTCTTATCTGCGAGCTGTCCTGTGATAGGGCATGAAGAAATAATAATTGTGAATGAACTGGAAACCAAACTCATCAAGAAGAATTTTACTTGCCATTCTGCATACAATCCATTGCAAACTGCTCAGATCTATCATACAGTAAGAGTTGGTTTTAAGACCCCTAGTCTCAGCGCAGAAACAGCGCGAAGGCATGACGGCAAAGGTCCTGACGTGGTATGAACTCACTCTGCCGGTTCAGATTTGTTCCAAAGACAATGATGGGTTAACTCTGTACAGGCAGGCGTTCTGCTCCATCCAGTCTTGTCTGTCTATGCCAAGCTACCTTTTCACCAGCTAAGGTACCACCTGACAGCTGTTCTCCTGCAGGTGACATCAAACCAGCTTCAGTGCAGGAAGCTGTTAACTTCATTACCGTCTTCTAAAAAATTAAGAGAGGTTCAGTGATGCTCAAATGCCTGAACTAGATTGAATACGCATCTCTGGCTCCTCCAGTGCTGCGCAGATCTGATGCGAAGGACCATGAAAGAGCTACAGACCTACTTGTCACCAAGTTTCCAAAATTCTGTTCTTTGATCAGACACAGACAGCAGCATCCGTTCTGGCAAACTAGCAGGCTTGATACACGATCTAAGACACAAAGTATACTCCAAGCTCATGTCTACCGTGCCAGAAGCATGCCAGATGTTTATTGCAACTTTTGACGGACAGCACAGTAAAAAGAGACGACTATTTAAGCCCACAGTTTTCTAGGAAGATGCTATGGCCCGTTACCTCTATCATGCGAGATGCCAAACAGTAATTATCTACTGTAATATCACAACTTTACATTTTGGTTTTGTGAGCTAATAGTTTTGAAAGAAGTGCTCAGAGTGTTGTGATGCAGCATTTTCTTTGAGAGCTGTAAAAAGCAGCACAGAAATTTGCTCTTTGCCTTCATTTTTCAATACAGCATTTACTTTAGAGGTGGTCCCAAAACGAATGCTGTCACTTTAATTAGTGAAACATGGGACCAATACTTGCCACTGTGGAGAGGAAACGTCACAGGAGAAACCAAGATTTTTCTTTTTGGGAAAAGGGCAGAGCAGAACACACACACATGCGCAACTTCTGCCATTTATAAAAGGGATCAGAACAATTTTTCTCAGCAGTCCCTACAGCCGGCCATTCACAATGGGTTTCTGCAAATGGAATTTTGAGACGTTTCAGACGAGGCACCAGTTCCCTCCATGCTTCAAGGGAGATGAAACAGATATCTGCACAATGAATTATGGGGCCTTTCTGACATCTGATGAGTTCCATCAGACTGAACAAATCTCTGCGTCACTGAAGCATTCAAGATAGGTGATAGCAAAAGATCAAGCTCTTCGGAGGAGATAATATTTTCTTCTCTGTGCTACAATGCAGCATGAAAATGGAATATTGCATATACATTTTTCTGTACACTTCAAGTCCAGTAAATGAGCAAAATCTAACAGCTAAAGCACTGTTATTTACAAAAAAAATAGTAGAAAATAAAATTTGTAATTAAGGGACTCAATGAGTGAAACATGAAAACTTGCATGTGAATATGTAACTACTAAAAATATGATATCATGAATTGTAATTAACTGACATTTTAATACATGGATTACTGTTCATTTAACGGCTGCTGGACAATTATTGCCTTTGCTGTTCAGTGCTTTGGTCACCACACTTCAGGAGTCACAAAAACTGTTGTTGCTACCGATTGCTATGATTCAACCATGCAGCCAGCTCTAAGGGCTCACACAAAACTTGAATCAAATGAAAATATGTGATCAAAATAAAATCATGATCCATACATCTCTAGGTGGGTTGGGAAATAATCTGATGGCTAGGAAGTTCTCTCTGACTGAGTGTTCCTTCAAACCTTTGTCAAAAAGTGTTTCTTTTCTTTTCTTTTTGAATTCTGCATCTAACATCCAAATAACTTTTTTTCCTACTACCTTTTACCTGCCTTATCTCACTTCTACCTCTTTCCTTTTTCCTGTAAAGTGAGGGATGTTTTAGTCAGAGAGACACGAGGAGTAAAGAGGAGAAAGAAGGTGCATAAAAACAAGGGAGTCCCCGTTTGTCATACTCTCTGTGTACTTATTTAGGAAACCTTACCAGATGGGAAGGAGCCAAATGAACCAACTTAATAACAAAAGAAAGTCCCCGTGTCTTATTAAATTTGTGTATGGAGTATTACCATGTTCAGAGACGAGGCAGACAAAACAAGAATCCAAGATGGATTACTGCTAGCTCGATGGATTCAAATATGTAGATATGTGAAGGTATATATATCTAAAAATGTATGTGTACCACGTATACACATATATAGCTACACATGTAGACGCATACGTGTATGCAGACACTTCTATTTTTAGCACAAGCATATTTCTGGTTTATTTCATTTTACTTGATCAGCTACTATGTGGTCTCTTTTCTTAGACAAGAAATATTTTTCATTCTGGTAATTCTGCACCACTGCATAACAGCATCTGTCCGTCT
>Ga0181612_145959_pt1 | contig 11018 bp, 9 predicted proteins | sample HoacroProtozoa21_FD_119630 | JGI IMG/M metagenome (GOLD analysis project Ga0181612, IMG submission 119630) | Hoatzin crop microbial communities from Cojedes, Venezuel. Combined Assembly of Gp0051906, Gp0051904, Gp0051908 | reverse complement strand
TAAACCTACTCTGTTTTAGTTTAAAACCATTACCCCTCGTCCTGTCACTGCTGTCTCTACTAAAAAGATTGTCCCAATCTTTCCTATAGGCTCCCTTTAAGTACTGAAAGGCTGCAATCAGGTCTCCCCGCAGCCTTCTCTTCTCCAGGCTGAACAAGCCCAACTCTCTCAGCCTGTCCTCACAGGAGAGGTGCTCCAGCCCTCGGATCATCTTTGTAGCCCTCCTTTGGACCCGCTCCAACAGTTCCATGTCCTTCTTGTGCTGAGGGCTCCAGAGCTGAACGCAGTACTCCACTCACGAGATCACTAAGGCTGGCAGAAACGTCGATTTTAATCAAAAGCAAATAAAAAGTGATCCAGTGAACCTTCAGAGAGCTGCCACAAACAAAATATGTACAGCTTCACTTTAAAAGACAATAACCACAAAAATCTCATGGCCATGTCCGTACTAAAATGCATTTGACATTGGCCACGTTAGCCATCCCATTTGACTGAGTCCCACTGGCACGTGGCTGCAAACTGCATTCCCTTACACAGTAACGCTGAAGAGGATTTGCCCCAAGACAGCGCTGACGTGACTGCACCAAATTTACCCCAAGGCTTCTTCCCAATGGAGGAAAGCTTTAATTTGCAGCTAGTGCTCTACAGTACTTTCTCCATTAGAGGCTGTAGGGAAAAAAAATGCTACATCTGTGCATCTCTATGCAATCAGGACCAACTACACCTTGCTCAGTCCTGCAGAGAGAAGGAAGCTTGTCCTTCCACTACCCATATAGTCATCCCTATCACCAGGATGTTTGATCCAATGTCCTCATCAACGAGGGGTCAAGTCTTGTATAAGCTTGCATATTCTCAAACATTTAGTGCCCCTAGTCTGGCTCCATTTACAGCTTTTATTTCTCAGGCAACTTCCTCACGAGGAAGCTTAACAAAGGAGTGCCTGAGATATGGCCAGAAATGTTTCCCCACACATTCCCTTCAAACCTGCCATGATAAGAGTCGTATATGAAGCCTCCTATTAACGAAGGACTTTTCAGAACTAAAATCAGAGGCAATCTGTATGATACTGCAAGTGAAGCCATTGAAGTATATTTTAGGAGTAAACAAAGGTTTAAGAGTCTTTAGATGACAAAGAGCGAGCCACAATGTCCACAGTTAAATATTGCAACATACTTTCAGGCCTGCCGAACGGCACTCATTTTTCTCCTTTACCCCCTCCTTTTCATCTAAAGCACCCTTCTGCACGTAGAACAATTTTCCATCTCCTTTGCAACCAATGGATTCCACTAAGCAAAAATAACTGAAAAAGCAGAAGAAAAGTACAAAAAGAGCCACAAGAAGATGTAGTAGTAACCCAGACTCACCTTCAAAACTGGCCTTTTCATTTTAGTTAACGAGTTTCATCCTTGTAATAGAAACAGGGACAATTATGTTCTCAGTCTTTAAGGAGGGTGGCTGAAAATCATTAGTAACACCTGCACCTGCAAATCACTTTGTAATGCTCTGAATGAAAGATGATAATAAATTGCCCTGACATTTATGGAACATTTGCAATTTCATCATTCAAGAGAACACAGGGATTCTGGAGGAGAAGCACGACAGAAAAATCTTATATGATAGGAAATAATATGGGTAGTTTGCATTTATATAGCTCCCACCACCTGAGAATATTAAAAAAAAAAAAGACATCAACCATATCTCTGAACATCTTTCATAACATTCTATAGGTTTCTTACCAATCTCAGATCGAAAAAGAAAGACACAAAATAGCAACTTGTGCTTCAGTTCATACAGCAGGGTAAAAGGCAGAAGAAACCAGTCAGGAATTCCTTGCTCTGCCCACCCATGGCTTCTTAAATGCTGCAGTGCCAACATCAGAAAAAATTCTCTATAACCTGATGAAGTGGCACAAAACACTTATCAACATTACAATCTGGGACAGAGTCCAGCCTTTTAGCAACATACTCCGAACTAAGAGGCGAAATAAGTTACATGGCAGGTATGCAATTTATTCCTAAAGCACATTCTACTGTAACTTAATTAACATACAAATACAATTTTTCTTCCACTCAGTAATAAAAGGGAAACTCTATTCTATTTCCTAATGAACTACAGTTAAAGTTTCCTTTGTTTCAGCTTCTTCATTTTCCAAGAATGGAAGCATTACTAGTTTAATCCTTGACTACTACTTTTAACCTTATTTGTTGCAGGAATTTCAGGGAGTACAAACAAGCATAAATCTAAAAAAACTTCCTAAAGCCATTTGGACTTCATTGTTTTCAATACAGCAGTTTGTATTTCAGCATTATCATGTTGTCTAGCCCCCTTCTAATTCTCCCTAAGACCTAGAACATGGTTAGCTGGGGAGCAAAGAAGAAACCAGGTGGCTTATGAATAATTATCACTTTTCACAGTTCTTCTCTACATGCATTTCTACCAGCACGCTGTTCTAAATTTAATGGGATTCTGAATACTCTGAACATAAAGAGAAGTATTTACACGGAGCAGCATTGTCTGACTTGCTTGATTTACTGTTGGTAGAAAGAACTCATTAGCTGTCAGACCAGTTGCTGAACAGACCATAATGCCAATGCACAAAGTTGACATAATGAAAATAAAGGAAAGTATCTGGGCCAAATTCAGAGGCAATCTGTAAGGTAATGTAATTTATCCCCACTTACACTCACTCAGATTCCCTTAGAACTTGTTCTACCCAATCTACTGATGCATGAGGGACTCTAAATTGATGTAATTTATATGCCAAAGAGTCAGAAACGCTGTAAGGTCCCAAAGTCTAGGGCACTTAGAGTCATGCTTTCCTACATATTGTTCTTTTTGTTAATCTGTCCTGAATCCTCCCTCCTTTTACCATTTCAGCCTGCGATTTATACCCATACCATCGAGAATCCCTGAGATGCAATGGGCCAGATGAGAGGCAGGGTGTAGGTAAGCGAGCATGACTCTAAGGAAATCTAAGCTGATGTAACACAGAAGCTAGGGAAGCTAGATGCCTCTCACATGCACATCTACTCTCCCCATCACTTAGATTCAATTTGAGATTTGGCTCTGCATGTCCTCCATTACCACTAGCAATTGAATTTGTTACTCAAACGATACAAGCAGCTACAGCTCACAGACCCTCATTTTAAGGCCAGGAGGAACATTATGATCATCTAGTTTGACATTCTGCATAACAGAGGTCATCAAATATCACCCAGTAACCCCTGGATTGAACACAGCAAGTTAAGGATGAATGAGAAGACATCTAATGTTCATTTAAAGACTTCAAGTAACAGGGGAATCTGCTACACCCCTCAGAAATCTGTTCCAGCAGTAAATTACCACTAGCTTTCAAAACATGCACCATGTCATCTCTTGACTTCTACTGGCTTCAACTTTCAGCCACTGGCTCTTTATTTGTTCTACTAGGCTGGATGAATCTCTTTCTCTATTTCTTATCGAGAGTACAGCAGATTGCCTCTCAGCCTTCAGTTCAGTGTCGCACATTTTCTAGATCTGAAATCAAGAGAATACAAACAATGCAGACAAAATGGTTTTAGAATGAGTTGAGCTTGAACTGAAAAATATTTATATATACTATCCTGATAAAAGCCTTTTCATTTGGAAGAGGAAACAGGACAGCTGGAATCTGGTGACCACAGCTTCCTCCTTCAGTTTCTGAACACTCCGGGACACTATCAGTTGAAGTGTTTACTTTACTCTCTCTGCTGGGCTATCTGAACATACCGGGAGGACGGGAGAGTGAGCCAGGGTTGCAAGCAGCTTGATTGTTAAGCCACCGCTCTTCAGGCTCTTCCAAAGGTCTCTGACTGACAGCTAGTCTGCTATTCCACTCTAAGCAAACACTCTACCACACCCAAAAATGTTGCATGTATCCCAAAAATTCAGATTTTGTCACCATCTGCCAATATACAGAGGTACGTGGTCAGAACTAACTCTGGTGGCAACGATATAGTCACATTTTCTGGTTTCCTGTTGAACTACAAAATACTGTGTAATAAAAAATTCCCCACACCTCAAGGGAAATCTCACTTCAAATTCCGTTACAACTGGAGGAGTTGCAGGAACGCATGAAAAACACACAAAGCGATGCTCCGGAGCAGCGTTCTGGTCTTCTACCATCCAGTAAATGGGATTACCCGGAACGGGATGTTTTCATGTGGTTTGCGTTCTTGTGTCTAAGCCCTGCAAAAAGATTCATCAGGCAACACAACATGCCACTGTTGTTTCTGATTTCAGAGGTCAGCACGCTAATCCGTTCTGCGCAGGAGCGCCTGATGCTGCCTGTCCCAGCCAGAGAGATGTTAAAGGTTTACACTCTGTATGATTGAAAGGGCTGAAGCACAGACTAGTCCTGTTTCTCTTTTGGCCAGAAACCTAACTCCTGGATAGACACTAGCTGGCTCTCAAAGCTAACATTTCTCTATTATCTATCTGGATTAGCTGCTGTTTATTTGGGACACCCGCTCCCCAAGAGAGGCACAGCCTTCTCACAGGAGCATCAGACGAAGCCGTGAGGAACCGCACCACCGCAGGGAGCCACAAAGAGCAGCCAGCGTCAAACAACGGTTCAGTGCTTCCCATCAGTTAATGCCTCTCATCCCGTGGCCTCCTTCACCTCCAGACTTGGCCTCGGTCTGCATTTACACCTTCCCAGAATAAAATCCTCGCTTCCCCCACCCACTTGGTAACCATCATTCAGCTAGTTTGGCTGTGACTCATCCACTTCAAAACCCTGCTGACTCACAGTCCTCAGAAAGGAAACTTGCTCAAAGAACATACCGAGGCACGGGTACGCCATCCACGCCAGCGAACAATTCATCCAAGCTGACCCGGTCTCTTTGCTAGTCAAACGCAAGAAAGATGCACTTCGTTTATGAATCGTTGTCGTTTTAAAACCTAATTAGCTCACAGTTATTTATAACCAAAGTATACTTTGATGGCCTGATTTCCAAAAATATTATGCACCCAGTAGCTCCCACCAAACCTAATGGGCACTCACTAGTCTAAGATAAGCTAAGGCTACACAGCTAGCTTTTGAAACGAGAATATACAGTCTGACTTCTTGAACAGTGAAGACTGTGATAAAAACTGTGACTTCAGCACGTGATAATACATGTTTAACACCTTTGAAGAGTATGTGAAGTTGAAACAACAGCTGCAGGGAAAAAAAAAGTGTATCATGAAAAACAATAGTTAAAGACATTTCAGACGGAGCTGTCACTCCCGAGTTGACCATGCTCCTTCACCTCCACACATTCTATTTAGAATGAAGTGTCTTTACAGAGGAGGGACAACAGGCCCCCCCTTAAAGGACAAAAGGGAAAGAACCAGACAAATTTGCTTTCCCCCCTCCCCCTTCTCTTCACTATAAAATTATTCGCACACTGGATGAGGTACCTGGGGAGGCAGCAGAACCTCCTTCACCAGAGGGTGAGGGTTTCAGCAGCCTCCTCAGCCAAGCCTCTCACCACGAGGTAGGAATTCATCGTGTTTCATTATAATACAAGCCACTGATTAAAGAATGTCTGGTGGAGACACTGTAAATGCACTTCATTTCACCTCTGAGGAAGGGAAGATGGTCTGGACGACTTCCTGAGGTCCCTTCTAGCAAAATACTATCTGTGCACCAAGGAAATAAAACAAACTTCTCACTGCAAGACTGTCCTCCTTGCTCTCCCCGTTCCTCCTGGACTCTACCAGAATTCCTCCTTCTCCACAAATCGCTCATTAAATGCAGTCTAGTTCAAATCCCTGCCTTAATATTCAGTTTACCTTCAACTCTCTCTAGCTACCACCACCACCATTTCTCAGTCAAAAGATACCACAGACATTTACCTTCACCAGGACGCAATTGGGAGGCACTCAAAAATGTTGGCAGCAGGACAGGTCTACAAGCTTGCTCTAATATCTGGAGCTCACAATCACATGAGATTAAAAAAGAAAAACAACAACAAAGAAATCACGACAGGACCAGCAATCTTCTGAATTAACCACAGGACTCTGTGTTGTGACTTGAACTTCTTCAAAAAATTCTTACTGTTTGCATCCAAGGAAGCCATCCATGCATATAATCTAAGTATAAACTAGTAAAGGTATTTCTCTGACAGACTGCAGAGGAAGATAGAGAAAACAATGATGTTACTTTTATTTCTCTTTGAAATTATTGGGGAAGACTAAGTACCTTGTTTAAACAGACAGATTACATAGCTGGATAGATAGATTAGCCACACAAGACTAATACTGAAATGGTTCAGAACTGAATATCCAAACCGGTTAGTAAATCCTCTCACTGAAATTTCGTGACTTCTAAGAAATTATTCCTATCTACTAATTTAAACATTTCCTTTTACTTGAATCATTTTAAAAGATAGAAGACTGTATCTAACAGTTCTCATGAGCTGATACAGAACTGGTATGTATCACCTGTAAAAATGTATTAGCTGCATGTTTTTCAAACAATCTAGATAACACTGAACAAAAATGAAAACTTGTGTAACATTAGATATTTGATAACTTGACCCTTATCTGCTTCATGTGACATTTAGGAAAACACAGACAGCAATGTATTCTGATTTTAACAATGGTGCTTCTTGTACCCCAGAACCTCAGTAAAATCATAAAAAGCAGAAGGCAGAAAAATTAAAAACTTTAATAACATCTCCCAAAATAATAATTTTTTTAAAAACTACTTCACTATCACAAAGTAAGACTAATACTTTATTTGAAATATCCCACCCAACATATTTTCTCAAGCGCCTAAAGAGAGATGTGCTAAAGACTGCAGAGAGAGAGAGAGAGAGAGAGAAATACATAAAATGCCCTCAGGAACAAGTTTCTTTCCAGGAAAACTTACTAAACCAAGGCTTAAATTGAAACAGTACTATTTTTCTATGTAGTGGCAGTTTTTCATCTCTTAACTCTCTATTGTTTGTAATATGCTCGCAAAATGAAATTTCTTTCCTAAAGGCCAAATTCTGCCAGTCCTCTCCCCGCTGAATAATTCCTGGTTGCGTCTGCAGTTTCAGCAGAGTTGCTCACCAGGTGACCTTCAGCTGCGAGCATCCCCAGACGGCAGGATGGGGCCCAAAGGGAGAGCACCTCGCAAGTTATCTGTCTCCCAACACGGGCACCCCATTTGTCAGCAAATCCCTTCAACCAACAACAATGGGAAGAAAATTAATACAACTAAACAAATCAGCCACAGGTTTTTCCTCCAGATGTCTCGTTTGGATATTGCCACTGTTAATGCTGAGCAAGCAACAGATAAAGCAGCACTCAGCAGCTATGTGAAACTCAAACCCTGAATTTCAAAATACATGTCTGATTAAAAAAAGTCAATGATCATCAGCTGAGTGTTAACCACAAAGGCTCAGTCTACAAACTCAAGAAATACTCACGACTGCAACCTACACCTAAACCTAAGGAACTCTGGTGAGGCTGGCTGATACATCCCAAGCTTTATGGAAGACTGCATTCTGCTCTTTTTGTGTGATTTTTGAGCCTTTAGTTATACATGGGTTAGACATTCAAGCTTTTCTCTGCAATCTAGAGGGAGATAAAAACTGGTACATATACAAACACACATATTGAAAATTCAGATCCTTTTGAACTAACCTACCTTTAGGAATAACAAATTCCTGCCATTTAATATAACTATGAGAGCTGGGAGCAGACCAAGCAGCGAGTATTTTTCCAAAACGCATCTTTCAAACTCCACATAACTCCTAGAGAAGCTTCTGTCACATTTCTCCTGCTCTAAACAAATAATAATTTTCTGACAGCCCTTGCATCCCAAACACTACAAGATTTTTAAAAATTAAAAAGATCGAAGGGAACAAATGATGCCCATCCTCATTATCCAATCTAAGTCGCCAAAGGCAAACGAACAACAAAATTACTTAAATCATTAACATTATGCTGCTAACAATATGAAGTGTTACCTGCAAGAGACACAGAAGTATTTGCTTTCAGAAATACATTCTATCACTGCTGTAAAAAAAGAAAAGTTCTTCCCTTGGTCTCCCAACCCCCTTTTTTCCCCTAAGAAAAATACAGTGAAAGTGAGAGAAGATTTCCCTGTCAGCTTGTAACTGCTATTTGAAAAAAAAAAAAAAGGTAACATTCAAGCCCTAAGGAGCTCCTGGTCTTCAAAAGTGCAAAGTACACACGGTTCTAGTTGAAGTTAATAGGAGCTGCAGGTGACCAGCACTTCTGACTCCGAGGCCCCAAGCTACTGTACAAAGCACTGTCCCTTTGAAATCTCAGCTGAACATTTATCAGCAGCCAACTTGCTGAAGTACAAGACATATGCATCCCTTTCCCCTGCAGTATTTACTTTCTAAAAGCACTGAACGGTTGTAGGAAACACAGCTCTTCTGCAACAGTACAGTCCTAGTGAAATGGGAAGCCAGTAAGAAAAAAAAACAGCCCTAAGCCTCACTGGGCGCGAGCCCCCAGCCGTCACACACCGTGGTATTTCCAGAGCTCTCATCTGCTGGGAATAGACTCGCTGTCTCACGCTGACCTCGGCTGCTTTGCTCTTTCGTCCAGTTCCATTGCATTCCCCTTGAAGCCAGCCAGCAACATCTTTAGGCTTTATTTTCGAAGTGCCAGCACACCAACACAGGCACCCCCAGAGAACCACACCGCGGCCTCCTTCGCTTTGCTGCCAACACCCAGAATCTGGCAGCCAGAAACGCACGGGACAACGGCCACCAAACAGCAGAGATGGAGAAATCAAAGCCCAGGGAAGTACAAAGGCAGTTGTAAACCAAACGCACGCAAGTGCAACCCTAAATGTTAAGAAAGAAAATGAAAAAAAATTAGCAATGTATGAACTGGGAAGGTAGAGCGACTCATTCTCAAGGTGATGGAGTAGCACACAGTATATGGGTAAACAACAGACACTAGTTACCATTGCCATCTACCACCCAGGTCCTGGCACTGCTCTGCAACACAACCTCCCACCAGGCACTTGACTCCTCTCCGCTTCTGCTCCTCCCCACCTTTGTGAGCCTGCCTTATTTACATTGCTCATAAACTCTTGCAGGCAGGGACTATCTCTTACCCTGGTTTTGTATGCAGCTCAGCACAACAGAACTGCACAGTCAGAGACGGTCTGCAAACAGTAAAATACCATAAAGAAAAAAAAAAAAGAGGCAAAGAGTATGACTGGCTTAGGAAATACAATTGCAACATCTATATAAAAAAAAGCGACAGTCAAATGGCAGAACAAGCACCATGACATACACGTAGGCATTAGGTGGAAGTAAAAAATGAGAACCAGAAGAGCTCTTAAAAGGATGCGAAAAAAACAAAACAAGGGGGGGGGGGGAATCCAAAACAGAGAAAATAGTAAAGAGGTAGATCTGCTAAATGGCAGAAGATGGACAAATCACAGAATAAAAGTAAGGCTTCTGGCTTTGCTTCCATTCATTTTGCGCTAATGGTGCCCACACCTCATGCCTCAGACTTTTCAAGGTCTGTCCTTGTCACCTAAGCGTCGGATCGTCTCTTTGCCACTCGGGCTGGTTACAAAGGCAACACGAACTTACCTGACAATCTCTCCTGAGAGCAAATGAGAATGTGGGAAAGAGGAGGAAGGAAATACAATTCACATATCTCTACCCCAGAATAGCTGACTAGCACAGAGAGGAAGTCACCCATTGAAGGTTAAGAAATAATAAACAACTAATAATTTACTCCCTTGCTAAAAGACCAGGAGAGATGAAGCATAAACGCGGTTTACTTCATCGGCTGTTGTTGGAGGCATGGCAGTCATACTTCATTCCTCAACACACATTGTAAAATCACAATCTACATCTTTGTGGCCACTGGCACAGTTCCTTGTTCCGCTTTAAAAACACCAATAATCCACCCTTGTTTATAGTGTTTTACATATTCAAAGCAAAACCCCTGAGACACAAGTAGTTATCAGCATCAGGAATATCATCCATTTCTCTCCCATCCACAATGTACCTTTGAGTCAAACAAGCCGTAATTTATAAAAATGCAACTACTTCCAACATAACAGTAAGGGAAGCACATATGATGATATTACAAGCCAAGATGAGAGGTATAAAAAAAGTAATGACTACAAAAATATCTAAAATAAGTCCTGGCAAGACACACAACATCAGGCATGAGAAAACCAAAGCCAGTTGGCTCTGATGAATCTGTATCTATCAACTACTATGTAGCTAACACCTACCCATAAATAACTTCTTTGCCATTCCCTCGCTGATTAACAGGGTGCTGTAGATTGGAAAAAACATCCTGAAGGACCCGAACACAGACCAGTCCTTACGCGACGTTGATCAAATCGTGACAATGGTTTTGCGCACCCTACCCATCAGTGCCTGACAGGAGGCTGTGCAAGGGCCAGCGAGGCTGTTGGAAAGAGTTTTTCCCCTCTGTTACTCGGAAGGATGAAGTAGTCCTTTGCATCTGTATCCATGTGTCCACTAAGTTTTTTACATCTTCTGGGAAAATTTGCGCCAAGCACTATTTGAATCTCTGCAATGGTCCAAGCTGGGCCCTGATCTGCCCCTCGTACCACCAGTCACACATCACGAACGTCCTTTTCATCCGGTTGCCTTAGCAGGACTGTAGACAACCACGTTCCCCAATACTGAGGCAACAGGGGATTCCTCTCCTCCAGAAGGCGTGTCCTTTTACCCCGGCTCCATTTCTCCTCCTCCTCAACAGAAAGGCTCAAGGGCTGGAAGGTGTAACGTTGAACCAGCTAGGCTGGTTCAGGCGCTCACTTCAGGTTAAGTGATTTTTCAAAGTGCTCTGTGATTCCGGATGCCCCCTCTGGGAGTCATATCGGGTCTGGCTTCACATATTTTTGAGACCTCTGTCTGTTGGAGCTGTGGGTACTCAGCAAATGTTCCCCCCCCCCCCCTTTTTTTTTTTTTCTCCCCTTTTCCCCCCTTTTCTTTCCCCCCCCCCCCTCCCCTTTTCCCCCAAAACCCACAACAACTCCCCCCCCC
>Ga0181612_182650_pt1 | contig 11019 bp, 4 predicted proteins | sample HoacroProtozoa21_FD_119630 | JGI IMG/M metagenome (GOLD analysis project Ga0181612, IMG submission 119630) | Hoatzin crop microbial communities from Cojedes, Venezuel. Combined Assembly of Gp0051906, Gp0051904, Gp0051908 | reverse complement strand
GTTGTGGTGGTCAGTGCTGTTTTGCATGCAACAGCAAATTACTGTATTCCAAACTACTGTCTTTTCTCTCATAAGCATGCATTTAACTTTTGCATGAATATTAATTTGTGCTCTGTTGTTGAGAAAAATCACTTTGTTGCATTTGGATTTTGAACAATGTCTTAATTTTTCCGTGTTAAGCCAAGTCACAAATTGCACCACTCTGAGGTCCTATGCTCGGTTTTTATCTCAAAGATTTCCTTGTGTTTTCATAATTACAACAGAAATGTTTGTTAGCCTGTGGTGGTGTTGTGTAGCAGTTTGCTGTATTGCTCTTTCTGATAAGTTACTCTTAGTGAGAAGTCAGCCGGGTGCCTCGGTATCTTTTGGTATTGTACAGCAGGATTTGTTTTCTGCTTGTCAGGAAATGGTGGTGGTTAAATTCAAAATTATTTTCTTTTTTTAATTTTAACTTATTAGATTTACTGTTTTATAATGAAATGTTTGCTACTTTGGTCGAGATTGAGATTGAAATTGGTTGAGCTGTCTATTCTTTTTGATGACTTATTTAAGTGAAATTACCCCACTAGTGCTCTGTGGCCATTTGTTTCAGGCATCTCGATGTTCAGAATACTGGATCAGACTGCAGAAATGGAAGTAAAGGTTTTTGACTGGGTTTTCTTCCAGTCACTGATTATTAAAGCCATCTCTCAGACTGTATTCCTTTTAAGAAAAAAATGCATTTAAGTATCTTGTCATCTCATTTTAATAGTATTTTAGTGGGAGTGGAAATGGCATGTAGGGATTTCTTGAAGACATACATTCTTTTATTTTAAACACTTGTAGCTTGTTGACTCTTTGGTGCTGGTATTGTGTGATCAGTAATGTATGATCTTTACATTCTAGTACTCTCAGTTTATTCAGAAATTTTCAGGATTTATTCTTATTCTGGAAATTTAATATGATCAAGTTGTAACTTTGTAGATGATTTTTTTTTTCTTCTCCTGTGTTGATGGTATCTGTGCTCTTAGTGACTCTAATAAGCACATCTGTGAGGCAGTTTCAAACAATATTGCACGTACTTGTCACTGACCGTTCTACAGATACAATCCAAAAGATTATTTTCTCTTTTTTAGGACAGAGAGAAAAATGTTTTTTGCTAGTGGATTCTTCCTTTTTTTTTTTTTTAGCTGTTTTTCTTCCTCTGCAGCTTCTGTTTTATTTCCTTCCTAAGTTCCCATGTCTTGCTTTGTGATGTGCTTCCATTTCCACAGAAGCAGCTAATAAAGAGGACAAGGACAAGAAGTATCCCTAACTGTAGTCCTTATGGCTTGCACAGAGATCGGGAAACTGGATAAGTGGATAACTGGATAGTGTTTGTTACTCTTTTTAGTCCAGGATGTATTTGTGATGGCAGGATAGGTCCACTTCAACACAGCGTAATGAACTGCTGCCTCTGTGGTGGAGATATGATAATTGGGAAGGTAGGTGCTGCTACTCAGTTGCAATTCTAAGTGAAATAAGTTTGCTTTAATCAGTTCCATTATCCCTTCTGAAGTTCATTTGGCTTTACTCCACTTAGTACCAGTAGAAAAACAGCAGGGTTTTCTTTAGCATTCATATAGTGGTGGTTATCCTCCTTTGTCAGAAACAGCTTTTAGAGGGAGATAAGGCCTTTTTTTTTTTTCTCCAATGGATTTGGAGTTATTTGTTAGCAGTAGAGGAATGTGAAAGCTCAGGAATCCTGAGAACTTTTCAGATTCTGAATGTAGGGCACCTGATGTTTCAGGTGCTTCTGTCCTGTGGTTTTTATTTTCTCAGTTTCTGAATTAGTCTAGTCCCTAATTTTGGATCTCTGTAGTCCCCTGCTCTTTTTCCACATCACTAATTTACGCTATTTTCGGCTTCCTTTTTAGTGGGTTTTTTTTCCTTATCATAGTTTGAGTCTGCTCATCATTCTGTATGCTATGAAGGGAACTTTCGCCTCCTTTTTCTTTTCTGTTCTGGCACCCACAGGAAAATGAGTGAAAACACAAGAAAAGGAACTCTATTCTTCATGCTTGTCCCTATCAACAGAGAAATTAGGAGCCGTTTTGGGAGCAATCTTACTTGTATCTTCCAAAACAGGGGTGGAATTATGAGGGAATTTAAGAGTACATCTTCAACAAGTAGTCCTTGAAGAAAATTCAAGTTGAGAGGTTTTTTTTGCAAATGTTTGGAAGGGGGATTTGGACGTGTAAAATGCACGTACCTGATTGATAATGCTGCTGAGTTTGCAGTTGTAGCCTCAAATTATGGAGGTCATATTCTCAAATTCAGTGTGGCCAAGAAAGATACTCCTCTGCCCACTTCTGTTTCCTAGTCTTGCTCGGAGAAATATACAGTTTGCTCCTATTTTTTTTCTTTTATTTTTTTAATTAAATATTCTGTTCAAAGTAAACATGAGGAAGGGAGGAAAGTTTCAGGTTAAGCATCTGAAGTTTGCTAGAGCTGGGCAGGTGAAAGTCCATTTAAGGGAAGTTTCTGGGCCATCCTCTCTGTGGGTACGCTAGAAAATTAGGTTTATTAGCTGTCAATGTTCAGTGAATTCTTCTGTGGGGAGAAGAATGAATGTACGAAAAAAAGACAAATTGCTCTCAGTTCTGGGACGTTGGGATGTGACAGATGTGACAATCTCAGACAAGTAACCTGCACTAGGTGGTTGGCTGCTTAAGTGAGCTTCCTGCTTTGCTCCCCCGGGCACACACCACAACCATGTGTAATGGCTGAAGTTAAGAAAATAGTATGATGCTCTTGCAGACCTTTGGATCAGAACATCTTAAGACTTTAAACTAGACACTTTGAAATGATCTCAACAAACTTATTTAAGCAATAATCCTTTCTTCCAATGCAAAGGAACATATCCTAATCATGGTAAATTACACAAGACTTAATCAGAGATGATTTCCTTAATTTAGGAAGACTTTTATGCTCTTTTTACATATTTTCAGGCCACTTCCTGAAGTCTGTTTCTTAATACAGAAATAGTTGAGATTTTGAATGCCAGAATAGCTCTTATGAAGTCCAGAGTGCAGATAATATAGATTTCTACTGCTTATCTGCAAAGCTAGTAATGGGTGGGTGCTTTGCAGTGAAACCTCTCGCCCCTTAGAAATCAATCATTTATGTAAAGCATAGACAGTGCTTACGAAAATGTGTTAATGTATTGGTAAATTTCGCCAAAATATGCTTCCTCTGGTGATCATGACATCAGGTCATACCAGTCTTTTCCTTTCGCTGATACTAATTCATTTGGTGCAATCTAGAGTTAAGTGATCTTTCCTGCAAACAGTATGTTTTGTAAGTTCTATTAGTTCATTTTTTAAGTTCAACTTATACATTGCCATACAGTGGGTGTTGTGGGTTTTTTTTGTTGGTTGCTGTTTTGTTTGTTGGTTTGGGGTTTTTTAAGATCTAGCATAAAAGTAGCAGGTTTTACAAATCTGTGGTCAGTTTGGTTTTACTTCTGCGTTTGTCTTTCTAAAGATGATTTGTATTATCTTTAATAGGAGTGGTAATTAAAAAAAGAATAATAAAACATTTGGAGATCGATAGTATTGCATGCTTTAAAGCAGCATGTTTCCAGAAAAATGAAATCATATCCTTACCGCAGTACTAGAATTCTCTGATCAGTAGAAACGGTGGATACATGAAAACCAATTAACATATTTTATGTGACTATCAAACCACCTCTCGATGATAGGCACCTGTTTTGAGAGATCTTACCCACTGGGTCAAAGGTAAAATATCAACATGGATCACAGACTGGATGCTGAAATTACTCTGTTCTCCATCTCATAACTTGAGAAAAAGTTATAAAAGGACAATCCTAATAGAATATATTGCTCATCCTTGGGACTTATTGAGACAGGAAATTGCCAGTGCTGGTAAATTTAGGAAGTGTGCTAAATGCATCCCTCACTGTGTTGTAGACAGAGAGGGCTTTGGTATTGTGGTGTAAGATGTCAACACAAAATAGTGACTTCCCTTCCAAAGTCACTAAACCCTGTTTGTGACACAGCCACTTAAATTTAAGAGTCTTGAGAAATTAAAAATGTGAAAGAAGCATGCTAGTAAAGGTTTTTCCATCTAAATTTTCATGTTTGTCACTTAAAAGCTGTTTTATTTCCTTGTTACTTCCAGGCAAAATGGGTAAAAATCTCATTTTCTTCTCATTCATGAGGATTTTTGGGGTGGGGGTCGAGGAGAGTAGCAAGGAGGAAGAATTTACAGCCAGAGGGAAAATTCCTTCTAACATGTGACTCAACTGGAAGAACAAAGGAATCATAGTTGCAAGTAATCTAGTATTTAGCCCAATTAAAAGCTTTACTTTCTGTATTTTCTTCTTGCTTCAGTAAGATTGTCTTCGCATAGACTTAAGCAATATACAGGTAGTCTGAAAGGCAGTTGCATGATTTTGCGCAGTGCTGCATGCTGAGACAACTGCATCAGTGTTTCAGTCTAGCAATAAATGTTTTCTGCCTTCAAGCTGAAGCTTATTTAGCTTGGCTTATCTGGTGCTGCTGTAGCAACCATCAGTCTCCAGGCAACTGAGGCACATTGACCTCTTCGTTGAACTGAGTGTAGCACTACTTCAATTTAGCTGCCTGAGACAATAGTAATGGTGTTGAATGTGAAAAATGTGAAATTTTCTAGTCTGTATGCAGTGGAAAGAATAAATAAAAAATACTTAGATGTAACTGAATGTCTACGTTTGGCTTGAAAAAGATTTCAGGTTTACATGGTGTGTGCTTTGTTACAAGCTGCAAAGTTCATTGCTGAGGCAGTGTCCTTATAGGCCTTGTATAAAATGTTTAGAATTTTGCAAGCATTTTTACACAGTAGTAATTCTGCTACTGTAGGTGTTTGTTTCATCACTTAAATAGCAAAGATTATTGAGGTTTATTTAGAAAGATAAAATGTCAGTGTTTGTGAAGAAGTGGCTGATTCTGTATTACTACTATTTTTGAAATTATAGGTGATCTTGAAAGTAGTTACTTTTCTCTCAGATCCATTATTTGTCATATTAGGAGTGTCTGACTTTCTTTGGAATCCTCACATGAAGAAAATAGATTACTATATGTAATCTATATGGGTATATGAGGTTTGTTTCCTAATGAAGTCATTCTTTCTGCTAGTTAATATGAGAGTGAAATTGTGATTCCTGATGTATAGGTTAATGTTCTTAAGGAAAACAGATACTTGGATAAGATATTGCTTCCATTGTCTATGTAGAGCACACACAGGTTAAGTGCTACGAAGACAGAGGTAGATGGAAAGGATGAAGGAACAAACTTGAGGTAAAAGGGATTTGTGTCGAAGTGATAGCTCTGTTTTCAGTTAGGTTTGTGAGGGAGGTGGAGGAATCCCAGGGTCTTATCTCTGTAAGGCCTCCTTTATTTTAAAACAAACAAGCAAAACCAACCTAAAACCAACCAACCAAACAAGACCTCTTAATGAGGTAGCATTCTGGTAAGATTTTGTACAAGTCTCTTTTTTGTGTCTTGGTTATAAATAAATAGGTTTAAATTGGTTAAAATTTTATATAATACGCAGCTTAGTTAACATGGAAGAGATCAGTAAACGGGTAGTACAGTTGAGGTTATAGCTTTTTCACATTATTGGAAGATAGGCCTTCTACCCATGTGGTTTTTAATGACTTGATGTGCCCTTGTTGTACAGTGGGCAGAGGTATAAATTAGTTTCTGTAGGTGTGCCATTAATTTTTCATTTTGCCTTTCAAATCCCACTGTGTTTGCCAGTTGCATTCATTCATGTGCTTCTTGGAAAATATTTGAGTGCTGCTGTTTGAAGGTTAGATAGTTTCATTTAATTGAAGGATTTATTTGTACATTTAATCAAAACAATTGATTCTCAAAGACATTGTTTGATTATTTGCTTGTTCATAAGCAAGAGTCTTCATTACAGCTAGAAGTTCAAAGTATTTATTTTTGCTGGTAACATAAAAAGTACTAATGATGTGAATAATGTATCCATAGGATGATTTTACATGTCACGTATACAGTTTTCCTGACAGATCTTAATTATAATAATTTGTACATTTGTAATTAACGCTCTTTTTGATTGAAAAGTTGCTTTTTTCTTCGAAGATATCACAAACCCTTTTTCTGATTTCATTTTAGCTTTTCCAGCCTCCTAATTAAGCTTTTCGGTTAATTCTTTCACTTCAGCCAGTTAGTGAAAACATTTATTGTAAAATTGCACCTCGGTTATCTGTTTTTAAAAAAACACCAAACTTTACGGACTTCAGAGTGCTCAGATGGGAATGGTGGCAGTATGGGATGGTGTATCTTTTCAATCCCAATATTACTTTCATAGAATGAATAAGTAAAGGACTACAGGGGATGTTGGGGGTTCATTCACACTGGTGTGATGTATGTACGATAGCAAGTGAGGTGAGGTTAGCTGTAAGAAGTACACTTTCCAGTTTCAGTCATCAGTAGTGCTGTAGGCTGTTTTAGTGAAGAAGTTGATATAGTTTGCTTGAAAATTAATTATGTTCAATTTACAACTATGAAAGTCAAAATACCAATTAAAAAGGTGCAACTGAAAGTATTGGTTTAGTTAAAACATATAAATAGTGTTTATCATGCTGCATCTTAATATTGTTTTATGTTGTGCTAGTTGTTTTGAAAAGTCATATGATGGTTTTCAGAAGAAATGTGGAAAAAGTATTAAGGATTTTCTGTGTTGTCCTCAATTCCATCTGTATTTCTTGACATACAGGAAAATAAACAGGAATTTGGAATTCTTTTTCATTGAAAACAAGGTCTAAATAAGATTTCTAAGCAAATTCCGTATTTGTGGTGAAATTATTCAAGAGTTGTGTTGCAGCAAGTGATGCATGAAAAGCTGTTGACGTGGCAGAACTTCCTCTTGGGCTTCCTAGATATTTGGTTGTGTTGCTGCAGTTAACTGCAGTCTGAGCACCCTTCTGCATGTGTGCATTGCCATCCCAGGTGAACAGCTAACAGAATTGAAGAAGGCAAGTGATGATGTGTAGCAGTGGTTCCCCCACATCTCCTAAATGAAGTTAAAGGCGGTACCAGAAGTACTGCAAGAATAGAAGAAAGCAATAGCAGATTCTTCCCTTGCATTGAATATGCAAGAAAAGGCAGCTGTTACATGCTCCCCATAGCGTAACTGGCCTTAAAAATTCTAGGCATAAAAATTTCTTCACTTGTCCAAGTTAAGCTAGGAAGCATAAGGCCAGGTTGCTTTTGCTGGGATTACTTGATAGGCAACTCTTTTCACTTCTCAAGAAAAGCAATTAATTTATATGTATGTATGCTACCAATTTTTGATTGTCATTATGTAATAGCATTAATATGTTTGAATAGCGAAGCTCATTTAATTGCAATGCAGGTTTTAATTTTGATGTTGTTTTCGATAGTACATTGTTCAGATAAAAATGTTGCTTGCAATTGACCAAAATACGTCGCTTTAAGATGACTTTTAGAAGAAGTAAGCTGATGTTAATGTTTGGTCTAGTGCATGAATTTCCTTTTGTATTTCATGAAGCTAGACAATTGCATGGAAAGCATTAGAAACATCTCCTCAGAGGTGTAGCAGACTGGCTCACAGAAAATGTAGATTTAAACTTTATCTTCATCATTTTTATTTTTATTGTTTTCAGTAGTAGTTGGCCATAAGAAGTAGTTGTTGGGATCTCTAGTGCTCTTGATTTCTTTACATCATATTAATAGGAACAAGGGGTAGTTTTGTGCTTTCTATCACAGCATCGTGCTGTGATGAAGAACATAGTGTGACTGGTAAATGGTGTGACCCTCACCACATTAATCTGGTACTCATACTTCAAGGGATATAGATAGTGTAGGAGCAATGATGTGTTTTTATTTTGAACAAGAAAAACCTTTGAAATTACTGTTGACAAATAGACATTGGCTGAAGTAGGTAATTAGGTGGTATGTCACTAGTTGTAAAGCATCATGATAACGTAACGCAAAGCTACAGTATAGCGATGACTATTTTTAAAGCAGACGGGAAGCGGGGATGTTGATTGGACATAAACTGATTAAGAAGCCGTCTTGGAATTGGTTGTTCCGGCCATCCTTGTTGTCCTATCATGAAAGGAGGAAAGTTCAGTAATGGTTTAACTACAATTAAATCCCTCCCCTTTCTTTATGGAAACTCAACTGTAGGCATTTCAGCATTAGCCTAAACAATGGTTTTGAATATGTTAAGCCCCTAACAATTAGGGAGCAGTTTGGGGCATTGAATAATGTGGAATGATGCAATTGAACCTGACAGCTTCAACAGTCAGCCTACTCATGGGACCCGAAAGTTGTTCACACTTGGTTTCATCTCTCATCACACGCTGAGTATTAAAACCTTACTGGTGTGGAGCTGAGACAGAAATGAGGCCTGTTATCAGAAATTTTTTCATAGCATAAAACTTGAAAGGAACAGGGGAATAGGCATGCTCAAAGGTTCTCAAATTTTTGAGACCTAATGTAATTGTATACAGCTAAGTATTGTCTCATTGTTCTCCCCCTTTTTTCTTTTTTTGCTTGAAGAACGTGTAACTTTTGAAATGAAGAAACTGTTTTCCCTGGAAATTTAAGTAGGTGTCCAGTTATGGATGCAAATAGTTGTCAACTTGGGCAACTTTATTGTCATACTGTTACAGTAAAATACCATTTGGGAGGGCTGCAAACAAATATAAAACTATTAAAATATTTCAGAGGATATTTATATATATGAGTTAAATTTAGTTAACTTGCAAATCTAGTTCTTTAATTAGAAGAATATACTTGCCCTTTCTTTCTTGCTGTAGAGGAAGTGTTTATAAGCATCAATCAAATATCAGTCATTTATTCTTATTGCACTCGGGCCTTCCGTGAATTACAGTGTATCTTCCTTCGGTGCTGCTCTGCTGCTTATTGCTTTACTGATTTATTGAACATGCCATAAGTGAAAGCAGTGCATTATATACCTCTAGATGGGCTTAAATCCGTCTGCTAAAATATTTTCAGGAAAATCTGCTGCCTTTTCAAAATAGTTAGTAGTCTCTTTATTTTATTAGTTCATGCATTTGGATCGTGTATTGTGTTGACTGTTTAAAATTAGTTGAATTAAAGAACTGTAGCTTTAAAAGTTCTGCATTTTAGAACATGTTTCAGTCCTGTGACCTTAATATGTATTGACAGGATGATTGCACATTTTTAATAAATGCTTGCTACAGCTTGTTTCGACTGTGAGTGAAACATGAAGCTCCTATTTCACCTTTAAATAATGTAACACTCCTCCACCTCCTCTACTTTCCTGTCAGATGAAGTCGTCACATACCTAATAAAGCTTCACAAATCGTTATTCTTGTCATTTTACATTGCCATTTAAACAAAAGGATTTTAAAAGTTTTTTTACTTACTTCCAGCTTCCTTGATCAATTTTATTAGTACGACTTTCCTTTGAGAGTTGCGTAGGATACACGATGGCACTAGAACTTTGTAGTTCCAACTTGTTGTAGGACACCTTTACTATTATTTTAAAGTATAAACAGGGGCTAAGTTTAGGGTGAACCACCACTTGTGAAAAAACTCAAGTTCTTAGATATTGTTTAAATCAGGCTAAGTCTTTTGATCTGTTATATCAGCCCACTTAGCAAACATTGTTTAATTCCTTTGATGTCTTTTGTGTTGTGATGGGACGGTTACTCAACAGAGTTTAGCTACTCCTTTCAACATACTTAGATACTTTTAGAAAGTTCTTAAAGCTCTTTGGGCATGTTTCAGTCAAATAAACATGTATTCTCCTTGCTGATTATAGCTGCCGTGTCACCATAAATTAATACAGTTGCTGTTGCACAGTTTTAAGCAGCTTTGCAGTGAATTGATCAGAGTGAGAGTAAGTATAGCAGCTTCTGTGTAAAATGTGAGCAGTATGCTTACTAGAATTAAGAGAAATCTTTTACAGAAATATTCTAAACCTAAACAGAAATAAGGCCCGGTATTAGTAGTTTGTTTGTTTTAAAAAAAACCCCACAAACTATATTAGTAAAATTCATAACCTTAGACAATTTATTTAAATAAAGTATATCTAGGTTTTTACTTTGCTAGTCTTGTCTGTTAGACATGGAAGCAAATAATGGTTGAATCTTGCAGTATTCCATACTGTAAGGTTGCTTCAATGAAAGGATTTGACAAAAACCTACATTGTTTTTGAAGTTTGTTTTGTTTTTGAGAGGACAGCAGCTGCAAGTTGCCAGTGAATGGTAATAGTTGAGTTGGAATCACACTATAGGCGTTTATTAAGGAAAATAGCAGGAGCTGTGCAGTATTGCCGCCTTCATCAGTAAGTGTCACAGTACTAGTATGTACTGCATTTCTGGAAGCTGTTATACCTGGGTAGGTGGAAATGCCTGCATTATTTTTAAGACTTACAACTAATTCAGATTAATTCCACTAAAGACATTAAACATTTTTTTTTTAAAAAAAAGAACAGCCAGATTTGAAATGAAACTGTCGTTCTGTGTCTAGCAATCTTGCACATACCTTTAAACTGAAAAGTGAAAAACCCCTGATCATTCTAAGTAATTACTTGTGGCTTTTTCTAACTTTGTGACAGTAGAAGAATGTAAGTATCAGGCACAATTTCTCACCAGTATATAGTAAACAAAGCATCATTGAAAACAGTTGTGTGAATTCATAAAAGTCATTCATCAAGTTTAATATGTTGGCTGAAAGCCAAAACTTAATGGTAGTGTGTGATTCTTTCCAGAGACATAGTTTATACTCTGTAATATTTGCTGTAATAACCAGTATGTTTGCCCCGTCTCTTGTGTGCAGTTATACATGTCAAAATGTCCCACAAATTGAGTTCCTTACTGTGCACCTTCTTTTTTTGTTTGTCAAAGTTTCCTTTGTAAAGGTTGTTTACGTTGTCTTTAAAGAATAATTTTTAAATCGGTGATCACGCAGGCTGTGTATCTTTGACTCTTTGACACCCCACCCCCCCCCC
>Ga0181612_159580_pt1 | contig 11019 bp, 5 predicted proteins | sample HoacroProtozoa21_FD_119630 | JGI IMG/M metagenome (GOLD analysis project Ga0181612, IMG submission 119630) | Hoatzin crop microbial communities from Cojedes, Venezuel. Combined Assembly of Gp0051906, Gp0051904, Gp0051908 | reverse complement strand
GGCCGGCCGGCTGCGGGCCCGGGCGCGTTTGTGGCCGCGGGGGTGGGAAACCGCTTGAAGCGGAACGCGTGGACTTAACGTCGCGGTGTGACGGGCGGAGGACTGCCCGGGCCGGGGGTGCCTTCGGATTGCTGTTGCGTGAGCGCCAGTCCGGACAGCTTTGAACAAACAGCTGCCCCGATTTATATCAAAATACGGTGGTTTAGATCTTGGTCGCTAAGCATCGTGATTGAGGTGGTGCACGGCTGTTTGCTCTGAAGGAGAAAAGCACCCAGTCGGGGCTGGTGGAGACGAAGAGCGTGAAGGGTTCGTGTGTTCGAGGTAACTGCGGACATCCAGGATGAGTTGCAGGCCTCGGTCTCCTCCTCCTCCAATTGACTGCTGTCCGTTTAAGAAACGAAATAGCTGAAAAAATTGACTCGGATTTCTTTTATGTAATCCGTAAGCTATAAGCACTGGCAGCTTGCATTTTTTTGTGTGGTTAAGTAATAAACGGTCTCTTTGCAGCTTATTTATTTGCCTCTAAATGTGGCTTACTCTGTGTAGAGATTGTTCAGACGCGAAGGCCGTATTCACAGTGCGCTGAAATGGGATTCTGTAAGTTCCTAAATGAGCGCTTTGCTTAAAAAAGAAAAAAAAATTCAGCATTTCAGGATTCTTTGAAGACCCTTGGACGTTCACAAGTTGAAACGCTACGTGACATGTCTGTTTAAAAAGTAGTAATGGTTTCTTTTGGATCTGGTATTAGGATTAAAATACTGGTCTTAAAGAACAAACTGTTAATTAATGGGTTTTGTTTTTCTGAATTTCTCCACTTTTATTTACCAGATCTTACGCTCATAAATAATTTTCCAGTCATCCTCGTTTAATTAAGCTGTTAGTTGGTACTAGCGTTACTCCAGCCAGAAAGAAGAGTAACACTAGTGGGTTAAATAGGGTTAAATGTATTTGTTTCATAACAATCTCCACACTAAACTGAGCTTAAATGTTTAAAGCTGTGTGTGTGACTGCAGCTTTTCCTCCCTGTCAAGAAGTTTCCCGCTGCTGCTTAAAAGCCTCTCCCATGGTATCCGATGGTGGATACTCACTGAAGGATGCAGTAGCTAGCAGTGATTTGCAGGAAGAACATTCTGAAGGGAAAGCAGGCCAGACCGAGTGGAGCAGTACCGATTCTCTGTGCTTCTTACGCAGGGCATGGCTACATCCTAATTATTGCAGGATACTGCATCCGTCACCCGGAGGTCTGAGTCAGCTTGGCAGCGATGGGCCAGCAGCGTGGCTGCCTTTATTTAACTGAAGTTTTGTAGAAGCTGCATTCAGGAAGGTATTTTTGCAGTAATAGTGTTAACTGTTGCAGCTGAGTAGTTTAATATCCCAACTCTTGGAGTCTAGAATCCCATAAAAAATCCAACACATTCACCTCTGCCAGAATGCTTATCAGAGTTATAGACTGAATTCACTTTTATGGTTGCTTTTGGGTTGCTGGTAAAAGTCATGTGAACTATAAAGATACGGAGTGCTGAAGTCTGCTCATGCATGAAGAGACACCTGTGCCTGCCCTGAAGAGTTAACAGTCCGAGATCAGTGGCACGTAAAGCATAGGGGAACAGAGGTGCACTCTCCGTCAATAAAATGTTTGTATGTGTTTGTTTTATGATTAAATATGCTCTGACTGTCTCCATCCCCTATTCTATCCCATCTTTGGACAGCTATGTATAAAAAGTTAGAAAAAAATGGTCTTGAATAGGGATTTCAAGCCAAAGTTAATGAATGGCCTTGTGGATTAGTTTAGGGAGGATGCTTCTCGGAGGAGGCTGAAGCATTCAAGAAGAATCTCTGATGGCTGAAGGACAAGCAGCCACATGTAGAAAAGCAAAGATACCTGAATGGGATGGTGCACTCAGAGGACTAGACAATGAGGCTGTAGCTGTTGAATTAATGTAAAACAATGTAATTGTGTTTTGAATTGGATGAAGATAAAAGGAGAGAGAGAGAGAGATAAGCTGGAGAGAAGGAAGTCGTATTAAATCGGATCGGATTCCTTTAATTCCTGGATGAAAGCTTTAGCTGCAGAAAGGGCAGAAGTCGTACAAGAGGGATGCAAGCCTGAGTCTGGGATTGCACAAAGGAAATGGAGACGGTCGTTCAGGGGAAAGCAGAAGCGAAGCGTGGCCTTTGCAGATCAGGAGATTCAGAACAGGCTTACGATGGAGTTGAGCCAGAGGAGTGTAATATGGGAAAAGGAGATGAACGAAGGCAATTGAAGGCAGAAGTGACTGGGAAGTGATGGTGGGAAGATTTCTAAAAATGTATTTTCATTTTTAGCATTTGTTGAGGTTTTTCACTAGCAACCTCCTTTGTTTTGTTTGTTTGTTTTAGTCTTTTTTGGCTATTGCCGTAACAGTTGAGTGACTACCCTACATGTATGCTTTACTATTAAATAGTAAAGGAAAAATAGTCTATGTATTCATCCTAGAAACTCAGAATGTAATTGCTTAAGACAGAAAATCAACGTGCTCACAGTTGTAGTTGAACAAGATTGCTGGACTTCAGAGCACAGCACAAGGCAAATGTTGTAGGTGATGGTATATTCATGTCACTAATGTTTTAACGTACAGTAGGTAGTGGACATGGGAGAATTCAGGTGACTATGGGTTTGTGCTTTTAATTCCACTGCGGAATAGAGTCACTACCAGTATCTGTGACATTCCTGTATTTCAATTTCTCTGTTCCCCAAAGGGGGCCTATTGGCAGCTGCACAGCACTTAATCTAAAGAGTAATCAAGATAAGATGTATCTGAGAATATGCTAATATTATCATTAATGCAATGCAGGATTGTAGCAATGGACACTCAATTTACAGTTGCATAAATAAGCCTCTTAGAAAAGATGAGTGTCCTCTATGGCAGGGGCATTCAGTGAAGGCTAAACTAAGTTTTTTTGTGTTTAGAAGAAAGTAAGTTCCTACTGCAGACATTTATAAGGAACCTTTTAGCTGCATGCCCTGAGCCATATTTTGGTATTGTAAGTAGAACATGGGAAATCACAAGTTTCTTAATACTTTCCTTTAGTCAGCACTGTGCAGGCACATTCTGCATTAAAATGTGTGAATGTGCAGGCATTCCTCCCCACTGCCTGTATTTGTTCGTCCACCTGTGAAGGAGAGCAAAACAAAGCATAAAGTATGCCTTTACAAACTAGAGTTTGTACTCTGCCTCAGTGCCTGAGTTGGAGGACCTTTTTCTTAATAATTTTCAGGGGATCAGGTGTTCTGGTTGCGAAGATGTGATTCATTTTTCCAGCTGGAGATTAGAGTACCAGATCTCTACGTGCCTTCACCAAACAGATGCCTTCTCTCAACGCTAAGTATAACTTAATAGTGTTCTTGCTCTCAGCTGGAAGCTGCCACTCAATGCTGGCAGAGAAGGGTCCCAGCTCTCCTAGAGGCCAGCACTTTGTGGTCATGCCAGTAGGTCTGCACATACAATCCGAGGGACAACATGTTCATCTTGTGGCTTTCATTGTGTTATCCATTTTTTATATATCTAGGTGTTGATAGGGAACTTTGGAAGATCTGCTGTGATTTTCAGTGGGAACGAGGTCCTGACTCAATGACCTACTGTGGACATAGATTTACTCGTCTCTGCTGGCTGTGTGACATGCATAGTATGGCAACTTCTGTTTTTCAACCTAGTTTTCACTTACTTGTTGCCAGTTGTCATGAAGGTACTCTGGATTCCTTCTGAGAGAGTAAAGGGGCTGACCTGGCTGTAGAGAGCCTGGTGTGAAGGGGCTCCAGGACGGAACTGTGTCTGGAGTTAGATGTACGTGTTGTTTGTAGTCCAGAGTGACTCAGTAGTTTTCAGCAAAATATTTAATTGTCTTCCACAGTCTGCATTTCTGAATTGCATGTGACCAAACGAGACCATTCCATACATTGATTTGGAAGCATGGCTTACAAATTTTGTAAATAACTTCTTGCTGCTAATAATCAGTTGCAGAGAAGCTCTGCTCTGTCATGCTGAGCTTGCACAGCTCTGCTTGCACTTGGAGTTGAAATCTTCGTTAGTTACTCAGGTGTCGCCTAGTCTTTGCTGTTGGATTCTCTGACCTCTTGGCCTCTTGCTCTAGTATCCCTGTTCTTTGCAGGTGCTTCTGATCCTGCTGACTTTGTTTAAAACATTCTCGCTTTCTGTTCTGATGCTGTCAACTTCTGTTTGTATTAGAAGTTCCCATGTTTGGTAGCTCAAACAATTAGTAATCTGCGGTTAAAAAATGAGTCCTGACTGTTGAGAGGCTTATAAAACAGCTCTAGATTTTGGGACTGATGGATGATGACTGCTGGAAAGAGAAGTGTCATGAAAAATTGCCCGATTTTAAGAATTCTTTTCTGCCCACTTAATCAAATGACTGCTGTCTCTTGGAGAAACTTAGGCACAATTTTTGAACAACTTGTCGCAAAATCAAAGGGGGAGGAGGCTAAACAGCAACTGGGGCTGTAGCGAGCGATAAGAACACGCATTTGGTGTGCTGCCAGATTCAGTTTTCTTCCTGCCTTGTTGCCTTCACTCCCTCTTTCCTGAAGGTTTATAAGGCATCTGGCAACATGTGTGTGATGGTTTACTGTATGTTCAATGTAAGCAGTTCTGCAGTGTTCGTGTAAGGATAAGATACTTCACCAACCTAGCAATACTCTGTTTTGTGAATATGTGAATGACGGTTAAAATATCAAGACTCTTGATGCAGGTCTTGCCTTCCTGAAGAGAAAAAAAAGGTGCTGAAAGCCAAACTTTGCTACAGATTGCCTCATGCTGCAAGGGCATTTAGAGTGCCCCTTGATTTCTGATGTAAGAGGGACTTTCAGATATGCCTTTTTATAAAATACATATATGTATTGTGCTTTAGTATCTTATAGGCAGAGAATATTTCAAATTTATAATTTATCTTTCTTTGCAAGATCATATCAGGGAAAGTCTTTCCCTACTTGATAAAGAGATTTGTTATGACAGTAAATGAATATGTCGAAAAAATCATCCTGCAAAAAACCTGATAGCTGCTACTTCAGAGTTCATGTTGCAGAAATACCGTGTCAGGACTCAGATTTCGAGAGCTGATTAGAAGAGATAAGTATCTTTGAAAATACTGGTCTGGGTAAAAGGGCTGCATGGGAAATCTTTGTTTTATGATATCTTCTCTTGCTTGTGCCATAGCAGAGCAGAAAAGAGAGCTGTTCCAAAAGCTATGGCTTAATCTCATAAAACAGGTTTATATACAGTCATGAAGGATCTCAGAGGCTCAGGTGTAACAATCCTTATAGAAACTACTCTTCGCAACATTTGCTTCTTGCCATCATCAGTCTAATAACTGCAAAGTCTGACTGAGAAGTCCTTTCTAGCTCTGGTAATCAATATCTACATTTACTCCTGATCTGTCTTAGTGCTGCTGAGCGCAGGATCAAACTGAATGTTCTTCCTGCCACTGTTTCACTGAGAATACCTGTTTTGGGACCTTTGTTGTGGCTGATGATCTGCTCTGACGCATTCATGATGCAGAAGTGTGTTGCATTCCAAGTAGTGTCATGATAAATTTTGCTGAGATTTACCCGAGTGATAGAGGAGCTACATACGAAGTTCACATTCACTCTACAATGTTTGCCGCAAGAGCATTATGGATGTACATGTAACACTGTCATGGTAGATCTGGCATTATATTGTTCTTCTGGTACTTAAGGTCCCGTTTGTAGTATTCTCAGTAATTATACCAGTCTTTAAGTGACTCAAGACTAACAACTTATTTTAGGGCTCTGCTTGTTAAAACATTATTGCAGTTACCCTGTCAAACACTGCTTAAAGGTCAATCGAACTCTGTAAAACCTTCAAAAGCCTGATAATGTTCAGCTCACTAAATTGTGTGTCCTTCTGGCTAGCACTGTCACAGTGCTTTTCCTTCTCTGATCAGCTCTGCTGAGGTTTGTGGTCCTTCCACGTACTGTGGCTGCCTCCTGCCGGGTTTCTCTCCCTTGAGAGCATGGGGATCCTTGCCTTTGGCTCCCATGGGTTTGAGCAACAACTGCTTCTCTTCCCTGGTAGACTGCCCTTCTGCTTCCAGGGAAGTAGTTCCCCAGGTTGTTGTCAGATGGTCTGGTTGCCAGCCCAGGCCCATGTCTGTTCTCTGAGTCTGGATAACTATGGATGTAGAGGGTGAAGTCCAGTACTGTCAGAGGATCAAGCCCACCACTCTTGGACACAGGATCGTGGCGTCTTCCTGCACAATGTCTCGTTCTCATTTACTGATACAGTTTGGTTTTTTGGTGTCTAAATAATCTTTTTTTCAATATGTATTTTCAAGAAACAGTGTAATTGTTGTTTTGTTGTATTGTAACCACTGCTGCTGCGTTTTACATCTCCAAAAATCACCGTGACTCTTGCTCTGGCTCTCTTCTCTCTAGTTTTGACCGCTTCATTTTAAACTGTCAAGTTTGCTATGATTATCTGTGGAGAACTTTCAGACAAGAAACCCTTCTGAGCCCTTCTAGTCATTGTCTTCTCTTTGGCTCACCGGTGGCCTCCTGGGCATTGTATGGCTATGCTGTGCAAAGGAGATGTCTTTTGGAGTGCGTAAAGGATCACAGAGGCCTGTTGGGGGAAGTTTTGCTCTTCATAGCCACTCCCTGATAGTGCTCCTCTGAAGCCATTGCAATATTTGCATTAATCTGAGGAGGAGAAATTGCTGCAGGATGAACTTGCACAGCGGCAGCTGTGCTGAGTCACAGCCAAGTGTGGAACCTCGTCTCTCTCCTCAGATGGGCCATGTTCAGTGCAGAGGAGAGCTTTGAGCAGGGAAGCTTATATCTGTGCAAGCTTTTTGATACTTCAGTGGGGTGACTGTTTGAGGGAAGGTTCATGTTTTTTGCCAGAAACTTGTATTGTGTGAGGATTGAGCAGCAAAGGTGACCGAAGAGCTGTGTAGGAGTGCTGAGCACATGGAAAGGGACAGGCTGTGGTGTGCACTTCCGTGGATGGGGGGTTGGCTGGTTGGGTAAGTTCAAGTGGAAAGCCAGTGTCACCTGAAATTAAGGACGTGATTCAAAGAAAGTGACAAATGATGTAGAGCTGTTCAGCTGTTGAGTCAGGAGGAGTCCACCTTGAAAACTGGATTCAGCTAAAGAAAGTTAAGAAGCACGGCATTGCTGCCTGGCATTTGCCATCAGACAGTGAAATCTGATGATTCCTCTGGTAATTTGACCAGCTCTGATTTGTCTACCTACACCGAATTCACTCGACAATCTCTCTTTCTTTTTTTTTTTAATTGACATGAATATTCTCAGACTAGAAAGCTGTAGTAAGTGACCATGCTTTAGAAAAAGCATGTTCCAGAACGTGATATTTATACAAGGTTTAGATAAAGTTTATGTGAGTAAATGCCTTTTAATGGTGCCTTGATACTGACAGCATGATGTATGTGAGCGTGCAGGCTACAGCCCTGACTTTCAGCTCAAAAATTGCTTGGAAGAATAGCAGTATGTAGGAACACATACTGTTCCAGAAATGTCTCCTTGGAGTATTTCAGCCCCTGAAATTCTGTGGGAATGAAAAAAACCCATCAGCTATTTCAGAAAATATGTACAGTGAAAATGTTGATTCGTTTGATCTCTTAGACTGTATCAAGAGGAAAATGAATTTTGAATTGTGCTTTTCTCACACTTTTCAACTTTATACAGGACTTTGATACTTGAATGTAGAGGGTGAGTCATATTTAAGAAGTACTATCTGTGGAGTTGATTGAGCAATGTACTGGCATGCCTAAGAGTCTGCAAGTTTCCTCAAGCTCTTCTTAGCCTGTAGTGCTGACAAAATGTTAGTAAACTTTCTGCTGTTGCACGAGAACCGTTTAGGGGAATAGTTACCCATGTTGGTAGGCTCTAGGTGCCAAAGAGTGCTTGTTGCCTCCAATGGGATGAGCTAATCTTTTGGTAAGCTTTCTTCCATATACAAACTAAATGTAAGACCAGTTGAAAATGTTTGGAATATGTCACTGTGTTGCTGAAAAATGTTGTGGTCACTGATACTTGTTGTGTAAAGGAGCAAAGTTAGTCTACTCTCTTTTCATTATGTTTGAATGCTTAATTTGTAATATAAAGGTGGTGTTAATGGAAGGTTTCTGCTGATTCTCCTGGTAGTGGGACTCGGTTCCTTCGTTTCTGAAGCCTACAGTAGATGCTGAAAAGGGGGCCTTTCTCTGAACGTTGTTGATTCCTTTCAGAGCTTGGAAAACATGCAGCTAAAAATGACCTCAAGGCACCGTCTGCTTCAGCGATGGAAATGCCTTCACTCCTTTTGACTGTTGATCCGTTGAGCTTTCCTTCTTGCCTAAATGGTGTCCTGGAGACAATAATCCTTTCTACAGCTGAATGGCACAACGAGCCAGATGGGTTCGTCCTCAAGGGCTGCTTACAGCTCATGCATTGCTGCCCTTGTTCTGTGTTCTCTCCCCCTGCAGATGTGTTGTGTGCTGGGTGTTTGGCCTGCGTGCCGCAGCTGTGCATGCGTAGCGGCTCGCTTGGGTTCAGCCCTCTCGAAACTGCCAGGCGTCCTCGGGAGAGGGGGTCTTTCACTGGAGAGACTTTTCCTCGTTTGAGTCCTTTCTGTCTGCCCTCACGCTTCTTCACAAGGAAGTAGGTTCACTGTCTAGTTGCACAGCCAAGTCCTGTGGTATGTAGTGAGACAGATGGTACGCACTGCTACACCGCTGTTGTAGCTAGCCTTGCTCTTCGTGTTGTATCTGACCCTCTGAAACCTACAGTCGCTGTGGGGGGTGATGGAAGCTGCGCTGTCCCTGTGTCACAGGGTGACTCTTTGCTCACCTCCCCAGTCTTGGTTTTAGATGTGTGATCTTCAGTGGTCATCAAAGTTCTTGTATGAATTGTGGCAGGAAAACATTCTGAACTTTACAAGTTTTCATTCGTGACTTCCCTTTGTTTCCTATTTGTAACTCAGTACTTTATTTATCGCCCTTATAGTAACCTATTTTATCATACTTTTCCTAGCCATTATTCTTTGATGGAGAATGATGTCAAATGTATTTTGAAAACACGAAGTTGGGCAGTCACCAGTTTTTCTGGTTTTGCCCCAGCAGTGACGTATTTAAGACCTCTTGCACGTTAGTTAAATGTGACCTTTTATACGTGAATCTTTGCTGCTTCACTTTCAGAAAAAAAGAAAAAAAAAGACGCTGGCTTTCCAAAAGTTCTTGCAGTTCTTCCTTTCACTGGGGTACGAAGAGTTTCACAACAATGGGAGTCACAGTAATTAATCTCATAGGAAATCAAAAGTTACAAGTAAAGTTTTCTTGAAGTCAAACTAACATCATCTTCTATACATAAGAGCATCGTGAGTATAAGATCCAGTGCCATAGGGTTTTTCTGGTGCTGGAAACAAGTGTTAGATTGCCTCTTGGGAAGGAGCGTCTTGCCCATTCTGTTGCTTGAATCTGTCATTTTAGATCTGTGAGATCAAAAGGGAGTTCATGCTAAATTTGCTAGCTCTGACAGCTTGATAGTTTTCCTGTCTTTCTTGCTCCGTCATTTAACCTTGGGTGAATTTTTGAGAAAGATGAAGTGGAGAGGAGGAAGGAGAGCAAGAAGAGAAGTTTTCAGGGGATAAGAAGATTTGTTTTTTCTCAGTCAGTTTGTTGTAACTGTTCAAAGATGCTCCCAGTTTTGGAGTGTCGGGTGAAGGTCTAGGGTGAGATGCACGAGCAGATATAGCCAAGTCCAACAGACCTCCGCACTGTATCTCTCTGTAGGACCTGTGAAGGACCCCTGCTTCTATGCAGGTATTGGATCTGCAGTGATGATACCTGCCTAACACATTGCACCCGTTTGTGCTCAGGTTTCCATTTTCCTGCTGCTGTATCCTTCATCCATGTTTCTGGGGACTCCTTTTACTTCACCGTATTCAGTAAATCCAGACAGCCTCTGATTTCAAAACCGCAAATAAATATCAAAAGGAATTCCCCACCTCCCCCACCCCCCATGAGAAGAATAATTACTGGCATTTTAGGTCCAACTCTGATTTCAATGATAGTATGATGTTTATGTGGAGACAAGCTATTTTAGGTCATGTATAAGACTTTGTCAAGATCTTCATCTGCTGGAAGCCGGTGAAACCCCACCAAAGTGAACTGGGCCATGGCACCGCGCTCTGGCTGATGGTGTTTTGCTCTCCTGCTGCCCCACCCTCGTTTGGCACAGAGAACAGATAAGTGATCCAGGATTCAAAAAGGAACACAGACCTCTTTAAAATCTCTTCTTATTTCTAGCTTTTCCTCAGAATAAATGACTGACTAAATGTACCCCAAAGAGGCAGCTGGAAAAGCCTTTTCATCAAACCATGATTCTAGTCTGCATTTTTTTCATGAAATAATTTTTTTTTCCCCTAAAGAAAGCCCCATAAAGATTTAGATTTATGCATTGGATAAAAAGAGAGATCTTGCATGAAAAATGGCATATAATGATGATTAATGTAGTAAATGAGTGCCTATAAATATTTTGAGAATGTTAGGGAAAGTAAAAAAGAGATTTTGCAGTTCTTTAATATGCTGTGATGTGTGAGTCCAGTTCAATGACACTGAAATTTTGATTAAAATTAGATATTTGTAAATGGCAATAGAGAGGGTCTGAGGAAATCATGTTGCATTTATGTTTTATTGTTTAGAAAGTGTTTCTTTGGCTTGGAGATATTTATTCTTATTACTGGACTTAGGCTTATTTCTGAATTTTGTCTCTAAGCAAAGTTTTGCTTTTTTTTCTTCCCAGTAGAAGTAGAAAAGTAAGTTTTTGACCGAATCTCTTATTTTATATGCAGCGACAATATACTCTGGATTTATTACAACACAACTGCGGCTGAAAATTGTCCTTTTATAATGTGCTAATTAGCACTCTATACCTCTACTGTAGCATAAATTTATGATTATTTTCAAGAGCACAGTTAAAGTTATTTCATGTAAATCTTCGCGCGC
>Ga0181612_157766_pt1 | contig 11019 bp, 7 predicted proteins | sample HoacroProtozoa21_FD_119630 | JGI IMG/M metagenome (GOLD analysis project Ga0181612, IMG submission 119630) | Hoatzin crop microbial communities from Cojedes, Venezuel. Combined Assembly of Gp0051906, Gp0051904, Gp0051908 | reverse complement strand
CACTACCACTCTCTGTGCTTGGCCATTCAGCCAGTTTTTGACCCAGCGAAGAGCACACCCGTCTAAGCCATGTGCTGCCAGCTTCTCCAGGAGAACGCTGTGGGAAACAATGTCAAAGGCCTTAAAGTCCAGGTAGATGACATTCACAGCTTTTCCCTCATCCACTAGGTGGGTCACCTGGTCATAGAAAGAAATCAGGTTGGTCAAGCAGGACCTGTCTTTCATAAACCCATGCTGACTAGGCCTGATCACCTGGTTGTCCCATATGTGCCACATGATGGCACTCAAGATGATCTGCTCCTTAACCTTCCCCAGCACCGAGGTCAGACTGAAAGGCCTGTAGTTCCCAGGATCCTCCTTCCAGCCCTTCTTGTGGATGGACATCACGTTAGCTAACTTCCAGGCGACTGGGACCTCCTCAGTGAGCCAGACCTGCATTAAATCATTGAAAGTGGCTCGGTGAGCACTTCCACCAGCTCCTTCAGCACCCCTGGGTGGATCCCATCCGGCCCCATAGACTAGTGTTTTTCTAAGTGGTGTAGCAGTTCGCTGACCATTTTCCCTTGGGTTATGGGGAGGGACTTCATTAGCTAATACTTGAAAACTTGCCTGATATGCTTGAACTAGCCTGAATTCAAACAAGGCACATAGTAATGTACCTGGGCCTAGTGGTATTGACACTACTACCAAACAGAAGTCACTTCAGTATTAATCTGGAGTGAGAAGAGAATGAGACCACCCACGCTTTTAATATATTGCAATGGAAAACAGAAATTAACCAACTTAGATGCTGACATGAGTAAGAAAGCAAGTTATGACCATATAAACCACAGCGAAAAACCCAGTCCTGAAATTAATCCTTTGCAATAAACCACTTTCTGATTGGTACCACCGACTTCACAGCAGTCAAAAAGGTATGGGAAGCTGGACACATTTCAAAATCATTACTGAAGGAAGAGAATTTATTTTAGCATCTAATCTTCAAAACGATTACAACATGTTCATAAGATCCAATCTCAATTACAGAAAGCACAGACTACTTGCTTTACAGCCAAAACACACAATGGATTTAGGAAAGCTGGGTGACTGGTGGAAAGCACTGTAGTGAAAATAGCTGTTTTTACAAGTTTGCTCCTTTCAGTTTATCAGCACCATCAGTTAAGTCTTACTGCAAGGATTTTCATTAGAACAAACCACATCAAACTCTCATTCCCTGGTAAAGTTTCAGTCCTGCTTTCTGAAATGGAAGATTTTCACTAGAATGTCTTCTGAACTGAAGCTTCCACACACTCAGAAAGTCGCAATACAGAACTGTCACAAGATCTGTGACCTATTCTACATTCCAGGTTAATCACATTATTTTTGTGCAAGTGATTCTGTGCTTCTGTGATTCTGTGAAGTAGCCAATGAATTATAAGGTACTTCTATGTTTGTACTTACGTTGAATAGAGAAGACTCCTTTTTCATTCAGGACCATGCTTTCACTAAATCTTTCCATGTTTCTCAGAAATATGTGCCAAAAATCATTTCAGTGGTATATGTCAGTTCCTTCCTCTTTGAATTCCAATTTAGAGTGTGAGAAGGTACTTGAAGTAGTAGAGTTTACATTTGATTGAATGCTATGGCTGTCTTTGTTGGCAAGATTCATCCCATCTGCTTTCACCTGTGTAAAAATTGGGTACCTCCTCTAAACCTCATCTAGGATTCCTGCCCACTATTCTACAGAGAAAATTAGTGAACACTAGAGAACAATCATCTGATCCTAATTTTAGGTGGTTTACGTAGTTCAGATGAATCATCCTCTGGACACTTTTTCTATTGATGGTAAAAAAAAAATAATAATAAAAAAAAAATTACTCACGTGCATCTAAAGCCAAATTTAGACCATTAATAGTAGATGAAATGCATTTTACCTCTACTGATTGGCATCCATTTTGGATCAGGCTATCTTAGACTTATACCATAGACTTTGCTAGGCCATGGTGAGAAAACTTGCACTAAATCTCCACCCATTAGTAAGAAACAACTTATGGATGTCCATGACTTCTATTAAAAACATTAATTATACCAGTCCCTACGGCATAGTGATTCATGAGGTTACATTGTTTATAGAATCTCAAATAAAGGAAAACCTGAAGTCTCCAAAATAAACACTGAAAAAGTGCAATATTATAGAACTTTATAAGATTCCAAGTAGTTAATAATAAACAGGACAAAAACAACATGTCCATATGCTGGCAGAACAAGGCCTCATGAATCATGCACCTACTGTGAACAAATATTGTTGGAGGGGTTCACTGGGGTTTTTTGATGTGTCACACTGCATTCATAGGATGACAACTGAGAAGAGAAGATGAGCCATCAAAGAATACATGTTTTGGATTATAGTAATAGCCATTTTTTAACCTTTGGCTAGATCTGCTCCAAGACGTGCCAGTAGTATTCCTGCCTAGTGGCAGCCCCATCACAGAGCCATCTGAAAAATAAGAGAATGAACTCAAAGCAAAATAATTCTGTATCCAAATGAACTGGCAATTTAAGCTAATGACATAGTAGTTGAAAAATGCATAGTAACACATGACAGAAAATATTATAGCTAGCATCAGCCTCACTAATTGTCTTCCTAGATAATCTAATGATCTTGCGATCAGCACAGGAGAGGTACAAGCATTACCAAATGAAAGATTTGAGAGAACTATCCAACTGTTGGCCAAAATCTCCCCCTTCTTCCCCCCTGCCTCCTGTAGCATTTGAAGTCTTTTAACTTTCCGTAACAAGGGTGTGTGATCTCAAACAGACCTGACAGACATGAAACAGCTATTTCAGATGCTGGACACACCAGATCTCCCAAATACCTTTTTTCACCTCCATTCCATGCTACTGTTGGTAGAAAAATGCTACAGAAAACATCTAACATTTTTAATTCAAAAAATTAAATTATCCTGTAATTTTATGTTATCCAATATAATGTATATTTCAAATACTTCATGAAAAATCATAAAACATAAAAATAACTTTTAACACAATGATGTTGCAAATATTGTCACAACTTGCTCTGAAAAGTTTAGAAATGCTATAATAAAATCTTCAGTAGCCCAAGAACTTTTTCACTTAACATCATGTCTGAAACTGAAATGGTGACTATAGCAATAGGAATCTGGGGAAGAAAAAGCTATTGCAGACACAGCCTGAGAAGGCTGTGCACACGCAACACCAGGGAAGGATCTTTCTCTCACGACTCTTGCTGGCCATTCTTCACCGTCTTCCTCTCCGAATACAGTGTTCACTGCCTGTAAAACCAGGCAAACGGAGAGGGCAGCACAAATCTGAATTAGAGTACATTTTGAGTACGAATTATTTTATCTTCAAGATGGAGGAAGGAAACAGTTGCTCCAGTGGCTGAGAAAATCACGAATGCTGCAGGAGGAGCTCCAGTTAAGACAAGGAGAGGGCTATGAACTCCCTACCGGCATTGTGGACTCACAGTGCTTTACAGGACGCGTCTACACTGAGGCACTCACTTCTGGCAACCACAAGATAGGTACATTGAACAGCAAGATTTGAATCTTTTTCCTAGGTATTTTGGCTAAATCCTCGCTGAAAGCACAGAGAGAAAGAGAGACAAATTAGTTCTGTGTTACAGTACAATAGTTCTTCCTAAAGGATCTGGGAAAAGTGGAAACTTATGCTTTCCACAGATACTACTGAACAAAAGAGAGGCACGGCCACTAGAAGACTACACTAACAGCTGAATCCATCTGGAAGAAGACGTCCTCACGTATGTCCACAATCAGATGAAAATACTCAAGGAATGAAGAACAAAGGACACCTAGGAGTGATTGCAGACAGCCAATTATACAACAGCTTGCAACACAGCTGCAAAGATCAGTACAACTTTGTATTGCACGCACATATGCATCTTGAGATAGTGCAGAGTGGACATTTTGACTGTCCGATTTTATACAGTTCCCATATGATCCTATATGGAATACTACAGTCGGTTGAGCACCAGATTACCAGAACCATATGATGAAAACTAGGGAGGTTTCTGACCTGATACTTTGTAATATATTATTGTTTAGTTTTTTGTATAAAAACATTTAAAACACATCTAAGAGCTTTCAGAGAAGGGACTGTAAAGAGCAGTCAGATAGTATTTGCAATGTAAACACTACAAATGGAAGGAATAAATTATAACTGTAGACACAGAGAAGTAATACATCTATTGAGAAAAAAAAGTCTTGAACAAAAAGTATCAGGCTTTGGAATAAAATCTTAAAAAATACAAGGAAATCTTAATTGTGTTAAAAACCATCAGCACAACTGAAAACCAGACTTTAATAGGTCATTTCAAAAATATACTTTCCAGTGTACTGTACTGGAATTTTCTAACTATGGAATGGCATGAGGTGAAACCTGAAGAAATTAAGGGCACTCACAAACATATGAAAGAGAGTCATGAGGAATGCGTCTATATTTTTCTGTATGGACTCCTTTGAGGCTTTGCTTGCCAGAAGACTGCAGAGACACCTGAACTCCTGGTAGGAGGTGGAGGACTAGCCTGAGGACCCCACAACAAAGCTACATTAACCAGAAATTCTGCAGTTTCTTCAGGCAAATAAAGAACTTCCCAGCTTCGGAATTTTTTTTTTTGTTTGTTTGAATTCCAATTTTTCATTGTTTTGCATCTTACGAGTAAGGTTTTCTCCAAGATCTATTTTTTTCCCTGTCCTAGGTGGATGCAGCCTTAAGAAAAACAGTCAGTCCAACAGACATCAGAAGCAGCGGGTGGAAATCCGTCACGCAGTCCCTGCCTTCAGCACATCAGCTGACTAACTAAACCTGAAGAACCGACTTATCCAGTGCAGAGATTTATAGACTCTGTGTTATAGTTTAACTGTCGGCACAGCAAAATACGTTGCATTATCCACTTCATCTTCTGCAAAGACATGTTTCTGCAAAGGCAAGGAGATGCATTTACCTCTCGTCCATCTGCACGGCTCTACTGTTTGCAGCAATTACTGCTTGCCTGCAGACTTCTCTAATCACTGAGCAGAGAGAAAAGAATTCTTCTAATTGCTGAGTGGTTTTAGTTTCCCAAAATAGTTGACCTTCTTCCTTTCTGAAGAAAAAACTTTCCCCTGCCTCTATGCCTGCCTCCCCACCCCCTTCCTGCTGGCAGACATGAGAAGAGAGCTGTGTTTGTTTTCATGGTAAATGGGAGTCCAGGGCAGTGACATGGCTGATCTCACAGTTTCCAGCTGTAATATTTGATTTCTTTACAACTGCACATATGCAGAACTCAGAAACTAAACCAGTCCAGTAAGAGCAATGTGTGTAAAAATCTCACAGCACAAAAAAATACGGTTTGAGCAGCCACAGCATGGTTCTTAACATGAAAGCAAATAGTCCAGCTAAGAGACAAGGGTTATTTGGGCCCTGCTGAACTCTGCAGCTGAGCCCCTACATCCACATATAGGGACATGTTGGATTTTCAAGTCTTGAAGGTCGGGGATTTTATAGTGGAACAGACAAAGTTAGGACTGTTTAGTTCATCTAAAACTGTCCTTACGGGGCTCAGGAAGATAACTTCAAGGCCTGCTTAAAATGAAGAGAAAAAACAAATTACCATTAAAAACTTTCCTTATCTCCCACTAACAGATACAATCGTTTATCAGTCACAATGACAATGCTGGTTTGCTACTTCATAGTTCAGGCATAATTTTAACATACAGAATTCTTGTCTTCAGCTTTATATTAACATTACTCATATTAAGTATTTACCTTTATCGCTTTCAGACATAAGAGGGGTTTTTCTACTTAGCTTTTCAGGTTTTTTTATTCAACAATGAGAAGAATGACAGAAATATATTTCAATATGAATTCAAATTAGACAGGATTTTCAAAAGTGAACAGTTAATTTTTTAAAGTAACATTTTTAAGAACCCTAAAAAATATCTGATCTTCTGCTGGAGAAACTCAAAACTTCTCCAAATGGAAGAGCTGAAGTCTGAGGAGGAAATGAGTTAAATAGATATCATAACTAGCATTTTTTTGACAAGATTGTCCAAAATGTTCAGAGAACGGACATCCAGAGGTAAAAAAGTGATGTGATATTCCCAGCCCTGGCATTAATTTCATTATCTTTGCAGCCTTTATTAACTGCATATTCAAGGCAGAATGATTAATTTATTTATTTGTATTTTATTTTAATGGAAATACTTCCCTTATGTACAAACTTTCAAACGGAGATTCACCAAGTAGCACACACTTCCGGAATACTGTGAAATCTTTTCTTTTGCTCTCGACCCAGCTATGTTGGACCCCCAGAAAGCTGAGCCCAAGCCTGCAGACTTCACTGACGCAGACCTGGAAGCCCAGAGACCTCCTGGCTCCAAGCGAGGTTCCCAGGTCCTTAACTACAGCAGCTCCCAGGCAGACTGGTGCAAGGCAGGCTGTGTTGCAGACAATTAAAAGGGTTTCCTTAAAAAAGAGGCACTTTTACTCAGCAAGACTTTTTTGCCTCTGTTGGCAGATCAAAGCTGACATTTTGCAGTACACTTTGTTTTGTCCTGTTCTGCTTTCTAACAGAAGATGTTTTGTGGGGAAAGGCTCTGGACAGCTCTAGCTGTCCGTGTATTCTTACCTTAAAAGCAACTTTTTGTTTGTATTTCAAGACTGGTGACACGGAAAAGATCGCTTGTGAACAGCATTGTAACTAGTGGGGTGCCCTGCAAGTTATCAGGCAAACCTGAACTTTGTTCATCTTTCCAAGAGACTGCCTGGACAGAGTTGGTGTGTGGTCCAAAACCTACCGATGAGAAGGTTCACATGGCAGATATTAAGAGCTAGACCACTGCTGCAGACCTGGTGACCTGGGTATTTCCAGTCCTGGAATTAGCTTCTCTAGAGCCTTTATTCACCAAGCACTTCAACTCAGCGGGAGCTATTTCCACACTTCCCTGGCATACATGCTTGCAAAAGAAATGACGATAGGAAGCACTCACATTCCTTTCAAATCTCAGAAACCTTATTTCAATTTGAGTTTTGGAAAAGACTTGGGAAGTACTAATTACTCCTGCTGGTTCATTCCAGGACAAGCACAGAGAGAAGAAAAACAAGACACTCTGCCTCTTTTTGCAAAAGAACAAAGTAGACCCAAAGCAGAAGTGAAGAGAAGCAGAGCTACAAGGCAAACTGGTCTTGGATGTGCCTTAGCAAGAGGTTATGGTGCACTTCTCACTCCCTCTCAACCAGCTCCATTCTGACACCATAAAACAGAGCAACTCCGGATGAGTCTGAATTAGCCCGGTTGGAGATGGCTCCTCCATAACTGCACATTAGTTGTGAATCGATGTTACACAGCCACGTTCACTCCTACGCTGTGCACCAGGACACCATTGACTAAGGTGCCCATTCCTCCACATCCTGCAGGCAGCGACTGCTTTTGGGCAGTGTAGCTGTCAATGAATTCTTTGCACCTCAAGAGAAGCAACGTAGAGATGACGTAAGATGAATTTTGTGCTTCAGATGTTGACCAAGCACATTATTAGTTTCCACAGTTAGCTCAGAGACCCCTCAGACCTGACATGCCTGGGAGCGGGACAACCAGAGGACTTTTGCCCACCCTGTTGTGTCAGCCTCATGTATGTTACCAGAGTCGCTCCAGTTGTGCTCAGGTTAATAACAAGGAATTTGCTATTTTTTCACAGTATGACAGACAGCTGGACAGATTGCAGCTAAGAGACAATGTTTATGTTCATCACATAATGCTGAACATTAAAGAGTGCTATGACTTAATATGTCTATTTCCTCTGTAGAAAATGCTTCTGCATAATATTGATATCAGCTGACTTCTACACTAAGTTCCTACTTGTAGATTTTCTAGTGTGATTCAGTAAGTGATTTACTCAGCCTCACTGCTATCCTTCTAATTATGCATTTGGCTATTTCTTTGGATGTTTACAATTTATAATTATTAATTAAAATTAATTGAACTGCAGAGTTCCATATGCTATAGTTATTTTACAGAGTGTTATTCTGTATATGGGATTTCAAGAAGATGATAAAAAAGAAAATAATCAGTTTATTTTGCTCACACTCCATCTATCCCAAATTGGTCATATCTGAGAGTACTAAGGATTTCTAATGTAAGAGGTTTCATAGCTAACCTTTTCCTTATCCTTATCCCTCTTTTGGCCCCAGTCCTCTACCCAAAACATAATCCCCCACCCTGACAGAAAGTAAGCTTATGAATACAAAGGTCTGTGGACAACTTTTTCATTGGCAGCTGTATAAAATTATGGACTTATTATCCGTGAAAGAGTTCTACTTTCCTCAAACAGGAATTAAAGTGCATTAGGAAACCAAGAAAAATGTTGTTATTGCACATCACACTGGGTCAGACAGCTTTAGAAAATCCCCAGAAGTAAAGGAGAAAACCAATCGCTTTTTTCCTGTACCATCGGCATCATCTGACCAACTGCTAATTGTACTGCTGAGGTTTTAAAGACCTCTATTCAGGTAAGTGCTGGCCAAAAAAACCCGCGCTCATTCATCAAAGCACAAGTACTTTCAAGAGTAGCCTAGTAACACAGAAAAGACTTGAAAATCCTCAAAGTCCAGCCACCTATGGAGCGATCATGTGAAAGAATGTCAAAGAATCACTTTTGTAAATGCTTAAGACAACTGCTACTGAGTGGTAAATACAAAATACTGTTTAATTGCAATTTTCAAAAATTCTTCCTGCTTTCAGACATTATATGTCTGTCCCTCTGATGGAAATGGGAATTCTTTCAGTTTTCAAGCCTGTGCTCTCCTTTCATTGCAAAGAGGACCTAATTCAGAGCTTTAAACTGTGTTCTGCAATGCATAATTAATCTGGCTTCATAGAGACCTGGACAAAAGACCCCATTCAATCTTCAGCTCCTTCCCCCTGAGATATTGTTATTTCTAAAAACTCCTGCCAGCTGGGCTGGAGGGAAATCTCAGCACTGTGGGAGAATGAACAAACTACAGGCCTCCAAGGGATTTGAAGTAACTATCTGACTAAATTGGATTAGAAAGTAAGGAAGGGGAGGGGAAACAGAGCTTACTCTGAAGTCTACAAAAGCTCATAAAAAATTCTTAGAAGATTTTCATATGGTGAAGGGGAGAGAAATATGCAAGTTTTTATAACAAAATGGAGAAAGAATTTTAAAACATGTGTGAGCCAATACATTTGGGGATATTTGAAGGGATTACTGCTTGGTATTATTTCAGGAAAACTGTTGTGTCTGCCTTAGTGCTTTGAAACGGCATTTCTCTGCAAAATCTGGGCTGTCCTGCAAACCAAAATAGTCATGTTTTCCTTCCAGGTATTTGATTTGTCTTCTGTTTGAACCTATAACATAGCCTAACCATAAGTTTCTTGAAATTTCCTCCTAAACACATCACAATTAAAAGCCTCTGCCCAGAAGGATTTCAAAGGACTACAGAAAAACAAATTCAGTCTTGTTAAGAGAGCCAGCACCCTGCTTTTGTTCCCCACGAACTCATTCTCCAAAACGTGTTAGTGACGCTGCCCAGATCACCTGGCCATCTCTCACGGGTTTCACAATATTTTTAGCAGGCACACAGATACTTGGGAATATTGCCCCATTTACCACCAAACTTTTGGGAAAACAAGGTGGAAAAAGCTCATGGCCCCATTGGGGAAGTGGGTGGCTGTGGAAAAAGATGTTTTGAGCTCTCTGCCTCCTCTGCCCCAGTCTGCTGTCCCCTGCTGATGTGGACCTGCTGCTCACAGGCTCCCTGCTCCTGCAGCACTGATGCTGTAGTTGAATGAGGTTACATGGGTGTAGCCCAGGACAAAACTTGGCTCCCTAGCCTCAGGAATGTTTTCAGAAGCCAGATCTTTTAGCCACCCTAAGCGACACTCTCCATATTTCAATGGGCAGCCCTTACGACAGCAACAACAGGGAGAGACTAGATTGTAGGTTTTTACATTTTACAGAAAGAAATTATATAAATGTCTCGAGAAAGGCCAGCACTTTCACTTAAAACCCTTCTGCTGGCACCATCAGAAATTTAAAAAGCAGAAGTCGTAATAAGATCCTGATAATGGGACCAGTGCCTGCCCATTGTGGAGGTAAGACTGCGTGGGGGCTGAACTGCCCCAGCTGCTGCTCATGGGACACACTGCCAGGACAAAGAGTTAAAAGCACCCATGGGATACACTAACTTCTCCATGGTCAAAAGGAATGAAAACATTCCCTAAAAGTTGATCTTCTCAGGACTCATGTGTAGTGGAGTGAAAAATGGGGTGGTTTCCAGAGGTCTAGCATGCACTGAAGAGACCAGCATGCACAATGAAAAATGCACCCAACTGGAAGATGCATCTGTTCAAAAATGGTCTCACAAAAATTACAATCCATCAGAGCAATCCTAATCAAAGATCCCATTTGTGTTCTTTCATTATCATCATTTGCCATTTCTAGACCTATTATCACAGAACAATTTTCTATAATCTCCCTTTGCCCTGGTCAGGAAGTTCATGGAGAAGGGGGAGTACAAGGGCAGAAGGGAGATAAAAAAAAAGGAGAAAACAAGATTCAGCAAAATCTTTCAAACCAGCAGGGGTTTTCAAGGGTGTCACTTTGTAAAGAAACACTTGCATGTAACTTAGCAACAGCAACAACAACAGAAGTACTGGTAGCTCATATTCCAGACAAACAGAGAAATGTTTAAAACATTAACTTGTTACATAAAATCCCTACAGCCCATTTCCAGTTACAAGGAAAGCAAGCCAACACCACCACACTTTCTTTCCTAACTAACATAATGAGCCACTTGTGATAGTTGTTACAAACCATCCAAAGTCGTTGGATGTTATCAAACCCACGTTGAGGCATCACATCAAAAATCCTTACTTACAACAGTAATCTAACAACTCTGAATAACCCTGGGGCATTTCTTAAAAGGGACAACTTAAGGTTTCACATTCATGAAACCTGGTGGAGGAAAAAAAATCTGTGTCAT
>Ga0181612_151892_pt1 | contig 11019 bp, 8 predicted proteins | sample HoacroProtozoa21_FD_119630 | JGI IMG/M metagenome (GOLD analysis project Ga0181612, IMG submission 119630) | Hoatzin crop microbial communities from Cojedes, Venezuel. Combined Assembly of Gp0051906, Gp0051904, Gp0051908 | reverse complement strand
AGAATTTACAGCTAGTAAAAGAGCAGATCAAATACAGGATGAGAAACTAAGGCACAGAGGCTACGAGGGAGTGGCAAAGCAGATATTTCCATTCGCACTTTAACAGTCTTAACCATTAAGCCATGCTCACTGTGCCTGCTTTCTCTAACATTAAATTGTCTTCTCTGATTGTGTTACATGAGTGAGTGCTTGTTTCTAGCTGGATGGAAAGCTAGAAGGTGTCCTTTTTTAAGGAGATGAGTGCACATAGTTCAGGAGGTGTCGGTCTTTGAAATTCTGCTGACAAATTGAACCAGTGAGTAGACGGAGATCGTAGTGCTTATCCTGTGCTGTCTTTCAGGCTTGACATTAAAGACAAAGTCCTCATGTGTTATATTGATGACTGAGTATATTTTACAGAAGAGTGAGGTTTTAACTGATGTGTCCAAGCCACAGACTAACTTGGATAACAATCCTTGCAATAAAATTTCTGTGGTGTTTTGAGATGCAGCACAGAGTTCATGACTTCTATCTCAAATTCTTGTTTGCTGCTGTGCCAGACAAATAGTCATGGACTTGTGATTTGGTATGAAAGTGACTGCCTAAGAAAAAACAAAACAAACCCGACCAAAACAAACACTTTTGGGAGGTGGATTAGGGAGCAATGGATCATTTTGCAATGCAATGAGTTTTCGTACCACTTGATGCATGATTTGGTCTGCCATTCTAGTCAGAAAGAAATTGGGGGTGCATAACCATTTTGTAGGACAAGGCATTAAAAATGAGAGGACAGGTCTGTAATCAGCTGCTGTTTGGATGAGCAACCACTTTTAATCCCTGAGCTTCAGGCTACCCACTGGCATCAGCTAGCTGTGGTAAATCTGAAATCTCAAGCCTTTAATGGAGATATAGAAGACCAGTGCACAGGGACAATTTTGTGCTGTGTCCTGACAGGGGTGAAGGGGGCTCCGTGTTCCCATTGCTGAAAATAAGATGGGGGAGTGCTGGCTGTGACAGCAACTCCAATAGTGTCTGTTCTTCTTAGTTTCCTTCTTCAGTCATTGCTTGTGTCTACTCTGAGGTGGATGCTACAGGAAAGGTGTCAAGGAAGCAACTGTGTGGAGCAAGGCTCCTGGAGCTGAAGTGTGGTTTCTTTTTTTTTTTTCCTTCAGGAGATCAGTGTTTTGAAAAGAACCTCTCTGTTGTTGTATGGATGAAAACTGCAACTGCAAGGTAACCAATGCACAGAGCTTTGGATGTAAAGCCCGCAGGAGGCAGTGAAGGGATGTTTCTGGTGGCGGACGTGAATTTTGAACTGGCCCCCTTTATGTGCCTGTGATGATCTCGCAGCGCTGAGCTGTCCCGTGATCTGTGGTTGTTCTTTTAGCTCTGGCTGTGTTAGCACATATCCTTCAGTGAGCTGACTTCTGCAGCAAAGGTTCTGTCATCCTGGAGGTCTCAGATCTCTAAGCCTGTTCACACTTGTCTTGCTTCTAACCATGTACAACTCAATCCCCAGGCCACGCAAACAAGGCTGCTGACTTGTACAGGTTGTGGGCATCCACTGTGGTGATGCTGTGCAGTCAGTCTTTTGAAGAAGCTCTTCAATAAATGGTTTGGAAGCAGCTGTGCTGTCAGACCCAAACATGAGAAGTAGTTTGATTTCACTGTAGCATATTTCTCTTTATGTATTTTTAAATAATAAACACTCTTCTCTGTGTTTCAACCCACCACCCTTTGATCTTAATTCAAACTAAGAAGGAAGCCTGCCTGTACTGCATTTAGGTTTTGCTTTTGCTTTGGTCCTGGGACGTAAATACTGCTGCTGACTTCCACTTTCTGTTTCACTTCCTTCCTGGGCTCCACCTTACACCTTCCCTTCTTGATTTGAATTGAAATCAAGTCAATATGCTAGATTTGAAAATTTCTTTGAAATTAGCCTAGTGTCTGGATTAAATAGCAATGTCTAACAGACATAGATGCAATATAATGATCTTTCAAACACAGAGTTGGTAGCCTTTTGAGAGGTGTTTGTGTCCTACTACTGGTACCAGACAGACTTTGTGGCATCCTGTCCCTCTGACAATTCAGTGAACTTGCCCTTCCTCTGACTGACATGGTTTTAGGTCAGCCAGTAAGCATATACCTCAAGAACTTCCTTGCTTTAATTTCTAGGCTCGGTTTGTGTGCAGGATCTCTTTTTTCTTTCTCTTGGTTTGGCTTTTGAGAGGTGATGATTTTTACTTTTAAGTGAAACTAATAAAACCTGCCTAATGTAAGTACCAGTGAAGGATTCTCTAGAAACTCCTGGAGCATAGGGAGAACTAATGTTAACTGGCTTCCCCACTTGCATACTCTCTCCTCCTTTTTATGCTGCTGAAGTAACAGCACAAAGGAAAACAGAGCTAGCTGTCCACGTGAGGGTATATGGAGATGTTAGAGGAGTCATGGGTGGAGGGAAGTTAGCAGAGGGCTTCCTGAGGAAGAACTGGAGAGGATTTTTAAGGCAGCAATAGAAAAGAGCTTCTAGGGAGAAATCCAGCCTTGCAGAAAGGACTCTGCAATTTTGCTTTTATTTGTGGTTTTTGTTGAACTGCATCCAGAAACTTTCAGTGGGTTTAACTAGAACGAGGTAGCTAAAATTACGAAGGGAAAGATTAGGGAGAAAAAAAGTGGAAGGTTATAGGAGAAGAGGTTCTTTTCAGATGAGTCTGGGAAATACTGTTGGAAGGGAGGTACGAGGAGCAGGAAGGGACTCTGCAGTTACAGCAAGAATGTGCCAAAAACCAGACAGTGCTAGACAGGACTTTTGGTGTGTGTAATAGGAAAAGGTCATTTGGGGCGGTTGCTTTGGAATTGTACATCTGTTGGGTTGCCATAAAAAGCACTGAACATAAGGAGTTTTCTACTGAGGCTTCAGAAGAGCTCTGCTGTGCTGGTCACAGTAGGGACTGAGGTTTTTTGCCATTCTGAGGAAGATTTCAAAGACTGCTGGACTGCAGAGTGCGATATGATCATGTTGCTTTGCAGGTGACTAGCCAAGGAGAGGTAAGACCCTGTAAATAAAAGCCAGCTAATGAGCTTGTGCAATGTTACATCCATTTTATGCTGAGGATCTAGGAGTGTATTGCCCTTCTCCCATCACCTAACAGTCCTGAGTTTTGTGGAATTTTTGGGCAGCTAGACTGTGAAACACACTGTCAAAGTGACTGGCAAAAGAGTAATGTCCCTTGTGCCTAGTCACCCGCAGCGTATACGTGCTATGTTGTAGATTGACTGTTTCAGCTCATATTTCACATGAAATTCTCTGACCTCTTAAGCGAGGAACACCTGACTCCTAAAATAGTGTGGAGTTTGGTTATGTATGCTCCCCACAATGTAAACTTCTCTGACAGGCTCCTGCCCGTGTTTTATGGCCTCTCATGCCTTCACACTAACACTTAACATCTGCACCACAAAATTTGTAACATCAGTTTGTTCAAATAAAGAATCCACCAAGCATTTAATCCTTGTTTTAATGGCTGATATTTATTTTAGTTTGGGGTTTCATGTACTCATGGAGGGATTCTCTGCCCATGGTCCATAAATCATGCGGGGTGGGAGTGAGACTTCTCTGTGCTGGCTTGTTTCTGGAGTGAGGCTCTAGAGATGGGGTTTTTTTGATACCTCCATAAAGTTGACTCACCTGAGGTATGAGTTGCAGATGCATTTAATGAGGATTTTTATTGTTGGTTTTGGAACTTTTTCTCCTCTTCACCAAATGTCTGCGATATGGGATGAGTGTATTTCTTTTCTTCTGTTTGTGATGGTTTGTCCATGCAAATGATAGTTGTGTTTTCTCCATGGGCTTGATTATGCTGGGAAGTTGTTTGCATGTGTGGTAGGCAGGAAGATGCAAATAGAGACCACTCTGAAAGTAGCCCTCTACAAGGACAAAAAGGGCAGAAAGAATAAAGAAAAGTTACCCTATAGAGGAGCTCCAAACTTAAAAAGGGAAATTTAAAAAAAAGGGGAGGGCACATACACTCACTTTTCTATTTGAGTAGTTTGTGTTGCTTTGCCTTACCTCTTCTGTAGTGTATCATCGGTGACCACCTGAGCTCTTTGTAGGCTCCCTTGAGTCCATTACATGCTGCCTGTTTTAAGTGCTCGGTAAGCTTACGCTTGGAGAATGTGAGGGAGAGGAGGAGAGTAAGAGCCCAGATTCGCTATGTTAGGTCACTTTGGCTGTGTTTCTAGGCAAGCCTGTGGGGTGGTAGTTTTCCACACACAACCTCTAATCCCTACCACCCAGTGGAAAGCAGCCAATCCACAGCTTCAAGTAAAACTCATGGAGGAGTGAGGGCCAGAGGCTTTGCGTGAACCAAGACTACCCAGCAGTTTGCCAGGAGTCCCTTTATGGTGCTGCTCTCCAGAAATCACACCTTTCAGAGTTTTGTACAGCTGCCTCTGCAGAGAGGTGCTGAATGTAATCGGCAAAGCCTCGCCAATTCCTTCATCTGCCTGTCGAGGAGGGACCACGCTGGGCAATCCCATGGCAAATGACCATGGCGTGACCTCTTCTCCCCGGAGTGCAAGCTACAATCTAGCATAGTGTGTTCCTCCTCTGACACAAGTGGCTGCTTTTCCACCAAAAAGGAGATTTTTTTTTTTTTAAATGAAAACCTGGACTACTCCAAATTTATTTCCTTCCACTTAGCTTTTTTACACAGATCATTTAATGCCAGGCCCAGACTTATTTGAATCTAGGCCTAGCTCCCCTATAGGAGCGACTTCTCTGTAGGTAGGAGATTTACACCAGCTGAAAACTTTCAATTAATTAGGGAAATTACCAAAATAAGAATTTGATGGGGAAGTGCTGTTACTTCCAGGAAGCTTCTGATTGCTAACAGCAAGACCCAAAAGATCAATGTTCATACTGGAAAAATTTCCTTTCTCTTCCTTTTTCTGTGCCTTCTGCCCTGGTATTTAGACGATAACCTTGAAAGTTCTGCAGCTGAAGATGCGTGGCTACGCAGAGGGAGGGCTGGGTGGATGAATGGAATGAAATGAATAAACAAAAAAACATACATGGGAGCTTTTTCACAGAAGTTTAGTGAAGTCCTCTCCATTTCGTAGTTGGCAAATTGAAGGTGCATTCATCTTTCCTTCTTTTTGGTATAGTCACTCAATTTTGTTTTATTGCCTTTCTAAAGCACTTAGAAACATAGAAATCCCCTGCTTTGTGGTAGTTTTGTCATGATTGCGCTCATTTCTGTAGCTGTCCTGCAGTCCATGTGGAAAAAAGCCTTGAAACTTGGTCCATTTTCATCTTTGCTGCTGGCATGTGGCTTCCATTATTTATAAGCACCCCAAGTTTTCATTTTTTGCTTGTCCATGGGCTCCTGTCTGTCTTTTTAGTCCCAGGTGGATATTACCAAACTCTTTTAAAAAAGATTCAAATCAAATTTCATGGTTGTTTTCTCAGGTTAAAATATGTACCAAGACTTGACAGTTGATGCCTCGGGCAGAAAGGCATGTGCAGAGCTATACTAGATGACGGCTAGACAAATCAGAATAGAGATATACGATGGACGTGTGCAGATGTGCGTATTGACAAGACAGAAAATGTATGAATGGGCAGAAGGCAGGGAGTCCATTTCAGGTGGGCTTTGGGGGGCTTACAGCTGGTGCAGTTTATCACCCTGAATACAAGAGAGTCAGTCAGATGATCTGGGTGCGAGTGCATTTACCAGCCTGGGAAAAAAGGGAAATTCAAGCTGAATTATGTAAGGGCGCTGGTAAACAAGGCTGTGTAAAAACAGGATCAGTGAATGCTAACTCAAATCTCCCTGCTGCAGAATGGTGCTTTGCTAAGAGAGGGTCTCGAGTTAAATCTACAGAAAAATAAAAAGGGATTCTCTGCTCTGGGAAATGAGCAGCATGCGTAGTGTGACATGAGAGGTATCTGAGCATCCATTACAGTCTATCCCATGTAGCTTTTGCATTGAATGTTGTGTTTTGTTGCTGTTTCAGAACCTGTTGTGTGTTCTGCTCCCTTCTTCGTTTCTAAGAAATCAGCATTAATACCAGTGTCGGTATCTTATCCATAGTGTATCGTAGGTGGAGCAGTACACAGACCTAACTTCAGTGAATCTTGACAGTTTGCTTCTTACTGCAAAATAAATTTGTTTTAACGACTTCATTTGCTTTTCTTTCATTTTACAATTGAAAGCATGAATACTTTTTTCAGGAGTGCAATGAAGTGAGTAGATTCAGCTTCAGATCTGAACTTAATTTCTCCTTTGTTCATGCCTCAGCTGCTTTGCACATCTGCCTTTGAGCTGTGAAACACATTTCACCTTTCAGTTTGGAAGAGGACAAATTGCTAATACGTTAGTACCTTAGTTTGGAGGAAGGGAGGTTTAACTTCTGTGGTTTAATTTTTGTGTTAAGAGTAGCTGACCACTTCTTCACTTTGTAGTCCTTGGAATGGGTCCTTTTCAGAGGTTCTTGTAACTTAAGTTCGTTAAGGATCAGTTGGTTTAGGTAGTCCCCTGCTTTTGGTACACATACCACAATAAAGACACGTGTGAGCTCTGCACGTAGGTGGCCAGTGACTGCAGCTGCTGGTGCTGGTGCTCATGCCAATAGCAATAAATGAGCAAAGAAAGCTTGAGAAGGTCTTATCTAGCCTGACCTTCTGCACTTCTGGGTTTCATCCAGAGACTTCTGCAGTTGGCCAATAATGCATGTTCCAAAACAATATGATTTAATTTAAAATTTTTGAGACTCTATCTTGTGTTCTGTTACATTGCTCTGGTAATGCTGGTAGCACGTAAAAATGCAACTGATGGAAATATTGACTCCAGGAATATCTTACTGCTTCTCTGGCTAAGGAGAACCTACAGAGTCTAACGTGTACGTCGCATCCCAAAGCACGATCTCCTGTCCTAAAGTTTTCTTCAGCAGGTTTTTCATTAATTAGCAATTGTTCCATTACAGTGGAATGTTATGCTTTTCACAAGCAAGATTTCCAATTTCTGAAATTTTTGCAAGACCATGACTTCTGGTTTTGAATTGCAGTTAATCTTTTGCTTCTCTGGACTTCTTCTCTTTTCCCATCCTCTTTCCTATTTTCATGTAATCTCGTGGTCTCCTATGAATCTGCACACAGAGGTACAGATGTACTTGCAGTGGAACCTCTTGATTGCCTCTTTTAATCAGCAAAGAACACTTTAACTGAAGGTCATTGCAGCATGAAGGTGCACAAGAATGTTTGTTGAAAAGAGTATAAATGTTTTATTATGATCTGCCAGCCTTAATAAGTCTTCTGAATTTTAGAAAAGAAGAGACAAAAGAAAATGAAATCAACCAGTGACTGGAGGGAGAGAAGAAATGCCATTCGACTTACCAACGAGTACACAGTAGAAACTTTGGTGGTGGCAGATGCTGATATGGTCCAATACCATGGTGCAGAGGCTGCCCAAAGATTCATCCTCACAGTTATGAATATGGTAAGTAGGCACTGCACTCTGAAAAGAAGAAGCAAGAATGAACAGATCGTATCCAGGGTAGGTTAAAGCTGGCTTCCTTGACAGCTGAACTGGATAACTGTTTTGACCTTGAGATATGAGGAAAGGTTTTGGTTTTCTTGTGTTGTGTGCTTCTTCTCCCTTATCTGTGTGATTCCCTGTATTTGCCTAAGGATATCACAATAAAAAACTTTTTTGAAACTGACATTGCAATTTCAGTTAGGAAATATTTCATAATTTTTCAGGAGTGGTGTTTTCTACCCTGTTTTTTGTACTGCTATGGTTTGCCTTGGAAGAGAGTATCACAGAGAAGATAGATGATCTTGTCTGACATTATATTTCTTGAGTTCCTAAAGATTTCATGGCACATCTGTTTAAGAAGAGATATTTCTCTGTGGGTCATTGTCATAGCAGGCAGTCAAATTTTTATTGAAGACAGCAGTCATATTGATTTCCAGCAGAAAATGTGGCTTAAAGTCAGTTAGAAACACTTTTTATCTCAGATTTCTTACAGAATGAAAATGGCTGCCTCCCTTGCTATAGCAAATATGGCAAACTTACTATCAAACTGCCAGCTGACCCCATTTTCTTTACCCCAGGACCTTTTGTGCTACGTGAAGTGGTGCTGGTCATGCCTCTGAGTAGTTGATGGAGTTGGGCTTTAGAAGCATTCTAGGAACTCTGCAGAGAATCAGCCAGGAGTGAGGAGAGCCTTTTGAAATTGCCAGCTCATATGAAGCGTGGCTGTTAATCTGTTAGCTGTCCTAGTAGTTAAGCCTTCCGTCTCAGTTGATAAGGGAACACAAAGCCTCTCACAATGAATGCTCACTTATTCATTTGTTGGCAGTGCCAATAAAGAGATAATGGCTAAATTTGATGTGGACACTGAAAACTGCTCAGAGACGGCAGCAGTCCTTTCCAGAAGCATTTACACAAGGAAGTCTCGGAGGAAGCTTGTATTCCTCTGCCCATGCTATTGTAACATCCAGGAATAGTTCACTGTCCTGGCTGCTGCTCTGTTGTTGTTCATGAGCAGCAAATTGGCTTGGAAAAAAATAACAGTTCTTAATAGTAATGAACTGGTCATGCTTCCCAGTGAAGAGCTGAGTGATGGATGCTCAGCACATAACCCAGCTATGGGACAACAGCTTTTTAAGAGGTCTTGTATTCCTTTATCAAGCACTGGTGTGAGGGAGATCTCCTGTAGTGAAATGCTTTGCTGATTAAGCAGGGAGTTTAACTAGTCTTTTCCATTAACAAGATGCTTTTCTGTGTCCCTTCCTCTGTCTTTTGTTCTGCCTTCTAGCATGCTGTGACAGTAGTCACTTAGTAGGGCTTCATTGTGTCTCTACATTTGTTTGGATTGGTTTGTAGGAAATGTCTTCTTGCAACAAATCCATTCATGTCACCATCACTTCAGGGTCTACTTACTGTCTTCCTGCATTTAAGCATGCGTTTACTGGGGGCACAAGATCCTTATTCTTCTCAAAGCCACGGTCCTCTGACTTTAAATTCACATACCAGTTTTGCAGTAAGCAGGCAGAACACAAGTTCAACTCTGAACAATGTGCTTCTCAAGTCACTTTTTGAACTAACAGAAATGTGTATTCAGATGTATGTGTGAAGGCTGAGTTTCTTCCTTATGTCAGATACTTGGGACCTCAAGAGGGGTGATGGATGCTTTTTGTTTGCAGTGGCAGCCCAGGGGTCCTCCTAAAACCTGCTCTGCACTGATTCATCAGTGAGATAGTAAAAATCTGCCACTGTGCCCCACAGTTCTGCTGGGGCTGAGGCAGGGCATTATGGCTGTGAGAGCTTTTAAAACATGTATCTAACCATCTGTCTTGATGATCCTTGTGCCAAAATGTTAGTTATTTCAGTGTAGCCATTAGTACATCTCTGTTGTGTAGTGTTATCAGCCTGTAAAGTTTGTTAGGGTTGAGTACACTGGTATATCAAGTCCTAAACAAAAGATGGCCGTGAATACTGTTGTCTGTCCAGGCTGATGAGTACTGTAGAACATCTCAGCAACATCAGCTTGCCAGGTGTGAATACGTATAGGTGGAGAGGTGCTGATAGATGGGTTGGGTTCTCTAAACCCATTTACTAAACAAATACTGAAGGTTTGTTTCCAGTGGATTTGGCTGATGGACTTTTAAGCTAGATTCTGATGCTGTAGTGTGAGCTCACCCCTTTATTAGACACTAGAGAGTGCACATGGAAGAGGACTCTTGGCTGAGGAACACATTTATCTGACATATCCTAAGGCGTGAAGTCCAGCTGAAATGCTTCCCACTGTTAAGTCATTGCTGCTAGGGGCTCATCCATGTGGTTTTTCTGATTTCTGATAGGACTTGAATTTATGTTTCAGCTTTTCAGCCTTCAGAAGAGCACCGACAGAGTCTCTCTCCTTTGTCCGGCCACCTACGTTCCCACACTTGTAGGAACATTTGTTTCAGGCCTCTGCCTCTCTGAGGAAACTGGTTGTGAGGGGCTGGCAAGATCAGGAGATACTGAGGAACAATAACTGGCAAACACATAGATGGCATTGTTACATGAATCCTTTGTTCTGAGGCTGTAACACAAGGTGAAATTCAAGGAAATCAAAGAGGATTTTAACATTCCATTTGCCATAGTGAAAGCTGATCTTCATCCCAGCAAAAGAGGCTGAGGAATAATTCAGAAAATGTATTTCAGGAAGAGAGCTAGGACAGTCAAGTAGTTTAGGTAGGCTTTAGTGGGACTCTTCACTCAGCCACACTATTTGGGTAGTGCCTGAACCAGCCGTGGTGAAGCTTTGTGTGGTAGTTCCTCTTCTGTAAAACTGTGGAATGAGGGATAGCATAGCCCTAAGTCCTTCGGGCAACATGTGCTACATCCTTCTCTGGTGCAGGGTCGGTTGTGTTCTGTGTAACCACGCAGATGAAGACCTCCTGGCTGCTTGGGATCTTTGTTTCCTGCCTGCCTTGATGCGACTTCTGTCAGCCTTCTGCAGCCGTTAATTGGGGGACAGGATTTGCCCCATGGTATTAGGCAGTGCTTATTCAGCTACACTGCAGGATGGCGGGCTGCCTCTAAAAGAAACCAGAATGTTAATTTTGGCTTGGATACTTGCATTTAAGCAAATAGAACATTACTGGTCAGGGGTATATTAACTCCTCTCTGTAAGCCATTACGTTTACTGTCAAACCACAAAACAAGCATTAAGAGGTCTTATTAATGCACTTTATATTTATAGACATTTTAAATAAAGTGATCTGCCTTAAAGTATTTAATATCTATGTTACAAGGATTTCTGAAGGGAAAAATGTCAGCATTACAAAATACTGTTTTATTGCTCCCTTGGTAAATGAGAATCTTAGGGAAAGAAACCTCACCACCTTCCTCTAGAATAACAGCTAAGAAACACAGAGAACCCCTTTTGCAACCCAGAATTAACAGGTAGTCCTTCATATAGCAAATGCTATGTTTTTAATGATACTCTGTAGTTCTGACCATGAACAGAGAATAGATTCACATTAAAGGT
>Ga0181612_175090_pt1 | contig 11020 bp, 13 predicted proteins | sample HoacroProtozoa21_FD_119630 | JGI IMG/M metagenome (GOLD analysis project Ga0181612, IMG submission 119630) | Hoatzin crop microbial communities from Cojedes, Venezuel. Combined Assembly of Gp0051906, Gp0051904, Gp0051908 | reverse complement strand
CCCGTACTGGTGCATTGAGTTGTTCCTCCCCAGGTGCAGGACCCTGCACTTGCCCTTGTTGAACTTCATCAGGTTCCTCTCTGCCCAACTCTCCAGCCTGTCCAGGTCTCATTGAATGGCAGCACAGCCTTCTCGGGTATCCACCACTCCTCCCCATTTGGTGTCATCAGCAAACTTGCTGAGGGTGCACTCTAGCTCTTGATCCAGGTCATTGATGATGAAGTTGAACAAGACATAGTGGTAGGGAATTGAGTAGGCCCATGAGCTAGATGGGCATGATGCAGAGAGTATGGCAGTAGAGATCTATTTTTCCTCAATTTTCACACACCCTCTTCCCAACTGCTATTTTTCAAAAGAATTTTTAACTAGTGCTAATGCTTAGCTCTGGGGAATGCCAGATTAAATGGGTCTGGGAGCTCTTCTGAGATATTCCACAGATTCATTCTGCCTTTAGGATGAATTGCATCACTTTTCAGGGCATTATAACAAGGCAGTAACAATCTTAGATAAGCCATTGTTGTCAGCCTCAATTTTAAAAAGAAAAAAGAAAAAAAACCCCAAACAAAAAAATCTATGAACAAACCTCATTAATTGATGTTCTCTGCAAAATCAAACTACTAGATTACAAATCACATGATCTTAAAAAAAAAAAAAGGAAAGAGAAAAGCACAATAACCTATTTTCAGGTTTTTGACCTTTGTATGCATGCCTTCGAATTTCTACCTGCAAATATTTATTCACTTTTGAAGTAGGCACAGGGGTTCTTAATTTTCATTTGTATTCAGAATTTTGAGAAAGAACATCAAATGAACTGCAACATTCATGATAAATCTCCAAGAACTGACAGGACTGTAACCTAGTCTTTTTAAACACAAGGTCTTTTAAATGGCTGTGCACATTTTACAAGGTCATAATCTTAAAGTAGATGGGTGTAGTGTGGATTGTATTTGTAATGCATTAATAAGAGGTAATAGAACTGGTTTATAAAAATTTCTGAGAGAGAAAATTTTACAGTTAGATTTTATTACTATTTCAGTGGTATATAGCTACTTTAAAAAATGGCTAGATTTCACCTATGAACACGCAAAAAGACTGAAAATGAGAAAAACTTCTTTGCCTCAAGATTACCATTTCCAAAGTAATTGTAGGCAGTTGTACAAAGTTACTTAGACTATCAGACATAGAAATCAGTCATTTCCAAACAAATAGAAATTGTTTACGAATTTTACAGTGCTTAAAGAAGGGCAAAGGAGGAAATCACAGAGCTTTTGATAAAAACCTGAGCTGTGGCTTCAACATATTGTAATTTTGTTCTTCTGTCTAAAGGGACCATAATAATATTTTATTGCCTGAGAAACCTAAGCTACTTTTAGGCTGTATGACCACCATTTGTAAGTACAGTTTTTAGCTGCAAAGACTGCCTGCATAGTAGGTGCCAGCCATCTAATGTTGCATCCATGAAGCTGGAACTGGGCAGGCCAAATAGTTATTCAGTCCATCTGTGTAGGAGTAAAAGGGAAGCTGCAATATGAAAACTGAAACAAATCTATTAAGGTGGTGGCAGACTGTTTTTCAGTGGAATGGTGTTTATGTGGAAGAGAACTATAGCAGAAAGGACTAAGAAGAAAACAATGTGAGCAGAATGGTAGAATAAGGTCAACTGAAAAGCTGCAGCTAGGGTGATTTTAAAGGATTTAAAAAAGAAGAAAATATGGTAAGGGAGTAAATGATCGGATTTTTATAGTAGATATTGGGAGTCTGGTGGCGCGTCTGTTTCAAGAGATTGGAGAGCCCAAGAGTGGCCCCTTCCCTGAGTCTGAGGTTGGCAAGTTGTCAAAGTGGTACTTCAGGTACCTCTAAACAGTCCAGCTCAAGCATCCACAACGATCTAGCTGTGGCAGCAGAGATCTCTTCGTAATGTATTACTCTTCAATGACAATTGTTACTATTTGTAATTGTTGTGAAATTTATATTATTGTTGCTATTTATATTACTGACAAATGTCTTATGAAGCTAAAAGCACAGGAACAGATCATTTTTAATCAGAAATAGTCACGAACAAAGTGTCCTCTGAAAGTAGTCAAAATCACTGTGAAAGAGGCCAAGTGTCTAAGCAATGTTGACATAATTTTACAAGACTGTACAAATTATGGTACTTACATGTCAGGCTTTTGATTAAAATTCAGAGGAGGGGTGTGTTCAAATTTTGTTTCTGCAATATCCAGACAACACAAACCTTCCAAAAATCTTTTTGTCTTGGTGATGACAAGAGATGCCTTTTGGCTCCTTAAAGAACTACCATCCTGAGCCATGATTTTTGCATTATTGCCTCCTATTCCACAATGTGTAGGAATTATATTCATGATCTGTATTGAGTCTTACCCAAGAAAAGACATTCCCATTTAAATCCATTGAATTAGCTCCTCACTGAGCAGAGCTAAAGCAGGCAGAGCAGCTTTTGTAAAAGGAGGAGGACACAGCAGAAGGGACTAAAAGAGTGAAGGCAGTAAAGGAGATTCAGAAAGAGGATATTTTTAGGGACACCCTTTAGAGTAAAAGATAAGTGATGGAGAGCCTTAGAAACAGAGACAAAACACCTGCAGTGAGCAGGGCCAGTGAGGAGGGGAGGGAAGACATTAAGCACCCTGGAAAGAAAACTGACATCATTAGAGTGAGGCATTTACTCTCTCTTGATCCGAACGACAGAAGCAAGGCAATCTGCTGTTTGTGTTGTAAAAGTGTTTGCAGTGGGAAGTATGGTATATACACACAGAAAGAACATCTGTTCTAAGAAGGCTCTTGCAAATATAAAGCTGCAATAATGTGGTAGAAACATCTGCACAGCTTACAGCAGGGCCACCAGTAGTGCTCTTAGGTGGGGGAGGGTATGAGACATGCCACATTCAGGAGAAGGTCACCGGAAAACATCTTTAAAAATGAGGTAGTTTTTTGTCTATATCCACGCGAAGGTAAGATGCCTGTAGACGAACTGCAGTGTTCAGTGTTGCACACTACTGCTGTGGAAATGCTATAAATCCCGCAAAACATAGTATTGTCCTTTCACTTAATAATTAGAATGACAACTTACCCATGTTCTTGTGTAGTCACAGGGTGACTCAGATTTTAAATAAAGTCAAAGCATGAAGATTTTCCTCCACCCAGTTACAAGAGCTGCAAGATTTTATGGCATAGTCCTGTTAGCACAAGACCGAGAAATTTGGAGCTGGTAAGGAGCAAGTGGGACAAAATCCATTGTTGACTGGCGGCTTGCTGAAGATGGTACTGCTGCAGTCCAGAGGAAAATACAACCACATGTAGTTCTGTGCTATGGTTACACAGCAGCTGGTACCTGAAAGACTAATTTCTGATTGTTTGGGGTATTGCTTCACTACAGACATTGCAGGGTAAACATGATTACGGGATTTGGTGCCCTTTGCCTCAGTTCCTTTTTATTCCAAATACAGCTTGACAACATGTGCCTGAATAGGGCAACTTTGCTTGTGTGTGGAATTTTTAATGAGAATAAGAGAGGAAATCTACAGTTCATTCACAGCCTACAGTCTTCAGACGATGGCGTTTGGCAGTATCAAGCCTGTGTTTTATCAAGGCACTCTTACTTGCTTCCTGAAGCAGCCCATTCTTTTGCTCCATTTCTGCTCTCCTCCTTCAGAGTGAATTTTGATAAATGAGAAGAACTAAGCACAGGAAATATTTATGAACATAGTATCTTAAATGGTTACTCCTGCTTTTTTCAGCATTTCTCTACACCAGATGAACTCCTCTGTGTGAAATATCAGGTATGGAAGGGTGCATCTGATGACTGGGCGATGTTGAGCGGCCACCTGTATAGCAAAAGCCTGTCGCTGGCAATAGGAATGTATTTGCTGTGTTCAGCAGGTGATAGTTGAAGACTTTGTCCTGCATTATCCTTACAAGAGGATTTTTAGGACATGCAAACTGTTGAACATGATGCCGGATGTCCTGGTGCTTGCAGACAGAAAAGACTTTTACTCACTGTGTCTGTTCTTTAATGTTTTGCAACAACAGTTAATAAGTATCATTCCCAGAAATGTGAGCAGTTATCTAATTAGGTATAAAGGGTGGGTATGTTCTCTTTTACTGGAATTAGCAGAAATAAGAGACAAATAGTATTTGTAAAACAAGACCAAGATAATTATGTGTAAGAAAACACTAGACGAATAATACAGGTACCTAAACTAGGAACTACTTTCCCATGGCTCCCAGCGTAATTCAAGGGCAGAGATAGATGCCTCCAGTACAGAAGATGAAGTTGGGAGCTCTGAAAAAGCCCGTCTCTCTCCCCTGGTTGTATACTGCACCTAAAGGAGGAAACCTGGCAACCTCACCACTGGACTGGTATGAATCTTCTCCCTCCCCCAGACTGGTGAAGTCCTACTTCAGGAAAGTACTTAGGCATTTTTATCTTTTGGCACATTCACCTTTAAGCATCTGAATGACCCAGGGCAGGTTGAAAGACACTACATGTATTTAAAAAAAGCAGCATACTTCAGTGTGTAGCAAAAACAAATTGGGAAAGATCTTCCACCTTATGAGCTTGAGCATGATGACAGTTTTTTGTTTTTTTTGGTAGACATCAAGCAGTTACAATAGAGGTGTTATTTGCATTTGGAAATATTCCTCACTGTTACTTTAAATAAAACTTGCCCTTTCCCTCCTGAAACAAGTGCTTAACTCTGGTGGTTCTGGAGAGGGTCTAAATTATGCCTGCCTTGGGAGAAAATAACTTGGCCTTGAAATCAGATACCTTTTCCAGAACAACCATGTGCTTTCTGGCTCTGCAGGACTGTATTGCATCATACGTCACAGAAGAATTCTTATAAAATTGACAGTTAGTCAAATCTAAAATGCTTTGTGAAAAATGCCTTTTGGGGGGGAGGGGGACTGCCTCATTTTTAATGTCAAGATGACCACACATGTGGTCAAAATCCAGATGGAAAAGTGAAAGACTTTGTCATGTGGAGAATATATGTGTAACAGAGGCTGAGAGAGGAATAGGTTTGGTCCCTGCTGTCCACATTACTGTATGTTAGAAAGGTGCCAGGTATCCCCATCATTGGCCCTTCTGGAGCAAAAATCACCCTGCTTTTTCTCATGAGAAGTGCAGAAATGTTTTGGGTTTTGTTGCACTGCAGATAAGAGAAAAATTTTAAAATCTTTCGATGTGTCACCAGACAGGAAAACAATTTCCTTCCTAATTCTAATGATTTACCATTTCTCATGGAAAGTAATACCAATAGCATGTTAGTGTTTTCAAATAAGATGGAAAAGAGTAGTTTCATCACTGGCATTATGCTGTAGGTAGAAGAGAACATTAAAGCTGAAAAATATCAGCCCCCAGGTCAGAAGGGGCTTTTTCCCTGATCTTCCTTTTCATTCATTTTTACACCACATTTATCTCTAGCCATCGAAAAGGTTATTACTGGGCTCCTAGATACTGGTCACATAAAAATGACAATATTAAGCAGTGTCAGGTGAGCCAGGGAGGTGCAATGGCTGTGGTATTTTTCTAGCTGATTTTGGCTGCAGTGGTGTCATGTTATTGCATGCAGGCAGAAGTGGAGGAATAGCGTACTGAAAGGAACAGTATTGGTACAGTTGGCATAGCCAGGCCAATTAACACTAATCATCACAGATGCCATTAACTTCTGGTAAAGAAACGTTAATCCCACAGACCTATTATTGCCTGCAGTGTCCTGAGGAGGGAGGGTGAGGGGGAACATGTAGCTACTGGGGATCTCATGGCAAATATAAAGAGCTGCCAGTGGCCAAATAATGTGCTCCTAGAAAAAGGCATGGTCCATTATCCCTGCTGAAAACAGAGTGACAAATTACTGTAAAAGTACTGTACTGCAGCTGAAAGAAGCCAATAATTTCATGAGTTTTACAGGTACAGCGAACCATAACACTATGTTCTAGTGCTACCCTCTGCATGCTACAGTGCTTTACACTATAGTTCTTTTTACAGCACTCACAATATAACCCATGTACTTTCTTGGAAACATCCCTCAAGTCAGGATACTCAGAAAGTACATCTCCTCTACCCTGGGAGGCAAAGAACACTAGGTTTAAGAAACTGTGCTATGACTTGCATGCGTATTACCACGATCCAATTCTGATCTCATCTCTGTTTATCTTATTTTGGTGTGCATCTGTTGACTAAGAAAAATGTTATCACTGGTTTGTATTAGAACTGAGTCTCAAATATATTCTATGATGATTAATCTCTTCAGACTGTTTCCTGCATCTCATCCATGGTCTGATTAATTCATACTGCTTCTTGAGTATTGGTGTGACGTTCAGTATATTGGATATGAACATATGCCTTACCTGCAATATAATAATAACCTTGAAACTGCCAGAATATTTGGAGTTGAATGCCAAATGCATTTGGTAGTGCACAGATGCACTGGAAAAGGGAAAAGAAAAGAAGGGAGATACCTGGAGAACTTGATGAAACAGCATAGGCAGGAGGTGCAGTAGTTAATGTGCTTCAGATGTGGATGTGGAAAACATTGCATGCACAATGATGGTCAAAGGAGAGCAAAAACAGCAGGTGGAAGCCAGTTAAATCAAAAAGGTTGGGATTGCCTTGATTTAATTAGAGCGTATGCTGTTTCATCACAGATCACTTGTAATAAGTCTTCTACTGGTGAGAAGAAATTTGACAATAAGAGACAGTTTACAAGTGACTCCTTTATTGGTCAACAGATAGGCTGAAGTAAGGATGAAGATCTCCTTTGCTAGAGGAGATGCAGTTAGGAAAGGACAAATATTGCTCTGAACTTATCTGACATGCTAGCCATTCTTTTGAAAGAAACTAGCTTTGTTAGCACTTGTTTTGTGATTTATAGATAGGAAAACTCAAGAAATGAGCTGTTAGCTTATAAATATTTTGAAATGTGATAGATTAATTGATTCGTTGTTGTCAACAGTATCTCCACAGCAGTGTAAACAGTTCGTGATTTTTCTGTGTAGCATCTTCTGAGTTTGAGGCGCCAGTATTTCACAAATAAGGATTCTGATTTCTGTCTGCACTAAAGGTACTACTGGTGGTATGAAAGGAAAAGCATACACTAAAGAAGTATATATATGCAAATCAGGCTTGTCACGTTTACCTGTGTTAAATAGGTAAGTGTTGTCATTCCCTTCCTTACAAAGAAAACCCTTGAACAAAGGCAATGCAGAAGATGTTGGTAGCACAGTAGAGAGCAGAAACTATTTTCTTCCAGTCCTACCAACTCTTTTTTCAACCATAGTTAATTACCTGTTGCCAGTAACTGTTCTGAGGCCATAGAAATAAGTCTCTTGAAACAGGCATTGCCCATTCTGAGGCAGTGGTTAACCAAGGTTGTCTCTCTGCCCCAGTCCTTCTTAGAGTTTGCTTAATTCTGATCCTAAATTTGTGTTTTGTTTACTGATTACTTTTTTGATGGTAGCAGTTTTTATGTTTCTTTGATTTATCAGCAGAGGAGGGAAAAGCAGCCTACAGAATTAACTGCTAGTGTCAACACAGAGAGATGGGACAGGGCTATAATTGTTGGAATTATTATTCAGATGCGTGTGACTTGATCCAATAAACGTAGGTTTCTGGCATCTTTGTGAGTGACACTTTCACAACAGACTGCCATTGGAGTGTGTCTTGCAAGGATTCCCAGCATTAAGTAGTGCTACTGCTTTCAGATTCTTTCCCCAAATTATGCCTTTTAAAGGGAAAGTCTGCATAGTTCCATTATGTGATCAGGTGGCTTTGCTGGCTTCTGAAGCTGTTTTTCCCATGGGGTCTGTCTTGATATGGGAAGGAAGGATAGCCTCCCTGGTGAGCTGTGGCAAGGTCTTTGCCTGCCCACCCAAGCACTCTGATACTTATCAAAGCTGTCTTCACACCACCAGAACCATGCCAGAAAATGGCCCCCGATGCCTCTGCTGCAGCGGTTGAATCTACTTGTCTTGGATATGAAGTATGGTAGAGTCTTTTGCTCCATGTCCAAACTAGAAGAGTCATTTAAAGAGTAAGATATTGTCAGTGGCAAGACAACCACTGGCAACTGCCGGGGTCTAGGAGAAAGCTTTAAGTGGAGTAAAAACTTTCATGTTCTGAGAAGTTGAGGAAGGGAGATGGGATATGGAGAAGCACAGGTAGAGCAGGGGCAGTGGTCAGGGAGTGGGGAGGAGATCCAAGAAAAAGTAACACTACCTGCGTTACCACAGAAGAGAAGACAATGAAGGGACTACCTTTAAGAATGTGTTTCTTCTGCTACATCTTTAACCACTACTAATATATCTGGTGGCTAGGACATAAAACACTTGAGTAAAAATGCCCAAAGTAGGCATCCATGTTGCTCCTTTGCTAAATTTTTCACCACTGGAGAGTCTTCCAGTATCAGATAAAGGGTGCACAAATAGAAGAAAAAGCAGACGGGCTAAAGTGTGAACTTTCAGAAGTTGGCTAAAGAACAATACTCTTTCTGTCCTGAGAAATCGAGTAATCCAGTAAAATCTTACCAGTGGTTCAAAGTATGCAACAGAGTCAAAGATGTAAAAAGACTCTCAGTGGATTAAACTAAATCCACAATGGCAGCCAAGCATATAGCTATAAATGTTCTCACTGAGCCTGCAGACACGGATGCTCTCCCAGCCTCAAGTGGTAAAGCACTTATCCATTTGGCTTTGGACTGAAAGAGTTGGAGATCTGAGGCAAAACTGATCATTTTAGGAGAGAGTCTGCTATGGGTAATTAAAGGCAGATTATTGGATTAAGATTTGATGCAAATTTGAAGTCCTTGCATTTCTTTCCAGATTTATTTTATTTTTGTTGTCATCTTTGTCTCTGGGTAACTATAATTGAATGCATCTTTAAATTGTACATTGTAATTTTGCTGTCAGCAATGGATCTTTAACTTCAGATGTTTATTAGAAAATCTCTCTGTGAGGCTGTGAGTTTTGTTGGATGGAGGGACTTTAATCAATTGTATAGCCTCCCCCACAAAGCTGTGGACAGTGTATCATGTTTTGGTGCTTTGAATGTTTTATTTGCTTGTGTGAGAAGAAGAGACGATCCATGTCCCAGCTCATATTCCCCTCTCCTTAACCATGGTCATGTCCTTCTTCACACGGTTGTTTTCAGAAACAAACATGGGAGTCCCATCAAGGTTCCCTGTCCTTGGGTGTGGCCCTGGACTACATTTGTGGTCATGGCAAATCCCCTATGATATCCTATTCAGAACCACAGTGAGAAGGGAAGTTTTCCTCTTATGCAGATGAACAAACACATGCCTAGTCAGTCGTGCTGCTCTCATGAGTTGCTGCTGAAAGGTATGACACGAGTAAACGAACACAGAAAAATGGAGGAGAAACAGTTGCAGGGAGAAGTCAGATTTATGGGCCCCCTTTGCTTCTTCAAAGGAAATATATACCCTCTTGCAAAAAAGGGGAGGGAGGGTAAAAGCAGCAGCTGAGGATTCTTGGAGTGCAGGAGAATCCTCAGCTGCCATGGAAATAATGAGGACGGCACCAGCTGTTCCCAGTCTGTGCCACACACTTTGGGGGCATTGTTGAAGCCAGCTGGTACACACTGCTCAGGTGATGCTGCCGGCTAGATATAAATGTCGTGTGCTCATACTGCTAAGGAAATCAGCAAAATATGTTTAAAGATTGCCACGGCAATGTAGAACACCTTCTTTTAATCCATGCTATATTTTGTGAAAAAATATTCTGACATCATGAGCGTGTGCCTGTGATGAGTAACTGAATGATCTCACTGTTGCATCTGTGTCTTTTCCTCCTGTTTTCTGCCCACTGCTCTCTGACTTCACTGGTCTATGTCCAGGATGTTTGTAGGCTTTTTGGCATCTGGGCTTTGTGTCTGTAATGCTGGGTGAATCATACATTTTTAGATCAATAACATGAAAAAAGGACTATTGAGACAATAAGTCAGTGGAGAGGCTGGATGGGACCATGTCATCACTGGACCTTTTTCGAGGGAACTTTCTCAGTCTGAGGAAAAACATGGTGTGATGTGTTTTATCCCTGTTTGAGCCAGATAGTTAAGGGAGTTTTTATTTTTCTAGTCTTCTCTCGCAGTGCACCACAGGCATGCTTTTATTGCACAGTGTCACTCTACCTTGTGGAGTCTTGTTGCTTAAATAGCTGTAGTTACTCAAGCAACAATAAAGCTGTGTGTCTGCAGAGTGTATCTCTGCCTCTTTACCCATTGTGCTACCTGCAAGAGACAGCAGAACCAAGCAAATCTTTCAGATCTGCCTGAAGAATGGGGTCTACTTAAGCGCTGTGCCGCAACAGATTAGTTGCTTGATGGCATTATGTCACTGCCAGTCATTCGGTGTAGAGCTCAAATATTGCTCACTCTCACTCTCTGTCCCTCTCTCTTCACTCTAATTGAACTTCTTATAATTAAGATGAATTCTGAGCAATCAAACCTGGAATGTGGATGAACAGTCCCTTGTGCGATCCCAAAAGTTCAGCTTTAGGAGGTTATTTCATACACTGTAAATCATTATCCCAGTTTAACTAGAGCATGTGGGACAGTGAGTTCTTGGAAAAGCTTGCTACAGCAACTTCATTTATAAAGATAACTTAATGGGAAAGGTTCTCTATCTACAACTGCGTGATTTTATAGGGCATACTGGATTATTTAGAGCTAGCACCTTAGCAATCAGTGAGAGGCAGTCCGGTGCATAGACCCTACAGCTCATTAACAGAAAATGAGGTGTGACTCCTGAAGATGGATTTCCCGTATCCTTAAGTCACACTAGCATTTCAAGATAGAGGGGAACGCGTAGCTTATTTCACTTAGCTTGAGGTACAGCTCTCTGCTGAGGAGTAATGGGACTATGATGTGGAGCTGCTACAAGTTGGTGTCCTGGCTTTGGCTGGGATAGAGTTAATTTTCTTCCTGGTAGTTGGTGTAGTGCCGTGTTTTGGATCAGAGATGAAAATAATGTAGATAAAGTACTGATGT
>Ga0181612_139909_pt1 | contig 11020 bp, 10 predicted proteins | sample HoacroProtozoa21_FD_119630 | JGI IMG/M metagenome (GOLD analysis project Ga0181612, IMG submission 119630) | Hoatzin crop microbial communities from Cojedes, Venezuel. Combined Assembly of Gp0051906, Gp0051904, Gp0051908 | reverse complement strand
GGAGGAATAAAATGATTTTAATAAAATCTTTTTTAAGAAATCCAAAAATAAAATTATATTTAAAATTATTTATTATTTTATTTACCGTATTAATATTAGTTATAGGGATTAGTAATTATGCAAAGAATTTCTTAAATAATTATGATTATGAACACGAAGTTATTATGATGTATGCTAATGAAGATCATTCAAAGTTATTTGATGAAACTGATTATATTAAAACCTTTGAAAGATTACTTGCTTTTGAAAAAGGATTAGATAACAATGTTATGTATACTAGAGAAACCATTGAAAAAGATGGGAATCTTGTATATACAGATGAAGAAGATTATTCTAAAATAGCATGGCAGAATGTTTTAGATACAAATAAAGATATTATTTTAGTAAAAAGTGATAAATATTGTAATAATAAATTAAATGATGATGAAGTATTACTAAAATTTGATTTAAATAAAGATACTAAAAATTATATTAATGATTTTATTAATCAAGATATAACATTCTTCTATAATAACGAAAATATAATTTTAAAAATAAAAAATATAGAAGAACCTGAATTATATAATTATATATGTATATCTGATAACTTATATAATAAACTTATTGAATATGAAAATAAGTATATATATGATATTAAAACTGATAATTTAGATAGTAATGAAAAGATAATAAAAGAATGGCAAAATTTAGAAAATAATTATTATTATGAATTAGAAAAAATCAATTATCAAGATTCTGAAAATATTTATATATATTCAGATATGAATAATTTATATAATATTTTTAATGTAGCAAGTATTATAACTAAAATTATATTCTTTATTATGGTAATTATAGTTATAAAGGATTTAATGTTAGATATAGAGAAGGATATAAATTTATTAAAACAAATAGGGTATAATAAATATCAAAATTTATTTAATACTTTAAAAGATATGTTTATTTTAGATATTATTTCTATTGTAATTAGTATTATGTTATCAATGTTAATATTTATAATATTAAATAGATTATTTAGTTTAGAAATAAGTATATTTAGTATAATACCAGTTATGAATATAATGATATTTGTTATAGTTATTGAATTAATATTTAGTATTATTTATATAAAGTAATATTAAGCAAATAAAAAACTGAGTTAAACTCAGTTTTTTTAGGATATTTTTTCAATACTTTCAAAAGCATATGTATTATCAACTATTTTAAATGTTATTTTATATTTATCAAATGAATCAATTTTATCAGTAGGGAAGTTTAATTCAGTAAGATTTTCTACTACAACATTTTGAATTTTGGAATCACTTGCATATGTATAAGTAGAATCTTCATTTAGATAAACATAAGCAACAGCCATTTCAACATATAATTTATCACCTTTTACTGTAGTCTCTGTAATACTATAATCAATAGTAGCTTCTACTTCATTAGGTAAATTATTTTCATATTCAACATATACATCTCTATCCATATCATAGATAAAAGAGAAATTATATTCAAGAACATTACTTGCTGATTTATCAGTCCAGTCAGTATCAAATAATTGTTTAATAGCTGTTCTAACACCTTCACCAGCATAATATGTAGCATTACTTAAACTACTATAATCTTCATCTAATTCTTCCATAACTGAAGTTGAAATAGCAACTTGAATATCATTACTAGCAGCATAACTAATAGCATTATGAAGGATAACATAATCTTCTAAATCAGTAGTTGTATGTTTTTCACCATCGAATAGAACATCTAAGCCATCATATGCAGTCGTATATCCATAAGTTAATCTAACTATAGTATCTTCTATTAGCGCTTCTACATTTTGTGTTTCTTCAGTATTAGCTTCTCTTCCTTTTCCAAATAAGTTAATTCCTCCTACAATAAGTAAGATTAAAACGGCAATAATGATAATAAATAAAAGTAATTTTTTAACATCTAAATTTTTCATTTTACTAACCTCTTTCCTATTATAAATATTACCATATTATTAAAAAATAATCTATAATAATTTTAAATTATGATATATTTATTTTGAGGTGTTTTTATGAAACCAATAATAGGGATAGTACCAACAAGTAATTATATGCTAACAGATGATTCTTTTAAAGATCATTATCGTTATGGGAATAATTATATTAAGAAGATAGTAGAAAATGGGGGAATACCTTATCTTATTCCTTTATATAATAATGAAATAATAGAAGATACACTTATTAATTTAGATGGTGTTTTATTTCCTGGAGGAGATAGGATAAATGAATATTCTTTTAAAATATTAGATTATTGTTATAAAAAGAAAACACCTGTACTTGGAATATGCTTAGGTATGCAGACTATTGGGGCATATTCAGTAAATAGAGATAAACCTAAAAGAATAATAAAAAGAATTGATAATGGTACTGACCACTGGCCGGTAGAAATTAATAGATACAATGAAGATACTTTAGTACATGATATTAATATATTAGAAGATAGTTTATTATATGATATTTTAAAAAAGAAAAAGATTAAAGTAAATAGTTTACATAGAAGTACTATTACAGAAGTAGGTACTAATTTTAAAGTAAGTGCATATTCTAGTGATAATTTAATAGAAGTGATTGAATGTTTAGATAGATTTATAGTTGGTATTCAGTTTCATCCCGAAATATTACCAGAATATAATGAAATATTTAAAGTATTTATTAAAGAATGTAAGAAAAATAACGATAAATAAATAATAAACAGTAATTTTTGATATAATAAGTGAAGGTGATTATATGAAGAAAGTAATCTTAGTAGATGGAAATAATTTATTATTTAGAAGTTATTATGCAACAGCATATACTGGTAATATAATGAGAAATAGTAAAGGGATGCCGACAAATGCTTTATATGGTTTTGTAGGTATGATAAATAAAATTATCCATGAGGAAAAACCAGAATATATGATGGTTGCTTTTGATATTGGGAAAAATTTTCGTAAACAAAAATATGAAACATATAAAGAAGGTAGAGTAGAAACTCCAAATGATTTAAAATTACAAATGCCAGTAGCTAGAGATATTTTAGATGCAATGGGGATTAAACATTATGAATTAGAGCCATATGAAGCTGATGATATAATAGGAACATTTGCTAAATATTGTGAAGAAGATATTGAATATGATGCTACTATAGTAAGTTCTGATAAAGATTTATTACAATTAATAAGTAAAGAAGTAGATGTTAAATTATTAAAACAAAAAGATTATATTAGATATAATATAAATAATTTTAAAGATGACTGGGGATTTGATCCAATACATATAATAGATTATAAAGCTTTAGCAGGTGATCCTTCAGATAATATACCAGGTGTTAAAGGAATAGGAGATAAGACTGCTATTAATTTATTAAAAGAATATAAAGATATAGAAGATATATATGAGCATATAGATGATATAAAAGGTAAAGTAAAAGAAAAATTAATTAATGATAAAGAAAATGCTTTTATAAGTAAAGAAATTGCTACTATTTATAGAGATGTTCCTTTAGATGTATCTTTAGATGAAGTAAAATATCTAGGACCTAATTTAATTAAATTAAATAAAATATATGAAGAATTAGAATTCTATTCTTTTATAAAAAAGAATATTGAAGGAACAGTAGCAGAAGAAAATGATATTAAATATCATAATATAAATACAACAGAAGATTTAAATAAATTAGAAGATAAAATAGCTATTTATATTGAGTCTTCTTTAGAAAATTATCATAATGGAGATATTATAGGAATAGGAGTATCTGATAGTAAGAATAATTATTTTATTAGTAATAATAATTTAGAAGAATTAATACCAGAATTAAATAAAAAAGAAATATATACTTTTGATAATAAAAAGAATATATGTTTACTTAATAAAGAAGGTTTAACATTAAAAAGTGATTTTGATACAATGATAGCTTCTTATTTATTAAATACTAATACAAAAGATGATATAGCTTATTTAATGAATAATAATGGAGTATCTGTTACTTTTTATTCTCAAAGTTTAAAAGATGGTTTTAATAAGAAAGATATTGTTTTAAAAGCTAGATATATTTACGATAGTCATGATGAAATAATAAATAATTTAGAAAAAGAAGAAATGTTAGATTTATTTAATAATATAGAAATGCCTTTAGTAGAAGTACTTGCTGATATGGAATGTACAGGAATAAAAGTAGATGAAAAGATACTTATTAATATGGAAAAAGAAATGGAAGATAAAATATCTAATATCGAAAAAGGTATTTATGAACTTGCAGGAGAAGAATTTAATATTAGTAGTCCTAAACAACTAGGTATAATATTATTTGAAAAGTTAAATTTACCATTTGCTAAGAAAACAAAGACTGGATATAAGACAGATGTTAATATATTAAATAAACTTATAGATAAACATCCTATTATTAAGATGATTTTAGAATATAGAAGTTTAACTAAATTAAAAAGTACTTATTTAGATGGTTTACGTAATTATATTCAAGAAGATGGTAAAATACATACAATATATAAACAAAATATTACTAGAACAGGTAGATTATCATCAGTAGAACCTAATTTACAAAATATTCCTACTAGAGATGAAGAAGGACGTAAAATAAGAAAAGCTTTTTTACCATGTTATGATAAATTTTTAAGTGCTGACTATTCACAGATGGAACTTAGAGTACTTGCCCATATTAGTGATTCGAAAGAATTAATAGATGCATTTAATAAAGATGAAGATATCCATATGAGAGTTGCTGCTGATATATATAATAAAGATATAAAAGATGTAACTAAGAAAGAAAGAAAAACTGCTAAAGCAGTAATATTTGGAATAGTTTATGGAATATCAGGATTTGGACTAGGAGAGAATTTGGAAATAAGTCCTAAAGAAGCTAAAAGTTTTATAGATAAATATTATGAATTATATCCAGGCGTTAAAAATTATATGGATAATATAGTTAAAGAAGCTTACCAAAATGGTTATGTTAAAACATTATATAATCGTAAAAGATATATTCCTGAATTAGAAAATAAAAATTTTATGATAAGACAATCTGGTGAAAGAATAGCTCTTAATACACCAATTCAAGGGACATCTGCTGATATAATGAAAATGGCGATGATAAAAATATATAAGGAAATGAAAAATAAAAAATTAAAGAGTAAAATGTTATTACAAGTACATGATGAATTAATATTTGATTGTCTTGAAGAAGAAACTAAAGAATTAGAAAAGATAGTAAAAGATAATATGGAAAATTGTGTTAAACTAAAAGTACCATTTAAAGTAAGTAGTGATTATGGTACAGATTGGTATGAAACAAAGTAGGTGGATTATGAAAGAAATAAAAACATTTATAATAGTAGATATTATTATATTTATAATAAAAGTATTAGGTGGTATTTTATGTCACTCATATACTTTTATAATTAGTGGTTTATATGACTTATTACTAGCTATAATATCTATGTTAGTACTTAAGAAGAGTTACAGTAAAGCAAAAGGAATATTAACTTCTATTATAGGATTTATATTTATTATAAGTAGTTTATCTATAGTATTTTTTAGTATAGTAAAACCAGGTAGTAGAACATCTTTATTTATATTAATATTTATTATACTTTCTATTATTTGTAGATATTTAATAAATTGTTATTATACTAATTTAAATTATCAAAAAGTAGAAGGTTTCTTATCATTTGGTAATATAAATAGTAATTTTGATTTTATTCAATATGGAATTATTATATTATCTCTTATATTAATGAAAATAAGTAAATATGTAAGCATCTTAAAATATAGTGATATTATATTTACAATATTAATTGCTACTTTTATAATAGTTAAATCTTTTAAAATAATAAGTAATAGTTTTAATTATTCAAGGGATAAAGAGTTAGAAGAAATATCACCTGCTTTCTTAGAAGAAATAGAAAAAAGAAAAGAAGTTAATAAATTACAAAAAGTAGAAGTTATAAATTATAGTGGTATTAGATATTGTAAATGTAAAATAGTATTAAATAATGGAATAAGTATGATAGATATTAATTCTTTTATATTAACATTACAAGACTACTTACTTAAGATAAGTGATGTAGTAGAAATAGAAAAAGAAAATAAAAAAGTTGAAAAAGTTAAAAAACCAAAAGTTAAGAGTAAAAAAATAGAAGCTATAAATAATAAAAGGAATAAAAAGAATAATCAAAGTAATAATAAGAATAATAGTAAGAAAAATAATACTAAAAATAATAAAAATAATAATAAAAACAAAGGGGGATATAATAAAAATGCCCGAAATAGCGGAAGTGGAAACAGTAAGAAGAACACTCAAAAAAAGAATAATAGGAAGAAAAATAAAAAACGTTAATATACTTTATGAAAAAATAATCGAATCAGATATTAATGAATTTAAAAGAATAATGCCTAAGCTAGATTTTAAAGATATTTTAAGAAGAGGTAAATGGTTAATTTTTGATTTAGGAGATTATTATCTATGTAGTCATTTAAGAATGGAAGGCAAATATTTTATTAAGGAACATAGTGATAAAAAAGATAAACATGAACATATAATATTTGAATTAGATGATGGTTATGATTTAAGATATGCTGATACTCGTAAATTCGGAAGAATGGATTTAGTAAAAAAAGAAGATTTAGAGAAAGTAGAAGGTATACATAAACAAGGTATTGAACCATTAGATAATAAATTAACTAAAGAATATTTATATGATAAGATGCATTTAAAAAAGAAACCATTAAAAGAATTATTACTTGATCAAACTATAATAAGTGGACTTGGTAATATTTATGCTGATGAAGTAGCTTTTAAAGCTAAAATAAATCCATTAAAAGAAGGTATAAATTTATCTTTAGATGATTGTAATAATATTGTTTTAGCTAGTAATGAAATAATAGAAAAAGCTATTTTACATGGAGGTACTACGATTCGTAGTTATACATCATCTTTAGGTGTAATAGGTCATTATCAAGACTATTTAATGGTTCATAAAAGAGAAAATGAACCATGTAAAATATGTAATACTCTTATTAAAAAAATAAAAGTAGGTGGACGTAGTACTTATTATTGTCCTAAGTGTCAAAAATAAATGTTTTATATTGGGAGTTAGTAAAAATGAATCAAGAAAAAATAGGAAAATTTTTAAAAGAACTTAGAATAAATAAAAAGCTTTCTCAGGAAGAATTATCTAAAATGTTATATGTTGATAGAGCAGCAATTAGTAAATGGGAAAATGGTTTTAGATTACCATCTATTGATAAAATGTGTTCTATTTGCGAAATATTTGATGTTTCTTTAGAAGAATTATTATCAGGAGAAAAAGAAAATAAAAATAATTTAGATATTCAAAAAAAGACACTATTTCAATTTTTACTTAATGAATATAAAAGTACTAAGAAAATTAAAAAGATATTAATTATTTTGATTATTTTAGTATTTTAATTAGTTTTTTATTTTTATTATATTATTTTAAAGAAACTTATAATAAAGAAAGAGTATATTTTATATCTGGATACTCAGATAATTATGAAATTAAAAATGGCTTTTTTATAATAAATCGCGAAAATTCTTATTTTAGGTTAGGTAGTATAAACGATAGTATATATGATGTTGGTATATATTATGATGAAAAATTAGTTTATAGTGGAAGTTCTGATAATATAATAATAGATTTTTATGGATATAACAGTTTTATTAATTTTAAAGATTTAGACAATATAGATAAAAAAATTAAATTAGTTATAAATGATGAAGAAGTTAAATTGAATTTTCAAGAAGTATATCAAAATGATAATTTAATATTAGAAGATAATATGGTTTATGGAACTGATACTGATAATGAAGATGCTGAAATACCTGAAGAAATAAAAGAAGACTTTGAATGTAATGAATCTTTTTGTATTAAGGAATCTAATAATTTAATTATTAGATATGGAATAATAGAAGAAATATTTTATATTACTGATGAAAAAGATATTAATATTCAATATGTTATTAATCAAAAATATTTTTCTTATAGTAGTAATAAGATGTCTTTTGATATTATGAATGATGATGTAACATGTAATTCAGTAAGTTGTGATGGGTATCAAGAAATATATAAAGAATATTATAATTTAATAAAAGAATATTTAAATTAAAGATATGTGACAAAATGTCACTATCTTTTTTTTTGTTCAATATATTAAAATTTTATTGAGAGGGAAAGATTATGATTAAATTTTATTTTATAAAGAAAAATTTTATTTTCATTTTTATTTTATTTATATTTATGTTTTCATATAGTAGTGTAGTTTCTGCTAATAATAATTATATAAGTAAAAATGGAATTAATTTTTCTTCTAAAGAATATGAATATATAAGTAATTTATATTGGGAAGGATTTCAAGAATATTTAACAGTTAATGATTATAAAATGATGCAGGAATTGAATTTATTCAATCAAGATATCAAATCAAAAGAATTAAATTTTCCAATAGAAGAGATATATGAAACTAATAAAATGCGAATTAATAGTACAAATTTGACAAGTGGCGGTAGAAAATTAACTATCTCTAAAAGTTGCTCATCACTTTGTTTAGTAACACTAGTTGCGAAATGGAATGTAATACCAAGTGTTTATAGTAATGATGTAATTGGTTTTAGAATTTATAATAGTTCAATTAATTTAATAAACAATGTTTATGTTACGGGGAATAATTATTCTAAAAATTATTCTCTAGATAGTTCAAATTTTCAAATTAAAAACAATGGATATGGTTGTTCTGTAAAAATTTCAAACGTAAATAATCTTATAATTACTGCATCAGTATATGTATCAGAAGGTGGAAAAATTTATGGTAGCTATCAGCATGCTAAATCTAGTATTTCATTGGGCAATAGTAAATTATACACTATTAATTCGAGTGGCTATGGATCTGTTTTTAAGTTTTATGGATTAGCATTAAATAAATATGATGGAACTGGTGGTGTATTAATATCTTTATAATTTGGAAAGGAGGTGATAAAATATGAAGAGAGTATTTTATGTATCGATGTGTTTATTTTTATCATTAATTTTAACATTTGTTTTTGTTAATGGTTCAACGCAATATCATACTAGTTATTTATATATGAATGGTGGAGAAACAGTTACTGGAAAAACGAGAAGTTATGAATATGATAATCACAAGATAACTTTATATACCAAAAGATTAGGATGTTTAGAAGGAGAAATTTCTTGTCCTAATAAATTAAAAATTCAATTAGAGAAAAAAGGACTAATATCCTATTCAGTAAAAAAAGTCAAAACTATATCAATGAATACTTTAAATAAAACATATAGCGTTGTCATGGGGAATTACGGTAGCGGTAAATTTAGATATGTTTTTAATACTGGTAGTTCATTTGATTGGTATGGATTAGTTTCAGCAAATCCAGTTAAAATGTATAGTTATAGTTAAAAATAAAAGGAGAGTTTGAGATGATATTAGAAAATGTTTATAAGGTTTATAAAACAAGAAATAAAAAGACAGAAGCTTTAAGTAATTTTAGTTATGAATTTAAAAAAGGGTTATTTTATGTTATAAATGGACATTCTGGTAGTGGAAAGACTACTTTAATACAATTACTTGGATTTTTATGTGATAAAAGTTCAGGAAAATATATTTTTAATAATATAGATAGTGATAAATTAACTTTAGATGAAAAATGTGAAATAAGAAATAAAGAAATAGGTTTTGTTTTTCAAAATTTTTATCTAAATAATAATTTAAATGCTCTTCAAAATGTTGAATTACCAATGTTAATAAATGATAAGATTCAAAATAATAAAATGGAGGATAGAGCAAAAAAGTTACTTAAAGAACTTGGACTAGAAGATAAATACTATAGTTATCCGGATGAAATGTCTGGTGGTGAACAACAAAGAGTTGCTATAGCAAGAGCACTTGCAAACTCTCCTAAATATATTTTGGCTGATGAACCAACTGGAGCTTTAGATATTGATAACGAAACGAAAATATTAGAAATCTTTAGAGAAATTGTTGATAAAGGTGTGACAGTTATTATGGTTACTCATAGTGATGAAGCTCTTAAATATGCAGATGTTATTTTAAAACTTAAAAATGGCAAGTTAAGTGGTGTTAAAGATGAAAAATAAATGTAGTCTTATAATAAATAATATAAAAAAAAGTAAATATTCATTTAAATATATCATAATCTTTTCTTTACTATTTTTTATAATTTTAACGAGTTTCTTTTGTTATAAAACATTTAATAAAACAATAAAATATCGAATAGAAAACAAACCATCTTTTAGAACATTTATTGTAGAAAATAATTTATTTAAAGATGAAGAAGATGTAAAAAAAGAACTTGAAGGAATAGATAATGTAATAGCAGTTTATTCATCACTTGAAAATAATGCGTCTGTACTTTTTGAATATGATTCATTAAAAGATAAATATTTAAATTTACAAAGTATCTCTAAAAAAGAAAAATTAAATATTATTAAGGGTAGAAATGTAGAAAATAAAGATGAAATAGTATGTCCTAATAAAATTATATTTGCTAGTGATATAGAAACTAATTATAAGCTTTCAAATAAAGATATTTTTGATGGTGATAGAATATTAAATAAAAAAATTAAAATAAAATATTATAAATATAATTATGATACAGATATACCTTATAAAACAGAAGAATTTAAAAATGAATATACTGTTATAGGTTTATTTGATTCAGAAGATTATAATAATTATAATGAATGTTATACTTATAAAGATAATATTTTAGAAATTAATTCTATAATTTATGAAGGATCTAATGATATAGATGAATATAATTCTTTTATTGTAGTAGTTAATGATTTAGAAAATATTTCTAGTGTTAGAAAAGATTTAGATAACTTAGGATATGAATATGTTATTGAAGAGAGTATTGATATAAATTTTTTATATTTAGTTAATAGTATTATTATTTTCTTATTTATTATTTTTTCTATTTCGGCATTTATAATGGCTTTTACTTATTT
>Ga0181612_138195_pt1 | contig 11020 bp, 11 predicted proteins | sample HoacroProtozoa21_FD_119630 | JGI IMG/M metagenome (GOLD analysis project Ga0181612, IMG submission 119630) | Hoatzin crop microbial communities from Cojedes, Venezuel. Combined Assembly of Gp0051906, Gp0051904, Gp0051908 | reverse complement strand
TTTTGTCAGTAGATGCTATTAAATTTCATAGTTCATACTTATACATAGGGCAAAACAATTTTGGTGAAATATGAATTGTTAAATATGCGCCTTATATCCCATCCCTCAAGAGGAATGGGTTTTACGGCGCAAAATTATAAAAAGGACAGCCGGGGGGCTGTCCTTGGAATTTATTCAATATAGAAACTGTCAGTCTTTGGGTTCGGAAGGTGTTTCCGATTCGTTCTGCCGGATCAGGGAAGCCAGAAGCTCCGCTTCGTCGGCATCCTGCTGCTCCTGCTGACGGATCGCCTGCTTGGCCTCCAGAATATCCCGGTTCAGGGACTGGCGGGTGTCGTCGAACAGCAGATCCTTGTTGTGGCGGAAGTAGGCATCGCAGCCGAAATTCTCCACATACCAGGACATGTCCTGACTCGCGGTGATCTCCGTGACGAACAGGACCATTTCCTGGGAGTCGCCGAAGGCTTTCTCCAGAAAGGAGAAGGCGTTGTCGAATTCGGAGGCGGCCCTGTCGGCACACTGCTGACGCCGTTCCACCTGTTCGGAAAATCTGCCGCGCAGAGCTTCCATCTGCTCTTTTTCGGGGATCCCTTCGGTCTGCAGATGGGAGTGGAAGTCCTCCAGAGCGTAGATGAGCCGGAGTCTGGCATTGCGTGTTTCGATATCGGCATTGCCCGCGTCCGACGCTCTCTTCAGGGCCGCGCGCTCGCGCTCCGTGATCTCCGCCAGGGTATCCGTGCAGGAAGTTCCTTCCTGCTCCCGATCCCGGACTTCCAGCAGCGCTTCGTGCAGGGAGACCGTCAGCTCGTCTTCCAGGCGGGCTGTGCGGGAAGATTCCCTCAGCCGGGAGAGGATCAGGCTCATGACGGCGATGCGCTCGTCGAAGGGTGCGGCCTGAAGTTCCAGCAGGGTGACGTTCTTCCACGTGCCGGTCAGAATATCCTCCACATGATAGGTCTTCTGGTATTTATAGTACAGTTCCAGATAATTGGCGAAATCCCGGGCGATCACCGGCATCTGGATGTATTCTTCGATCACTTCGCGGGTAACGCGCAGATCCAGCTTTTCGTAGGCGACCATGAGCTCGGACAGATCCTCCCAGCCTCGGGCCGTGGCGAACTGGGGACCGTCCACGGTGGATTCCACGCGGAAGAAGTGGTCCTTGTTGATGTCCAGATAGGAGACCACGGCTCCGTGCAGGCCCTTCCGGCTGGCGTATTCCTTCCACACGCCGAAATCCGCTTCGATGTTGATCCTTTTGACGCGGTCCAGCGTGACGACGTCAAAGTCCCGGACCGACTTGTTGTATTCGGGCGGGTTGCCCGCGGCGATGATGATCCATCCCTCCGGAAGCTTCTGATTGCCGAAGGTCTTGCACTGAAGAAACTGCAGCATCATCGGCGCCAGGGTCTCGGAGACGCAGTTGATCTCGTCGAGAAACAGGATGCCTTCCTTCAATCCGGTCTTTTCCATCAGCGAATAGACGGAGGCCAGGATCTCACTCATGGTATATTCCGTTACGGTCACGTCTTCGCCGCCGTAGGTGCGGTGCTCGATGAAGGGCAGGCCGATGGCGCTCTGACGGGTGTGATGGGTGATGGTGTAGGCCACCAGACCGATCCCGGTCTCGGAGGCGATCTGCTCCATGATCTGGGTCTTGCCGACGCCAGGAGGACCCATCAGCAGCACCGGACGCTGGCGGATCGACGGGATCATATAGTTTCCCAGACTGTCCCGAGACAGGTAGGCCCGGATGGTATTAGTGATTTCCTCTTTTGCCTGTTTGATATTCATAAAAACTCTCCTTTTTCAGAGCTCGTTGTCGTTTGGATCCGCCGACCGGAGAATGCCTCGGGAGGCGAGATGAAGGTCGTCGTCCGTCAGATTGAGACGGATCGCCCAGGACGGGACCCGGACCTGACTGGCGGGATCATCCATCAGAATGAAAGCCGTTTCGTACGAGGGTCGTTTCTTGGGATAGATCCCCATGCCGTCGGTGAAGTACAGAAGTCCCCGAAGCCGGGAAAAAGCTCCCTGAGAGATCAGTTCATCCACGTGCTCGAAGACCGGACGAAAATCCGTGGCGCTCTGCCCGATGAGCTGGAAATGATCCATGTAGTCTTTCAGCTCCTCCATGGTGTGGATCGCCACGTCGCTGCGCAACTGATCGTCGCACTGGAGGATCCGGATGTTCATTCTGCGGGTAAAGGTCTCCGCGCTTTTCAGGATCGAATAGGTGGTGCTGAGAAACTCCCGCACCAGTTCACCCGAGGTCGACATGGAGGTGTCGATGGCAATGACGAAATCCTCGATGCGCTTGGCCTCCTTGGTTTCCGGAGGTTCGATCAGCGGCATGTTGCCGTACAGCTGAAGACCGTAGGTGTAAAAGATGTAGTCAAAGGCATCGCCGTCGACGCTCATCACTTCCTTCGGCACCGCGAAGCGCTGGAGGAACCGGCGGTAATCGGTATCGGAGCGGGAACTGACCCGGAGCTGTTCGTAGACGGCCTCACCGCCCTGCATCCGATCGTCCTGACTGGAGGTGAACTGACGCTCGCTCTTTTCGGACAGATGCTCCCAGTTCCGGTCCTGCTGCTGACTCTGCTCCTGCTGGCTGCGGTTCTGAGGTTTCCACAGGGAGTGGTCGTCGACCCGGAACTCCCGCTGAAGAAGCGCCAGGTCGTAGTCGCTGGGTTTGTTTCGAAGAAAGAACCGGTAGATCCCCTCCGCCGTCAGCACTTTCATGTCCTGCAGAAGCTCCGAGTAGTATTTGTTTCGGAGCATGAAGGCAGTGCGGACCTTCAGACACGGGTAGTCCAGGTGATCGAGAATGCTCTCCACGGCAATGTCGCAGGCCACGTCCCACAGCTCGTCGACCTTGCCCTGCTTTTTGGACAGGTGACGGAGCATGCAGTGAAGGATCACATGAAGATAGGCGCGGTCCGCCCAGTTGGGCGAGCGCAGATAGCGGTCGGACAGATAGGCCCCGTCGTAATACAGAACGGCCCCGTTGGTGGCCAGACTCTGGGTGGAACCGGGCTCAAAGCGGAGCGCGGACAGCGCCAGGTCCAGATAGGGCATGTTCATGAAAAGCTCATTGCGGGCATTGCGCAGGATGGACATCCCGATCGTATCCAGATTTTTAGGACTGGTTTCTTCCATGAAACGGATCTCCTTTTTTGACGGTTACAGATCAAAGGTCCGGCTGCGGGCCGGAAACTGCCGCTGCATATGCTCCAACAGGATCGCCTGCGCCTCCGTCTGGTGGTTTCTGCGGGCCCGCTCGCTCATTTCCTCCAGCACGCTCCGCTCCGGAGCGGTGTTTTTAAGGAAGAAGGACAGACCGGAGTTGTCTTCGTTTTCCAGCAGCCAGGAGAGAAGATCGCGGCTGTGGCCGCACAGATAATCGAAATAATTCTTTTTTGCGCCCGCCGACAGTTCGACGGGGGTGCTGTATCGGTACCAGGCAAGCTTCAGGGCGGTTTCCGTATCCCGGGCGGACTTGAGAAAGTCGGTCCACATCCCGTCGTAGCTGGCCGGTGAGAATTCGTGGTTTTTAAAGCAGTGGCGATAGGTGTATCCGCACCCTTCAATCACATAGTCGAACTGATGGGCCGGAGAATTTTCCTCGTGATATTCGTCGTATTCCGGAAAGAGCAGCCTGGAGACCGTTCCGTCCGAATACTGAAGTTCGGCGACGAATTCCTGCCGGAGCTCGATGGCGATGTTGTAGAGGGTGGTGCCCTGCATGCGCTTCATATTTATGGTGAAGAAATGAAGCTGCCGGCAGTTCATGAAGATGTTTCCGCCCCACTGCTCGATGCTGTCCGACAGATGGACTTTCTGCAATCCGGAGCAGTTATAGAAGGCATAGCTTCCGATCCTCTCCAGACGGGAGGGAAGAAAGATCTCCCGGATCTTCGTATTGTCAAAGGGCGCGTCGGTCTTTCCGCCGGTAAGCTCCGTTTCGATTCCCCCCACGGGAAGGGCATTGGGCGCAAAGGCATGATCACCCAGGGCCGTGACCGGACTTCCTTCCAGCGTTTCAGGAAGAAGCACCCGGGTGTCGGAGGTCACCGCGCGGAGGATCTCGATCTCCCGGGTCGGAGTTTCGCGGTAAGTCAGTTTTAAATTGCACAGTCCGCCAAGCTCGTCCAAGACCGATCTCATCCTTTCGTTGTTTAGTAGACCTACTGAATTATACCATGATTTTTTAAATATAAAAATAAAAAGAAAAGCATCCCCGAGGGGATGCTTTTCGTAAGTTCAATGAAAGAAACGAAACTCAGGATTCCAGCTGATCGATGGCAGATTCCCAGGAATTGTCGTCGAAATCATACCATTCCGCCGGATCGTCCAGCACCTCGTCCACCATGCGTTCGAATTCCTGCTTGGTGATGGACTTGTTGTCTCTGCCGTAGTAGTCTTCGCTTTCGGCATGGGCAAGGGTGGTCTCGATCTGCTTTGCACCGTTGAAGCCGGTCTTCAGGATGTAGGTATACGCTGAGCCCCCGGCGGAGCCGAGATAGGTGCCGCTGGTGCTGACGGATTCAAATCCCCGGGCCGGCATGATATAGCCGTAGACTTCGTTGTCGTAGAAGTGAAGGATCAGATAGAACTGGTCGCTGTCGGAAATGCTGATGCACACTTCATCGACGCCGTCCTGATCCAGGTCGACAAAGGCCAGAGAGTCGGCTTCGAAATTTCCGGCGCTGTAGCCCACGGAATCATTCTCTTCCAGGAAATCGTTGATCTCCTCCAGATAGGCTGCGTAACCGCCTCCGTCGATCTTCACGCTGCTGGAGCTGGTAATACGTATCGTCTCCGTGCTGTTGAGTACGGCACGGTAATGCTCATAGATATTTTCTATTTCATTAAGGGTCCATTCCTGTGTAACGGGAGCATCTCCGGAATAATCCTCGTCGGAAGAGTCCTCTTCCTCGTCCTCATATTCCTCCGGCTCTTCCTCTTGTTCGTCTTCGCTGTCGCTGTCCTCTTCCCCGGAAGCGTAGCTTCCATCCGCGGGGGTCAGGATGACGTAGTCATCGGCGCTGTCGGTGCTGCCTTCTTCCGATGCGACCCGGCCGCAGCCGGTCAGCAGACTGACAGCAAGGATGCATATCAACAGGATACTGAAAAACCTGGTGTTCAATGTGATCCTCCTCAATAAATAAGGATCGGCAGATGACACAGATCGCCTTCATCCGCACCTTCTGCCGATCGCATCCGTATTACTGCCCTGCACGAGGGATGCCTGACAAACACAGATTTATATCATGTTAACATAACTTTTTTAAAATGAACAGCTTTTTTTGAAAAAATTTTTAAAATATATGAAAAATGTGCCCGTTTGGGTGTGAACCCGAAGAAAAAGCGGGGGAACAGGGTCCTGAACGGCGAAAATCCGTTTACATAATTTACAGAAATTAACAGTTTTCTGGAACCGGGGTTACAGGAAACGGACGGACGCAGAAGAAAGGGCCCCGGCCGGGAAAGAAAATTTTGACGGAAAACGGCAGGCTTGCTATACTTTTAGATGTGGATGCATTTAGAATATGAAACGGAGCTCCGGCCGGCAGGGCAGGGGCTGCCTTTCATGAAACGGGAGGAATAGAAGATGGATCAGAAACTCTATGAGGCCTTCGTAGCCATTCTGGAAGAGGAACTGGTTCCGGCAATGGGATGCACGGAACCGATCGCCGTGGCCTATGCCGCAGCGCTGGCCAGGCAGACCCTTGGTGAGATGCCGGACCGGGCTCAGGTCTGGGTCAGTGCGAACATCCTGAAAAACGTAAAGAGCGTCGTGGTGCCGAATACCGGCGGACAGAAGGGAATCAATACGGCGGTGGCTGCGGGCATCGTGGCCGGCAATGCCGACAAGGAACTGGAAGTCGTTTCCGAGATCACCGAGGAACAGATCGGACAGATCGCGGAGTTCATGAAGAAAGTGCCCATCGAGGTATCGGCCTCCGACAGCGGCTGGCTTCTGGATATCATGGTGCGGGTCTATGCGGGAGAACATACCGCCATGGCCCGGATCGCCGGAGCGCACACCAACGTGATCACCATCGAAAAAGACGGGCAGCTGCTCAAGAACGTGGAATATGCCCAGGGCGATGTGGAGAGCGGTACGGACCGGTCTCTGCTGTCCATGGCGCGGATCGTGGAATTTGCCAATGAGGTCAGGATCGAAGACGTGAAAGAGATACTGGACCGGCAGATCCAGTGCAATACCGCCATCGCGGAAGAGGGAATGAAGGGCACCTGGGGCGCCAGTGTGGGCAAGGTGCTGATCAGTGCCTACGGTGCGGACGATGTGCATAACCGGGCCAAGGCCATGGCGGCGGCCGGCTCCGATGCGAGAATGAGCGGATGCGAGCTGCCGGTGGTCATCAATTCCGGAAGCGGAAACCAGGGCATGACCACTTCACTTCCCGTGATCGTCTATGCCGGAGAGCTGGGCGTCAGCGATGAGATGCGGTACCGCGCACTGGTGGTCTCCAATCTGACGACGATTCATCTGAAGACCGGCATCGGACGGCTTTCGGCCTACTGCGGCGCCACCAGCGCCGGATGCGGCTCCGCCGCGGGCATCCGGTATCTGTTCGGCGGAGATGCCAAGGCCATCGAACAGACCGTGGTCAATGCGGTGGCGATCAATTCCGGCATGATCTGCGACGGCGCCAAGCCGAGCTGTGCAGCCAAGATCGCCTCGGCGGTGGAAGCCGGACTGCTGGGTATGCAGATGGAGATGCAGGGCACGAAATTCTGCGGCGGCGACGGTATCGTGGCTCATGAGCCGGAAGATACGATCCGGAACGTCGGACAGGTCGCCAGACTCGGTATGGCGGATACGGACCGGGAGATCATCGAGATCATGGTCAAGAACTGATCCGGCAGACAGTGAGAGAACAGACGGGAAGCTCCTGCGGTCCGATCCGTGGAGACTCCCGTCTTTGCTTTGAGTTAAAGGAGGACAGCCGATGCTGATCAAACAGAAACAGGAACCCTCGATCGACCGGTGGCTGAAGGAGGCCAGGGAAGACCCCGCTTCGGAAAAATGCGGAATGTATCTGACCCATAACGGCATCGTCCGGAAAACGGCCCGGGCGATGGTGAGAGATCATCAGGAGGATACCAGCCCCGTCACGGGAATGATCTTCTCCTACGATGAGAAGAAGGTCGAGCAGGCCATTGAGGAGACCTACCGCATGGAAGGAATCTACGATATCCGCGTCTGGCTCAACAGCGGACAGCTGACGGTGGGAGACAGCATCATGCTGGTCATGATCGGCGGGGATATCCGGCCTCATGTGATCGACGCGCTGCAGTTTCTGGTGGGAAAGATCAAATCCGAGTGCGTACAGGAAACGGAACTGAACTGAAGACCGAATTGCCGCAGAAAAATAAAGCGGTTTTGTGCGCAACGACGAAAATTTATAAGAAATATGAGCAAATCGTAGAATCTGACGAATGACGGCCCTTTTGAGCTCGAATATTCTTACTGACAGTGGTAAAATAATTTGGCGCGAATAAAAGAGCCGTCGTTCCATATCTGTGCAGAACTGTCATTCTCCGCGGAGAAGGACAGAATTTTTACGGCTTTACGATATTACATCGGAAGAAGGCAAGCAGCGATCATGATTCGATTCAATAATGACTATAATCACGGCGCCGTTCCGGCCATCCTTGACACACTGGTCAAGTACAACGACGAAGGCTACGGCGGCTACGGCATGGACAACTGGTGCGACAAGGCCGCGGAGGAGATCCTGAAGCAGGCGGAAGCACCGGAGGCCCAGGTACATTTCCTGGTGGGCGGGACCCAGACCAATTCCACTTTTATCTCGTCGGTACTGAGACCTTATCAGAGCGTCATCAGCGCCGACACCGGCCATATCAATGCCCATGAGACCGGGGCGATAGAAAGCAGCGGACACAAAGTCGAGACGATCGACTCGGAAGACGGGATCATACTGGCTCCGCAGATCGCGGCGCTGGCCGAAAACTACCGGACCAGCAACGTGCAGGAGCACATCACGCAGCCGAAGATGGTCTATCTTTCCTTCCCCTCCGAGCTGGGGACGCTGTATACCAAGGAGCAGCTGATCGCCATTGCCGAGGTCTGTAAGGAATACGGAATGTATCTGTTCCTGGACGGAGCAAGACTTTCCTACGGACTGACGTCGGAAAAATGCAATGTGACGCTGGCGGATATCGCGCGGCTCACCGATGCGTTCTATATCGGAGGAACGAAGTGCGGAGCGCTCTTCGGCGAGGCGCTGGTCATTACCAATCCGGAACTGAAGGAGGGCTTCCGAAGCTCCATGAAACAGAACGGAGCGATGCTGGCCAAGGGATGGCTTCTGGGACTTCAGTTCTATACTCTTTTGAAAGACGGACTGTATTACGACATTGCCCGTCAGGCCAACGAATATGCCATGAAGATCCGCCAGGCCTTCGAATCGGAAGGCATACCGGCGAAGATCGACAGTTACACGAACCAGCAGTTTTTCGTGCTGGACGACCGCCAGAAAGATTACCTGGCAAAAAATTATATCTTCGATGAGCAGGAACGGATCGATGACGATCACACGCTCATCCGGATATGCACAAGCTGGAGTACAACTCGAGAAGACGTGGAGGCGCTGATCTCCAACGTCGAGAGGTTGTGAGAGAGAGGGGGACCCGCGGATCGATCCGCGGGTCTTTCCGCATAAATAAGCGAAATAAAACAAAGAAAAAGGGTGCTAACACGGGAAGAAACGCATAACCATTTTACCGTTGACTAATCGAAAATCCGGATGGTACGATGTGGCCACAGGCAGGCCTGATTAACGGTTCAGACTACAATGTTCAAAGCCTGATATCTTATCAGATTTTGAAAGAAGGGATCCTGATGTTGAGGCTGACGGAAGTAAGAGCGGGTTCTGACTGCGACGTCCTCTGGATGTTCGGACCGTTTGCACAGAAACTGCGCGAGGAATTTCACATGGACGAGACCCGAACGCTCCATATCATGCGGCGCTGGGGCAGCGGCCATATCATCGTCAAGTACGGTGAGCGAGTCCTGGCGATGACACCGGAGATCGCGGGAAAAGTCATGGTATCGGATTGCTGAGTCAAAAAAACGCGAAGCGGCAGGAGAAAATCCTGCCGCTTTTTTGGTGCTTTTCGACAAAGAAAAAAACTTTCTTAGTTATGTCAAACAATCGGTTGCCTTTACCAAATCGGTGTGGTAATATTGAAGCCCGCGAGTTTCGAAGCGGTAAATTTTGGGAAAGGAGATGCCCGGGAAATTGAGCCAGTGTGTTTTCTGCAATCATCGTCTCGTTGCCGATAAAACAGAGATCCGCACGACCTACGAAGACCTGACGGTGGAGATCCAGGATGTTCCCTGTCAGCGATGCATATTCTGCGGACGGATCACATTTCCGGCGGAGGCATCCTCGACGATAGAACGGTTTGTGGACGGTATCAAGCCGAACCGGATCAACGGAACGATCTGGAACTACTATAATAATCTTCTGGAGACAGTATGAAAAACTGCGGGAAAATTAATTCCCGCAGTTTTTTTGTTGGATGGAATCAGAAGCTTGCAAGCCATGTGTTGACCGTGCACTCCGGAGAGAGGATCCGCACTTCGGGAACTTCTCCGATGTGGTCTTTAAAGAGCTTGGTAAACTGAGAGGGAAGCAGGGGCTGCCCCTTGGTCTTGCCTTCCCAGATGTATTTCCCTGCACTTTCCGAAAGCTTCCGGGCGAATTTCTGGACTTCCGGCGGCACTTCCACGACGCGGACCCGTCCGCTGTCCAGGGGAACGACCGTGACTTTGCCGTTCTGCACCTTTACTTCGGATTTTACCTGGATGACGGAACCGTCGGACTGTATGGAGCCCGGTGTGAGAGCCAGCATCTCCGGCATGGTGATCCCGGTCTTCAGCATGACGCGGATCGCGCACCCCATGGCGTCTTCCGCCAGCTGCTCCATGAGATTTTCCACCTCACGCGGCGTGAAGACCTCTTTCGAAACTTCCACATGGGGAATATTTCCGGACTTCATCATGTCCGAAAAAGAGCCCATCATGTTCTGGACAATGTCCGAATCCATGAGCCGGGCCATGTTTTCGGGATTGCCGTTTGTGGCCTGGAACAGTTCCTGCATGGCGGCCTGGTCTTCCTTGAACCGTTCGATCTCGGATTTTACACCGTCCGGCAGCACTTTGTTGAGAAATTCCTTGGTCTCCTCCCGCTTTTCCGTGGCCAGATAATATATGATCCCGCCGGTAACGGCGGTACGAATCAGTTTCTTTACGCTTTTTAACATAAGCTGTTCTTCAACTCCCAGATAAAGATTTTGTCTATTATATCATATTATGTCTACCGAAAGGAAGGACTTCCGAAGAAAAATATTGATGCTTCCGTGAAAACGGGGTAGGATAGTACAGAAATACAGAAAGAGGAGGACGCCGCCGGAAACGGCTCTCAGAGCCCTTCTGCGGGCGGCGATAACGAATATGGAAAGCAGAATCGATCAGGCGACAAAACGCCATCACAGCGGATATAACTGCGCACAGGCGGTGGCATGTACCTACTGCGATCTTCTCGGCATGGACGAGGAGACCGTATTCCGTCTTGCCGAGGGCTACGGCGGAGGCATGGGATGCATGGAAGGGACCTGCGGAGCCATTACGGGTGCCTGCATGCTGGCGGGCATGAAAAACAGCACCGGAAACCTGGACTTTCCGGACAGCGCGGGCAGCACCTATCGACTGTCCCGCCAGATCGTCGAAAAATTCAGAGAGAGAAACGGGGCCACCCGGTGCCGGGATCTCAAAGGCGTGGATACGGGCGTTGTACTGCGCCCCTGTGCCGACTGCATCACGGACGCCTGCGAGTTCGTGGAACAGGTCCTGTTCGGAGAAGACTGATCCTGAAAAACAGCAAATCCCCCTACGAAAGGCGTGTAGCCGGCCTGTGTTGTTTTTTTTTTGTGCTCTCCCGTCCTCGCATCACCCAGG
>Ga0181612_133705_pt1 | contig 11020 bp, 9 predicted proteins | sample HoacroProtozoa21_FD_119630 | JGI IMG/M metagenome (GOLD analysis project Ga0181612, IMG submission 119630) | Hoatzin crop microbial communities from Cojedes, Venezuel. Combined Assembly of Gp0051906, Gp0051904, Gp0051908 | reverse complement strand
CATTGCCCCAAACCATGTGCAGGACCTTGCACTTGGCCTTGTTGAATTTCATGAGGTTCACAGGGGCCCACCTCTTACAGGGGCCCAGCTCTTAAGCCTGTCAAGGTCCCTGTGGACGGCGTCCCTTCCCTCCCGTGCATCGACTAGACCACTAAATTTGGTGTCTTCGGCTAACTTGCTGCGAGTGCGCTCAATCCCACTGTCCATGCCACTGACAAAGATGTTAAACAGCGCCAGTCCCAATACTGACCCTTGAGGAACGCCACTCGTCACTGGTCTCCACTTGGACATTGAGCTGTTGACCGCACTGCACAGCTTGGTGTCATTGGCAAACTTGCTGAAGGTGCACTGGATCCCACTGTCCATGTCACCAACAAAGATGTTAAACAGCGCCAGTCCCAATACTGACCCTGGAGTCTGTCCATGGAGGTGTTAGAAGAGTCTGTGGTTCTTGTGCTGGAAGTGGTAGTAACTGGAGATACTCGTTTGAAAAGGCTCAAATATCACATGCTAGGGACACCTGAAACCCTTGTGTAAACTCCATACCGATGCCTGTGGCTTTGTTGTTTTTCGAATCAGTTGAAAAGGAAGTGAAGGGAAGCCTCAGCTTCGTGCTGAACTTGGTTTAACAGCTGTCTGTCCTGCTCATCAGAGGAGCCTGGCTGTGTGTGAGTGCGTGTGCTAGGCGTGTGGTGTTGGCGCAGGGTCACCTCTCCTGAGCCTGCGCTCCTCAGTTTTCCGTTGCTGAGGCATCTGTGATGTTTCCCTGCAGTAACCAGGTTTGAGCACTGGCTGTTTCTTACCCTCTCTCCTTTCTCTGCTAGTAGCCCAATTATTTCACCATTCTGTTCCTTGGACATTGATTTCACTTGGGAATGGCTGATGAACATGCAATCACTTTACAGTCATGAGATCAGATGCAATTTTACTAAATCATCACCAATTTCTGTATAATGGAAGCAGTCTTTTCTGCTGCTGGTCCAAAGCCAACAGGGATGGCAGCTGCTGATGTATCTGAGTAAATTAGCAATGCTGTGTGGTGGTGTTAGGATTTTTCCTTCCTAGAACACTTTGATTTACCAAAACAGGAATTTTTAGAACTTGTCAGTCAGGTGTGGCTGTGTCTGGGGTGGAGTGTGACAGCTGTTTAGCAGAGTGCAGTAGCGCTGTATCTGAGGCCATGGGGAAGCTGGAATGCAGCTTCTATAAAGGGACCAATGTACGAAGCCTGTTCTGTCCTGTCACAGCCATCTTCTGATGCGCAGGAGGCAGTCTCTGAGAGTCACAGCACGTGCTGCAGGTTTGCGCCTTAGAACCTCCACTCTTGGCAAAGCTGATGGAAAACCCCGTCTCTCAAGGGGAAGTGGAGCCACAAAGAGGGGCAGTGAGCGGCCACCAGCTGGGCAGGGAGCAGACAGTGTTTCCTGTAAGCTGCAAACTGTTTGCATGAGTCACCACCACTGTGTGGCTGCACAGCGAAGGCACAGGAGGGCTGGGAGAAAAGGAGGAAAAAGCCATCAGCTTCAGACCACCTGAAGAATCAGAGATGACCGACAGTGAGACATTATGCCTTAATCCTGTCTTTCCCGTGGCTCTCTGCATGCTTTCCCATTTCCCCAAAGGATGCTTTTGTGCCTTTCCTCCTGTCAGTCGAACCATCCTCAGAAGGGAGCTCTCAGCAAGAACGCACTCTGTCTGGGCCAATCCGAACCATCCTCAGAAGGGAGCTCTCAGCAAGAACGCACTCTGTCTGGGCCAATCCACAAATCGGAGGGTGGCTGTTTTTTTCCCTCTACTTCCGTCACACAGCTCTTTTCCATGCCTGTTTAGGCTTGGAAGAATAGTCTGTCTTCTCTTACTCATAACAGCTAAGACGCGGTGATTAATCAGCTGTTTCTCCTTGTGGGAAGACAGCTCTGATATAACCCGTGCCTTCAAACCCATAGGTGTGGTACCTCTCAATTCCTCTTCATGCGCTTTGTGTAGCGTGTCTGTGTTGTGCTGGTGTACCTCTGCTCTGGATCAAACTTCTCGCCTCCAAACCTATGCCAGGTGTGGCTCTCGCAGGAGAGTCAGCGTGGGGCAGTTGCTAGAAACCCACGTGTGGACAAGCCTTGCCTTTCTCTGGCTTTGCGAACAGGAGCTTTCTAACACTGGCATGATGTGATAACCCTGAAAGTGAACTGAACTGGCAGGAACACTGTGCTGACAGCGCAGAACACCTCTGTCCCGTGGGAACGCCTGTGTGACGGAGGCCAGGCAGAGCTGCTGTGCATCGCTTGCGCTTACAGGTACAAGAACCATCCAGGGCTGCCCTGCCCTGCCCTGCCCTGCCCTGCCCTGCCTGGTGCGAGCTGGCGGGGATGAGACCTGGAACACGGTAGCGAGCTAAGTACTATCTCTCGGTGGATTTGGGAAATCCCGCTGTGCTGTTTGATTCCCAGCAGAGGGCTAGAGAGCAGGACTGACGGTTAGGAGCAATGTAACGAATTTCTGCCTTGACGCACCTGGGGAGGTGAAGTGACTGACAATGTGGCTTACTGATCCCAGTCCTGCCCAGCTCTGCCCACTGGGCCTGCATTGGACTGTGCTGAATCCTGAATATTAGACTGTCTGCAGAAAGGTGCCTAGTTGGGTTTCCAGTGGCATTGTAAGTGTCATGGCACTTCTGGAATGCAGCACAATACAGACAGAAATTTAATCTTAGCTCCTTACACATGATTAAGTCTTTGCTGAGTTGAGACTGTTAATGGCTGTGGGTCTGTTGGCAGATTTGAAGATTGTTTCGCATCTAAAATCAACTCCTTTTCCTGCAGAGCACCGAAGACCCTTTTAAGAACTTCATTGGGGTTTTAATCTTCATTCTTGTGCACAGCTTTTAAAACAGTGCCACAGTCAGACATTTTACAAGCACTCAAATGCCTAAACAGTGAGGGCTGTATTTAAATGTTTCACCTCAGCACCTCCTGCACTTCCACATCAGAGTAGATCAATAAAGCTAAGATACCCACCTTCAAGACAGAAATTGCTGATCTTTTTTTTTTTTCTCCTCTAAAAGTTTGGATAAGGTCTAGTTTTAGGTAGACAGATTCATAATTAGATAAAACCTCAGTGCTTTGGAATAAAGGCAACACCTCTGCAAACAATGACTGAAAAGCTTTGCTCAATAGAGTTCCTCAAGCCTTTGCAGCCAGAGGCTTTTCTTCTAGCAGCTGAGGAGTCCAAGGTGATGCTGCTAAATGTAACATAACTAGAAAGTGATGTTTCTTTTGAAGAACATGGTAATGTTGATTCACAGCATGGGCTGTTTCAGATTTGTTTCAGGACCAGACTTGTCCAATAGATACCATAGGAATATCTGCTTGTTTGCCTCCTTCATCTTCTCTCAAGGCTTTGCTACAAAGTTGTGTGGATCATTTTGAGAGTAGCAGAAGCAACACAACCCTCTTTTCTCACAGCTTGTTTCTTCGTGTGTAGGAAGGCGTGAGTACCAACTGCCTTTTACTGCACCGGGGACATTTAAAAATGTTCTTGTGTGCTTTCTCAGCATTATGAGAGTCTCCGTCTTCCTGCTTGCCTAAAATTTATTTGAGCTTAGTATTTCTCAGCTCTCTACAGATCTGTCAAATTTGGTTCAAGTTGTTTAATGTATTCAAAGGTTACTTGGCAGGAGATGAAGGGATAGATCCTCCTCTTTCCCCCCACCCCCATATGCACGCACACGCTGACTGCATAGGAAATTGGCTAAAAATAACCTCGTTTACGTTGCCATAATGAATTCATCATTTTAGAAAAAAGCAGGGCTGACTGGAATTTTACTTGGAAGAGGTACAACAGCTCGAATGTTTGGTTGGAGCCACTGAACCAATAACTTGAAAAATCCTCTTTCCAAACAAACACAATCCAGATAAATACAAGACATGTATCTGATACTGTACTAGTGGCATGTGGGGACAGGCCGGAGTTAGCTTTTAGACCTGCAAGCAAAGAACTGTAACACAGAGTTGAGCGGAGAGGGTGAAATCTGCTCAAGAAGTGGGCAAATCCTGAGTGGTTTTCCATTCTGAGACCAGTGCTCCCAGCTTGACTGCTGGTGTACCTGACCAAATTAATGTTAGCGTGCCTGTAGGTTACCATATCCTCTGAGGTTGCTCTTGCTTTTTTTTCAGCACAGATATTTCTGCCTACTTGAAATAAAGTAGATTCTGTCCTTGTTTGTGGATATTCCATGAGTGGCAAAAAGTCATTAAACAAATTGATAGCTGCAAATTACTCTCCTGGCTTTACTGTCCTGCCTGCCTTTCTGGATGACTTAGCGCTTGAAAAGTGCTAATTTGTATCAACACAGACATCACCCTGATTTGCATAATAGCAAAACAACATTGCGCAGGGTTAGGAAACAGAAATGCATTCTTGTGTGGAATAAACAATTTTTCTAAGGTCCACAGACCTTCGGTATTAGCCACACATCAGAATTGTGTATCTATCTGATTACCATGAAGGCTGTGAGGTACAGGGGTATTTCATGTCAAGTCCATCAGAACTGCCGAATATAACAGTTACATATCCAGGCAGTGCTTAAAAGGAGATCTTTTTCTTGTCGTTGTGGAAAAGGCTGCTTATTGCATTTTCAGGTGGTACCTGTCCAGTGAAGTCTGTCACTCTGCTGGGGGACCAGGGGTGCAGACTGGACCTGCATTCATGAGATTTCATGAGCTTTGTGAGTTTTCCCAAAAGTCAGGTGCCACACAGGGGTAGTTTGATTTCAGTCTTAAATGTCGTGGGGAGACTTGTGTAGACTGAGGAGGCTCAGGCTGTCGCAAGTGCAGCAGCTCATCACACTGGAGAGAGGTGCTGCAGACATCTCTGCTAGTACATTCGCCTAAATGCTGATGTGCCTCAGCTTGGGCTTATTGGCAGGACAGTCCCCCCCGAGAGAGCTCCTAGGAGATAGCAAACAGCTGAAACAACCCCAGTCTGAAGGAACTGAGCTGAGGGAGGTGTGTACCTCTCAGTGGGTTTGGAGGGGGTTGTTTGTGATGGACTTCAGCGAACTCAGATGTTTTGGGAATTTTGAGAAGCTGAAAGAACTCTGAACTGTCTTTGAAAATCTTCACTTAAAGTTGAAAGTTTCACAGTTAACATTATTCCTGCCATTCTCATGTTCTTTTATTTCATCTATTTCCATATTTCCGTCATTTAAAATGCTGTTTTGAAGTTTTCAAATGAATTGGCAGTCAATGCCCAACGTCACAGCAATGTTACAGGACCAGACTGGAGGTCCTGACTTGGAACAATAGACAGTTACTGTGACTTCTGAGTTTATGGCTTAGAGACATAAATGTAAACCAGCAAAGTCTTTATTTTAGGTGTTACAAGGAGACTTTATGGGAAGCTCTTAATGGCCAAAAGAGGAGTTTTATTGGACAATAAGGGAGAAGGAGGTAAATGTTACTTGTATTCTTGCCCCAAAAGAGAAATTGTGAATGCCTAACACCTCTCCCCATAATTACTGAGTCAGCTTCTGCCATCTAAAACATTAAAACAACATATGGGCATTGAAAGCAAAAATGCTTGGGTGTTTAAGGTCCGATCATCTATTGAACTAGGACAGCAGAGATACTCGTTCTGCTATGTGTTAGTTTTAGTCTTGTCCTCACCCTCCCACATAGGCCTGATGGCATCAGAAGCCAAGAGCTACTGGAGGTTTTCTGGCATGTGACAGACTTGATTTGCTTTGTGTAATTTCCTCATATTCAGGTATTTATTCTCAATGTGCTGAAAAAATGTCAAAAAGTACACCACCACCAACTCTTCTGTCTTCTCAGGGATTATTTTAAAGTGGTAATAAAAACTGAGATTAGAGATGCTTCTAGCGTGAATAGAGAGTGCTGCTTTCTAAATCTAAGTAAAAATCACCCTTTTTTTGTGAAGTTTCTCCTGAGAGTTTTGAATTTAGAAGACGTTGGATGTTGAAGGGGAGAGAGACCTGGAACATGCTGTAGAGCGATGAACCATGCAGCAGCGGGAGGGAAGGGCTGGTATGCACACTATTTCCAGGGCCACCGCGCAGGGCTTTCAGTGCACAAACCCAATACTGTGCTGGTGGGGTACCATTGTTAACAAAAGGCAGCTCCTTTTTTTTTTTTAATAGATACAGTTGCAAGTTGAAGGCAATTGCATATTGATGAGACCGAGAGGACAAGACTGAGAGGTTTAATCTCAGTTCAAGTTCATGTGCTCATTAGCCAAGTTTAGGATGATCTGTCCCTTTGATCGAGGAGCAAGGGACTTCCCAGGACAGTGACTTTACACACCAAGCAAGCATGAACAGATAGCTGTGTCTAAGTGCCTTAGCTAAATCTCCAGCCATAAAGCACGCATTTAAGGTTTGAGCTGCAGGGTGGTTGTTACCTGAGGAGCTCTTGTCCATCTCTAGGAATACTGTCTACAGGTGTGGGAAGCACATTTCTGGCCTGCAGTGCAGCTATAATCGTATGCTGAGACTCTAGGCTGCTAGACATCTGCTGAAAGCCAGCACGTTGGAATCAGGGCTTTAAGAAAGCCTGGAAATAAGGAAAAAATAAGAATCTGAATCTCTGAAGAAAGACTCCAGATCAAAACCCTGAGGAAAACTGTTGTACTACTAGAAGAGGAGGCCAAAAGCAATCTCTAGTGGCTGGGGTTGGCCTCTCGCTGTCTATACATCTGCCTACTCTGTGGCAGATAGTACTGTAATAATGGCCATGGCACGGACCAAAAATCTGCTAATTGCCCTGCTGAAAAAGGATTTTATATTGATGTTTCCCCTTCTGTTACATAGCAACACAGAAGCAGTAAATGAGGAAAAGAAAAAAAAATGCTCCAGGAAATCAACAGCTCAATGGAGACAATGTTGGTGAGCTTCTCAGACAGCTTTAGATCACGGTGGGTTTAGTGTAATTTAGTTTATGGTTTTTTTAGATAACAAAGTTGCACTAAAACAACCAGGACTGCTGATGATCCTGGGCTACAGAACTCACTTTACCACCGTGTGTGGGTGACTCTGGGAAATTTTAACTCCTGGCTCGGTAGACTTGTGCTGCAACTCTTAAGCCAGCTGCTTCTCAGACCTGTTCAACACTGATTCAGGCCCAGTGATCACTGGAAGGCAGAGTTATTAGTTAAATATGTGCAGAGCATTCTGTGGGGCTGGAAGACATGTTGCCAAGGAAGCAGTGGCATTTTTATTATATGAATTCATAACCAGCTTTGTATTTCCTTCTAGACTATTAGCAAGGAGGTGCCATTCCTTTAAACCAGAATAAGGGGTTAAGCAGGAGGCTAAGTGGTGGCGAGTGGTTGCTGGAACTTGGCTATGGATATCTGTAAAACATGCAGGTAAAGAGGATTCCTCTAGCTGCACTGGAAATTCAGGAGATTTCTGGTTCAGCCTATAAGGCCAACATCTACCAGCAATATTTAGGGCTTGCCACAAAAGGGCATTTTTTAAGCAGACACATCCAGAATAATTATTTTGAATTCCTGTGGATTCATATTCTTAGGAAGTGTGACATCCCTGGCATTATTGTGGAATAGCTATTCCACTGTATTTTCATGTTGCCTTTACTCTGGAACAATTTCTACAGGCAGTCAGAAGTGACGGGAATTGTTGCTATTGGGCTCACCGTGCTAGGATTGCACTGGGCGTATCCCCACTCCATCCTTCTGGTCTCTCAGAAATATTTTTGGGGGAACTAGAAACAAAACAGACATCCCACTTTAGATTTTGTACAAGACTTCCTTTATTATAAATAAAGCTGCATGAGAAGATCTATACAAATTCAACAGTGTCCTGCTATAAAAGCAGTGGTTTGAGTAAAGCATTGTCAATCAAGGACGACCTTAGTTTGGAGAGTTTTGGTGTTACTGCCCATCTCAGCTGCATTGCCAAGATTGATCTTCATACTACAGTTTCGATTCTGAGCTAACTTATTACACATACACCCCCAATCCTAAAAAAAAGACAATTAATAAATAAAGCTATTTACTATGTAGGATCCTATGAGAGCTAACCCCCCAGTGACCAGCAGCTGAGCTGTTGCAGGTGGGTAAAGTCTCATTTCTTCACCACAGAGAAAAGGTTGCAAAGGCTTTGCATTAAAAACATTTGGTGAGCAAGCACCAAATCCTGCTGCTTGAATACTGGATAAAGTTTTGGATCCTTTTGCTAAAATGCATTTTTATACCCTCGTAAGAGCTGTATATAGAGCAATTCAGAGAGAGAGAAGCCACATTCTGTGGCTGCCACATACTAGAGTAAACTCCCAACAGCTCCCCTTAGAAGATATTCAGTTCCTGAACAGCGATAATAACCTTAGACCAAGCCATTTCCTAGAGGCAAATGGCTCCTGAGGCTATGTTGTAGATCTGTGGCTGCTATCAAGCCACCACTAATTCCATTGCTTTGATAAAGCCTATAATAAAATATTTAAAACCACAAGTTGAGGTGGAGGAGTGGGTGGAAACCAGCAGAAGGCACTAGGAGTTCATCTGTTAAATTCACCTGGTTAGCAAATAGCAAGAACATCACCGAGGCACAAAAAAGGGGTCCGGGACAGGGCGTTTACCCTTCCTGAGGATCTCTCACGGAGATACAGGCATTATCAAAGAGATGCTGTGTGTTTATTACTCATGTGTCATATGGTGTTTGGTTTTAAAAGAACGTTGTTCACCTTAAACCACAAAACCCCACTTCCACCCGCACCTTTTAAAGCTGCTTCCTATGAATGCCCAGCCAGACTTCAGTCGAGACAGAACTAAACATGGGTGGCACTAAGAAGTCTTAGGACATTTTTACTGGCTGACAGCTGATGGAGCTGAGCCACCTTACAGACAGTTTTTATGAAATGTGAGTGTGGCCTTGTACTGATAGGGCTAGTACCTGGTGGACAAAGATTTAATACAGGAGAGACAAGGCAGTCCAAGGAATGCGGTGCTTCACATCGTGGCCTCCATGTACCGCTGCAGAGGTCTGATCCGCAGCAATGCTGTGTACCCACATCCCCTCCTATGGCACATGTATATGCCTCTGGTATATATACTGGTATATGGCTTACAAAGATCTCTGCCCTGAGGCTTACTGGAGCACAGCTCACAGAGCCCTCCTCCCCCCAGGACAGGTAGGAGGGCATTCCCTCGCAGCCCAAATGCACACAACAGACCTCTTAAAAGGTGCTCAGGGCAAAAGGAGCATACTGCATGCAGGAAAATTAAGCCAAGCAATTTGCTTTCAGGGGAATCAAATCCATAAATTCCCTGGTTCAGCTCCAGCTTGGGTTTAACTAAATCCCATGGGAATACTTCAGGGTCAGTTCGGGCTTAAGGGAGAAGATGCACACAAACACAGAAAACCAAGAACAAAAGATTCAATCCACTTATCAGTTTAGGTTCCCTTTGAGTCTGAGCAGCAGTGCTCGGAGCTGTGTAAAGACGAGTTTAGGCATGTTTACAAGCCTGTAGGACTGGCGTTACAAAGCTTTGTTCTGACATTTTAACAGGGGAGTTACCTTATTCTGTTCAACGGCCTCTGCTTCTCATCCTCCCCCTGTTCAACCTCATATAAAAGTTATTTTTCAACCGTGAATATCATTTCCTGAGAGACGTGGGTCACAGATTTGTTTCTGTTCTTCGGACAGTCTAAATTTAGACTCCTGACAGGAAATGGCAGAGAAATTTTTATTTTTCTCTAGCTGGGCTGGGAACGCATTTAGAAGCAGCTCCGACCACAACCGCTTCAGCGTGACCTGCCTGCCCGCAGCCCATGCAAAGCTGGATCTGCTACAGGCACTGTGCAGTAAACCTCAGCAGGTAAAACCAGCAAATTGCTTGGGTTTGCAAACAACTTGCACAGTTTCCAATGTAGCCTCCAGGCTCCAGTATCCACCCACCCTCCCTGTACCTCTGCTTGTCACTACCTGCTTGTCGTGTCCCCTGAGATTGCTCCTGCCCGCTTTCCTACTGGAGAAGGCTTGCTTGGTTGTACTAATGAAAGCCAGGGGCTTACAGCACTCGTTAGCGTTAGCAATTAGTCCTGCGCTGTTGCTCTGCCAGCCCTGGCAGTCTCCCAGGCATTCATCGCCAAGCATGCTGAGCCAAGCACTGATGATCCAAGACTCTTTCCTGCCAGCGTTATCCACCCGCCTCTTCTCTCCCGTTTCACTTCCTACCCCTCACTTTCTGCTCAGGAATATTACTTAACCACCCTGTAGCTGTGATGGTAAAAGCCAAGGGGAGCAGCAATTTGGGCAGAGTTCCCTGTCCCCACCTGTTCTTATAAACCAGCTGTAGAAGTGGGAGTTGCAGCTTTCTCTGCCTTGGTGCAAGAGATGTCCCTCACTGGTGGAGGGACAGACAAAAGCAGGGATCAAGGAGGTGGTGAAATGGTTTTTACCAAGAAAAGGGACACATCTGTGGAGAGCTGGCTTACCAACAGGCTGGATAATAAGCCTCATGCTGTATGCTGTCCCTAGTAGTGATACAGGATTAAATCTTCTCTCTGATGCGTGTGACAGAGAGGATTGATAAAAAGGGACCTCTGGAGTCGTGGTATTACAACTCCTGACAGGTCTCACCACCCCGAACAATTGCCCTCTTGTAAAAAGCATTCAGAAAAGCCCTAGTGTAAAACATTGCAGGAAATCCTAGTGTAAGAAGATGGCATGAAAGGCCCCTTGGCACTAGAGGCCAGGCCTCCGGGACCAGCACAAAGCAGATCTGCACTGAGGCCCTGGTTTGGATCCTGCACGAAACACGTGAAGGAGGGTGAGGAGCTACTGACCTCTCTCCTCCAGCAAAGCCACCCCACCGGGGCTGGGCAGCCTGCTGGCACGGCACCAACTTGCTGCTTCCTGAGGGACTTCAGGCATCACAGAATCACAGAATCACAGAATAGTAGGGGTTGGAAGGGACCTCTGTGGGTCATCTAGTCCAACCCCCCTGCCGAAGCAGGGTCACCTACAGTAGGCTGCACAGGATCTTG
>Ga0181612_159163_pt1 | contig 11021 bp, 9 predicted proteins | sample HoacroProtozoa21_FD_119630 | JGI IMG/M metagenome (GOLD analysis project Ga0181612, IMG submission 119630) | Hoatzin crop microbial communities from Cojedes, Venezuel. Combined Assembly of Gp0051906, Gp0051904, Gp0051908 | reverse complement strand
TGCTCTAGTGACTTTAGCTGCAGCATTTTGACAGTCCTTGCTGTTGTACCTGGAGCAAGCTTGTGTGGTTAGCAGTGTTGCTCAGGGGTTGAAGGGTCGAGCTTTGTGTATGAACGGCTTGTTTGGGAAACTGGGATTATCTGAAAGCTTTAAGCAAATTTGTGTTACCTTCTTGTCCTTGCAGTGGTCAGTTTGCTATAGTGAAGAAATGTCGAGAAAAAAGCACCGGTGTGGAGTATGCTGCTAAGTTCATTAAAAAACGTCAGAGTCGGGCCAGCCGTCGTGGAGTAAGACGTGAGGAAATAGAACGTGAGGTTACTATTCTGCAGCAGATTCTGCATGCCAACATCATCAAGTTGCATGACATCTATGAGAACAAGACGGATGTTGTCCTCATCCTTGAGCTGTGAGTAAGGGAACTTCCTGTCCTCCTGGGTTGGATGAGGTAAATAGGAACCAGAACGGACTGCAGAGACTGCCAGAACATAGAGGCACTGTTAAAATGGAGCTGTTGTGTTCTCAGGCCTCGCAGATCTTGGCAGGAGAATTGCATGAGGTTGCTGGTAAACAGGCCCCCCAGTTCATCCATGTGCCCTGGGGATACAGGTGTGCCTTGACATCAGCTAAGGCCATTGTTACTGAGCCAGGGAGTGCTGTCGACTTGAGAACAGCTGACTAACAGGGATTACCTCATGTCTGCCCAGTGCTGCCCTGACATGAACCTTGGAGGAAGTACAAATGGCCACTGAATGCTCATTTTGGGTTTTTTTCTGCTTTCATCTCTTCCAGTACCTCTTTTCAGCCTGGCCAGGAGAGCTTTGCTCTGTGTAAATAGCATATTTGCCTTCTGGCCTTGCAACCCAATACGAGTCAAAATGGCATTGGAAGGATTACTCCTGATTATGTGACTTCAGCTTATATTGGAGAGGCTAAAGCAGAGGTTTTGTGAGAAGGGACTACTGATATCCCAAAAGAACGAGGAGTTGCTTTGGCAGAGTGAGAGCAGGACTCATACACCAGTTGCAGCAGTTTTCAGGATTACTGGTGTGCAATACCACGGGAAGATTATTAGAGTAACTGGTGTTTCAGATAGGCTGAATGTACTGAAATATTAGATGCTACGGGATATCGTCATCACTCTAGGCAGGTCACGTAATTAATTTTGCCTTCCTCTGCTCATGCCAGGGATGCAAATTCCTCACTGAAGTCAGGAGAGGAGCTAAGTTGCCTCTCGGTACAATTTGCCAGCCATTCTGATGCATATTAGATTTGGCCTGTAGCGGCTGGGAGGTCACAGAAAGATCACTTGCTCCTCTGCGTTGCAGCTGAGTGCTGTGGGAGGTTTGGATGTCCCCAGATTTGGTAGTGTTACTGTCTGTGTGTCAGTTTGAGAGTCATTTCAAGAAAACTTTGCAGTTGCCTAATGTCAATTATGGAGTTAAAAAATATCTGCCATGATAAAATTATATCACTTTTTAAAGAAGTGAAAATCACCAAGTGATTGGGTCTGTTTATACCCAAACTTATACTGGGATGATGAATTTGGATGAAACTTGGCACCTGACTTGTTGCCATTCCGAGTGTTTCATGACTGCAGAGCAGGATTGTAATAGAAGTGAGTGACTCTGTGCGCACGGATGATCGTATAGACCTATGTCCAAAGCAGCTCCTTCTGTACAGTTCATAGCGTGCTTTTGGTCTGCGGTAAGGAGTTGAAAGGGATGTATTTATAGATTTATTTATTTATAAAGGGATGTTATTTATTTATAAAGGGATGGCCTAAGGGGATGATATTTGTCATGTAATGAAGAAAGAGACCCCAGTTAAGCTTTATTGGGCTGTGTCTTGCTCTTTTGTGGAATCAATATTATCTAGCTTACAGAGCTCTGAGTCTTAGAGGAACTGTGTAGATGATGACGTATCCTTTATCTCACTATTCATGGTACTGAGGTAAAGCTGTAAGCAAGGAGGCAGCCTGAGGTCTTCTACTTACTAAAATTTTTAGGTAGTAAATTACGCAATTTTTCTGTAGGTATGAATCGGGAAATACAGAGACACCATGGCTGAAGTTATGCAGACCATGTGTTCCCTAGGGCGCCTGCCTCGACCTTGTGTATGGAATCCAGGCAATGAAGATTTGATCCCCAAGTGAGATGAAGTAACCCGTAGCTTTCCAGGGGAGCCGGCATTTGGGCCAGGGAGCATTCCTGGAGATTAGTGTGACTGCTGGCAGACGGCGTATGAGTGATGATAAGCATCTGTTCATTTTTAAGTATATGTCTACAGCCAAATCTTGGTCTCTGTAGCCATGCACTGGAAAACAGGAAAGGAACTTGCTTTTTCTGACTGGCAGCTACTTTGTACTAAAACAACCTGCCGTTTCATTCCTGGCTGCTGTTTTCCCGTCCTCGCATGGCCTGACATGTTTTGTGTGTCCTGTTGTCAGGCTGTGGATTTTTGCACTTCTAGGAGGCTGGGTGCAACAGAGTTTTGACCTGATTAAGGCCACTGCATTCAGCTGCTCTACACAAATTGAGGATGATAATTATGTTTATTAGCAAATATCAAATTCTCTCTGTAAACAGATGATCTCTCCTTCTGACACTGATATCAGAGTCTCATACTCCCTGCAGCTTATCAAAATAAGCGTTACAGTACCTGGCCAACTAGTCTTACGTTAAGCTACAGTGGACTTCAGCTTCAAAAGAATGTCACCAGTATTCTTGATTAATTGAAGAAGCTACCCTGATGTTTAAAAGAGGCTTTGGCTACATGTTGACCCTCTCCAAACTCACTGTGCTGGCACAGGTAGGACTATCTCCTCTTTACACAGGGGTTGATTCACAGGTGCTGTTTCTTCTGTTCGAGAGCAGGAAGAGCGTTGCCAAGTCCGCTGCTGTTATGTGCAGTTTGGCAGGTATGCAGTTTTCCCTTCCTCCTGCACACTGTTCAGGGATCTGCCCTCCACAGCGTTTTGTCACCTTGCTGTTCTCTGTCTCTTAGGCCCTGTGTTCAGGCTGCTTTGCACAAACAAAAGCAGCCTAAAGGCAGGTTTGATACACCAGTCTCCTCTACAGGTGTCAAGGTCGTGTACACAAAATAAACAGCTGTTTCCAAGAAGTAAGGCAGTATTGTTGTTGGTGTTTTATTGGGCTTTGAAGGAAAAGCAAAGGTATCATTTGTTTGCTTGCTTCTTTGCCACGGGAATAAGGTGACATGGTAAATGGGAAAGAGGTAGAACCAGAGGAAGGGATTTTTCAGTAACCTGAGGTCCTTTGACAAAGGAGCATTTGCTCGTTTGCAGGTGATGGTGATTTAGAAAACACACCTCCCTGGCTGTACAGATGTAACTTGTAGTGCGGTTATGAGTGTCCTGCTGCAAAGCATTTAGTGCTGAACTGCTTTTTTTCCTGGGATTCCATGATGGCTGGCTTTTGGACTTACAAAGTCTCTTCTGTCTGAGGGTTTCTCTGAGTTCAGGTGCGTAAATTGGATAAGAATGATCCTGCACTAAACTGCTTACCACTCTCTTTGAACAGTTGACTCAGACCTGGTTTTAATGCCTGAGTCTTTCTTAATGAGGAGAAATCATATCTTTTCTACTGAATTTTCCTTTAGATTACTTTTTCAAGATCTCTGCAGCTTAGGCTAATGCCTTAGGCTACACCACAAGAGACTGGAGATTAATGTGCTGTTTGTAAAGTGCATTGATCTCTCACCTTTAGAAAATGAAATGCTCGTGTAGTTGTTGGAAAAGGGAGCCTTTTGCTGATAAAGTAACAGAAGGACTTCAAAATCCCTGAATCTTTTTTTGGTTTCCTTTTTTATTTTTACGTTGTATTCTGTACCTGGGAAGTCCCCCCTGCCTAGCCTGATTCAAGGTTAGTGTGAACAAGAGAGAAGAGGGAAAATACAGCAAGGAGCTAGCAAGTAAATCTCCTGTGATCCTCGTTCTTGCAGGCTGTGCAGTTTCTTCAGTGATGCCTGAGGTGTAGCTGGTTGCCCAGGAAGTTGCTGAGGTAGCCATTGGGGCAAAATCCCTGGTGTGCCCTGGGCAGCTCCCCCAACTCTTAAGTGACCACTCTTGGGGGCAGCAAGAGAGAAGGGGAATTAAGTACCTCCAGTCTGGGCGGCTAAACAATTTTCTGACATTCCTTTGTGTAGCAAAGCAGATTCCTCAAAAGAAAGTTGCCAGCCTCCTAGAGGCAGGAAGGTATGCTCTGACATCCTTAGTCCAGTCCTGCGTGCCAGGGGAAGGCGAGGGGAACAACTGTCACAGAGCGGCTCAGTGTGTGGGCTCTCCTGAAGTGCTGCCGTCTTTTGCTGGTGTTGGAGAGCCGGGGGCTGGGTTACCTGAGCTGTCAGTCTGGCCCGAGAGAGAACTTTTTTATTCGTAGTCCTCATTAAAGAGTTCACTTTAAGGAACAATCACTAGGGAGATTTTACAAGGTGAAAAGAGGAAGAGAGAGTAGTGTGCCTACATAGTTAAATTCCAGAAAAGTACAAGAGAAGTATCCCGGTACAACTGGCTTCCTGACCACTGGGCCATAGTGCCTGCCAGAGGTGATTTCTCAAATGCAGTTTGAATAGAAATCATTAAGGAAATGGGACTTGCCTGCTCTCTGTACACAGATTTCACCAAGAGACTACCAGGTGTTACTTACAGATTTCTTTACTGGCTTGTCACAGTGAGCTGTAATAATTTTTAAAGTAGTGAACCAAGGCCCCTAAACCTACTGCAATAAGGAAAAGAGACACTGTTCCCTGGCTCCTGAAACGCACAGGGTAAAACAAAACCTGTCCCACAAGGCTGGTGGTAGTGCTGAGACCTTGGATACGTGTCACCTAAAAAGAAATCAGAGACCAAGTAAGAGTCTCACAGGCTGAGTAACTGAGATTAATAGGAGAGACGAGGCGGCAGCCAGAGACAGTTGTTGCAACATGCTCCTGGGTCATATAAGTTCATTTTTGTTTGCCAGCCATTTAGCTGTAACAATTAAAGCATCAAGTGACTTCTGCCCAGGTGAAGTGAGGTGACTTCTGCCTGGGTGAAGTGTCCTGCCTGATGTTGCTTAGAAAGTTTCTGACTATGTGGTAGCTGCAAAAAAATACCCAGTCGTCAATACGCAAGTCAACAAGCCCGCTGTAAATGTATGCCTTTGGAACAGCAAGGTATGGTGTCACCCACAGCAACAGTAGAAGCTGGGAAATAAGCCAAATGTCTCTGTGGCTTTTGATGTGTTGTTCTCATTTGCAGTTGACTTCTATTTGCAGTTTTTGTAGCTGTTCACAATAACTCGGAAAGAGGCAGCGCAGGGATTCGCCATCTTGTTATCACAGGTGTTGTATGGGAGCCTGGGGTCAGACACAGAAGACCTCTGCAGTGCACAGTGTGATCTAACTTCTCTGAGAGTCACAGCACTTAGTTAACTCCAAGCATTTGAACCTACCAGTTGTTTTACAGGTATTTCATCAGAGAGCAGAGCCAAAAGCTGGTTTTGCACAATTGACTTTTGGATCTCTCAAGTCTTGTGCTTGCACTCTGAATGGTGAGCACAGATGGGGGAGGTACACCTGGGCCCAAGAGCAGCAACTGCTTTGTGGGTGCCCCCACAGGTAAATTTGAATGAGAATAAATCAATAAGATCAATGACAGTGTGAACTGGAAACAATAAGTGTAAACACAATTATTAATAACTACTGCAAACAATGCCCAATTCAATATCTAGCTCATACGGTTTCATAATATATAGAAATACCGCACGGGAGCTCTCAGTAGAAGGCACAAAAATGAAAATAGGAGTCTTGTGTGCCAAACATACATGGAATGTATTTCAATTTTGATGTGAAAACTCATAGTAACTAATAGCACTTCCTTGATTTGGGAAAACAGTTTTAGGTACCTTCCCAGCTGCTACAATTACAATCTGCTTTCTTCTTAAAAATTCAGCACAAAATAAATTCTTTCTTGTCCGTTATGTCAGGCAAGAATCTGTATTAGAGCAACGTGATGGCGGTTCTGGAAAGAAGAGAAATTCTGTTGGCAGATCTTAACTGCCTCATGTTTCTGATGGCAGCCGACAAGAGAAGTAATTCTTTAACAGTTGCTGACTGTTACAACTTGTTCCGTTTCCTCTGTCTCATCCACAGTGAAAATGTTGAAAAATAGCAGTAGAAGTGGTTAACGTCAAAGTCTACCTATTGAAATATGTACATGTCTGTAGATTTACCAAACAATGTACCTTTGGTCCTCTATAATCCTTGATGAATCAGACCTTGCAGCATCAATGAATTAGGGAAAGCTAGCCCTTAATTTACAGGGGAGAGAGCTGAAGCCACAAGGAGATTTTTGGCACATACGAGGCCAGAACACAAAGCTCTAGATTGTCTCAAAGAGTGGCTTTTTTCTAACTGTATGGAGGTTTTTTGCCACTTCAGTTTTTTGTGCTTACATTTAGTTTGTGTCTTACAATGCAGCAGATAACAGGATGTTTTCTGGTGTGTTTTGCAGAGTTTCTGGAGGAGAGCTTTTTGACTTCCTGGCACAGAAGGAGTCTTTGAGTGAAGAGGAGGCAACTAGATTCATCAAGCAGATTTTGGATGGTGTGAATTACCTTCACTCTAAGAAAATTGCTCACTTTGATTTAAAGGTAAAGATTTAGACTTGTTGTTGTTTATTAATGACAGACTGTACCTTCTAAAATGTGTTTAATACCTGTATTTAATAACGTGCCTAAAATAATAGGTAAGATGCCTCACAGCTGAGCGCTCCAAGGAAGACAATCTCCTTTTTGGTAACTTTTGGATAGGCTTATGTATTTACTGACTGAGAAGAAGAAATTGCAAGTCTTCATCCTTCAGCTGTTTGTGGTGTCATCCAAAGCAGGCTGTTTTAAAACATAATAAAAAAATTAGAATGATGGACAGAAGCAATGCATTTTTGGGAAGAGGAGGGCCAGGTCCAGCTACAAACAACTGTTGCTGTTTCCATTCCCTGCTGGGTTTAGAATTACATGAGACGTGTATGTCATCCAGTGCAGTTTGGGTAACAGAAAGACTTCTTGCTTTCTCAGCTGCGTGGGGCCTTGAAAGCGCATTGCACAGAGCACTCTCCCTACCGTATCGGGTGACATCTGTAGCTTTGGTCCCTGACTTTGGTAGCAGTACAACTGGCCTAGGCAATACAGAAGAGAATGACTCTCTCTCCTTTGGATTGTGGCCTGCCTGTGTGAATGTGCTTCTCTGAAGCTGTGAGTCTGTTGTCCTTGGGAATGAAACTCCTAAGACTACAAGAATGTGCTTGCTCAGTAGCAGAATCATAGCTATAGAACTGGCTGCCTCAAACACTGCTGCTTCCAGAAATATGTTCAAAATGCACTTACCCGCTAGAAGAAAGTAGGATAAAACAGAGGAGGGAACTGTTCTAAAATGAAGGAAAAAGGAAGAAACTACTGCTAGATTACGTGTTCCTTGTCCTAATTTTAAATATATGTTAGTTTATTACTAATTAGATGTGTGCTGTAAATAGACTCCTCCCAGATTCTCAGGATTTGTATGCTGGTTCCTTGTGCTAAATGTGTGCCTAATGCTGTCTTTGTCTTAAATTCTTGGCCTGGAGTCGATGGCATATATGTGGTCCTTGCAAACGTTGCAAATCACATCTAACCTAAGAAACTGGTTAGCAGGCTGCCATCCAAATCTTCATGGGGTGCATGTGAAAAAGCATAGGAGATGTGTGAACATATAAAGGATGTGCACTTGATTTTTGAAATTACTACATGAATCCAGAAGCCAAAGTTTTCACTCTGTAATAGCAAATGGTGTAATATCCAGTGGCATGGAATTATGGTGAGAATATAGGTGCAGCTTTTTCTACACTGATCTCTAGCTGCTCATTTTGATGTTTAATACTGGTATTGTGAGGTGGTCAATGAAGATGTTACAAGAAATGCAAGATAGAAATCAGAAAGGATAAGTAAATAATTTCTCTGATGGTGTATATCAAATGACCTAAAACATGTTCACAGAGTAATGGTGGGTTTCATAGGACTGGGTTTGGAGTTTTGCTAGCGTTAAATTAGACAGGTATTTTTAAGCAGTCATATGATTAGATAGAGGCTGATTCATAATTATCTTGTGGCTTGACCGGGCTCCATCGACCACAGTGGAGCTACAGTGCCTTACACCACCTAAGGAATAAAACAGTCCAAGAGGTAGTGACTGTGACTTTTTGCCATTTCAGTCTGTTCTGTCTGCTCTAAACAAGCTTACATCATGTATCTGCGGTGAACACATACGCCCTAGATCTGTGGAAGAAAACCAGGCTTGTTAGCCTGAGGCTAAAATATTCTTGGTCCAATGACTATGACAAGAAATTATTCATATGCTCTCTTTCGTAGTGCAGCTCTGACTGAGAGTGTGTGTTAGTAGGAGGTGCTTCCACATTAGGATCTGCTGTGAAGAGGCCAGGCAGCTGCCAGCAGGGAATTAAAACTGTCTCACTGTTGCTGTTGAGCTTATGATTAAGTTATGACAAATTAATGCATTAAAGCTCTTCATGGGAGATAAATTGAATGCAAATTTTCCTCTGAAACCTATGAAATAGGGCCATGGTAGGGCGTAACTAAGGCTGAGAAATCTAGTTGAAGAAAGAAGTTTATTACATATCCATTATATCTGGTAAAGAAAGTCAAAGTCTGCAGCTGAAAAAGTTAGTTTTACTTTCACAGTTCTGGCTTCGGCTTTTCCCTACAATGCTGTGAGAAATGCTACATGTTTTTTCAGTATTTTGCTATCATGTAGTAGCTAGGACCTCTGATCCCAACTCTTTCCGTTTTCTGGACTGTTCAGATAGTAAATCCTAGCTCTTCCCTGGCCTTGTTGTTGCAGCTGTGAATTTAGTCTCAGAGAGAGAAGCATTTTCCTTTCCCAAAGAGGTTCAGATGTGACTAGAATCCCTCAAGAAGCATTTAATAAGACGTCTTCCAGTGGGTTACAGTACAGCATAGGGACAGGTGGGCGGAAATAGTGAGGTTTCCCAGTGTAAATGCCAAGAACAGATGGGTAAAGTTGCTGTCAGTCAAAGCACCCAGTGGTGCGGCTCTCCCTCAGGGTCAAGCAATGGCACTCTGTCTGCGCCTGCTGTCTGCACCACTTCAGCTCGCTGCTGTCCTGCGTGCGCAAGCTGTTGTGACTGAGGCAAGCCCCTGGGGTCAGGCTGTGGCATCTTCCCAGGAGGCCCTGTGGGCCGGGGAGATATATTTCTGCTTTAAGAGGGGACTGAGCTTCCACTTTGTGTTGCATCGCAGTGCTGCTGGGCTGATAATCTAGTGGCATATCTTGTCAGATTAGGGAGTTACATACAGTGTTGTGAAAAACTGCTGTCTCATTGTGAAAGGGTATCTTGGTTTCATCCCGGCAATAGCCATCGTTAAGAAAATAAGCTTAGGAGTGGTAACAGAAAGGCAGATTTTGCATCATATAAAATTAAAGGAATCAAACTATTACTCTTATTAGATCTGCTTTCCTTTTGTGAATTTCTAGTCCATTCAGATTTCACAGTTGTCATCCCTTTTTCAAAAGAATGAATTGTAAGTGGTTAGGCACAGGTATGTGTTTCTTGTTCTATAGTGTTTTATATATGAAGAAAATAAAGCGCTTGGGAACTCTATTACTTTCCCGAGATATTAATATTACAATAACAAAGATCTATCTTTTGTTATTTTTAGCCTGAAAACATTATGCTTCTAGACAAGAATATCCCTATTCCGCACATCAAACTCATTGACTTCGGCCTGGCTCACAAAATAGAAGATGGAGTTGAATTTAAAAACATTTTTGGAACTCCAGAATTTGTAGGTGAGTAACCTGTTCCTTTGTCTCATGTTGCAAGTTCCACGAGGAAGTTGAGACGTCTTTTCAAAGTTAGGAGACGAGGGATATGTGTAGTTTCAGTCTCATTTGTATGAAGGTGACCTGAACCTAGAGGTTTGCTTTATTTTTCTGGAATAGCTGACAGGTGCTTTCTATAAAGCACCTCACTCCTGTGAGGGTAGGTTGCTGCCCAATAAATATTTAGAGATGTGAATTCAGAGATTGTGGAAACTCTGCAAATATGAATTACAGCTTTTTGCTCGTTGCCTGTGGCAGGGAAGCTCTCTGTGTTGTAGTATGTGGGTACACAATTACATGGGTATCTCTGTCATTGCTTTCTAGATAGAACGGCCTCATGCTACACCTGCTGAGTACAAAACCCTCACCTCCCCTTAAATTTTCCCAACTGATTATCTTTTTGTTACTCACTGATCATAATTCTAATCTGCCTTGCTTGGATTTGAGGTTAAACCTACTCCTTTCTGCTAGTTTCAGTTAGAGATTTTGGGGTTGGTTTTTGGGGACTTGGTAGGTGGGGAGAGAATTGTAAGTCATGTTCTGGTTAAACACTACTGTTACAGACACCTTTTTCATCGCATTACCTCACTTTGGTCTTTTCTCTTGCATGCAGTCTTATATGGGTATGTTTTCCAATGAGGAAATGTTTCTTGCAAAGATAATAGGGTTTGACATAGATAACAATGTAGTCTGGCATGTAACTTCAATCCCTTGCCCCAGGGCTGTTTCTGACCGGCCATTAGAAACTAGCTTTAATGGTACCAATTAAAAACAAAACAAAAGCTCAGATTCTTATGGGTAACAGTATCCTTGGGAAATAAAATAATTTGTTTTTGTTATAATTTGCACTGTAATTAGTATATAATATCTGCTTTACCCTTATTCTTGAGTAGCTTTGTGCTCCAAGTTACTCTACGTGATCTTTTCTGGACACCTGTGAACATGGAATTACCATCAGGGCTGTAAAAATATAAACAGCGCATCCTATAGCTACCTTTCCTTTTTCCACCCCCCCCCCCCCCTTTTTCCCCCCCTCTTTCCTTTTCGTCTCCCCTCCGTTCTCCCCGGCCAAAAATTTTTTTTTTTTGTCTCTTCTGTTGTTCTTATTTTTTTTTCTTCTTCTCAAATAT
>Ga0181612_155948_pt1 | contig 11021 bp, 9 predicted proteins | sample HoacroProtozoa21_FD_119630 | JGI IMG/M metagenome (GOLD analysis project Ga0181612, IMG submission 119630) | Hoatzin crop microbial communities from Cojedes, Venezuel. Combined Assembly of Gp0051906, Gp0051904, Gp0051908 | reverse complement strand
GGTCTCACCAGAGCAGAGTAGAGGGGCAGAATCACCTCTCTCGACCTGCTGGCCACGCTTCTCTTGATGCAGCCCAGGACACGGTTGGCCCTCTGGGCTGCCAGCGCACACTGTCGGCTCATGTCCAGCCTTTCGTCTATCAAACTTCAGCCTAAAGATTTGGAAACATTATTTTTTGTCCCTGGTTTGCCCAATAGATCTCTCTTAATCTATCTCACCTTTTCAAAACTGTATTCTGAGCTTGAAATACAAGTTCTGTTACTACGTGGTGTTTCAGTTCGCTAGCATGTCATTTGTTTAGAATTAACATGGTAATATTAGCTGTTGTGCTGTGTTGCCACGCTATAGAGAAGCAGAGGCCTGGTCACTCAGGGATGCTGAAATCATTCCTACTGGCCTGATTGCTACAGATTCTGACATTAAGGCTTTATTCAGTTAGATTTGTTTATGAAGAGAGGGCGAGTGAAGCATGAAAGTATCACCAGGTTTACTGTTCCATTAAATTGAGAGGCACCGTTTGAAAGGCAGCTGTAACAAAGGGTCAATACGTTGGTCAGTGTATACTCTGGGAGAAGTAGCTTACCAGAGAAGAGACGAGGAAGGAGAAGGCATTTGGATGTAGTGGTTCATAAAATTGTGTGGGTTTTGCAAGAAGTGAACTTGCCCAGTTGCATTTTTCCATAAATTATGGTGTTCCAGCATGCCCAAACTTTTCTTTCTGAAGAGTCTGCTCCTCATTCAGAGGCAAGTCGTCGTCTTATGTCTGTAACTTCCACTGTAGGTGGTGGGGTTTTGTTGTTGTTGTGTGTGTTTGGGTGTTTTGTTTGTCTGGTGGTTTGTTGGTGTGTTTTTGGTGGTGTGCTTTTTGTTTGTTGTGTGTGTGGGTGTTTTTTCTTTATTTTGGGGTGTGTTTCTTTTTTTCCCCCAGTGCCTGCCTCTCCTGGTACCTGCAGAGTTACGTAGCCTGTTGTTCTGCAGAGCCTGTCAGCAGACCTGTCCAAACAGGGTTTCTCAAGAAGGCATACTGTGGTGTGCTGTGTTCTGGTCTGTGTGCCTGTGAGGCGATGATGGGAGGTCCAGCAGCTGAGGACACAGCTGCTGTGCTCAAACACCCAACCATTCTTACTAAAATCCTTGTTTCTCAGTGTTTGGTGTTTTCCTTTTTTCTAAGTGTTGTTGGTTACCTTGTTACAGGAGGGAAGGGGCAACAAGAAAAAAAACTTGGCAATAACATCCTTTAAATCTTTTAAAACCACTTGTAGTAAAACTATTAATATTTTTAGAAGCACTTTCCCTGAGCAACTGTCACACTCAATAACAGTCATTTTTTGTAGCAAAAAGGCATTTGAAATCCATTTCATTTTCGTAATCTTTATTTAAATGCAGTCCCTTGAACTGTACAGGTGATAATTGGAGACACAGTTTACTAGTTCTGAAATGCTGGGTGTTTGGCACTAACAAATTTGCATTAAATCAGCCAGGAGTTCTATTTGATCTGCTAAGACATGTCTGCAAGCTTTTCTTTAGTGATTTAAAATTACGGGGATGGTCTTGATTTAATTTGCAAATATCAGGCCTTCTCATAGGTAAGTCTAGGTTATATATTTAAAGCAAATCCGTAAACAAAAGCTTATCATCTGGAGGGTTTGTAGTGAGCATTAGAAGGCTGAAAGCTACTTATTTGCATGATTGTGGTGCACTGCATTAGTAGAGCTTAAATTTTCCTATTTTGCAGTATCTTGATTTCTAGCAAGTTTATTGTAAAACAAAAAAAAAATTTAAATCCCTCTTGTAAAATTACTCTCTTCTGGATAATAAAATATAGGATGCACAGAAAATTATATTATTGCTGTTTCAAATTGGAGACCCTTTGCAGAGGCACCAGCTTTGGCACCAGCTCTGGTTTACTATCACAGCCCTTAAAGCATGAAATTGTCAGAAACATCCAAATAATAAACTTGTGTGCTTGAAATCTATCCGGTGCTTCCCAGAGATTCATCCCTTAGGAGTTCTTCACAGTATTAGCTTTCGGAAATATGAACATATTTAGCAGTTGCATAATAGTGCAGTACATGTTTCGAAGATATTTATAAACAAGTTTGGTAATGCTTCCCTGATGGAGTGGTCACCTCTTGCTTATGGGGTGTTGGTGCCAGTGATTGCTTCTGGTATGCCGTTTTTTGAATCAGAGGCTGTCTTTGTGTTGGTACAGAGCTTTGCACAGTAGGAGCTTCTAGCCAGTTCAGTAGTAGTATTGTCAAATGATTGCACTTGGTGCTCCAACTTTGTTTCCTCAATTTGTCCTACAACCAACACAAAAGGAGCCTGTGATTCCCACTCTGAGTTTTTGTTGCCTGGCCTTTCAATTTCATACAGTAAATGTCAATCTGCATGGTTAGGTTTTAAGATAAATTTATTTTTGAAGGGGGGGAACATGACATTTTTCATCTGGTAGTTTTATTTATATTCAAAGAACAATCTCCAAATCCTTATTGTGGCAAATGTACACTCTTTTTATAAAAATACTCACCTGTAACTGTCGATTATGATAGCTTCTTTGCACCAAATTACAGCCTGCCGATGCCAGGTCATGATTCACCTCCTACTGCATGGCAGTTGTCACCCAGGAGTCTGGCACTTGTGTTTCTTTTTATAGGTTTGACTTGAACATAGTGATTTCCACCCCCCTTCTATTCCTCTTACAGAAATCGTGAGTCCCGAGACATCTTAAAAGCCACATGTGGATTGTTGAGACTTAAAAAGTGACAGCCTGTTCCTCCTCTAAAGAGATGAGAGGTGGTGTGTCTGCAGGTTCACCTGGGTGATTGGACAAATAGGCACACAAAGTGACTCCAAATTATTGGTGCCCTTTGCATTCCCCTGGGAACGCGTCTGGGTTGGCACGGTCATGGCCTTAACCCGCCGTACGGTGACCCTGTGCAGGCACTGTGGGAAACCGCGTTCTCCTCGCAGGGCAGTGCTGCTGTTTGGCATGGGAGCCCTGCAGTGGGGGCTCCTGTTCTTCCTCCCCTCCCAGAGCTATTTTGTAGCACAGCTGCATCATTTCCCAAGCAAGTTCTCAGTCCTTAGTGCGGCACTGAAAGAGTGGTGTAGTTGATTTAACATCTAAGCCTTGCATGATTATCCCCTTTTAAAATGGAATTAGAGGCAAGCAGAGTGTGTTTCATCCAGCTGTGGTTGATATCAATACAAGTATCTGCTGTTGGAGGTCTGCTCTTTCACTACCCTGTGGTTTACTGCAGAAGACTGCATGTTTCTCTGATGATTCGTAATGTGCTGTTCTGCTAGACTATTTAAAGTTATGTTATATTTGGTTTGAGTTAGACACTCATGTCCTTTCCTAGTCTAGGAGAAAACTTACTTGCTACTTGTTTGGTTTAATCAGCGTTCAGAGGTGAGCTTAAAGGGCTTATTTTGGCTTAACAAAACATGCAGGAGATGGCAAAGCCTTCCTTCCTTTCTGGCACCACACAGTGATTTTTCTTCTTCCTGCTTTATTGAGAGAGAAAGAGAAATCTGTTTTGGTGACACCAGCAGGGAATGTGAGAGGTGAGGAAGCAGAAGTGGGACTTCGGGGACCTGGAGTGTAATCCCACAGTAATTCCCTGTGTGTGCTCAGCCAAGTCACTTGATGCCCCATCCCTTTGTTTCTCCTCCAGCTGTTCTGTGCAAACTCTTCTGTTTTGTGAATGTTTCTGCTGGCACCAAGGCGTTTGATCTATGCTGGGACTCCTGGACTCTACTGGAACTAACTTTCATTGAATGAAAAAAGTGGTTTTGTTTGTTTTTCTTTTTAAGTGGTCTGTAATGCTAGTAAGAACTCAAGCACTTGAATCTTCTCCTGTAATCTGTTCTGATTTACGAAAATATTTTACAGTTGTAGCACACCTGAAGTCTTGTAGCTGCTGAGCACTCATGTCCGTGGGGTAGATGCTGGAAGACTGGAGCTCTGTTTAAAATAACTTGTAATGAATGTCTAAGAAATCCTACGTGTCACCCCAAAAAACTAGGGCGTGAGCCTTGAGCCAAGGTTGCACAGGTAGAGTGCTTTTCAGGAAAATGTTGTATTCAGCAGGTTATGCTGCATTCCTTCTCTTTAATTTGTGAAGGATTTGATTTATGCCAACAGCAGTTACTTTACAAAATAATGAAGGCAAGTTTGTGAACCAAAAGAGAGGTCAGCCTAACCAGTGAGTTGGCTTTAAGGGAGAAAGTTGTTTTCTCATAGGTAGGTTGTCACAAAGGATATAAAGAACAGCATTGTCTTCTTTTGCTCTTTTAGCTGAACTTGTAGTTGTCTTCCCCCCCCCCCCGGCAACATCCTTTCAAGCTCTGTTAACATAATTTCAGTGAATGAGATTAGTTTTCTAAAAAGCTGTGCAAGACCACTTTTAAGCTGGAGCAAGGCAGGCAACAGGATAGTAGGCAACAGTGGAGCATCCTTATGCATTCTTCCTCTTGTAACTGCATGAGGGCCTGGAAAAATCCCTTGTGAACTTCAGGTTGTTGAACCTAACTCTGCTGGTTTAAGCAGTTACCTGTTAAATCTGCGATAATAAGCATCTGAGCCGGAAAGGAGTGGTAATAGTTGTAAACATCCCACATTTTGCTGAATGAAGTAAGTCCAGTATATGTTACAAAGAGTATTAAGCATTGCATGTGTGTAAAGTACTGGTTTTACCCATAACCAGGTAATTAGCTACTACACTGTGTGAATACGTACTACAAAAGGCTGTACTTAAAAGTAAAAAAACCCGCCCTGCTGCAGGAGTTTGAGCGTGAAGACAAAAAGCACATGAAGTCCCCATTTTGTTCCAATTGCTGTGTGAATACTTTAAATCTATTTTCCAGTTTGTATTGAGTTTTAGTGACCTGTGGGTTTGTGGATGTTTATAAATGGCACCTTGTGGAGATGGGAGAGACTGGGTCTGTTCGCTTCCTAACTGCTGGTTTTACATCTTCTGTGCTCATTACATCATTGAAACTTAATGAGGAAGCAAGTTCATAGCCTACTGGGGGCAATTTCCAGTTCATCTGTTTAAATCTTTGCTATTGTGTTTTCAGGGATGGTGGTTCAGAGGCCGGGTGGCCAGGGGCGTTGAAGTCTTGAAGTGCAAAACGTCAGTGGCCGTGCTCTCGTAACTCTCTGGGATAAATTACTGCTGCTGAAGTACTTCCAAGACACTTTTTTTTCAGGGAAGCTTTCGGTACATCTTACAGCTCATTCTTCTAGCACATGTGTTTAGCAGCTTCTCATACTCCCTTTCCCACCAAGCCAGTACCCCCGTGCATTAGGTGTTCTGGATGTCAGGCCTGGAAAGCAGGGTGGTAATATCCTTTTCTGTGTGTCTTTTCCCCCCAACCATAGCACTTTTACATTTTCTTGCTGTAACATGCATCCAGGCTTCTTGGATGTTGTTCTCCTTGCAAAACTGGCTAAAAGATTCCCCAAGCTCTTTCTCAATCATCTTTTATTTTCTTGTGGTGCTTCATAGGTTTATTAGGCTTTTAAACATTTAGATTATACCCATAAGGAAAGCAATTAACAAAAATGTGTACATCAATGGATTGTAATGAGAGAAAATTAGATTTGTCTTTCATCTTTTTCTTTGTTTGAGAAAAAAAGAAAAAAGTGTAATCTCTCCTTCGTGTAATAGCCATTTTATTCTCATTGAACTGTTCTGTGTTAAAAGCTTTCAGTGCTGTTTAAAAAAAATTCCAGAAGCGGTACTTTGAGAAAATACAGAATGTATTATTAGACAGAAAACATTTATGTCCAATTTTTAACAAAACCAGTGATTTTTCATGAAAAGATTATATAATAAAAATGCACACCGTGTTTTGTTTGTGTGCTCTTCTGTCAACGGTAGTGAGCACTAATTCTTACCTTCAAAACGTCGGAAGACTGGCTGAAGCTGAGAGGCACAGTGGCTTTCCTTGGGGATAGGAGTAGGAGTAGCATTTCTTGCTTTGCAACATTTGTATTAGGTAAGGTGTGTAAGATATGTTTCCATGTGTTATCCATGTCTCTGATGTTTCGAAAACAAATAAACCCCCATAACAGCAAAAAGTTTCTGTCACTAGGATCTCAGTGCTGTTTTCTTTCTAGGTGTAGAGTCAATATAGTTAATGAAAGATATCGTATGACGGCTGCCATGAATATTACTTTAAGCCTCACAAACCAGCATATTCATGTGTTTATAATCTGGGAATGTAGAAGTTGCAGATACAGAACTGGGACTGATCAAATAATCTCCCTGCAGGTGAAGATAAGACAACTTGTCTTATACAATGAGAAGTTTTGGCCTTGTTTTGAAAGTTTGTGCGTATTCTGTTTCTTTCTTGTTGTGTTTATTTGTGTCCTTTCTGTTGAGCAGGCACCTTCTGCAAAGCACAGGCTGGAGTGTGGCCTCAGCCTTTGTTTATCCAGCCTTACTATCACAGCTGGTACCGCATCGAATTTATTTGGAATGTTCCACCTAGTTACATTTGCAAGTGACTGAATCCTGCCATTGCTGGGAGCAGAGCGCAGCCTCTTCCAGAAGACTGTGAACGCTCCTTTCCATACTGCTGTGTTTTCCCACCGTTTTTCTTAGCTGCTTGACTTTTCTTTGCAACTTCAGCCCTTTACAAGGCTATGGTAGCAACATCCGAGATAGCAGCAGGCTCCCTGCTGTTCCAAGTCGTTCTTGAGCTTCTAGCATAGCTCCTTCACTGCTTTCACTTTTTTACCTGCCAAAAGCCCTATTATCTTTAAGCAGTTGGAAAAAGCCTTGTATAAAGGTGAGTGCCCAATTGAGATTGCCTGCTTGATGCTGGTTAATCCACAAACTTTAAATACAGATTTAACGCTAACATTGATGAAGTGGTTCCTTTCCCGATCCTGCACCGCCGCTGCAGAACCATCTGGCGCTTGTGTGAGACTTTCAGCTGTCTCCTTCCTCCTGTTCCGCCTGCAGCCAGCCTGGCTTCTTACACTGTGACAGCACCTTGCTTTGTCTGTCGTTCAGCAGTCCCAGTTGATGTAACTGGATCTCATTCACCTCCTAAGCTTCCAAACTCGCCGCAGAGCAGGGGAGAGACTGTGGCCTGTGTTGTGGCTGGGGAAGGAATGCTTAGCATGGCTGTTTTTTTCAGAGGGGGGTGGGAATTATCTAGAGCATAATGATGTGTCCCATGTCTGGATAAATTACCTCACTAAACTCCTTCCCTGTTACGTGATCTAACACATGACATTTGCTGTGTCTTGTTAACAGTGGCTGTTGCACAGGTGCAAAAGTGAATTTGCAGCATTCTTAGTGATAAAAGTTTACTGGTGGTGGAGCGAGTTCCTTGTAAGCAGCCACCCTGGTGGGAGATCAGGTCCTGTGCTTTCAAGGATTCTTGGTGAGGTGTTGGTATCAAGGAAGAAAGGCTTGTGTTAAGACCACTGGATACTTGATTTAACTTCGGAAGGATTTTGTTAACAGTTTGTTTGTCCATAAAAGCTCTTGGCATCGGATGTCGGTTTAGGGACAGCAGAAGGATGGCGCTAAAAACTAAAACCAAACAGCACTCCTCAACTTTCTCCAACCCCTATCAATACGTTCAATGACTGCAAGACTCACTTGAAAAGGAGACTGATTATTTTTTGATTGTATCAAGCTAAAAGTTTCCTACAAAGCAACATCTGGGAAAGGGGAAACGGGACATTTTATGATAACGAAGGAATGAAAGAACGGAAAGATGAATATGGATAAGGGGTTGTGGAGGGAATGATATTTTAGGAGAAGGAAATAGAAGATGAATAAAACAGCAGGACAGTGAAAGATGCAAGTAGGAAAGCAGGGGGTAATAAGGTGGAGAGCAGGAAAATAGAAAGGATGATAACTTAAAAAGGAATGCAGTTGAGTAAGAACCTGGTAAAGCAGTGAAAAGCTAGCAGGGTAAAGTGGAAGTTAGGTGAGCTTCATGGTTTGGCTCGTTTGATGTGGCTTGAGACGGCCTTTTAACTCTAGTGGAGGAGGAATGATTCTAAAAATGTCTTTTTACAGTGTGAGACCAAGGGAGAGGTCATGAAGAGTCATTTAAAGATACTTTTGTGCTGCAGTAGTGTCCATGCAGAATCCAGCTTCAGTCAGTGATGCTTCATTAAGACCCACCACCTGAGATGTTGTGGCCTGACTTCACTATCAGTCCTTAATTACTAATATCTAAAGAAGTAGCATGCGTTGTTTTCTGGTCAGGTGGGAAGAACCTGGCATGACACATAATCCAGGCTCTGAGAGATCATAGAGACACCTTTGGTAATTTTTGAGTAATTATCTTTTCTCTCTTCCAGTTCCCTGCTTTTCACAGTGAGGACATCAGCAATATCCTTTACTGAGCGGGGTGCTTGGATGAAGTACTGGGATGTTGAGTGTGGAAAACAAAGGTGTAATTGTCTTCACAGGATTGGAAAGAGTAGAACTGAGAGAACATAGAGATGGGGATGCATGAACCGCAGCATCAGCAAGCTTTAGTGTCTGAATGGGCAGAACTGTAGGCCTGTCTCGCAGAGGGTCAGGCAGACTGAAAGGAGAATTATGGCTGTGATAAGAACAGGCAGTGATAAAGAAGACAAGAAGTCTCCTCTCTCTCCTTGCAGCTGTCTTGGGGGAGATTTTAATTGAAAGCTTTCATCCAAGAGGGTACTGAGGTGAGACAGAGGCAGAATTATTACCGGAATTATTACAGTGTATTCCTGTGAGTCAAATCATGGTTGGCTAATATAAGAAACAGAGCAGCATATTGCTAGCTTTATGCCTGGGGGAGAAAAGAAAACTGGAGTCGCTTGTACGATTGTGTATTTAGAAGCTGGGTGTGTGACAGCTACAAGATAGGTGCTTAATGGAATTCCCACCTCTCCAAGGTGGGAAGCTTGCTGGTGTGCAAGCACGAAGTTAGATCACCCCTGCTGCAGGGGACAGACTGCGTGGTCCCATTAAGTATCTTTATGCAGCCTTTAGGTGAACTGGTCTGATAGCCTCGACTACCAACGGTGCTAACAGTTGATACGCATTTTTCAGCTGGTTGTAGATACATAGATGCTCAAATCACTTTCAGGATGTTCCTTCTGTCTCCTTGTTGCATTGGAGAAAAAGTTGCTCCCTTAGGTGCTGCCCTTCAAGGGCTAAGAAGCTGTTATTTTTGAGGACTTTGACCTGCTTGCAGTGAAATATGCCCATCCCAGTTGCCATTTGATCTGTTCCCCTGTTACTCAAACACTTTGATTCCAGAGCTGGCCAACTTCCACTGCAGAAGGCCCCTCCTTCACAGGCTAGGCAGTCCAGTTGCACCTTCAAGCTTTCATGAAAAGCCAGTGTTGCTCTCTTCCCCACAAGTTTTAAAGGTGGCAGAGTTCTTTCCAGTAGTGTCCAGTGCCTGGCCACCTTCTCTCTTCCCTGAGCCTGCCTCTGCTTCTCTGTGCTCCTGAGCCTGCTTCTGTTTTCTCCAGGTCTGGAGAAACCCAGATTATGTGGCAATTACTGTGCTTGCTTTCCTCCCCCATGTCTCTGTTCCTCATCCCTCCGGCCTTTTTCTTGCCCTAGTGCCTTATGTTGCATTTTCTCTAGGCTTGGGAGAAAGAGGTTTTCAATTCCTGACCCAAAAATGGAGTGAAAACAAGTCCTAGGCGTGAACTACTCTTAAGCAGCTGTGAAGCTGATGATTTATTTCTACATAGCTAACTTCTGAAGTTGTGAATATTTAACAAAGCTTGCTTTTCTTTTGTAATGCAGAGTTCTCTCTTTCCATGTCCAAGACATGAGGGGAATATGTTCCAAGTACGTCAAGTCCGTGCTCCCTCCCCTGCCGTATTCCTCATTCCCTAAGAGGGCAGGTGGCTGAGGTGGTGACTGCTGAATAGGAGCAGGTGGATTGCACAGACACACCTTGGACGCAGCATTGCAAAGCATCTGTACAAGCGTGAACTTGTACTGAGCGGCAGCTTGCTCAGGCTGTTTGACGGAGGAAGAAAAAGCAGTGTGGGAATTCTGAAATTAGTCATCTAGCGTCTACTTCACGAGGCTGGTTCCTCTTTGCTTTGGAATAAGGTTTCACTAAGTTGCAGGGAGTACCTGTTTCTTCTACTGCTGGCAGGGATTTCACCAGTGAAGATGATGGTTGGTGATTTATAAACACATGCCACGTGTTCCATGCAGGCTTTAGAGCTACACATCTGCTCCTTGGCTTTCTCTTCACGTGTTGCTTCTAGTCGAGCTGAAGTATAGGCATCCTATTGTAGTTTTACACTTGGAGGTTTTATAGTAGAAAATTCAGATAAGAAAGAGTTTAAAAATTTTCGGTGTGGGTTTGCTTATGGATGTGTTAGTCTTTACTGCAGAAGTGTTGTAAAACATGTTGAGCTGTGCAGATCCTGCTGGTAGTTACACAGGCACAGCACCTGTGCTGTGACCCATAGCTCAGCCTGGACTTGGGTTTATGGGAGTTGGTAGGACACTCTCCATTCTGTGTGCTTGCATGGCATATCAACACAGCTATTGCTAGAGGAACGTTCCTTTCGTAGCCTGTAACAAAAATTGTATTTGATACCTATAAAAAAAAGGCTTGGTTGGGAGTTGAGGATGTTCTGTGTTATGTACCCAGTGTGAGAGGAGGTTGTTCTCTGCATCTCTTCATCTTGCAGTCCTGATCTGAGGTATTTGCGGGCTGGTTTTTTCACTGAGGTCTTAAATTGTTTTTCCTCTTCTTGTTCCCCTGGTAGTACGTACACATAGTCTGCAGTTTGTTTGTAGGGAAATCAGTAGTATCTGTGCAGTAGACTAGCTGGTCATCAAAAGAACAAGGCCTATACCAAGGAATTCAGCACGGCAATAACTGTCATGGGGGTGTAATAATACATAGCTGTATAGATGGCCTGGGAAGATGATTAATTGTGGAGGTGTGCGGTAGTGGCAATAGCTTTATATTTTAAGTAGAGCCTTGAGCATAGTTCTCGTACGGGAGAAGGCACAGGAATG
>Ga0181612_153600_pt1 | contig 11021 bp, 7 predicted proteins | sample HoacroProtozoa21_FD_119630 | JGI IMG/M metagenome (GOLD analysis project Ga0181612, IMG submission 119630) | Hoatzin crop microbial communities from Cojedes, Venezuel. Combined Assembly of Gp0051906, Gp0051904, Gp0051908 | reverse complement strand
GCTTCAGTTTGTGCCCGTTGCCCCTTGTCCTGTCGCTGGGCACCACTGAAAAGAGTCTGGCCCCGTCCTCCTGACACCCACCCTTGAGATATTTATAAGCATATATTAGGTCCCCTAGCAGCCTTCTCTTCTTCAGGCTGAAATTCAGTCTCGAAATTCTGTTGCCAGCGTAAAGGCCTGTTTACCCTATCTCCAAAGGGATTTTTCTTGCCACTCTACTGTCACCGCTAATTCTCCTCTTTGGATCTCCCCCATAAACTGCAGCTGGGGTGGCAGGGTATTCACTGCCCCTTGAATAGACGCAGGGAGGCTTGGGAGAGGTTAAAGGCAACCAGAGAAGGTTACAAAACTGCATATGTGCTGGTGGGGTCTTCTGTGAAACAGAGAGTCAGAAAAGTTGTTGGGCCTACCCTGGGTAAGTGTCACAAAGTGAACAACTGGGAAGAGGAGACTGTTGGAAAGGCTGCTCTGGGATGATGAATTGCTGCTAGATGTGATAGCCTGTAATGATCTCTGTTCACACAGCTCACTTCATCCCTAGAACACCAAATCCAAGTGCTGGAGAAGTCCTCTACTACTCTTCATATCCTACCTACTCCATTCCCTCTACCCTCATCCAGCCCCCACACTCATCTCCTCAGCAGTACAGAATGGCATCTGCCAGTGCTTTGCCTAAGCCATGCAGGGGGCAGGATGGGAACAAGAGACTGGGGCAGTTGCAGAAAGCCACCAGTGATGACACAGAAGCAAACTAAATCTCCACACCAGCAGCGCAGCAGCCTTTGGCCAGAAGTGATTTTGCAATGGAAAACCTGCTTAATCCCTGAACGCTGGCTGGATGCATCATCCAGTATCCTCCCAGCTCCTTACCCCCAGTCTTGGAGACATGCTGCAGTCCCTGACCTGCCTCAAATCCTCCTCTTGATGGCTACCTCCATCCCCCATTTTATGCTCCAGCCCTCTGCTCTCCTGCCTCTTTATGCCAGTCCAGTCCCTTTTAGTGCTCTCCTTCATCTGGGCCCAAATCCCCATGTCTGAGCTGCTTCCTCCTTCCCCTCTCTGCTTAACCATCCCTGAAAGTGAAGAAAAGACGGGCTGTCCTTCTTGGTTGTGCACTCTGGCACTGCTCATCAGGAAGAGCAATTGCTGGGCAAGCCTTGTTCCAGCTGTTCAGCCCCAAGGCAGAGAAGGCTTACCAGGGGTTGTGTCTTCGGAGAATTTATCTGCCAACTCAGGTGGTTTTCCCCCCAGGTACCACACGACGTCCCCCGCCAAGTATCGAGGCCTTACAAGGATTTCCTTAGACTGTCTTAGAAGTTGTATGAATGTTTTTTCATGTGAGAAAACATAACATCTGAGGCTGGCATCCAGCAGGGTAACTTCAGCCAAAACAAGTCTGGCAGTGCTGTGATCTGAAGATGGGCTCCTACAATGGAAAATGTTTGGCAACTGCAGCAAGTGGTGCTGCTGCCAGCGCCCTGCACAGTGCACAGTGTTTGACAGAAACGGTGCTTTTCTGTCCCTATTATTATTTAGTTTTAATCTCTCAGAAGTCTTATTTCCCTAACCAAGCCCCAGGGGCTCTGAGTTTTGAACAAGGCACATATTCAACAAAATTTATACAAAACTGAAGACAGGAACATAACGGCTGCTTTCAGTCCTTGGGGTTCTGCTCCACAGTTTGGAAAGTTTTGCAGTAACAACAACCTCCAAGTGGAGAGGCTGCTCTTCAGTGTAATCATAAAACAGATACTTCAAGCCTTTCCTAACCAGTGATAGGTGGCTCCTTGGCTGTAAAATGGACAGCTTGGCCTCAGTTCAAGAACATTCAGATTACAGTGCAAAAAAATCGTGTCTCTGGACTTGAGAAATACACAACACTATATATCTGAAAATGTAAGTATCCATTTATCTTGATAATAAATACTTTCTCTCTTCACATCTCAAAAGAAACAGGATTTCTATCAACAAATGATGAGAAAGCAATACTCTGTGATGCATCCTCCCAGAGCCAAGAGAAGCTTTAGGCACACTTTTTGCATTAATATGTACTAAGGGAATCCAAAACATCCTTCTCTGGAGGATCAAATGTCAGACCAACATTTCCTGCTGCTTACACATCTAATCAGTAAAGTTCACCCCATCAGCACCTTTTTTAAGGCCCTGATCTCATCAGCTTCTGCTTTTGACATTGTTTGCTATTTGTTACCGTTTTGTAGTATGGAAAAGATTTGTTTCCGCTCCTTTTTCTCACCCACCCTCATGTTTAAAATCCACAACAGAAAGAAAAATAGACAAAAATACAAATTATAGTTGCTTCATAAAGCCCAGAAGTGATGAGAAAGAAGTGATTAGCAGAATGTGTTGTAGGAACACGGCACCACGATGCAGAGCGTGGAGAGTGGAATCTCGGATGAAACAGGGTGTGTTGCCACTGACAAATGTTCTGTCATGTAAGGAAAGATTGCTGCTTTCTTGAGCAGAGAGATCTAGTCCTTCAAAAGTGTTTCAGAGAAGCACTGTCAATAGTAAATTTAACTGCTCTCCCCAATTCCTGAGACTGCTTGGAGAATTTAATACTGCAAATGAGAAAGATGTATAGAATTAAACCTGTAAATTGTTAATGAGGCCCTAAAGCAGCCACCCACTAACTCCCACAACCACAAAGACACAGAAGTGGAAAACTGTAGTATACTGGAAGCCACGTTTTGTTGGCTAGTTCAACAATACGTGCTGTTAGCCATCATTCTCATGGTGAAAAACCCACGGGACATTAAAATCTCACAGGACACAGCTCCTATAAGTTATCATGCTTCTGGGACAGTATGCACTGGGTGGGAGGAAGCAGGAGGAAAGAAATACTACAAGTAGTAAAAGAACCAGGCTTTAAAGATGGCAGATCCAAGGAAGAATCTAAGAACCCTAGAACTTCCTCCTGTTCAACTTCTTGCCTCCCCTTGCATATCCCACAGGCAACCAAGCCCCTAAGGGAGCCGAGCTGCAGTTAATAAACCTACCCTAGGAAAGGATAAAAGTCTCAGCTCATCCAGCAGCAACAAAATCCAAGTGGACTTGCACTTGTGTAAATCCAGGGAGAATTCTCTCCTTCCGACATGATGGTATATTCAATACATACGTGCAGTCTCAGGACTCAAAATCAGCAAGTAAAATTCCTGATGTCAAAGAAAGACTATCCATGGTGTGAAATAAAATGAATGCTGTCTAGCAATCCCATCTCGCGTGCTTGTTTACAGCCCACTCATGTCTCACTTCCCAAACCATTCCAACCACCAAGAGTTAAAAATATAGCAAGAAAACATATTTTTTCCTCTCTCTCTGTGTACTGAATTACCAGCTTTTCATTAAAACCCTGGAGAGACCCTTTATACCTAAAATCTCAACATTTACAAGCTGAGTGCTTTTACTTATAATTTCAGTTTCTTTCCCCAGAATACTTGATCTCTCTCTTCAATTTTCATTTATGCTGGTTCCAGACATCAATTGTTAACTCTAGGGTTTCTCTGGGGACAGAGCAGCCAGCAACACAGTTTTCAGGGAAGTCTCTTTGCACCACTAAAAATGCAGAGAAAAACTCCAAGCTGTAAGGAACGGGCAGAAGTGGGCCAGAATGCATGACCACAGCTCTGTGCTGTGGTTCTTCTTTGGGGTTTATGCTGCATCCTGAAAGACCTCTAAAAAATTCCTGCTCTATTCTGACATTCTTATATCTCTTTAGTGAATTTTTAACTTTGCACTAAAAGAGAAAACTCACAGAGAAGGAAGACTAAAAAAAAACAACTGAGATTCTCAGAAATATTGGATGCAGCAGGTATGGGGAGGTGAAAAAAATACCCTAAAAGTAATATTTTTATGTTAATCACTTTATTGATCACTGCTTAGTGGTAGTGCCAGAACGGACTGACAGATCCTCAAAAATATTTGAATTGTTTCCTTTATGCTTTAGCTCCAGTACTCTTTAGGAAAGACCCTTTTCTTTGCCTCCACTGAATGCCAGTTGAGGGTAAGGTGCCATATTCTTACCAAAGTTCCTGAAAAGTTTTGCCTGCTTTGTCATTTGAAATGGAGTAATACCATCCCCCACCTTTGCCAGGACTGCCAAGTTAGAGTAGGTCTAACTCTCCAGTTAGAGAGAGACCTTCCACAGACAGCTTCCACCAAAAATTACGGGCAGCAATGTTCTTCTCCCACGTTGCTGCCTGATAGCCACCAGAATCTCCTGGCTGGTAAAAGCAGCTGTGTGATCAAATGGAGGCAGCATTTGCTGTACTAATGTAAAGGAACACAAACACCTCTCTCACCCCTTAAATGTTTCATCAGGTATAAGGTCCACATCAGAAGCCATAGTTGTATGATGATCTTCAGGGTCTTTCACATGTTAAAATAAAAAGTCACAGTACTTGTATGCATTAAAATTCAGCAAGGTTGCCAAGAGACTAATTGTCAGACACAGGAAAAATGCCAGGAAATTTAGTACAGCTAAGTGGTATGTAGGCCTGTGAGACTTGGCAAAGCCCAAGAGAGTTAATTATTGCATTATTGATAAAGTTGAGGACTTTAAAAAGGTTTGGCCTTGCTTTCTTGACACAAAGGATTAAAGGTTAGGGCAATTTGCTCTCTCCAGTGCAACCCCTGATGCAAGCAAATCTACTGCAATCAATGGGAGTTATGCTTGAGTAAGGACAGGACGCTGAGCTGGTCTCTGTGTCTTACATATAGCCCTGCTTTAATGACTGTCTGATCACTTTATTGCCCCGGCTTCTCCCTCTCCCTCTCTCCCGAAGGGGAAACAGGACAGTGCTTTTGACAATGTTGAGCTGAGCTGCGAGCTTTCTGTCCTGTGTGAGGGCAGTGTCTAAGGGTGCAGGGAATATTCCAAGGAACTGTAATTCAGAGACAATTTTTTTGTCTCTTCTCCCCTATAGAAGTGGAATGAGTAGTCACTGCTTGGTTTACTGTTGTTTGTTTAACTCTGAGATGGTAGCTACCAGTCGTAGACTGGTGGCCTGTCTAAGTGCTGTGCACACATAGCAAAGGCGGTCCTGGTTTCAGAAGTGTTAGAGCCTCACAACAAGAACTAGCAGATACGCATCACAAGCACACAGGGAAGGCATCTGCTGAGACAGTGAACAATTGATTTCCCACCTCTAAATGAGGGATGGGTATGAACAGACTACACACCATCCATCCAGGGGGACAGGAGCACTCTCCAGTGATGTGGTGGCAGACTCCCCCGTTCTGGCAAGGACAGCGCAATTCACACTGGGCTCCGTGGCTGCCTGGGGGACAGCGCTCTTCACAGCTTTGTGGAGAGAGAAGAAACAAAAACCAAAGAGATCATTTAAAAGAACTTAGAGGAAACAGTAAATGAGGAAAATCCACAACACAGGTCATCATGGGAGTCCTTCTCCAAATTATAAAACCTCAGTAAGCCTCAGCTGGTGTTACCAATAAGCCAAGATTTCTTTTATTTCTGCTGGGGTTATTTATGTGCCATGGATCCAGTCCTGCAAGGCTGATGCATGTGTGTAATCTTTATGCATGTATCAAATTCCACCCATCTCAACAGGACAACTCATATCCATTAAAACAGCCCAGGAAATTAAGAATTGTGGGATGAAGCCCTCAATGTGAATTACGTGACATGGCAATAAAAGAAGCTGCAAATAGAATAAAAGGATGGGATTAAAATGCTTGAGTTTTCTCCAGTCACTACTGAATGTCAACAATTGCAGTATATAATAGACTGGCAAGAACTAAGCAACATCTAACGGTTATTTAAGCTCGCTGGGTCTCTCTCAGTACTCATGGGGGGCCAGTGTAAGGCTAGTCTCTACACTAACTAGCGTCTCCTGCATTTGCACATCGGTGCTTTTCAGCATCGCTTCTTTCTCTAATCCCAGGTTCTGAAACGACAGTAGGTTCTTCCCCTAACCGACTATCCTCTGAGGAGGATGTTCATACAGCATATCGGTGGCTGGCCCTGCAAGCACTTACTGCTGAGAAATGACATACTAATGTCATCTGGACCACTCCTAATAGCAAGCAGAGTCTTTAACAGTGAGTGCTTCCAGGTCTGAGGTCACAAATCTATGAGGAAATCAGGTTCTAAATAAAATATTTGAAAGGCATATCACTTATTTATGAGGCTTAATATTGTCTTTATTTTTTTACCTTCCCCCTTATGCAGGTCAACAAATAATATTAGACTGCAAAAGTGTTAAAGTCACCTGTAATAGATCTCCAACCAAATTCAGTGACTAAATTCTCTTTTCCCCTTAAATAATTTTGAAAAACATAATTACTTCTGAAACTACTGAAAGATCTCTAATGAGAACTGATGTTACACTGTGGGCAATTTTAAACAAGGAACTATTGCTTGCTGTCCTAAAATTAATATGCAGATTTTGTGATTCCTACTGGTAAACTTTCAGTGTGGCGGATGGGGATTTAGCTACATGATTCTCGTTAAAGTTAATAGGAGTCACACCGCTAAATCCCTGCTCACTATGCTAAAAATTTGCCCCCTAGATAGTAAGCCCATATAGTTAACAGTAATGCTTCTGCAGTTAGATTGAAAGTCAAATAAATCGGGGATGGTAAGTCCCATTTGATATTGCACTGGAGTGCTAATGAGTTGAATGTCCAATTGCTTATAAAAACTCAACTGTAATTTGGATTGTATTCACATACCAAAATTAGGAACAGGTACAGTTGTTGTACAAGCTGGAATATAGGATGGATTTTTAAGTTCACTTTAGCACTAAATTTTATTTTATTATGCAGACAGGTATAATTAGCAGTAAAAGAGATTTCCTTTATTTAGTCTCCCTGAAATATTGCTATTTGATTTCTACAAAAGAAAGTGTGTAATACAGAGATGGTGTAAATTCTGCCAGTTACTCATTGCACTAAAAGCGGTCAAAGCAAGGCTGTTGAGCGATGCAGAGTAAAATACACCTATCATTCAACTTACAATACCCCCGTGTATCCGGGAGCACAGTGACATTCTCCCGTTTTGTGGTCGCAGGTAGCCCCGTTATGACACTGGCACTTCAGCTGGCAGCCCTTGCCGTAGCTCCCCGGGTCGCAGAGCTCTTCGCAGCGCCATCCTTGGTACCCGTCCGCGCAGACGCAGGCGCCCGTGATGGGGTTGCAGAGGGCTTCGTTCTGACACTGGCAGCGGTTGCTGCAGTGGGGTCCCCAGTGATCGCTGTCGCAACCTGGAAAACACCCAGTCCTTTACCGAGATGTAGGGAAGTGCATCACAAGCATCTCACCTCAGCCTCTTGTGCCGAGGTTGGCAAGCAGGCAAGAGGCACTGTTTTACCAGGAACTTTCTAAAGGGCCCTCAAACTTTCTGAAACTACCCCGCTGATCCGGCAATGTACTTCAGCATGCAAGGAGACAACAGCACTAGTTACATACCTAAATCTGAGGACTTGTTTAACACACTTATTGGATCAGGACCTAAATCTTTTAATATCCTGTTTCTTAGTGCTCTTAGATAGCTGGAAGGAATGAATTTATAGTGGAATTAGATGCAGAGGATCACATCCTGACTGCAGTGTAGCTAATGACAGGTAGTATTGCCAAGCAAATCCTGTAGATTTGATAATGTCATCAAATATGGTTTCTTTGCATGGTTCCCATAAGATAATAAATACAATAATCTAAAGAAGGTGTTCTCCTTTGGTGCTGTGTTTTGTTTTGTTTTCTTTTGTTCGTTTTTTGCTGGAGTAAAGAGATGGTAAGGAAGAAAATAACCCTGGAGATGGGATTTCATAAGTCTGACCAGGCTTAGGGATGAAGGTATGGAGTGTGTATGTCATGTAATTTCTGTGCTAGTAACAGTATGTACAAGCATTACACAAGGGCCCCAGACCCTATGGCTGGTGACACAGAGAGGAGGTTCCCTACGCAACGCTTTAAAGCACAGTGAGATCCCTTCACAGGACAACCCTGCCTGACCCCTTCTCCTTGTTTGTGGACCCTACGCAGGATGAGAGCAGGAAGTCAGCATTACATGCACAGCTTAAATCTGATTTCGCTATAGAAACAGCAATTAGTACCTGCAAAACACCCGCTTAGTATGTATGCGTACTAAACAGACACCTCCAAGCAAACACCCAGAGGTTAGGGTTTCCTCAGTAAACGGTCAGCAGAGAAACAAGGATTTCTTCCATAGTCCTACCCCCCACTTAGTGGCCTTTCAATATAGGTATGCTGAGAGTGAAGAAAACCATCGTTCTATTCAGAATAGAGTTGCTGGCAAAATCCCTAGTAAAGACACAGTTACAGATCATTTTCCGGGTACAGTTCATCGTGTTCAGAGAGGTAGCTTCAATTACACCAACAACTCTTCTGCTAGTGTAAAATCCACTGCCACGCAGGCAACGAGAGCGTAATCCCAGCAACAGAGCTGTCTTCACAAACGCTTTTACACGCAAACATGTAAACCAGTCCCCAGGTAACACTCGCTGCTTCGCAGGCCTGGATCTCTGTTTCCAGACTCAGCAAGGTAAAGCCCATTTAAGCCTGATGCTCTTGCCCTAGAAATTTCGTAGCCCTTCCCTTCTAAGGTACATGGCTATAAACCCACAGTGGACGACTATACCCATCAGTTAATTTTGGCAATCTTTGTGTGTACTTCTTCTTGAGAAGCAGGACACTCACTGGTCAGCCTGAGGAGATTCAGCAGAAAAAGAAGAGAGATGTTACTCAAGTCCCACTGATGATTACCAATTTCCAAACTTGTGTTTCTTGAGCATCAGTGTAAAAGGCCAAAGCAAACCCATGAGAAGACAATTCCAGAGTCACCAAAAGGATCTGCAAGTCTGGCAAGACACACGTGCGGAGAGATGGTTCCACGTCCCGCAGAAAGCGGAGCATGTAACATACCCCTGTGCATAATCCTGCTCGTGCCTCACACAAGGTATTTTATTGCTTTGCCTCATTTTTCCCACAGCTGTGAGCAGGGATGATAGTTCCTCACTAACACCTCTGGGAGCCGAGCAAACAAAATCTTACTCTTTATAAGTCTTAAATTATTACTGAGAATCTGTGGAAAGAGATGATCTATCTTTATTTCACATAGACACTAGCTAAGACTCTGTAAGCCTTCTGGGGCGGGGAGCAAATCTGCTGGAGCTGATGGACTTTCCCAGCAATTTCTGTTCCAGAAACACTGATTTGTTTCAGCAGAACTTGAATATCAAGGGATGCAGTTCTGCACCTCCACAAAAGGTACAAATCTGAGCCACACAAGCATAACCAACAGCCCTTTGCATGGGGAAGTGGAATGCAGGAATCAAACTTAACCCTGCCTGCTTCAGGGACTTCATTCCTACCTAACCACACCTCACACTAAAGCCCTGACTGCCAGACTGTGGGTTGCTTTGGGCTGATATAATTCCAGCTGCAACTAATTTGTTTAATATGAATAAATAACACTCATTAGAAGATGTGACTTATATCCTTGGTCTTCCATGTCTCAGGTGAGTGCTCCAGTCATCAGATTTCTCTGCTTGGTTTGTGTTTTTCACTTTGAAAGTAAGTGAAGGAGAAAGCAAACCTTTTATGGGAAGGGAAAACCATTTGCCATCGTCAGCTCGCGCATCGTCTTTCACATTTACAGTGTCTGCCCCAAACACAACTCCTGTTATGTAAATCATTCTTATCTGAACACTTATTTACTATTTACATTTGGTCACATGCTTGCTTTCTCCCTGTACCAAACTGCACTCCACAATCTCACCAGAGGGAAGAGCAAAACACTGAAGTGAAGAGCAGAAATTCCTCTGACTGGTTGTAAAATCACAGAAAAAAAAATCCGGATAATAAAAGAAGTCTGCAGTGACCAGAAAACCAGCTGGCAGTTAGACAGATTTTTCCAAAGGCTTCTAAGTACAAGGCACCAGTGAGCACACATTGTAACGTTCAGTATGTTTAGCCCAAAGTAGCTAGCCAAAATGTTTTAATTATCTATGAAATAAAGCAGCTTGGCATACCAGATAGCTACTAAGAATGTGAATTTCATGGGGATTTATTAGGGAAAGAACATAAAAATGAGGATTAAAGTACATCTGAGTGCTCATGGAAGGCACAGAAAAAAATAGAATTACAAAAAGATGGAGCTTGTACCGTGTCTCATTTACAATGCCTGATACAGCCTTTGCACTTGTTAGGCTCCTTCTCATGTTCCTAAAACTACTAGCAGGTTTTGACCACAGTGCTCTAAATGGTTTGAAACCCAAGTAATAGTATGTGTGTATAACCAAGGTGAACATCCTTTGTGTCTCTAGTGACGGGATCATATATACACGTTGACAAGTTGGGCTCTTCTAGATTTAAGTCTTCACCTCCGATGGTAAAGATTTTCTGCTTTTAGCTGTCAGTTCAAGCCCTGTATATGTCACAATGAGCAGAGCCATTTCATGCCGTATCAATTCATCCACTGCTTATTAATTGCAAAGGGAATTGAGTGAAATTCGTTGGCATCATGTTAGTGCAAAATTTGTGATATTAAAATATCATTCTCACCTGATTCTACATTGCAGTAATCTCACATGAAAATAAGATCTTTGTTGCTAAGTTTATCAGTTTCTCTCAGTTTTCTTTTCCCCTTTCCTTGAAGTCCCACATTGCAGTGACAGACTGTGGAGATGAAAGTAAATTCTTTAACTGTGTGATTTCACTGGGACATTATGTGATACTTCTATTGTGAATCATAGATCTGAACTGTAGTAACTTCTGTACCTTTACAAAGCTAGGCAGATACAGAGCTGCTAAGCTAAATCCAAGTACTTATTCACACAAGTAATTCCACTGAGCTCAGCTGAATCACTCGTGTGTGAGACTGCTCAAGTGCATAACTAGCTACGGGATTGGGGTCCAGTAGTTCCAGCTAGAAAATTAAAAAAAGAGAAGAAACGAAAAATTACAGCAACCAAGACACATTTGTTCTATATATATCAGCACGGCAAACCCTAGCTGGTGTGTGG
>Ga0181612_140878_pt1 | contig 11021 bp, 4 predicted proteins | sample HoacroProtozoa21_FD_119630 | JGI IMG/M metagenome (GOLD analysis project Ga0181612, IMG submission 119630) | Hoatzin crop microbial communities from Cojedes, Venezuel. Combined Assembly of Gp0051906, Gp0051904, Gp0051908 | reverse complement strand
TGGGTTTACCACTGAATTTCTCGGATGTGGGCGCAGCTGCACTCCACTGGGTGTGAGAAATTCAAGGTGGGAAATAGACTTGTAGGTAGGATCAAACAATGATCACCAAGATCAGGTATCCTTGGAGATGGAAACTCCCCCTACCAGCATATACGCATCCTGGTCAAGGACCCCTGTTCTGGGACAGTAGTCTTGCATAGAAAAAGGATAGAGCTGGGCTCAAAATCAAGTTTTACAGGCAAAATGTGATGCCATTATGTGGCAATGCAATAAACTTCCAGGAGAATCCGGATCTGGTTTGTGAGTTATATCACTTCTTTCCCACTTGTAGCTTAATTTGAACTGGAGGCATGTTTTAAATATTACTGTAGTGTTAAATCAATTGTAGCAAATTGGAATGTCACTATGGGCAAAAAAAGCAAAGAATAAACTGCACTGAGACATACCTATTAAGCAGACAAGTCTGTAAACTAAGGTTAAAAAGGGAAATTGAAGAAACTCAAAATGGCATGCAAAAGAACACGACACTTGAACAGAGATGATGCAGCATTGACATTGGCTGGAGAATAAAAGGAGCTCACTATCTAACTTGTAACTTTCTGTAAAGCCTTGGGAAGCAGCAATAAAACCGAGAATCTCAATAATCCAGTTATTTCAGCAACAGCTAGTAAACCAGACAAACAGCGATGCAGATGAATCATATTTTACCTGTCTTTGCCACGACCGTTCACAGACTCTTAGCAGCTGCTCCAGTAAATAGGTCTCCTGAGAGAATGACCTTTAAAGCTTTTTAAAATTCTGAACTTTAAAATTAGCAGGATTTCGGCACTCCGTCTTGGACAAGCATTTTGTATGTACGTCAGGATGGTCATGAATGTGAGAGACTGTGTGTGGTCAGTATAGGGCTTGCTAAATCCCGTAACTAGGTGAGGTAACTACATGTAATACGCTATATCGATAAGTGTAACAGGTATAAATGACACCCCCTCGACTTATGCAAATCAGACATCATTAGTTTATTCAGCCACCTGCTCTGATTTGTTTAAGCATTTCTCAGTATGCCAGAAATCACACTCGCTTTGGTAGGCTTTAGTTTTCTGCAGAAATGATTCTGCAGGACTCCGACTCGTTCTGAAGAATGGTTTCTTTCTTCTCTCACCTGAGTTCATGCCCTACAGATAAGCAAATATCAGCTCATCTAACGGCGCATTACCTCCCTCCTTCTCGCCGTTCGCACTCCAGCAGTCACGCCAACTGTTTACAAAGATATCCCACTTCTGGCCAGAAGTGACATGAGTGCTTTATAGCTCTCTATTTACAAGATATCAAAGTGGTTTCTTAGACAGCAGCGCAATTTCCCTCCTGCTCTGGGCACATGAAATCAGTGAACCTAATAAACGAGAAAAGCCTCATTAATGGAAGCAACTGTCCTTTGTGAGTGGGGAGGAGAAGCCAGCAGATCAAAGGTGCCCCGCTTCCCTCTGTAGTGGCTGCACATCTGTTTTCGTTATAGAGAGTGTGTGGTTGGGCTTGCTGGTTGACAACAACAAAGCTTTTTGCTCTTACTGTTTTTCTAATATATGCTGACTTCAGTTTTCAACTCTTTCTAGAACTATTTAAGTGCTTTAATGCAAAGCTCTTGGTCTGATTGATATAAGCTGTGTCTAAGTTTAACTAGGGCATTGAAAGAGGTGATGCTCCTCATCTGGCTATATTAGATGTAAATAAAAAGATTAGACAGCACTGTGCTGGAGTTAGCTTTCCTTCAAAAGAACATCAAAAGCTGGTATTTTTTGCAACTATATCCAGCTGCAAACAAGCCCCGGACTGGATCTGTTATTCTAACTGTAGGTGTGCTCTCCCTTTTGAAAAAGACACAGAAATCGTGAAGACTGGTATAACTTACGTGCAGTTTAAGAAAACCTAAATAAAACCATCATTTCATAAGATCTTATATAGCTGGGACCAGATTTGAAGAGCTAAGTATTACATGGCAAAAATCTTTCTTTTGGAATCAGAGAGAACGAGTTTAAATACTGAAATGTTTCAAAAAATAATGTTGTCTGTCAATGTCTCAGAAATACTTTTTTCCCTAGTTTTTGTCAGATAGGAAAAACTTCACACTATCAAATTAAAACACTGCCTGTCCAACACCATTCTTATTCTTTTCTGTATATTTTTCCCCAAAAGATTTTGCAGTAGATCGTTCTTATGGGGTATTAGCCATCTTCCATAAGCACTGACTGTCATGCAGTAGTAGACTGGTAATTAGAAACTGTACTAGAAGACCCTTTGTGGGCAAAAGCCTTTGTACTGAAAGTGGCCACATAGATATGGCTGAGCAGCCCATCAAAATTTTAAGACACTAATATGATAGTGATGAACACTAATTATAATGAACAGTGAGAAAAAAATGAGAGAAAGGTTAATCCAGTAAAACACTTAGCAAAATTTCATCTGAGAGGACAATAATGGGAATGCTTTAAATTGCTCCTCTCTTTCCATCTGGTACGCAGAACTGAGGAAGCTGATCAAATAAAATGAGAAATGCCACATATTTTTGCCTTGTACCGTACGTGTATGACTCAAGACTCAGTGTCTGAAGCTGCTACAACCCAACGTCCATCTGAATCCAGCTGACTCCTTCCTCCTGCTTTGGCAGATGGGTGAAACTGTACTTACAGGATGGTGAAACACTGCAAATCCCTCAGTCAAGTCCGCTCCAGGACTTCATGGTCAAGAGTTGCACTGCCTTTCCGAGTGATTGCAGGACTTACAAAAAATTACTCCTATTGACTTGTGAGAATGCAGGAGAAATCTGAACAGTTTGAGAAAAACAAATCTTTCATGTAAAACATGTCAAGAAACCCTTCTCTCTACTCAGGAAGGAAAAGAGATAATTTTAATTCTAGTGTTTCTATTTGTAACATAACATATTTCTTCAACTAAAGAGGACAAGCAGTGACTTTAAATAGGTCAACTTGTTTCCTCTTGTCCATATCACTCCCTAAAGTGCTCTCCACCCTATCCTTGTTTGAGTGATATCCTTATTCATTCTTATTTGTGAAGGTTAGGTCATCCAATTCACTCACAAAGTCAACAAGACAAGCTGACCAGGGCTTTAGACCAATAGCAAATGTTACATGTCATATTCTTTAAATACAAAGTAGAAATAGCATAAACATTTATGAAAAAGTTCAAGTGAAATGGATGCATGAAGAATGTTTATTTGTTTATTTGGCTTTCCGTTGTTCACACATTCACTTGTTATTTGTTTAAAAGAAAAAATGACACAGTTGTTTGATTAATACTGACTTGAGATAGCAGAGAGAATGTATGCATATAAAGCTGAATTTTCCTCCCAAAGATAGAAATGACAGCCGAAAACCATCCTAGTGGAAAACTGTAGCTCTTACAAGATTTACTCTTCACAATGTGAACCAAGCGTTGAAGGTAATAAACATATAAACTTAAATTTTGCAAGTAGTGATTCTAACTGCACTTCATTGTTCATGCTCTTTTCTTAATGAGTCCAGAGGGGTCTGGGCTGTGTGAATCTGAATATAGAATTTAGGGTAGTGTCTTACAAGCACAAAGCTTATCCTACAAATCAATTTGAGCATACCCTACACATACAAGATTGCTCACAAACAGTGCATTTAAATTTGCCAGCAGAATTCAGCCAGAACTTGAAAGAATGAGAGGCAGTAAACTGGTCATCTGTATGTTGAAAGTACACACGTAACAATCTATATCACCTCATAAAATGAGTCATTTCTTTTCAGCTATTTCAAGAGCATTACTTTAAATCCATAATATTTCTGTAACCTACTTTTTCTTTTCAGAACCAGTCATTCTTATTTAAATCTAAGCGATGGCGCTGATGCATATTTTGTCTTTAGAGTAGACCAACAAATAGCAAGATACTATTTTCATGAGGCTTTTGGTGTCATTTTTTTTCACCCAATTTAGGCTACTAAGCCCCACGACAGATTAGCAGTCTGCCTTGGATAGCAACGTGATCATACACGAGAAAGAAAATGTGAAGTCTGGCTGACCGTTGGCAACACATGACACCTCTGTTAGACGCAGTCTGTGATCTACCAATATTACCTTATATCTCTTGCTATTCCAAATGAAAAGAGGTCTCCATGCTCATGGTAGAGTAAGACTTCCCGTGCACCAATGCCGTTGAGTTGACTTTGGTGCAGTTTCTAGGTCCACACTGCCGAGCCCCCCACGCGAAAAGAGGTACACAGATTTTTGGGGCAGCGTTGGGGTATGGCTATAAACCATGTTGCCTTCCAGTAGTGGTACTCAGGCCACAGATTGGACACATCTGTCTTAGACGTTTCCCTTTTTCTTACGATCTTAAAGAGAATTGAAAAACAAGAACAGAATCTGAGGAAGATCCTAAGTCAGGTACTTATAAATTTGACAGTTTTGTGAATGATTTGAGAAGGCAGCATGAAAACGTGTCAGTTTTCCAGTGTATTACCTGTGGTCCTCTCTCCCCCTGATTTGGTGAATCTCAAAGTATCTGTTGCTTAAGATCAAATCCTACAGGCTCTTGTGGAGGCCATAAGCCAAGTACTGAGGATATGTGGCAGTTACGGAAAAGAAGGATTTGATTTATGTTTCATTTAATACACTTTCAGATATTAAGGCACTTCACTCTGTCATATGGAGACCCAGAGTCTTAATACTTGCATTAAATAGATGTGGACAGCCAGAACTTTTTAAGTGTCTCTCTAACCACAGTTACTCTTCTCATTTAGAGAAAATTATTGCCAATATCTATGACAGAGTGGATACGTATAACTGAAAAATCATTTGTCAATTTGCACCTTTGTTTTTAATTGTAAAACAGGCATGACCATCCAATGACTTTCTGAAACATAACAGTTTCATGAAGGCCTTTGACAGACGAATTCACCAAATTTCTCTCATATCGTGAGAAAAAGTGATTTTTTTTTTCTACTAAAATATGAGCGATTAGCCACTGCATTGGCATTCCTAACAGAGTATTTGGTAGTGGGGTGTGGCCGCTCCAGTCTCCCAGTCTTCACTCAGCCTCCTCTGGGAAGTATTATCGCAGGATAGTTTAGTTCAGGATTTATATCTGTCATTGTGATCTGGCTACAACCCATTCTCAGCAAGGGAATCTCCATACGCCATCTTCTACTTCCACACATGTGCCAGCCTAGATATCGCCTGACAACACCGATTTTAGACTCCAAAACTTTCTACCTTTTCTCTAACGAAACATTTCACTTGAAACCCTGTTGGGCTGAAGGAAGAGGGAATTTTGCCAGGACCTCATCCTATCTTCTTTCGGAGACTACCCACGAAAATGTGCGATGTCACATGACATTCCAGGGTATATCCTGCAGAAAGACATCTCTTGTAAACAAGATTTAGCAGTCTTGGAGGGAATTTCCTGCCGTTGGTCAGATTGTTTTGAACACCGTTGACCTTGCTGCAGATTTCTATTCTAAGAGCAGCTATTCATCTTTGTCCCATCCAGTTGCTTTGATGACAGTAACTTCTGGGGAGGTGGATAAGGAAATCTAGAGACACTCGTTCCAGTTGTGAGGCCTGCTGATAACCAGCCCAGACTATGCTCTGCTAGCCTGTGCCGATTTAAACACTGTTTGGAAGGAAATAGCTTCACTGAGGAAGGAAGTGAGGGAATGCGGAAAACAAACCAAAAAAATTCCAAGTATAGCACTAACCTAGACCACATCATGTTGCCATCATACTACCAATATTGCACAGCAAAACACAGGGCAAGCACACCTCAGATTGCATAAAAAATGTATTTCTGAAATGCACTGGCTTTGGAGGCGTTCTCAGACACTCTTCTTAAAAAGGGTTGTCAGTCCTTTTTAAGCCGATGAATCTGCACTATTTGTTCCTGCTTTGCAAAGAATGCCACATTCCTCACCAAGAAAAAAGATTTCTTACACTTGGGATTGTAATGACTGATTCATGGACAGTTTTTTCGGGACACACGGGGGAGATCTAGGCAGAAAAGCCAAACCACAGGGAGAAACACATACCGATTTATTTAGTTAGCTTCACGTCTTCTAACTCGAAAACTCTTCTAGCTTTTTAATCTCTCCTCTATAAAGATACATTTACATAAGAACTATGTTTTAGTGGACTTAATTTTTGGAAAGTAATTTTTTAATTACTTTTTTTCAAGACTTATGCAGCATAAAGTAGTTTCCATGTGTCAGATAATTCATATCCTTCACAGGCTGAAGCCTCTCCAAAAAAGTAACTAATCAGATCGTGGAAATTTAAGGTAAAACAGAGACAATCAAAAATTGTGACTTGATCATACTGCATGAAGGGCATCTTTGCAGGGCTGATTTATCCTGACGGTCTCAACCTTTCAGAGGAAATCTTTCCATTTTCTGTCTGTTTTCCCATATAATAAAGAACAGACTATGGCTATATAATAAAGAACAGACGTAGTTTGAAATAGTCTGAAATTATTAAAAATGTTAAAAATTTGCAAAGTCTACATAATGAGGATCAAACATTTAGTAAATATTCAATATCATCATTTGATATTGAAACTATCAAGTATATGACATTGTTTTCAATACTTTGGATTCTTGTGTACAGAATAATCCAAGACTTTTATATAGTGATTTACTAAACACTTTCAAACAGCTCTAAAAGAGCAGAATGGATGCTCAAGGTATCAGTTTATGTAGGTATTTGGAACCAGAGTTCTGAGTCATATAAGCTAAACTTTAATTTAGTACCTTTTCTGTTATTATGTTTAACAAATGACTGAATGTAAAAGTTTCAGTAGTTCCTCAGTGGAGGTTCCTGATTTCAGCAAAAGTGTATTTCCTGTTACATCTTCAAATGGTTGTGTTTTTTAGTCCACCGACAGTTATGCAATGACATCACAGCTTTCGTTTCATATCACGTGAGGTCTGGTTCAAAGGCTTACTAAAATCATTGGGCAGCTTCCCGCTGACCCACAGTCTTAAGCCAGTGGCAAATCTATGTCCTAGGTCTGCACACCCACGCAACCGTGGCTGAAACTGAACATGAATTTCTCACAGAACTCTGTATAGGCCCAACTGATACTCATATCTGAAATGAAAAGTAAATGGCACAAAGAAAACAGCTTGAAGCTGACAGGATACAGCATGCAAAAGGTAGGGAAAGAAATCACATTTGATATTCTTCCTGAAAAGTTGTATGTTAAAGACAAGTACAAAAGGATAAGGATAAAATATTATCTGAAAGATGAAGGAGAATATTCCTTTATTCAAAAGCAAGTATGTTGAATTTATAATCTGGATTTCATATACTTTTCTCACACATAAGAATATCAGAGAAAATAGAAAACATAAATTCAAGATCTAAATGAGAACATGATGCGGAGGACAGAGAGGGCAATGCAGTGAGAAAGGACAGCACAAAAGCAAACAGCCTATTCCATCGTCCTCTTAATATTTCAGCTGAGAGTCAAGCTGTATAATGTTCTCTAGTTTCAATTAGGAGAGTAAGAACCAAGTTTAGAACTGTGTTAGGTATATCCCAGTTGTTAAACAAACAAATACGAGAAAAAACGAGTCTGAAGAACCCCATTTGGATGCAATACAGATTTTCACCTTGGGTCTGCAGAATCCCCAAGTGACTGAGGTGGCCAAGCTTTCTACAGCCACGGACCGCCTGTTTTAAGCAGAGTGCATAACTTCTGTCTAAACAACTCAGCAGAAGACACACCTGATATAAAAATTATTGGGCAACATTTTGGTCTGCATTTTATAAAAGCTCTGACTCCATAGTCTGCTGGGTCCCTTTATAATCTCTGACTAGTCTTTTTTTTGTTTTTCCTCACAGACAACTGCACTGCCCTGTCGTAGATGCAAGAGGTGACTAGTGTATGATTTTCCTGAATTTATTCTTTAGAAATTCTGATTATTTTCCAGCCTTTTTCATACATTTCTCTGAACACAAATTTAGCCTGATCGTAGTACATACTGGTCATGAATTTAGCTGTCAAACTGTAGCTTAGGTTGAGGTTAATTTAATCCAAAAGAAGTGACAATACACCGCTTGAATGTAACTGCGTGAAGCAGGTCCTCTTCCCACCACCCTCCTATTTTGATCACATCTGACCCTCCCTGCGTCATCGTGGCATTTACGAAACAGGGAATTTTCTTTTTCACAAGCTCTTATACTAAGAATAAGCGGCTTTCCAGATGTCTTTGTTTTAAGGGACCTCCTTTATGTCCCCCAAGGTCAAGCTGCTGAACATTTAACCTGTTTTGAAATATCTTCTACTGTTAGTAAGCTGCATGAGCAGGACAGAAAAATAAAAAGACACTCTCTGCGCTTTCTTCCGTGGCATCTCCGCCCCGATATAAAGCTCTCTGTTAGGCTTACACAGCAATCAGCTATCACCTTTCCCTGTGTTTCTGCTTTTTATCACTCCGTTCTCCTCTGGTCTTGCTGACAATCCCTGGCACACCTTCCTTGCAGTCACTTGCATGTCAGTCAGCAGCTGCCTTCTCACACGTCCCAGCCCTGTTGAGCAGCTTGTGAAGCACTAGCAGATAGTCCTGTCTTTTTTTTTTTTTGAGCCTTTCTGCATTTTAGGAAGAAGTTTAGTAATAAAATCAAGCCAAGGCTGATCAGACATTCACACGTGCATGCAATGATCATAGTGAATTGCACGTGGATTAATACCCTAATTAAAGAACACAGGATGCCATTCCTGTACCAACATTACAGGGAGAAAAAGGTGAAAAACATGAAACCTCAAAAATTCTTTGTGATAGTACTGAGACACATTGTTTCTGATTTTGGAGGTGCCTAAAAATTACTAAGGTATAACTGTGCATTTGTACAGAATTTGATTATTTTAATACAAAGACAAGGAATATGAGGTCACAAGTTTCAATCCAATATTTCTTTAATCCTGGTAACACCTCTGAGTTACCAGATGACCGTTCTCAGGCCCACCTACTCTTCCCACTTTCCTTTTCAAGATCTTTTCCTATCACAACTATGGCTGTCTTGCTTAAATATTTTCCTCAGTGCTGCATGATTTCTGGTCTCAAGAAAAGAACTCTTTTCTTAATATCTCCTCTTATATTCTACCATCATGCTGTTATTTTCAGTTGAATCGTACCTCATAATTCCAGGAAGAATGAGAATATTTCACCCCAACGTTTACTAAAAAATTCCATCAGGTTGTCGAATGTGTGCTCAAATGTAATCCAGCAGACTCAGTCTCTCACAGAGTATTTTACCCTATCTATTTATTATCTCTGCTGCTTTTGTTTTGTTCAGCGTAACCAGATTCTGACTTTTCCTTTAATAAATACCAACTGTTTCAGCCCACTAGTCAGAATGACCAGTCTTGCCTAGTGTTTCCTCCGTCTTCTCTTTCTAAAAGCTGGTGGGAGTATCTGTACACCTTCCTGCAGATTAGAAGTCGTTATTTCCGTGGAATGAACTGTTATGATGAGGCCAGAACTGGCACACCGGTGAACATATATTTTTGCAAAGGGAAGTCACCATCTGGCTGAAATGCAGCCAAGATCCGTCCTGGCCCCATCTGCAGGTGAGAGAAGATACCAGTGGAAGCAGCTGGTATACAATCAGAACACATAGTCTTGCAAGATGTTGACCTAAAATGAAGAGGCATATGTTTATGTGTTACAAACACTGGCTTCCACCTCACCAGCAGACATTTGTCTTATTAGAGCTACAATAGTTGGTATAAATGCCATAATGGTGGGCATCCTTCTAAGATCTAAGCTGGTTTATTTTGTGCTGTATTTGAGTACGACTCTTTTGATAAACCTAGTAGATTACAAAAGCACAGGGTTTTGAGGTAACAGTGATGCAGCTTAATGATGACTTCTATGGGAGGGTGTAAAAGAAACTAGGGATTCAGGAACAGATATGTAAATGAATTAAAAATATCAATCAAGAATTCTTAAAGAAGTAAAAAGGGAGCAGAATGACACAATCTCTGGAATTACGGCCTAAGATATCCGAATGCCAAATTGCAGAAGTTATGGGGACTGTTTCTGAGTGGAAAGAGAAGGGATGCTAGCCATTCCCAGCTTGGAGAAGGTCAGAAGAGGAAGGAGGATCTCACACCTCTGTGTTTTTCAAGGAGCCTCTAATGATGGAATGAGGAAAGATATATTTCTGAAACAGCTTAAAATCTAAGACAGTGGTAGAAAGATATGTAGATCACCTTACCATCTAGCAGATATCCTGCAGTAAATAAAGAAGATTTTAACTGATAAATATAATCCAATGTGGTTTTACTGTCAGTGTTGCAAATTCACATGCTTTCTTGGCTGGTGTTAGCCAGAGGAGCAGGAAAGTGAAGAAATGGCCTATAACTCAGCCCAGACTTGACACGCTGTGCTTCTTCAGAGTCCATTGACTTGGAAGATTAGTAAGGGTGGTAAAACACAGGCTGCGTCCTTCCCATCCCTGCCCTTGTGCTGCTGTCAGTGTTCGGGACTTCAGGTGCTGAGCTGGAGCAGGGAACTGAGTTAGCTGAAAATCAGTGAGGGCTTTTGGATGCAGGCTTGGTTTGTTTTGTTTTTTTGCTTGCTGTCAGGTTAGTTTTCAGCCACGGTGATTCCTGATCCAAGTCATTTTGTGGCCTTGTGACCCTCTGTGACAGGACAAAGGCAGGAATGGGAGTGCATAGGTGGGGATGGAAAGCAGAGGAAGGAGGCAACATTTTGGTCCCAGCTCTCATTATTGTCAGCTTTAAATGACCATGAGATCACATAGACCTTTACACAGATGAAAAAAAGTCCTGGCCTCACCACTACTAAAAGATCTGCAGCAGCATTTGTTGTGACGAAGGATCAGATCTCCTGTACCCCATGTCACAGAATCACAGAATGTTCGAGGTTGGAAGGGACCTCTGTGGGTCATCTAGTCCAACCCCCCTGCCAAAGCAGGGTCACCTACAGCAGGCTGCACAGGACCGCGTCCAGGCGGGTCTT
>Ga0181612_136353_pt1 | contig 11021 bp, 11 predicted proteins | sample HoacroProtozoa21_FD_119630 | JGI IMG/M metagenome (GOLD analysis project Ga0181612, IMG submission 119630) | Hoatzin crop microbial communities from Cojedes, Venezuel. Combined Assembly of Gp0051906, Gp0051904, Gp0051908 | reverse complement strand
GCCCGTGCGGTCGGGCGGCTCGTGGTTTCGTTGGCACCCCGGCATTGGAGGCCGGGAGGGCCGGCCCCCCTGTCGGGCGGCGGCTGGGCCGCGGCCGCAGGCCTGCAGCGTGCCCCTGCCCCGAGAGCTGGCTGCGGGAACGCTGGGGGCCGAGCCGCGCCAGATCCCGCTCGCGCCCCTGGGCACTGCCCGCGTCCCACACCCCGCGCCCTCGCAGCGCCAGCCCGGCGCCGCACCCGGCCCCCGCACCACTGCTGCTCCGGCAGCCGGTCCCTGCTGCACACCGGAGCTGCAGCCCCAGCCAGGATTTGCCTGTTTCTGTCTGGGGTAGGCAGCGCCCACCTCTGCCCCACGGCGCGGAGGCCGTGGCCCAGGCCTGGGCACGGTGCTTGCCCTGATGGACCCAGCATCGCCTGCCGCAAGCTGTCCTTGCTGAGCGGGGCACGGCTCCTTCAGCAGTGGCATGAGCAGGTCGCGGAGTGGGGACTTGTGGAGTGAAGGCCTGGCTCTCAGGGGCTCACCCTTGCAGAGCTGGGAGCTCGGCACTTCCAGGGCCCTGGAGCCTGCTGGTGGGATGACATTCCTGGGTGCAAACACCCAGCAGACCCCCTGCCTGCCTGCTCCCCCTGCGCGGCAAGAAGACAGCCAGGGGATTCTCCACGTGCCAGCCGCGCTCCTGCCATGCTGCCGAGCAGCGCAGGAGAGAGACTGGGCTCCTGGGGTGTGCTTTGTATTTGGGAACCCATTTCCCTAGAGAAAGTGGCTGCGGCTGCAGCATCCTCGAGCTTTGCAGCTTGGTGGGGTGGCAGAGGTGCTGTGTAGCACTGCCCACGAGCTGCTGCTGCAGGACGTGCCGTGCCATCTGAGCACAAATGTGGCCTTTCTTGCAGGGCTCTGAGGGCCACGTTCTGCAAGAAGGGACAGCTGAGTTCTGCAGTACTTGAATTCCTGGGTAGATTTCTGCTACTGACAAGAACCTCTGTTATTTATAATGTTCCCCAGTCTTCAGCCCATTTCTTCACCTGGAGATGAAGAGGGAATGACACTTGGGAAGCAGCTCACAGCTATAGGTCTGCTGTCGCTCTGCAGCTCAATGAGAGATCGGCCTCAGGAGACAGGCTGGAAGGGGTTTTGTTGTGATGAAAAATACAAACCTACGTATCCTTAAATTGAGAATATTCCTAAAAATTCTAATTAGTGTCTAATTTCAGCTTCTATATATATATCTTTTGGTTGCTGGAGTCCTCTAGCCAGAAATTGTTTGGCTGGATTGGTACTTTGCGTACTAGTAATTCTGTGAAGTTTAGTTCTCCAGCTGCTTCGTAGGATCAGAGGGCTTCCTGATGCAGGGCAGAATAACAGGGAGCCAGCTGGGTTACCTGTGGCTAGTAGTGCTGATGCTGCGGAAGCAAATGTCCTGAAGTCAAAGGCAGGTGTTGTCCCACGGGCAGCCAAGAAGAAAGCTGGGCCACCTGCAGTGGTGCAAGAATTGGGTTCTAGTCTATGTCTGCTCTCTTCGAGGGGTAGACCAAGAAGGGACAGTGCCCTTTATTTTGAAAGAGCTGCTTAACAGCTGCCGCTGTCAAGAAGTTAGTGGTCTTTCATGATGCTCTAACACTTCCACATGAACAACTGCAGAGTGTGTTGTGACATCTGAGCACTGACCGTCTGGTCTTCCACAGTGTCTTTACCATGTTTTTCATGGCTTAGCAGCAGCAGCTATTAATGACAAAGCCCTTTCCAAACAAGAAGGGTAGTGTAAGGGAGTGCTGTGAGTCACAGAGGAGGGGAAAAAAGGACAGTTGCACAATTTCTGGATACAATTGCAGGAGCCAACATTTTGGCTTCGTACTGCCAAAGTCAGTTCTGGGTCCTCAAATTCCTGCTGATGCATAAGCTGCACTTTCAAATGCTTTTGAGCTGCGTAAGCAGGGCTATTGCACAAATGGCTGCTGCATGGTCCTGTGTCTCTGGCTGGGTGTAGCTACAAACTTTTCCCACAGTAGCTGGGACAGTTTGGATCAGGCTTGTCGGGTCCCTGGCAGATGCAGCTAAGCAAAACTCTTTTCCTGAATTGTTGTCACTGTATGCCGTGGAAAAGCAGCGTAGAGAAATGGGTCCAGGTTGTGAGGCAGAACAAGCAGGAAATCCCAACTGTCTATACCAAGTAGCTAGAGTATGGCAATGTCTTGTGTAGGCTGTGAAAAATGACAGGTCCTCTGTCAGTCAGATGCATAAAGTCCTTGGAGCTGGAGAAATTGTCCGGTTGGATGGCATACGCAAGTTTTGGACCTTTGGCATGGAGAGGTCCAGGCAGCCCTGATTGTTGAAACAAGGCCAAACTCAATGTTGCTGCTATTGCCTTGGACACTCTTCTGGCTCATCAGTTTGCAAACACTGAAGGAGCTGATTAAGGGAGGGCCGTGTCATTGCCTTACTGGGACCTGTCTTTTGCTTATCTGTCCTTCTGGTTGCTCAGAGCTATGCCACTTCCCCACAAATTACCGACCCTTATCTGCCCAAGTCCTACGCAGCAGGTGATGGACACAGCTGATCAGCAGAGCACAGCTGACTTCTGTCATTGGTGTGAGAGTCCCGTTCCCCCCCCCCTCCTGTGGTCCAGGACTGTTGGCTCCAGTGCTGCCGAGCTGATGCCTGCTCTGTTTGCTGGCCATGGGGGAACAATGGCCCCAGGAGTTTGAAGGACTGCTGCTTGCCTCCTTGTTTGAGTTGAGCTAAGTCCAATTTGTTGCTGAACTGTAGCCCTGGCAAAGCCAAGCCCTGATCTGGGGGTCTGGGCTCATCCAGTTGCTCCTTGCGGAAACCTGCACATGGATCAACACTGATGCTTCTATCCAGGTGTCATGGGCACTTGAAAGCTTCCCAGTATCAGGGTACTCCTGCCCATTGCTGGGGGGGGCATTGCTTCCTCAGGACACGCTTACGTGACTTACACCACTTCCCTGCATGCCGCTGCTTGTGTTTTCTGCTATGGTGACCTGATTTTTGCCTCCCTTCTCCTACAGAACAGCCTGCAGTAGATGTGTTCACCACAGCCTGCGTGGTCTCTCAACAGCTGGCCGGGGAGCTCTGCTCTGCAGGATGGTGCTGTGCAGGTCCTCAGGCTCCCAACACTGTACACCTTTGGGAAATGCAAGTACAGGTGCAGCCTCTCACTTAGCAGGAGCATGGCCATATATCCCTATGCTTTTTTAGCTGGAAAGCAGCTGCAGAAATAGTTTTTGGTTTATGGTAATGATTTGTGGTCCCTCCCCTGTCAATAACACCTTCGGCAGCTGCCCTGTGCTCTCCATTACATGCTACACAAGCTGCAGTATGCTCCGTGGCCAAGTTGGCCTCTCTCTGAGGGTCACAGCCCAGTACCTGCTTTCCTTTTCCCTTGCATTCAACTGTGCCATTGTGATTCCTCCTGAGGACACCCCGGCGGGAGCAGAGCTGACTGGGCATCAGCCTCTCCCGACTGCTGTCCAGCACAGACAGAGCAGCAGGCTGCTGTCTAGTTTTCTGGTGACTAGCTGAAAGAGCTGAAATAAGGTGACTTCCCCACCAGAAGTCGGTTTGGAGTTCTGCAGAGGTTCAAAGGCCCACTGGTGCAGTAGGGATAGGCAGCGCACGGTGCCCCATCGGTGCCGGGCTGGACACAGGCCCTGAGCCGAGTCCCGCATGCCGGCGGCAGCAGGCTCTGGGCTGAGCACCACAGTGCTCTGCCTCCCTCGGCTCTGGAGATGCTGCCTCTTCCAGGAACGCCGGCAGTGCTGGTCAGAGCTGCCATTGCCAGGAAGCGCAGGCACAGGCAGAGGGTCACAATGGAGAGCATGATTCAGGAACTGCGAGGAGCTGCAGTACTGGCACCACTGGCCATGCCGGCTCCACACTGGAGCGTCGAGGGCTGTGTCCCCGCCTGGGCCCTTGCCCAGCTGTGCAAGGGCCCGAAACCTCCTCCGGAGGGGAGGTAGCTGGAGCTGTGAACCACCCTGCCAGGGCCAAGGAGGGAGGGGTGGGTGTCCCAGGTCGGCTCTACACCCCTGACGTGCGTGTCCCTTCCCAGGGGCCCCCAGGGTTTTAGCAGCTGCTGGGGAAGGTGTGGTGTTGGTGGGAAAGCCGGGCTCCCCTGAACTCGCTGGGTGGGAGGCAGCTGGCAGGCACGGGAAGGAAGGTATGGTGGCAGTGTCTGTGCCCCCTGCCTACAGTATGGACTCACCCAAAGAACAGTTTGAAACAGTTGGCAGGGTTCTTGTTCACAGTTAATGTGGCTTTATTACTAATGTGTTGGGCTCCTCTCTTGACAGCAGTTAGTTACAGAGTGTTTCACATGGAAATGGGCAAAAGGACAGAACTCAAGGAACTAAATTCAAATAGAAACATGATGCTGAAGAAAAGAATCAGGGCTCTGTTCTTAAAACATTTAGCATAGAAGCAGCTAGGAGCACAAGTTGCCATTTCAATACAGTTAAGACGTTCACTTTTTTACTTATAGGTTTAAAATAGTATTTTGTACCTATTACATAGAGGAAGATTACGCGTTGTTGCCCACATGCAGAAACAAGCAAAAGCAGTTTAACTGTTTCTCGCTATCGTGTTGTATTACCTCTGGCACTGGATGGGTTCTGCTGGCTCCTGCAGGCTAAGCAGGTCAGACTCTTTATAAACTGGCATTTTTACAAGTCTTTTTCCCTGTGGCTTTTTAAGATGGGGTAGGGAGGGAGAGGAGGGAGGACGGGAGGAGGAAGAAAAGAGGAAGGGAGAGAAGCTGAAGACAGAACAGACTGCCACAAGACTGAAAAAAAAGTGTGGAGCCTTGAGGACAGGGAAGCAGACCGGTGCAGGATAAAGCTGTCCAAGCAGCATAGCTGCGGAGTGCAGAAGCACAGCACGCGGAGGGCAAGTGTTTTTACTGGAACACATGCCAGTGACCGCACTCCTGCCTGGAGGACGCAGGCACCTTGCAAAGCCTCGCTATTACTGCTGCTTAGTCAGAGTTGCTTCAAGTTCAAAATTGAGAAAACATTCATGTATGGGTCTAGCTAAAGTTAGTGCATTAGCTTTTACACCTAGCCACACTCAGGGATCCAGGGATCCAGTCCATGAGGCCCCATTTGTTCCTCTAGTGTCTGGCATCCTGCGCCTGCCCGGCTGGCATCCAGTCCCAGTGGCAGGGAGCCAGGGTCTCCCCAGAGCACTGATGGGAACCCCCCCAGCAGTGCTGGGGAAGCAGGAGCAGGTGGGTTATTGCTTGCAACTGCTTGCCATAACCAACATTCATGGACACTGACCCCACTGGGTTACAGAGAATGACATTTATTCTTCTGGCAGACACATCATGATTCTATGGTTAAAATGGGTACAGCACAGGGCAGGGATTTGCTGAATCCCTGAGTAAGCGCACATGCTCCTAACAAGGGCTGTGTCAAAAAGGCTAGCTGCTCCTAGGGGAGGGGCTGCTAGCCTCAGGCTTTGTCCTGCAGCTGCTGGGTTTTAGATGCAGCCTTGCAGGCTGCAAGCAGAGACCCCTTTTGCTGCCAGCAAGTTCTCTATGATCCTTTTATGTTGTTGTTTAAATTGCAGCATCTAAGTATTTGTACTAAGAAACCTCTGAACTGACACTAAGAGCACATGGTGTCATGTTAACATGTATAAATTAAAATATTAAATCCACACAAAATACAGCTTAACATCAAAAAAATAAATATATAAATTAAATGCAAAATAAACCATTTCCCTAGAAACTCCATTTTGGTCCTAGGAGTAGGTTTCTAAGCAGCATTTTATTTATGTCAGCTGCCAGAAAACTAGCACTGGGACTGAAGTGTCCCAGGCAAGCACAACACAGGGTCCCAGAATGCCTATTATGGAGTCAGACCTCGGCTCAGGGCCAAGCACAGCAGGCGACGCAGCAGATGGACATACCTTTGAGCTGTATGTCAGGCCTTGCAGCATTGCTTTCTATCTCATCTCTCCTTCCCCAGAGCACACCCTGCTGCCACACTCTTTGTCTTACAGAAAGATAAAAGCCATCTTCGCGATAAGACCCTCTTGCAAAGTTCTCAGCTGTGGCAAAGGCTCACCGCTGCTGTAACCTCAGTGCACCCGAGCACAAACACTCCCGGACCTGCCCTCCCTACAGGGGCTGGGAGTCCCACAGCTGGAACGGGTTTGCATGCCAAGGTGGCTCTGAGTAACTGTTCAGTAGCAATGGTGCACTCACGGCATACAACTACACCTCTGCCAGGATGGCCAGAGCAAGGACATATGCCCACAACAGGTGTGCTAGCAATGGGCTGCAAGGTGTGCACAGCAGTTTGACAGCACCTCATCTATGCTGGAAACAGCAGTCTGCATGTCCCTGCCACGGGTGTGGAGGGACCAAGAGCAACTACGCTTACTAAGCTACTTTCCCCCAGGTGTTTCTGGAAGGGGGTTCTCTTTCCTCACACCACAGGTTCTATTGCCCGCATCCTGAACACTTAAGAGGGACAACAAAAAGCTTGAACGCAGCTAAGAGGCTTGGACCGCTGGCACACAGGCAGTGAGGAAGCTGCTGCTGCTCGCAGAGCTGGCACACGTCAGCTACGCCAGCCAGATGCTAGGCTCTCTCAGTATGGCATGCGGGTTCCTCAGCTGCCTCACCACAATCCTCAAGAAAGCCTTTGGTTTACCAGAACAGGGAGGTTTCTCGTACATCTTAGGCCAACGGCGGCCAGGGTTGTTTCAGCCCTTCTGCTTTAGAGGGTGCTGTAGTTGTGCGTTTGGATACTCTTTCTGTGTGACTGTTCAGGCAACAGCCCCTCTGTGCCTCCTACTGCCACACTGATGATGTGCAGGAGTAAGTCGGCCACTCTGTGTGTGCAAAGCTCACGTTAGCAGGTTAGGAATGTGCTCTTTGTACCAAAGAACAACAGGCTGAACCCTCCCCTCCCACTGCTGCCCCCAAACAAACTGTGTCCTTCATCCCAGCTCCTTGAGCATAGTGAGCCAGAGTTGCAGGACGCCACAACCAAATACTTGGGACAGAAACCTGCAAAGCTGGCAGTGGTTCTGCCTGGTTGGAGCACAGGTCCCCTTGCTCAGACCACCACCTGTATGTTCAGGAAGGGAGATGGAAGAATGACCTTCACTGTCATGTTACAGTTGGAGGATTTCGCGTTCCCTCATCTCCTAGGTGCATTTTCTTTGCAAATTAGTTTCTTCTCTGCCCCCCTGCCTCCCATGCACTGTCTACATGCAGCAGCAGCACTGCAGCCCTCACCAGAAAGATGAGGTTCATGGTGCTACAAGTTAAATGGCAAGGCAGCCAGGAAGAGAGTAGAACAAGCTCTCACAGCAGCAAGGCAGCCAAGATAGTCTACAGAAACTGTACAGGCATCAGAATAAAGCAGGGAAAGTGAAAGTGCCCCTGGCCTGCAACTGCTCTTGCACAAACTCTTAGCTCAGTCCAGAATATTACAGAGCCCTGCACTTCTTTCTCATGGCATCCAGTGCTGAGCTAGATGGATACCCGCTTGCCTGACAAATGGGAACCATGTAGAGGACTAAACCAGAGAAGAACTGGACTGTGATTAGATGGCGTCTCTGATGTTGCATCGGTGATTGGAGAGTCAATGGATGAACGCAAAGTGTGGGAGATTTAGAATTCGATCTTACAGGCTGGAAAAGATTCATCCTGCATCACAACAGTGCTGCTGCTTGCCAGTACCATGATATTTAGCTCCTGCTGTTTCTCATGGGTCTGTTGGTACCATTCTCGTGTCACCTCAGTATCATGTGTTGGGATCAATGTCACCTGTGAAAAGAAAGCAGAAGGGATGATTGTCTGAGAACAACTGCAGTGACAAACAATGCCCACAGGAGCTGAGGCTAAAATATCCCATTAATTTTGGAACACTGTACCCTTGGTACTGCTTGTTCTATTTAATGTCTTTCAGATGTCAGGTTCTCTAAGGCAGAGCTGGTGCTTTATTTTATGCAGTACCAGCACAATGGCGCTCTGAGCTGGCTTCGAACTGGCAGTCCTAACCCCATAATGATGAACATAGCTGCAGCGCAGCAGCGCGCTCTCTGCAGAGCTCCAGAAACAGCCTTAGAAAGATCTCTCAGTGTGAAAAGGAACAATGCTGAGAGTGTCACTGTTAATGGCCGTATATTAGACTTTATGTGCCTATTGACCCAATGTGCAACTCGGGGACCTTGAAATCTGAGGCTGCTTCATCTGGAAGAACATACACACTTTCTTGCACCTGTCTGCAGAGAGAGTGCCTGCCCCAGAAGTCCTGCAAACCTGTGTAAGCAAGAACTATGTGTAAGAACACTCTGGTTTAAAAGCACTAATAAAAAGTTGCTAGCAGAAAGCTCTTCAGCAAGCAAGGCTAGCAACAAGTGTCACTGGGTGTGGAAGACTGTGATGAAAATTCAGACTGGGATAGTGCTTGTTTTTGCTTGAGAATAGGCTCGTCCTGCAGCAGATAAGGAGGAGTGTAGGATCTCTAAATGCTTCCTCTCCTCAGAAGGCTGTGGAAAGGAGGACATACCTGCTTCCACTCACACCATTTTGCGGGTGTCCTGCTCCTCCTCCTCCTGGCGGAGCAAACAACTACTCTTCTAAGATTACAGAGCAGGACATGGCCAGTATCAATTGCTTCCTCTTAGTGTACTCCTTCTGGATATGTTTGTGACACACACCTTCTCCCCACCACCTGTGACACAACGGAGCATGGCACACACTCCTTGGCATTTCCATGACCTACCTGCAGGTTCTCCCCCCATTGAGACTTCCCTTCCAGAAGCGCATCCAACACTGCACGGCTCGGTTCTCCATTGGCTGCATCATTCCCACTCACAACATAATATGATGCTCGAACCCGCTTGAAGAACTCCGGATCTGTGTTCTTTCCACTGCAATGGTTGGGGATGTATGCCAAGTCCACATAGACAGGTGGACCCATGGGCACAGGCAAACTGCTCTTAGGACAACTGGAAACTTTGGAAAAAAGAAAACAGAGGCTATCAAAATCCTTCTGGAAAGGAAAAACACTCAGATTAACACTGCAGAATTTGAATTCCAAAAAGGGTTTTCCCTGCAGCTGCAGCAGCAGAGTTAAGATTTATCCAGGCTCTGCTGCTCAGAGGTGACCTGAGTGCATTTCTGGGCCAGTGCTGTCACAGCTCATGGGAGGGAAAGGGAGTTCTGCTGTTCTTTGGGGAAGGACTGGAAGGCTTTAGGCTCGGAAGCCTTTCCTGGGGAAGGGAATAAAAAATTTCCATTATTAGCTCTTGCAGAGTTGTCATCCCAATCACTATTTAGTCCTGATTTTTGTTTTTTAATAATCTACATTTGCTAAAGGAAACATGTTCTGATGGCCTTTATATGCTATCCTAGGGCATTACAGTAGTCTTTCTGGAAGCTTCCTCCTGGCTTTCTGCCATCTCTGTGAATTGCTGCTATTCCAAGGATGCTATTGCTCTTTCCTATCAACCTTTCATACCTCTTTTCTTTATTTGCTGCTGCTTATGTTTACGAGATACGAGATGGTCAAACAAGAGTTGTTATACTCAGCAATGTATATGCATATATCTATCTATCTATCTATCTATATATATATACATGCACACACACAGCCCACAGAAGGACTCTCCCTTCTCTCCCTCCTGCTCTCTGTGGAATCACCTAATGCTGGTATCATCTGGCAGGATACCAGCAGAGCAATGGTCTCTGTGAGAACACTTAGCAAGAGGCTGTGGGCTGTACATACACTTGAGGCTGAGTCCCTCTGTCACACCTTCATTCCGGAAAAAGACCTTAGCTTCCAACAGTCAGACTGCCCGTTCAGTGCCCTGTGTGTGACAGCTGGATGTGGGAGCTGTTCCTATCCCATCTCTGCTTAACATTTCAGAGGAAAGGACGTATCCGACCATGGTGGTGTCCTGTTATTCTAAAAGACAGCTTTACCTCAGTCCAGTGCAATGCACTTACCCCACTCACAGGCTCACCTCTTCTTAACACAAACATGTATTTTGTCCTTCAGTTGCTGGCATTTCTTTGACAGCACCCACCTTTAAACATCTGCTGCCCCTCCACAGATGTGGCCCCTGGGTGGAATGGAACCTTGGCCTATAAAGTTCTGAAACAGGTCTCACAGGTCTGTCTCTCTTCAGAGGTGGTTGGATTCGGCTCTACAGAGGTCGAGAGTTTTCTTCAAGGCTTTGATCTTTTTAAGTCACTTGTGTGACAACCCCTCTACCTTATCACTGCTTATAACCTTTTATGCCTGACTGGGAAGTCCTGTTCTCTGTTGTTCTGCATCTAACCCGTGCTTTTTCTCTGTGTTGGACCTAAAGAGAAAATGCATACTTAAGGAAGAACTTCTTACCGGGGTTTGTTTTCATGCCATTAACAAGGCTCTTGACAGGGTTGCTGTGACTACTCCGGGATAACTCATCCTCTGTGTGAGGAGGCTGCACCAGCGCAATACGTGGTTTGGGCTTCTCTCCTCCATCTCTTTCTTTTTTGGCAGTGACAGATTTTGGAGATTTGTCCGATGGCTGTTTCACAGGAGTGGGAGATCGTTTCCCTTTCGTATCTAATTTCCGTGCAGGTGAGGAAGATTTGGGTTTGCTCAAAGGCTTCCTCACACCTTTGTTCTTGTCTTTTATGTCTTTCTTGGAAATTTTATCAGTTCTGCTCATGCTTTGCTCATTTACCAACATATCAGGGTCTACCATGCAGACATCAGGGTGAGGAGGATGGGGATGGGGATCCACCATTGGAACAGGCTGAGGATCATGGCTGGACCTAGAACTGGCATGATGAGCATTCCCAACAGCTTTGTCCACTGGCAGAAAATCAGCATCTTCATCCGAGTCCATGTTGGCATCTGCTGTGATGGATGGACATTCTTCTGTCTCAGGCGGGACATCCGAGTCTGACTGGGAGGTTCCAGAATCACTCACTGATGTTGGAGGGGTTTCCTCCACTGTGGCACTTTGCATGGGGCTGCTACCAGTGG
>Ga0181612_125494_pt1 | contig 11021 bp, 8 predicted proteins | sample HoacroProtozoa21_FD_119630 | JGI IMG/M metagenome (GOLD analysis project Ga0181612, IMG submission 119630) | Hoatzin crop microbial communities from Cojedes, Venezuel. Combined Assembly of Gp0051906, Gp0051904, Gp0051908 | reverse complement strand
CTGGATTCTAGGGTAACCTTCTTCACATTTTTAGTGTGAAGGTATCATAAAATGTTGTCAAAAAAAAGCAGGCATGCATAGAGTCATTAAACCACCTAACCTCAGTTACCTTTCAAGGTCTTCCTAAAAGTAGCTTCTAAGGCTTGAAGAGCCTTGACTACCATTTGGAAACAACTGATCACAAATTAAATACATTTCCTTGTGAGAAATTTACTAAAAATAATACAAAGGTATTTTGAAATATCCATTTTTGGACTTTTTCACATGGAAACACAGATTGCATCTGAACACTTCTGAAATATCCCACCCTAAAATATTATTTACATAGCACCCTATGTTTTTCAACACCATAAGCTACTCTTTTACTGCTCAATGACCTGCCATGGCAAGAACCTTTCTGCAACTCCACAGTAAGTCTCAGTATCGGCTATAACGAGCAACGCTCTGAATTCCCAAATGCTTGCCCATATGCTTACTCTTTCACCCAAGTCTCACAGGCTGTAGATGCATCACCCTCCTTTGCCAAAATCGGGTTTGCTTTTCCCTCACTAGGTCTTATTTATTAATATTATATTATTATATATATTATTATGTATTTATTTATTATTAATCCTGTTCTTGGTTACAAACTCTTTTTTTAACAGAACAAAACTAACAAACAACCCCCCAAAAACACAAACAACTCCTCTCCCAAAAAAAACCAACAAAAGAACACATACAAACAAAGCAAAATCCACATACCAATCCATAAAAGCAAGCACATAACAATATAACCTGTAACTAAGACGACATATAATAAATCAACCAGCAGAATAAAGTTCATCATTTGGGCAGCAAAAATTTAAGCTCTGCTTAAATTAATTAGTTTTTCCAATTAATTACATCTTAATCTCTGAAGTATATTCAACATTATTTTATCCTGATTTAAATACGTATTTTATGAAATTAATAGTAGGTATGCTCTCCAGTCCGTGTATTAAAGGACACTACAGAAGGAAGCAGAAAAACTGACTACATATGAAAGGGTAATAAAATTTGTATTTTTTATCAATAATAAAATTAATAATAAAAATGCAACAAGTAAATAGAACAAAATATTTATATTTTATTAATATCTGTTAATTTTGGTTACTCTGACAACTACACAGGTATAAATAAATCTTTTGAATAACATAATATCACAAAAACTCAACAAATTACAGGTTATCTGGGATATCACTGCTCTCAATAAATTAACATAGTATCTGATTTTAAAGATGTTAAATATCTAGCTTAAAATTATTTTAGCCAGAAGTGTTAGCTCACTTAGTTCTCCTAAGAATGAGAAGCTTACTTTTTTGAGATACATATTTACCCCATGAATTAATGAGTCATTAATTAGGCTATCTAGCCCATTGCAATTTGCACAGAGAGACATTTTCTAACATGTCATGCAATTCAGTACACAGATCCACAATTTACATTCAGATCTGCCTCTGAGTTGCAGGTGACCTCAGAAAAATGTGTCAATCATTTCCATCACTGTGTTCAATTTCCGAAAGTGAAAAAATAATCAACAAGTTTTACAACTCCTGTAAGGTATAGAAATTACATGCACGATATCTAAGAATTAAAACTGTCATGCAGCTTTTCGAAAATTTGCACCAAATAAACCTTAACAAGTTGCCTTTACTAAAAGGAACCAGGCAGTAAAAAGATGTATTTCATAAAAGACAAAAGTCGAAGGAAAAGAACGCTGACATCTAGAATCAACAACGTATCTTGTGAAATTTTCCAGTTTTCCTCACTTGCTAAAACATGTTATGAGGTATTATGAAACACTGTATTCCTTAATGGAAAAAGATATTAAAAATAGACTTCTGGGATAACGCCACAACTTGGAACAAAGTAATTTGAGGGCAAGAATGGCAATGGACCATAATGAACTGTTGTGTCAAGCTTAGACAAAATTACCTAACTGAGGTCATTTCTAAGTTTAAATACTTAGAAACAAGTAATTTAAGTAGGTCAACACCAACATTCTTCAGCTTTCCAATATTCAGAATACTTTGCTTGCATAACTGAAAAGGCTAAAACTCCTAAGTTCTTAAGTCTTACGTTACTAATTATGTTTGAAAAACAGAGCACAGATCATGGGCTGCCAAAATACTGATTATGCTCGGAAGCCCACTTTGTACAACATGACCTCTCTGTTTCTTTATAGGGCAACGAGGCAGCAAAATGTGCATTAAAGATCATATGCACCCATTTCTCCCAGCCTTTCCTCCATACTGAAGAAACAACTCCATAGCTGGGAGGAAGTTTCACTAACAATTAAGGCTTCCATAAAGATTTTAACAGAACTAAACTTTGCCATGTATTGTGATATTAACCAAATTCTACCTTAAACATTATACTCCTATATCAGAATTATAACTAGCAGTTATTTAAGGAACCCTTTATTATATGGAGAAATAAAGTTTTCTTCTGCAGCAAAACTAATCTTCACTGAAAATTGTCTTTATAGCTTGTACTTAACAACTTCTAATACAGAAGTGTAGACCTTTAACATATATTTGCATGTATACATGTATCCTGTTAACGGTATCCTGACTTGCCTCTTCAGGCAAAATTGCATTTTTTAATGCCTCCGAACAAATAAAAACCAGTAACTGACAATACAGGCCAGAACTTAGAACACCATAAAAAGGCAGTGCCTTGAAACACCACAGTTTTATACTGAAATTACATCCCCCCCCTTACCACGATAACAGATTAGCAGAGAAGTAGTTCACCTTAAAGGAGACTGAAAGACAAAAAAAGGAAAAAAAAACTCTTCCAATCAAAGTCTGTGCAATCCTTTTCCAAATTTAAGCCCTGAATTCACAGGGCAAAAAAGTAAATCTTTAATTTACAGTTAATTTCACTGGAAAGGCACATGTGAGTATAGGCATCTAGTAATTTTTCTATATTTATCTGATTATAGTTGAGAATAACACAAAGGGAGACTTTTTTTTTTAATTCACCTAAAAGGAAAACTTTAAAGTCGGCTACATCATCAGCTAAATATTAAAAACAAATACCTAAAACATATTTGTTTTTTTCTTTGGCTGAAACCACAAAAAAGGGTATCTACTCAAGCAGGCAAAAACGAAGGTTTAGATTTGTTTTAAATGCTGCGTAATGAAAGACTGGGAATTAGATAATTTAACTCTTTTCACGGCTGCTTCATCTGAGTAGAGAAACTTATTTTCCCCCCCCCCCCCGGATTTGTTTTACTGGACTGGAAGTGCTACAAAAGCAAGCAAACACACTTTGAAAAAACTCTTGAAGGCAGACTGCAAGAAGACTTACCTTTTTAAAAACTTTTCCTGATGGCTGGATTTCATCTTCCTCTTTTAGGATTTCACGTGTTCCCAAGAGTTTTTTGTCCTTGTATTTAGTTTTAGCATGCTTAAACACTTTGTCAAGTGTATCACACCCGGGATATAAAACTGAAGCTAAGCAATGTAGACTGTTAACAGATCTGTACGCACCCCCAGGCTTGTTATTCACGGGTTTAGCTTTAACCTGCTTGGCTTTTGCTATAGCCTGCCTAGATCCTGAAAATATGTACCATGGAATGTACGTTACAAAGGAGTACACCAAGATTATAAAGTTTATAAACTGTAGAAGAACAGGGTTGATGTTATGCTTCAACTTCATTTTGGCTGCTTGCGAAGGTTTCAAGGAAGAGTTTGGAAACATGGACCAATTAGACAGGGATCCAAAAAGATCTGAAAAAAGAAAAGCAAATGTTAGTGGTAAACTCTGTAGATGTTGGCCAAGAGGTTATTTTCAAACATATTATTGCAACCCATATCTAAGTAGGTATTTTTATGCAGAAATTAGGCTAAAATTCTTAACCCCTAACATATAAGAAACAAGACACCAATACCTGAGGAAAAACTCTTCCATTCCTATTTAACAGACTGCAGTACTTACTAGTACTTTCATTTCTTTGGATGCTACACAATACAAACACAGAACCTAAAGAATTCAGGACCCGAGTTTTTAATTAAATGACATGCGAATGGCATGTATTTATCTGAAAATGTTACGCGATTACACAATTTAAAAGAATCTCTCCAACCACACCAGCACACCTACATGCGTGTCTTCACTAGCAATCTTTACGACCTTTGACTGTAAGTCATCAACCTCCATCCAAGCCCTGAGGACACAAGGATAATGCCACCGCTCTGCACGTGGGAACCCCGATCACTAAGTCTGTTGACATGCTTTCCAAACATTACACAGACTGGGACATCTACGTAAGAGAAGGAAGCTGTAACCCTCCTCCACGAAGGCCCTGTACATGACACAACTGTGCTGGTTCTTTTATTCCTACGGACTTCCCATCAATCTTACAATTTCAGCCTCAGTACCAGTATGCAATGGACACCCTTGTTATACAAATATGACAATAAGTTAACTAGCATTTGGCAAATACTGGAAAATGGCTGAGAAATGTCCCCAAAATCCTAGCAACAGCACTATGAAGAGATGTGTAACTTATTTCAGGGTCCCTGATGATGCCATGATATTCACTTTGACTTTTTTAAAGCATAATTTATTGTATCTAAAGAACACAATGATGCAACTTTCTGATATATTTTCCCATAGAGGCAAGAAATTATGCCATCTATCTAAAAGATCCCAAAAAATCAACAAAATAATTAAAAACATTATGGAAAACAGGGACACTTGTCATAGTTGCTGAAGATTAATTTCTGCAACAGTGAATGAGCTACCAGTTATAAAAATCAGTGGTTTGAGCATAGAAGCAAAATAAACCATATATACACTTCACTCATTTAACTTTTCAAATGTATTGATACAACTGTATTAAAAGCAATACCACAAATCAAGCAACTAATAATGATGTGCACATAAGATGCACAACTTCGATAATTCTTTCTAAATTAAGTAAATTTTCATTCGTAAGATACAGTGCCAATACCACACTATTCTTTGCGGATGTCTTATGTTCGCTGACTCTTTGAAAACTCTAATGAAAAGAAACTATAGTTGAAAAACTAGTATTTAGATCATATAAGATCCTTCAGTAGTAATGGAAAGCAGCCTTGCTTCATGAATCTTAGATTTGTAGGTCCTTTTGGGAACAGATCAATCCAATATCGTTCATTTGTAGGATGAGATTAATTCAATTTTTCCCTAAACCATACAATTTCTTAAAACTCCAAACAAAACTATTTCACCATCACCTTCTTCCCTAACAAGCTGCTGTAACCTCATCGTTAACCATTGCATCGTTACAGGCAGTCTGAAGGAACCAAGCAACACCACAGTCTCTTCTGCCAAGCACCCAGAGACACACATTCAAACAAAGCACAGGAGCTCTTCACAGCAGGGACTTCGCTGAATCAAGCAGCAGAGGGGAAAGGGACTTAAAACTTAAAAATAAAAAATTGAAGTGTATACATTTTAGTTTTCAGATCAAAGACAAAAATCGATGACAAATGAAAAAAAACACCTTCAATAGGGTAAAAGCCAAATTCAGTAACCATTTGAAGAGACTTCTGTTCTCAGACTGTCACTCAAGGTTACTTAATCAAAATAACCATGTACAGGTACTACAGTCCAGAAAAATTACACTGTTGTTGATAGCAACATAGAATATGATGTTTTAAAGCTGAATCTAGAGTTCACACAACATAGTTTTACCCATTTTTCAAAAAATTACAAATTTTACTACAATTTTGTCTGGCCCAATAGTGGGGGACACACATTTTTTTTCTGCTTATAACGCTGGAGAACTTCCCTGTGCCTACAAAGTAGAAAGATAATTTAACCAAACACTGTTACAAGCCAAAAATTAAGGCAACTGATCTAGTATCTTTTGGAAAAATGTTCTCCAAAGAAATTCCCTCTCTGACAAACAATTGAGCTTGTCCAAAAATATTCTATCTGGGTTTCATAAGTTTCCTTGGTTAGAGAGGCACTAAGCCCTTCTAGAATAGCAACTTCCCAGCTGATTTTGCACTTATCCCAACAGTTTTACTCCTACCTCAGAAGGAGAGAGGAACCTTTTCCACCATTTCTAAAATAACCACGCCAAGGTCTCATGTGAAGCTCTCTCTTCTGGCTCACCTGAAGCCCTGCACGTAACCCCCAAATCTGGAAATGTTTGCTTTGAATTGCAAACCACAAATTGTGCTACGCTCACCATTTCATAAAGGCTCCATCACAAGAAAGAGTCTAACACAAGAGTTGGAACACTCCAACAGGACAGACTAAGGGGAAACACTTTGGAATGTCACCCTGGTTCAGAAAAGTAAGCACCCAGCTCTTGGAACTATTCTGATATGCATCTGCTACCCTGAGCAAATTGCTAATCATTTCAGTTTCTCCTTCAGTCTCCTTCAGTCAAGTGAGGCTGTTACAAGTCATCTATTTCAAAGTCTCTTTTAAGAATTAACAATTACAAATTTTTTTTTTCACTTAAAACTCAATTTTTTAAGGATAAAAAGTATCTTGTACAAATGCAGGTTCTTGCCTTAAAGGCCAAATAAGACTCCATTTTTCTTTCTTCAAAATCTTATAGTTAGGAGACAGCAAACTTTCGCAAGAGAGTGCTCCTGTGCCAGTCTCTAACAATTTGGCAACTGATTTCAGACTGTGATATTTACAGAGTATCTAATGCTTGTAACTAATTGTAATTACCATTGTAATTGGAAGTGGGAAAAGTGCAGCCCCTTTTTGAACAAGCAAGAAAAATATATTCTAGTATGCTCATTAGAAGGATAAGTTCCAATATCTTTGTAGGACAGTGGTTCTCAACAGAGCTGAACCACGACACAAAGGAAGTTTCTTCATGTCAATGCAAAGATTCCACCTCTTTCCTTGTATAACTGAAGAACACAAGATGCATTTTAACTCATCGTTTCATTTATTTGTTTGCTATGTTGCTGAAGAGAAAAATTCCAGGTAAGCATCAAAGGTGATGCATTGTTTCAGTTTAGAATGCCTTCATCCAACAGATTTATCACTGCCATTCCCAGCACAAGAACATCGAAATCAGCTAAAGGGATCACTAAGCTTCCAATAAAAAAAAACATTTTGATGACAATGTAGAAGCAAAACGTAACCCTAACTTGAGACTGGAGTGCCAGCAGTAAGAAAATTATCTTTTTCTCTTACTGCAAGCAAAACCAATGCAGCTGAACATGACAGTGGATTTTTTTGTTGTTTTTAAAATAAAGGGTCATTTAGCCTCCAAAAAAATACCAGATTTAATGACATTGTAAAAGAAAAAGATAGTTTTCATTAAGATACAACGTTTGCACATGCATTTTTCTCTATAACCATTGCTATTTTGAACCTCTAACATATGGTATTTTAAAAACTCAAAATGAAAATACATAACTAATAACCAATTTGCAGACCTAATCTGAAAATGAAAAGTTTTAGGGATATCAAATTTGAAAGGCTTGAAAGGGATGCACTGTTTGCTATTTAATATTCTGCCTTTAAAAAGTACCAAATAAAAAAAAAAAAACCCTCTGAAAGACTTTGTGAAATACTATACCAGGGCTTTAAATTTTCACTGAAATACAATTTGTGGTCACCTTGTTAGTTTTGGAAGTAGATGACTGCTTTTGACTGTAAAAAGAGGGTAGGTAAAGCCAACATTTTGGGCCAGGGAATGGAAAGCAGAGGACAACAGGATCCTAAGTAGTTTTAGTAAGCATTAGTTAGGCTACGACACTGTGAGAAGTCCACTGCCTTTACAATACCAGGATGTCGTTCTTAGCTAACTCCTGCTTAATCGCTGACAAATAAAAATACATGACACATGAAAATATCTTTAACTTAGTGGTTCAGTCTGAGGATTAGCAATAAACACTCAGGTTCTCATAGAACATGCATCCCCATTCTGGTTTCACATAATCCTGTTGGGGTTTTTGCTGAATCTGTGTTCAAACCCTGACTAGTGATGCAGGAAAGGTTGGCAGATTAAATCCTGGAGGAAAGAGCTACTAATTTATGCAAGAATACAACTTGCAGAAAAACTGTGCAAGCGAATGTTTCTGCACACACATAGCAGCTGTTCGGTTTATATGTAATTCTGCTTCATGAAGTAGTCAAAAACAGAAGTATAAGACCACAAGTAAAACATTACATACTTTTTCAACAGCGATGAGAGGCAGCAACCACCACACTCATTCATGAATCTGGAGAAGCAAGCCAGCAGTTTTCAGGACTGACCCTGCTTAATACATAATCAGTGATTCGGCCTGATATACTACTTACACTAATACTGTTATACCCTTTAGTTTTAGAAGAAAACTTTTGTTAAATGAGAAAAAAAAAATCCTTAAAGGAATGTATTTACTAATTGACCTGCTTATAATAATTACACTACAATAAAAGCATGAATTAACAAGAAAAGAAACCTTATGCAACTTCTCATCGTGGCAGGTACAGGTACAACCGCCGATACAAGGCGTTCCCGTCCGAGTTTACTCAACAGGAGCTGTCACAGGCAACTGCGCGAAATCTAAAAATGGAAAATCCCCATTAAATATGGCAATTATAAAACACATCCTCCGTTCTTTCACTTGTCTTTTACAATAAATATGTAAAACCATTTGCTCATCTAACACTGCAGTGTATCACCTCGGAGAGTCTAGGCTCACTACATCTAAGTTAAATACAGCCTACCGCAACACACAACAAAGTAGTCGTGGTTCGTACTCAAACACAGGGTAATCAAGGTGGCTGGAGCAGCATTCGTTAAAATTCAGGAGCTCACGTCACTTGGCTCCCTGACAAAATCGCAACTCCCCAGTGTCTATCAGTGTAACACTGATTCTGCCATTTGGGGTGGAAAAAATACACCTATCTTTGTATATCTGTCTATGCCGAGAATACATTTCAGCCTGAGTAATAAATGTTCCTGGACACTTTAAAAGACTACAGAAAATAGTAATCATTACCTATATTGACTTTGCTCTCCTATCTACCAAGGTTTTATTTATCGCCCTTTGCAGAAATAAGTCTCACTTAAAAACCTGTGCCAGCAATTCACATTTAAAATATGCAGCAAATGTAAACATTTGGTATCTATTACCTGCCTGCAAACATTATTATTTACACAGCTATTCAGCTCTTAGGCAGACAGTCTTTTCCAGGAAGGAGTTTCAGTGGACTATTTGCTGCTCGAGGTAGGTACCCACCGCGCACATGGCCCCATTTGTTGACTTCCATGATTTCACACGTACCACTCACACAAATCTAATGCAAACCCAGAGATTTCAAGATACCCACATACAAAAAAGTTTCGGTCAACAATTTATAGTCACAGGAACACACATTAGAAACTGACTTGTTAACATTCACTGAAAGGATAAAAAGGTTGTTTACAGGGTTTGGACAACATAACTGAGTATCTTCATGTATCTCCTGATATCTTCATTATAAAAACCAACAATTCAAGTACTCAAGACAATATAACAAAGCTCATAATACAGAATTTTTAACTGCATTAGAAATCAGCCTCTACTAGTTTACATCTGGACCTAAAAAGCAGCATTAACAACCCTAAGGAAGCAGGTTTTTTACTGCATCTGGAATTCGCTATTAGAGCTGCCAGTGAAAATATTTCTTTGGTAGCGTTCACAAAGTGAGCTTCTATTTTACAACAAGAGGATACCTAAAAAACCCAAATTACTGTTATTCATTTATAAATACTCATGTACTCATCTATACAAAAATAGAAAAGAAAACCAAATGTACATGGAAGCAACAGCCTATGCTTCACTAGGAAAGTCCCCTGACTACAAAACGAGGTAGAGCCTGAGGTAACACACGGTGCCGAGGAAAAAAATGCCGAACGTACACCCCTCTAAACGGAAGATCTGATTCGCAATATGGATTTAAGACAGTTATATTTGAAAGAGGATGTTCCTCACAGCTACAGCAAAAGTGTTTTCACACATTTCTTGAAAAGGAGAGGATGGAAATCCCAAAAAGCCCTAGAGAACGGTGGGAACGATGCTTTAGTCTCCAGAGAAGAGCCGGTGCTCAGCACAATTCCCCGAATTTGACACAACTGCAGCACGAGGGCCCGGACGCACGGCAGCCAGCCCCCTGTCCCGCACCCCCAGCACATCGCTCCCTGCGCCCAGCTCCCACCCAGCCATCCCGGCGGGCCCCTCTCTCCGAGCCCCATGGGTTCCACGCAAGCGCAAACGCTGTCCTTGGCCCCTGCTTGCTTGTTTTCCAGCCGCTCCACCCCTCCGTGCCACCCTCCCCCAGGCTGGTGCCTGCATCCCAGCATCACTTCTCAAACGAGGGAGGCCTTCCTCACGCCTCCCACACACCCACAAAACCCTTCACCAGGCAGCCCTGCTCCAAACAGACTGCCTCCGTCAAGTCAAGCAGGGAACGGACCCGCAGGACGTCTACTTGCAACAGGCAGGAAAAACCGCCCGATGCACCCATCCTTTGGTCACCACCACCACTGGAACAAACCCAGCAGCGGGACTGTCCTCAACAGGACTGACCTGCATGGTTAAACATGGAGCTTATAGCGGAGATCAGGTGGAAGAGAAAGGTCCATGGAATGTGGAAAGAGGGACAGGCCACTTGGGAGGAGTGCAAGAATGTTGTGAAAGCATGCAGGGATGCCACGAGGAAGGCTAAGGTCCACCTGGAAATGAATCTGGCAAGGGGTGTCAAAAACAACAAGAAGGGCTTCTTCAACTACATCAGCAGCAAAAGGAAGGCTAGGGACAATGTGGGGCCGCTGCTGAATGAGGTGGGTGTCCTGGTGACGGAGGATGCAGAGAAGGCTGAATTACTGAATTACTTCTACACCTGGGGAAGAACAACCCCCCCGGGGGGGATTGCCCGCAAAGGGATTGCCTGGTTGGTTAAAAAAGGGGGTTTATGGGGGAGATGAGGGGGAAGAAAAGGGTCCAGGGAAGGGGAAAAGGGGGACGGCCCCTTGGGGAAAAGAAAAAAAAAAGGGGGGG
>Ga0181612_112206_pt1 | contig 11021 bp, 4 predicted proteins | sample HoacroProtozoa21_FD_119630 | JGI IMG/M metagenome (GOLD analysis project Ga0181612, IMG submission 119630) | Hoatzin crop microbial communities from Cojedes, Venezuel. Combined Assembly of Gp0051906, Gp0051904, Gp0051908 | reverse complement strand
TTTGTCTCTTAGCTCTGCCACCAGGCCCAGTAGATAGTCCAGCTGATCACACCTTACACAGCTGTTCCCTCCCCTGCCATCCATTTCCAGTGCAAGCTGGTGGCACTCCCTGCAGCCGGAGACCTGTACGGCTGTCTTTCCCTGGGAGCTCAGTCTGGGTTGATACCTCCTTTCAGGCAAGTGTAGAGGATGCAGCCTTCTGCCGGGTGGATACCATGGCTAGGCTCCCTCTCATCGAATGGACTTATTGAACTTATCTCTTGATATCGGAGAGAGACTTCGCCCTTCTCCGCATGACCTGTCTGCATGAACTGCCCCCTAGACCGCCCTACCACACCTGGACTGACATGTCACACCCTGTTTTCTCCTTCTATAACTTTATAATGCTACATTAAACATTACAGTAAATTCTTTTATTGATACTTAGTATGATCTTTCTTCTTTTTTTATTTTTTAATTCCCTTCCAGTGTTGGTGATTTTCATTTGCAGTTTTTTGAGATATTATTCATTCTTGCTAAATTAAAAGATTTATAATTCACTGAAAGAAGATAAACAGGCATATTCTTGATCTTAGTTATATTCCAAAATTTATTCCCTGTGATTCTGCTGGTGTCTTGCTCCTCGTAGTCATCTTGTTAGCATTCATTACTTTATTTTACACAAAATCATACAAAAAGTCAGTAGGCCAAGAAATTACATACCTGTGTTCACAATTTGTGTAGAACTGTTTGGTGTTGGGTTGGGTATACTTAACCTGTATATGAGAAAAATACAGAACCTAGTGTTCATTCTCTCTATGTTCATGTCAATTCAGTGAAGATTTCCACCTAATCAGCTTCCATTTGGCATTCTTTTATCTGCTACTTTGCATGTAACTTACAAAGTACTCTTGCACCAAGGAAAGAAACAAATACAAAGCAACTTACAGCCTAAGAAGCAGATCAAGTGACAACTAATCGGATATTAGAACTTCCAAGAAGACTTAGGAAGCAGTTTATATTAAAAGCGCTTACATGTTGCTTGGTATTATCCCTAAAGCTTTACACAGGGCACCTACAGTTTTAAACACAGCATGAGCAGCTTTTCAAAACTTTCTTAGGTCATATGTTTTCCATCAATCATCTCCCCAGATATCTGTCACTACCTTTCAACACCCTTTTAGAAGCCACTTCTTCCCTCTCCCCTCCTATAACACATAAGATATGGTAGAAACAGTTCAACAAGCTGTGGAGTTACCCAAGTGAGTTATGCTGAGGCCAGCAGTACAGTAGATCCTGACTCAGGAACCCAGTGATTTGAATCAGAGAACAGGAAGATCTAAGTCATGCAAATGATAAAACCACCCTTTCCTTTGGCAGTTGCACAAGAAGACCTTGGCACATGAGGGAAGACTGCTCTCTTACATCTCAGAGATTGTTTTCAGAATCAATTTAGTCTGTCGTTTTTGAAAAACTGCTCTCTTCACAGGTTGTACTTCTGTAAGTACAGGTTATGTACTACTCTTTTATCTCATAAAGTTTCATCCAACATTTTTTCTACCTTCTATAAATTTTGAATTTTAAAATAGATGCTGTAATTTCAAGCACATTTTTTTAAAGAATGCGTTGAAGAAAATCCTCATTAACAAAAAATTCCTGAATTAATTTTGCTACTTTCTAAAGTCTTTTTCAATCAAAAAGTTCTTGTTTAATTAAGATTCCTTCCACAGCCTTGAAATGCTCTATGAGGTTCATGGTATGCCTAGAATAGATATAGTTCCCTCCAGAACCTGGAAAAAAAATATTAGTTAAAAAAAGCAGCAGGTGACAGAAATTTTGTTGAAGTGATAAGCATAGGATGGTTAACAATATTTTTGCCACAGCTTTTCATTACTAGATATTGATTTTTCAGAATGAAAAATTCCTTTCAGGCATATGCTGACTTCAAAAATAGCAGATGCCCTTTTCAGGACTAACAAGAGAAGAAGAATTCTTAAGAATAATCACTAAACAAATGACTGAAAAATAAAGAGTTGTGTTCAAGTCTTTGTATTTCCCAGGCTAGAAAAGCCACTTAAGCATGTATGCCTTAAGAGATACGGGAGGATTCCTTTGTTGTGCAAATTGTTGATTTCTGTAAAGCAGAAGAAGTGTTCATTTTTGCTTCTAGCTTCTTATGCTTGCTATGGAATGCCTGGTATTCATCACACCCCAAAGCATATTCCAGAAGTCTCAAGAACGTGCTTGTACAATGGGAGAACTACCTCTGTATAGCTATTGTAACCTGTGCAGAAAGAAAATTAGATTCACAGAGAAATGTTTCAGCAGAGGAAGGAACTGTTTCAGTAGCATGCCACAACTATAAGCATATAGAAACATATGTTTCCTAAAATAAGCTGTAATAATTGTGCTATTTCAACAAGCAAATTCTGGATTTTTGGGGAGTTTGTGATTTGCACTGAAACATTGGACTAAGGAAGAAAAATCTTCATTTAAAAATACTGGTTTATAAGGGCATGATTGTTTGTGCTGCCTTAAATTTTTTTCAAATTGCTTACTCTAAAATGACTTCATCAATGTTTATAGTCACACTTCTTCACATCTATCCAGGTGACGTGATGCAATGAACAGGATTTCTGGAATATATTAGAAGCCTTAAGTAGAAGAAAGGGGCATCAAGTTGATGCAATTACATGCAGTTGCTGACTGCCATGAAAACAAAAGGTGCAAATGAATAAATTGTGCTATTTAGGATACAAACTTACACATAGCATTGTCTGTAAATATAACATGTTAAAAAGAGAAATTACAGCCTCTTGAGAAACATTCGTGGAAGTACTACTTTTCTAGTAACACTCTTATGAAAATAAATTAAACAACAGATGGAATGCAGGTGTTCCACCCAGTAGCACTTACCATACTGAAAGCAGTACAGTATATTAATAAAATATGCAGTAAGTTCATAAGATGTATAGTATATTTATTTCTAATTCTTTAACATCTCCAGTGTTGGGGATATCCAGATAATATCCGGATATGTAGCTGTTGTTGAGATTAACTCATTAATTTAGAGTAGGAAACAATTTATTTCCCTTCTTGTTCATATGTCCCTTGGAAAATACTTGAGTCATCAAGAAAGCAAGATAAAACAAAAAAAAAACAAAAAGGAAAGTTTTATAGATTTACAAGGATCAAAGCCCTTTCATAACTATGTAAGAAGAGGCATATTGCTATCAGATATAAAGTGTCATTTCAAAGAGAAAAAAGGTAGTTGATTAAATGTTAAAAATATTTTTTTTCCTTGCCTCTAGACATTTGCTATAAATTTCTAGACATTCACAAACAAGCAAGGGACACATACAGGTCACCATACATTCTTCTGCAGATTAGTTTTCAAAAAGCAGAGACTTGTTTCCCTGCTTCCTTAGCTTAACTGTTCTGTGCAACGGCCCCAGTGTTGCACAGTGACGTCTGCACGAAACAGGCGCATCAGAACTTTATCAACAGCCCTGGTCCTTCATACAGTGTGGCAATGGAAGCAACATGACATCAGGGAATCATGTTGATGTTATCAGTAGCTGCATCTACTGCAATGTCAATTGGTGTGCACAGAAATTGCTTCAGCTGATGTCCAAAAGTGTTTGCAGAAACTCCTTTATTCCACTAAAGCTATCAAATTCCACCCATGGTGTTCCATATTAATTAAGGCACAGATGTACTTTCAGAAATACATGACTGTATTTTTTTTATTTTTGTTTTTAACATATGTCTAGTCTTCTGCTTTCTGAAATATGAAAGATTTCCAAGAACTGCAGCGAAGTCTTGGGTCTAACTTTTTTTGAAGTTGCTTAGTGGTCACTGTAGTATTACATAAAATCAAAAATTACTAAATCAAGTGTGGTTAGAAACATGCCAGTCAGCTACTGACACTGATTAATTATGTCAAACACTTAACTTTGTACAGAAAAGGTTAGGTTGCATGCTATTCCTGCTCAATAAATTTAGTTGTACCTAACAGACTCTGTTGATCATAGTTAAAATTCTGAGTACATAGATAGCCAATGAGAAGAAAACTGCTGGCAGATGAAGGACATGAACAAAAAGATGGTGAACCATAGGTCAGTAATTTTGTCGTATAATTATTATAGTAAATTTTCCCCTCAGCTGAAAGATGACACTAATAAACTTCTTTCTAGCTTTCCTGTGGCCAAGTATTCTCCGTTATTTTTTTACATGTAGAGAAAAAAGGTTGCATAATTTCATATGTGTCACCTTATTTGTATCTTTTCCTTTAATTTTGATGGTTGGATGCAAATGTCAAAAGTTTCCAAGTCCCTGCAGCATTTGTTTTGCTTCCAAATTTCATTTTTTAATTAACTTTCATTTTAAAATGCTCATTGGCTTATCACTGTGTTTCCCAGACTGTAGAGTGTCACAAAAAATAATGCTATACTACTTCAAAGTAAAAAGAAACAGAAAAATACATCTTAATTTTTTTTTTATGTCTAAAATGTAGTATCAAAAATACGGAGATTACAGAGTTATTTAAGGATGTGCAATTAACAATCAAATGTATTTAATCCTCTTTCACTATTCTGAACTTTAATACAATAAATCCTTTTGAAATTTTCCATATGACTAACATGATAGTGGTATATTTGCATATGGCTTGCAAATGAACTAAATACAGGATTCACACAGATAAAGCTTACTGAACATTGCAGAGGAAAATTTTCAGGGTCTTAATGTTGTTTCACATTTAACATCAGAAGTGCAAACACACAAGGTCAAGCCCCGATATAAATAGTGAACATGCCAATATTGCTAAACCTTCAGATGTAAAACATCATTAAAACTATTTGCCAGCTTTCAAAAGGTAAACAAATATATTTAATCACTCTTTGAATTACTGTAATGTGTATCTTGACTAACATTTGTTAATGGCTCAGAAAAGTGCTTATTTGCCTGTGCAAAATATAAACTATGTTAAGCACCACAAGGCCTGATTTTTATACCGCTCACATGACTGTAAATTTATAATCCTAATAAATCAGAGAAATAATGCTGATGCAGACTCAACGCTGATGATACCTATCAGGTGAACAAATTTAAGAAGTCTTTCTAAATGTGATATTGTTCTTCATTATTTCAGTACAAGCAAAGGTCAGAAAAGAGAAATGAAGAGCAGAACTAGATTGCCTGTTGTGTGAGAAGATGATTAATCATCTACATTTTGGCTGACAGATCAGGGACCTCAGGTTTACCACTGAGGTTTATCTGAGTTTTGGATGAGGGAATATCTTCTACTCTTCTCCCATTTTAAAACTGTTAACTGGGTGGTAAAGACTTTTAATGTACACCGATATGTTACAATAGTATACTAATAATAATGGTATAATAATAATATAATAACCGTAGTGAAGAACAGCCTACAAAATAAATTTGATTCATTTTTATCTGATGTATCTATGAAATTCTACAAAACCCAACCACAGAGCAGTATCTAATTCAGCATTATCTAGCAGTGATACATAACCACAACGTGGATGGTAGTTGAGAAGTGTTCCTTCACTCCTCTTTTCTTACTAAATATACTTGACACATGTTGCTGATTTCTCTCCACTCATTTCAATCTATGGAAATTAATAAAAATAAGGTCAGAATGGTCCCACAAATGTCATCTTACCCATCCCTCTGCCATGGAGAGGTCATAATTGTGTTTTGTTAATTCTGAAATGTTTATCTGACATGTTTTTAAAGTCCAAGAGTGAGACTGGCTTTGGAAATTCTTTCTTTTTCAGCATTTAATTATCCTTATCGTTAGAAAAGTTTTCATCAAGTCCTCTAAATCTTTCTTGTTGATTTTCAAAGCCCTGTTTCTCATTTTATAATCCACTGGCATAGACAGCAAACTATTTTGCTGTTACAACAGTCTTTTCAGGTGTTGGAAGATGCCTGTGACAGAACAGGCATCTCCTTTCTCTTTGAAACCTCTTCTCCAGCTTCCTTGGATATATTTTCCATAACTTTGATCATTTGATCTTCTCTGGATGTTTTTCAATTTGTCTGTATGTTTCTCTTGAAGTGATGAGCTCAAAGTCAAACAGTGTTCTGGGACTCCAAATAGAAAGATCACTTTGTACATAGACAGACTACGCTCCTTTTCATATAACCCAGAAGATATCCTTTTTTGAACATCATCAAACAGTTAACTCAAACTCAATTTATGATCCCTTATAATATTGCATTTGACTTTCCTTAGACTTTTTCCCTGTCACTTCCATAATTTGTCATGCATATTTCTAATTCTGTGTCCTCTAGTGTATTTGCAATCCCTCCTGACTTTGAGTCATCCACAGACTAAATAAGCATATTCCATCATCTAAGTGGCTACTGAAAATACTGAGCGGAATCAGCTCAAGGATGGACCTCTGAGAAACTCCACTTAATACCGTCTTCTAGAATGAGCCATGGATAACTGCTTTCTAAAGTAAGATTTTCTTATTAGTTTTGCCATGATAGTTTCATCTATTTCCTTTCCTCAGTTATGAAGGTATCATTTCAAGGAATAAAGAAAAAATAAAATCAAATTAAAATAAAAATCTTTACTGGTGGACAGATAGATGACAGCTGCTCTTTCTCACCTAAATAGACTGTTCCTTATCCTGTCAGAAAGAAAACTTGGATTTATCTAGAACCTTCTATGTGTTTGTTAAAAATTTCCTTGTCATCTTTCAAGTGTCTACAATTATCCAGTTCCAAGAATTTTGAGGGGGATAGAGGGACAGAATTTTTCCAACAATTGAAAGGCAAGCTAAGATGTCTAAATTCCTCCATATTGCCAACTCACTTTTTAAAGATGCACATGAAGTTTTCCCTTTTCTACTTGTCTGTTGTCTTTCATTTGTCTACAATATCAAATTACTAGCAGTTCCAGATTACTTCAGTTGGTTCTTTAAGTACCTTAGGATGAAGTTTTCTAGACGAAGTCAATCTGAAAGCACCTTATTTCTTTAAACCTCTCATTTTATCTTCTCCTGTTTCAGGGCGAGCATGACCCATTACTGAAAAAAAAGCATAGATTTTTTTACAAGGACTAATACAAAAATTATTAGACATTTCACAGTTGTCAGCATCAGCTTTCTTTTATTGCTGAGCAGCAGACCAATTGCTTGGTTCTCATCTTGGTACTAACAAATATTTCTTGATATGCTTGACACCTCTTGTTAGTTGCACCTCAGTTTGAGCTTTCATATTTCTTTTCCACTATTTTTTTCTTTACTTCTTTGTGTTCATCCTCTTTAACCAGACTGGATATCTGTTTGCTGACATTATCTGCTTACATCTGAGCTCGACAGAGCTCTTGGATTCCTTAAATTGATTTCTTAACGCACATTATCCCCTTCCTCTGCATTAAAATAATTTGTGATGAAATTCCCACTGTCATTTCTTTGAGGAACACTAAGATCTATATAATTATTCTTACTGTTAGACAAACTTTTTTTTTTTTTTCTTCCTTTGAGTTTACTAGGATGATATAGCTCCTAATCCTTTTTGCAGTTATAAACTAAGCAGAGAACAAAATCTATATTCCTACCACACCAGAAAAACTTGCTTTACCATGATTAAACTCAGATTCAACTCACAGAGTCAGCATCTCCCACATTTCAAAACTAAGCTTGTTTTCCATTGTCACAGTGTCTTTCACAATCATACGATGAGTTCTTTAAATTCTGCAGCACTTTGTTGCAGCGTAGACGCTCTATTGCGAAGCACAGTTCCTATTTCCGTCCGTACACAGAATGTATTTTCTTAGATTCAGTTTAGAGTACTTCAACATTTTATATATATTCTTTGTTCTGGAAAGCTTCATTTTTTTATTATCAGTAAATTTTTTGCCTTAAGGGAAAACACTTCCCATTCAGATCCACTTACTTTCTTTATGTCTAACCAGGAAAGAAAAAAAACTATGACTGATGTCATTTTAAGCTAAATAAACTTCAACTGATTTAAAGGAAACTCCATTAGTTAGGTGTCACTGACAGCTGAACCAATTTCGCTTCACTCGCAATTTTAGAATATTTTTGCAGCTTGAATTTAAAATGTGGTATAGTTCACTTAAACGCATTTTTTAAAAATTCACTGGAAATAAATGAAGTTTTGCTATCGTTCAAGCATAATAGCAAGGAAATTAAAACTTCATGATTGTTCATTTATATAAACAGTACTGAGGAAAGGACATGGCTTGCAGGTTATGTTTGATATTCAAGTATTAAGGTCATCAAGAACAAATCATGTTGAAAAAACAGAATTTACTATTGGTGCAAACTTAGAATACCTCCACATGCATTTGTTTTATCTCTGCTTTTGAACTATTTCTTGTATTTCTTTGTTCTTATAATAAGTCCATATTCGAAAGAACGCTTCAGTCATGCACAAGGGACTTCAGCATGCATGTGTTTGAATGACCTTTCGTAAATGGAAATAATTTACTGAACTGAAATCATAGTGAATGCTGAAAATCCTGATATAATTCAATTAAACCTTCTACAAAAATTTGGTGATTTTTATAGGCTCAATGAGAAAATTATCCTTTAAGATAAGTAATAAAATAGTAATTGGCAGAAAATCTGAAGGCTACGAAAAATATCAAGTAAATAGAACTGCTGGTGAAGAAAATGTTTCCCACAGTATTAATGTCCCTGCTTAAAAGTCACCAATAACTCAATAAATAACTTCTACCCACATCCAAACCATTTTCTATCCTTTGTACATTATGTGGCTGCTGATCTCTATGATTTTTCTGTATGACATTTATCTTCACTACTGAGGAAAGACAGAATAACTCAAGAGTATTTTTGACACAAGATTTATTTCACCGTTCCTCTCCAGCACAGGTAAATGTCATTGCAGAGATCAGCTACTGTTTACACTCACAGAGCAGTGGAAACAGACTTCTGGCTATTTGTACATTGCATTTTAAAGTGCTGTCACTTAAATAATATCTTAATATGAATGAAGTTCATAATGTTCCCTTATCTGTGGGTTGGTAGGTTTTCAAAAGCACGTTGCAAAATGAAACGAGAACAGTCACTTGCTGAGTAAGAAATCACGCTAATTCTCTGATCCTTCATGTCATCTAGCATCCTGCCTTTCTTTGAGCCCTGTACTGGCACCTGATTCTGCTGGTTGTCAAACCAGCTTGTATCACCTCTGGAGAGTTTGAGAACAGTGTGTTTTGATCCATCTTCCTACCCAAACAGTAAGACAAGCACTCAAGCACTACATTCCAACAGCGAATTTCCCTACCGGGCCAAACATGCTGTCAATGTTATTTTGCCTACTTGACCAGAAATACAGAAGTCACATATCCATGGTTTTTTTTGCAGAATAAAAGCAGAAATAATTCTGTTATTGTAATTTAAAACATCCAGAAAATAAGAGGCCCAGGAGAACTGTAATCCAGTCTGTTTTCTCAGGAGTCTGCAGAAGAGCCGAGCCCAGCCCTCCCAGGCTGCAAGAAGAGATTCCCAGGCACTACTGCAGGCAGAAGACTGTGTCAGGGTGTGTTGGTGCATAAAACTAGGGCAAGATTAATAATTTTTCTGCTGCTTTTCTGGTTAGCTGACTGTTTCTGTTTGTCTGCCACACACATACCATGGTATAACATGAAACACAGCTTCCTGTCATTCAGCTACCAATGAGGTAGTTCTTACAACTCAAAATCCTGACCAGACATAGGAGTGTTATGACGCAGCTTCAGGTGTCTCTTGCATGAATCATCTAAACACAGCTTTTTTTATTATGGTCCTGAGTTAACAATTGTTATTATGTCCTTCTACTTTAACATCGTTTCACGTAGCTCTAATATAATGCTGTCAGATGGTTCTGCAGTTTAGAGACAAGCATACTGAAAACATGTAACATCAATCAACTTTTTATAGGAAAGATTTTATTGAAATATTGACAGACCAATCACCTGCTGTAAATAGCTCATCATCTTATCTGTGGGGAAATGTCAGAGCTACCTTTTCGCATACTGTATATTCTACATTTCTCACTTCTGAGAGCTCAAAGAAAGCACCAACAAACCAAACCAAATTACATTCTTAACCTCATTTCAGTTAATATGCACTTTTCTGAAGATAAATAAAGATTAAATGCTGACAGTGGTGAGATATGATTTCCTAAGCAATAGGTAGTGTGTGAAAGAGATGAAATCATAAAGGAGCCTGCAGAATTACGGAATCACACAAGGGTAGGGGTTGGAAGAAGGGAGGACCAGACTGATAGTGCAGTCCTGAGGACTGCTGTGTAATGGCACAGGTTAAAGCAAGAGTTTAGATTGTGTAAAGGGTAAGCCCACATAGATGAAAAACAGAAATAGTGATAATTTAAAGACATATCTGTTGCTTTTATGTCTCACCCCTCAACAAAACTTCGTCAGCCACCAAATTACCTGATATTGAGGATCAGTAAGATACTTAAGAATCACTAAGAAACAAAGGAAAAAGTCATGTTTTGAAAGTATTATTGCAAAGGGGTTAAAGTGTGCTGTCTTTTGTGAGCACTGCGTTTTCACAGAGATCAGTGAAGTTACATGAGAGATGAGTTATAGAGATAATTTGCAATTCAGTGTACCTTGTAATTCACAAATTTTGAGATGGATTTAGTGAGTTCATGTAATCCTTCTAAGGATTCCACAGTATCTGAAATGTCTCACTATTCTCTTGGATTCCAAAAATAAGCCCAAACAATGTACAACTGTATCCAGTTAAGCACTGGGCAACTCTTCTTCCATAAGCAGAGACCAATCCCCAGTGCCAACCGCACAATGATTAGTGCAATTATTAAAAAGAATGCAGACTTGCTTACTTCTTGGGGGTTCTTTTTTAAATTTATAGAATGACTTAGACCAATCTTTAAGCTCTTTAACAGCATAGTGAGTCACAAAACTGGGAGGAGTGGTGGATACACCAGAAGGCTGTGCTGTCATTCAGCATGACCTCGACAGGCTGGAAAGTTAGGCAAAGAGGAACCTG
>Ga0181612_159684_pt1 | contig 11022 bp, 6 predicted proteins | sample HoacroProtozoa21_FD_119630 | JGI IMG/M metagenome (GOLD analysis project Ga0181612, IMG submission 119630) | Hoatzin crop microbial communities from Cojedes, Venezuel. Combined Assembly of Gp0051906, Gp0051904, Gp0051908 | reverse complement strand
TCCTGGCTGCATCATAAATAAATAATTTCCTTAAAAGGAAAACAGCTTTTGTCGTTTGCAAATCTGCTAACCAAAGTTCAGGCAAGCTGTGTGAAAATACTGTGTGCAGACTTTAAAAAAAAAAGTATATTAAGAAAGATCGTATCAACAAACTAATGTAACGAAAACACTGGCTTCCTGATACAGGGTTTTGAAACACACTGATGTGTTTCTCAGTGCCATATACTCAGAAATGCAGCAAATTCTCAAAGGATTTTCCCCAATCTTAGGAAGAAAAAAAAGACCCAAAACCAACTCACAGCAATAGTACAGAAAAACATTAAAACCTAAAATGCTTGCAGGACTCAAACCAGTACAGTGTAGATCCATGCTTTGCACAAAAATATAATCTGTGAAAAATAAGCAACTTCCTGATCTCAGGAGTATTTCACAATCACAAGACAGTACCTTCCATCTGATATTGTAAATACTAGCCAAAATCTGAGTGGCTACTTCCTGTGTCACAAAACCCATAGAACAGCCCCGTGCTGAGCTGCCTAACACGTATATATCAACTTGAATTTGTCATAAAGCAAATGTGTCTTTACATTGCATCTTAGAGTACAGCAAACACAACCAGTAACAACCACGAGCTATCAATATGGAAAATAATCTTTTTAATTTAATACAAGCAAGATGACTGATAAAGGATTAGAGGAAGACTTAGTCAAACTTAACTATTATTACGAACAGCACTTTGTAAATTCTAAGGACTTCAGTAATTCTATACCAAGTCCATGAGCTTATTTTACTATTCCAGTGAACAGAACACTTTTTTTTTTTTTCCCCCAGAAAGAAGTCACTGTTTGGGCTTGGGGTTATTACGATGTCAATATTCTTCCCACGTTAGTACTATGATTAACACAGTGACTTCATACTCCACACAGGCAAAAAGCTGTGTAATCTCAGTATTATCTACGATGAAAGTAAATGTTGACTTTTTAATCTGTAACATTATATGTATCTGTATGCATCAAGTACATACACACAGCGGTTGCCTTTAAAAAGTCATAATTTGCCAACAGCTGTCACACAGAGATGTCAAATTACCATCATTTTTGCAAATGTTTCAAAAAGGAGATCTCTGCAGTCGTGTGGGAAGACTGGGAGGTGCTTGCTTTTCCTTTTCTTTTTTTAATAGATTCTTCTGTAGAAGTGCACTGCACGAAACTATCAACAATGGGGAGTAAGTGGTGCAGTTCCACACATTTTGCTAATTTTAAGCACACAAACCACTTCTTTCACCAACTACATTTAAATAGGATGTTTAACTTTCAATCTACTCGAGTGTTTGAATGATGTAAAGTGCCCCAAAGATTATGGGAATGGCACAGAAAACCCCACAAAGCATTCTAACTATGGGGACAAAAGTTTATTTATTTCAATGTCTATACTGTCCCTTACCTTGAGCTCCGCTGACTATGGGCCCACAGGCAAAGCACACCACCACAAGCGTGCTCTTTTGCCCACTCTCCCTGCACAGCTGAAGCACAAGCAGGAACTGACTGCGAATGAAGTGCTTGCCTTTCTTCTTTTCTCCCCCAGAGAGCAGGGTCACTCTAGGTTCAAGTCATTGGTAGGGCAGAGCAAGCATGCCTACTGTACAGCTTTCAGGTAGGTATTACCTAACTTTCACATCAGGGATGTAAAACAGAGCACGTTCTCAGCTGGTAATCTCCTTCAGCTGAACATCACATTTAACAAAATGAAAAATGCATTTATCCATGTTTCTCAAGCCTGTTAAATGTGTCTGTGACTGTAGGTTGTAGTCCCAATTTTCTAATAACAGCTGTCAAACCACAGAACACGGACATGATGGAAAGCGTATTCTTAGTACACAGCAGACAACTTAAGCTCCTTTACGTTTGGTCATTTATTTTTCCAGTGCTTTTGAATTAGGAACTCATTCGTAGGAGGTGAAACGCATGTACTTCAGATACTTTGTATCTGTAGCTACTTTTGCTACTACTCCCTCTTGACAAACTTACTTTGGTTTCCCTCAGCAGAAACTGCAAATCCCGCCCGCTGAGTATACCATGGTTTTTCACGTAGCCGGGAATGTAAATAGTGCTGGTCCCGTGAACAGTTCCATGGACTTCCATATAGGTGTGGATGGTGTCCAGATAAGCCTTCTTATCCTGTAATAGCAACAATAAAATATTATCAGTCTTTATACATTTCAAGCACTGAGGTTCAATCAGAGCTGGTTTTTATCTCCTGTACAACGAGAGCCAGAAAGAGAAGTTCACTCATTCTTACGTGATTTCTATAATAGTTGATCTTTCATTCCATTATTAGTTGTGTTCCCTACTAGACTGGAAGAAAACCGTAGCATTTTTATTCATGGTATAGATATAAATAAATCAATGCCAAGGTCCTATTAATTTCTAATTGGACAAAAAACAGGTCACCATCAGATAGCTGTAATCTCAGCATGCCTAAACGACACTTGGCCTAAAACTAATAAACAAGTCATTTTGAAATATAAAATTATTACTCTGCTTTTGTTAGAGATGTGAATTCATTATTTATTCTCATCTTTGTGAAGAAAAGGGTAAATCTCACCCTAGTAACTTACACTCTTGCCAACTGAATAACTGCATACACATCTTTATCTAAATATCTAGTACCTGAGTCCCATGAGATACCTACAAATATTCCACTTACCTAAAGTTTTAAAGAGATTTCATAAAAGACCCAGAGAAGAGTAATGGCTTTAGTGTTCCATTACAAAAAAAATAAACACAGCACACCACCCTAGTTTGCAAACAAGAATTACTTTAATTTTCGATGCCATATGGTTTTCGAGTTTTAAAGACTACTAGCATTCCAAAAGCAATTAGCTGTAGACTGTATTTACAGCCAGTACGCAGCACAGATCAGAGAGACTCTCCCTCAATATTTGCATATAGTCTTAGTAATAGCTTTAAAATCAGGCAACAGGTTTCTGTACTTCTTGGCAGCAAGAGAGTTTTTGAGAATTCTACTTTCACTCACTATTTTTGTCATGTAAATTCTATACACTGTTCCTCCACGGCCCTGTGTGAAAGCTGGCCAACAATTTTACAGAAGTTCATTCAAAGGGCAAGTAGCCTTGTGAAAATGCTGTCTTCTCTAATCTCGGAGGAGCAATAAGGTATCAGACCTTGGAGAGTGAACACTATCACTTCTTAAAACTTCCTTGCTAAAGTAATTGTTGGTATGCATTCAAATACATAGGGTATTTAATGTCACATAACAACTGGCTTCTAGCTTTAGCCTGCTCGACTGGTGATACCGTTTGTGATGAAGTAGGCTGCCTGCCTCATTGCTACGTCGCCCTGTTCTGGTAGCTATGCCAAGGTCACACCAATCAGACTGTCCTGGGCTAAGTATTCTATAAAACAGGCAACAAATGGAGACAAATGTGCTTTCTTGTCTGAGATGGTTGCTGTTATTGTTAATTAACACAAATTATTTAAGAAACTAAAAGCTTGCTCCATTTTTTAGTTTTCCTTCTACTTCAAATCTGAATCACTCTGACAGAGATGTTCTCCCCATTATTTGTCAAGCAGCATAATTAGAAACTGCTGAGAAGCTCATACATTTTGTTAAGAGAAAGTCCGTTGTAGAACTACTTCTTTGCAGATGTGCAGGAGAAATATAAATGGAGTAGCCTGGTCTTGTTTCCAGAATGCAGCAGTGGTCTGTGGCTTGAGACACGCTGGAACCCTGCCTGCCTGGCTTCCAGTAGAAACAGAGCCTATGAGTTAGGCTTTAGGGTTCTGAGTGGGAAGAGCAGGCAAAGCAGCACAGGTACTACTGACATGATGTGCCTATGGTCAGAACACTAACGCACTAACACTGACTCAGATCACACAGATTGATGACACGAACGCACTCTCTAACTCCAGAAAAATCTGAGAAGCAACCAGCTAGAAAGAACAAAACCAGGATTATCTAAAACTGCACTTACTTCTTTTAACTATTTCATTGACAATTTTACAAACCTGTTACAGAATATTTAGCTGCTCTAAAATATTTGACATTAAATCTATTTAGGTTTTACAATCTTTCTAACTGCATTATTGGCTGTAGGACTGTTGACGATTTTATATAGGTTCAAAAAGCCATTCTGGAAGAAAAATCATTATTGAACAGAGACACAACTTTTGGCCCAAGCTGTCCATGAACCACTGGTCTCTGGTGTCTGTGAAACATGCCTGATTTCGCATTCTTCCTTACACATAAAGTTTTGGCTATTTTTGGAGACAGAAGACTGGACTAGATAAATCTTTGATCTGAACTGGCCTTGCTGCCATCTTATTATCTTTAGTAGCTCATTTTCAAAGATGAATGTGAAATGGACCAAAAGAAGCGTAACATTTTCACGTCTCCTGTTTATATGTGATGCCAATAAAAACCTAGTGGGATTCCAAAATGCATCTGTGAAGTCTGCTTCTTAAATTCTATTGGAAACATTCCAATACATACAATGGACATTGAATTTAACCCAAAGTATTCCCTAAATCATCGTTAACAACAAAGTGAATCTTCCTACTATATCCACATGCTGTCCTGTATATAAATGCCAGCACTTGATGACTACAAAACAGGGAATACAGTACTAAAAAAATAAAGGAGTATACTAAGATAGGATGAAAAGAACAGGCTTCCATGCTGTATTTACAGTAGTATTTTTGGTGAGCAGAGGGTTTTTACTTCAACCCCTAAAGTTACAAAAACATGTAGCAAATACTAACAATAAATTCAAATTAACTGAGCAGACATACAAGTTATATTGAAAATTAATATATAACCAATCAACACAACTTAGGAAGACAAAGCAAAAGCAGTGATAAAATCAGCATGTTTTAAGCATCTCTGAAAGTGCACACAAAACATTAAATTAACCACCCATAACCTTAATTTGGAACATTACTTAACCATATGATTGACTTCTCTCCTGATTCAGAGTCTAAAACCACAGATAAAACATTTAGTATCCCAAACAGCATCAGTTTTTCCATCCATAATATTTAGAAAAATAACGGACTTTTAAATGGTGTCCCCAGGTTTACACCTCCACACGACAGGGTAACCACTGTAGACTGCGCTACAGTCTATAGAAATAATTTTTCCTCACAACAAAGACCTTATAGATAGACAGGCATAAGTAAAGGGACCAATAGGTAAAAAATTTATGAATTAGTTTTCAAATCAAAAAGGTAAAAGCATGAAAAAACAACACACACAAGCTGGGAAAAATCTTTCATCCCCTAAAGGGCAACGCTTTTTCTTTTAATCAAACGAAATTTTTAAAGAACAATGGGAACCGAGAGCTGCATCTTCCCTTTGTTCCCTGTACATAAAACAATTGTTCTTCACTTTTCCAAAAGTCTTTCTTTCTGAAGGAAACAAACCAAAAAAAGCCCAACCAAAACCCGGCAAGCACAACCCAAAAAACAATCGCTCCTTTAATCCCTTATTCAGTTTGAATCAAAATCTACTGCTTCCATAATCATCTACGAAGTACCATAAAAATACCGTTAGCGCCTTGTACCTTACACAAATCTCACTAACATTTGTCTCCTTTTGCATTTAGTTACTCCTGAATTTCCACATTCCTTGTAGAGACATGTTATTTTGGATCATAAAAGTATATATTGTAATAAGCCACTTCACAAAAATAATCAGGGCACATAATTCAATTCTAAGCATCAAAAACACTGAATTAAAAATGAGAGACTGTAAATATGGCATTTATAAATAGAAAGGCTACAAGCAAATAAATCAAGAAATGTGATTTGCGAACAAAATATCAACATTCCTTCAACTGTTAATCCACTTTCTGAGTTTGCTGCTTGGGTGCAGACATAAATAATTCTTTTAGCTTAAACCATTTGACAGTGAACTCCAGATTTTTGCTTTCTCCAAAACGAATTCAAAGACAAAAGATCATGGGCTGCTGGCTAGTAATGCAAAATCAACATTGTCTGCAGAGTTTGTATCAGGCTGTGCTATTCACCCATGTCTGCTGTCCACACTGCAAATCTAGACTTTGAGCATGAAAGAAACCATGTAAGAAAACAAAAAAAAGGCAAATTATTTCTCCTCAGAATCAAAATGGAAGAGTAATGGTGAGTAACAGTCATACAAACCTTTTCTGAAACAATTTTTCAGCAGATAAAATAAACATGCCATTCAGCAAAGTACTTTTTGTTGATCATTGACTGCAGAACTGTTATTACTGTTCATCAATTATTTCCACCTACTTTTAAAAGCCTCATGATAAGGCCTTTCTCATCACAAAAATCAGACGACAACTGTCTATAATAAAGTCTTTCCCTAGGACAACGTTGACAAGAAGACACAGTCTGAAGGGTTGAAATTTTAAGTTTGGTGGGCGAAAAATTTAAGTACAAAAGCACGTGGTAGAAACACGATGCATTAAGTATTCAACTCTGCTTTTAGTTTGCTTGATGTGGTAGATGGTGGCAATTAACAACTCTGCTTTACCTTCAGTTTGCCAGTCTGAGGTTATCACAGTACTTTGCGATTTTAGACCATTTGGGTACCCTCACAAACACCAGAGCTTCAGCCCTGAATGAAACTAAGCACCACATATGCAGAACTACAGGCCAACTACATTATAGAAGAGCTTGATTCAGAGTCCTGAACTGGTTTATGGGGTGAGGGTTCAAACTGCAACATGTATGTAAAACAGCCCATACACCCAGTCTCACTTTCTTACACTGAAAAAGTCGGAAGACAATGGTTTTATAAAGCTTGACAAACGCAACTCAAAAAGTAAGTACTGGGACAGAGCTTTGTGTATACCCTAAATGCACATTGTTATGTCTAGAAGTCCTAAAATCTGTGTGCTTATTTGCCAAAATATCAAGTCCAAGGTAAGCCAAAATCCAGTGTGTATGCAATGTATGACAACTGAGATTGTGACACAAATATAAGATTGGAAAATCTCTCTTTTTGAGAAGTGTCACACTCTCAAAGACTTGTCAAGACATCCTTAAATAATGAAAACCCTGTCTACCGGGGAACCACAAGAGAGCACAAATGCTGAAGAATTCAATGTTCAACAATATTATATTAAGAGAGTTAAACAGATACAGTGGTAAATCACAAGGAGTAGACGATATCTGTTGGAGTTCAAATATGAAACTTTCGAACTGCTAGCCACGGTGTACTTCATGCAGAGTACTGAATTTATAAATGGCTCTGGAGAGGATGCGGTGATTCATGACCAGCAAGTGTGAATTCTACACTGAACAAATTATCTGAAACTTAAACTGTTAACTATAGGACCATATAAACCCAACAAAATGACAATAGTCAATTGTTTCTGTAGAAGGAAATCCTCTCTCATCAAATTGGTAGTGTGCTCTGAAAAAGCCAATCAGCATGTAGAAACTCTTTAAAAGCTCTTAAAGGAATTAAATCTCTTGAGGATAGAAGGGAATCACCCTTATGAATGAACAGTCATCACGCGAAAGAATAGTGACAAAGTGGGCAGTCAATACATACTATTCAGAGTAGCAAAACCAAATGAAACTCACTTCAAAATGTTGCAGAAAAACATCACAATGCTGAACACTTACAGTTGTAAAGCTTTTGAAAAAGCCCCTTCGGTAATCTGAGACCTGAGTGACTAGGAAACAGAACGACCCATACATTCAATATAAAGTGATGCGTGTGTTGAAAACCAGTCTGAGCTTCACATATGAATAACGGTCCTGAGCTAACCAGGGTCACTCAAGAGTGAAGATTTTGCATTATGATAAAATATTATTATGGTCCATGAAAACATTCCCATGTTCAGTAGCAGTCAGTCCACCCACCAACCAATTCAATGATAGGAAGTATTTGAACAGGAACAGAGAAATGGAGAACATCACTGAACTGTTCTATAAAAACACAGTTCTCTCCCTCCTCAAACACCGTTGGAGTCCTGGTCCCTTTCCTCAAAAAGAAGTCAAGAACACTGGACGCAGTTCTGAGAAGGGCAAGAAGGATCCAAGCTACAGATTGGTTTCCACTGTTACATAGAGAAATCTATAACAAATTCATTAACAATTCTTCACCTTGGAAAAGACAACTTCGCAGAATATGAGAGAGGTTTACAAAACCATAGTTGGCATAAGGAATGTGGATAATGCCTGACCATTCATAATGTCCTGATACAAAGGAAGCCAAACAAAGCAGGAAGGAGGCAGGCTTAGAAAAACCCTAAAGTTAATGGCTTCTTGTGCAATAGGTCAGAGATTTGAGGGGCTCCATGACACAGAATGTTGTGGATACAAGAAATCTTGCAAAGGTTCCTGATCAGATCAGTGCTCTGAGGACAGCTCTTACTGAGATCTCAGAAGTTCGTCAACAGACAGTTAGTTTACCAATAGACGATCAGAAATTCCCTGAGCTGAAAAGAAAGAAAATATGCAAAGAAAGTATTATGTAACCTTGCCATGCTTTTACTCTTCCCTGAATGTCCATTTCTGGCCTCTCTGCTAAGCGCCTGCCACATACATCTGCATAAAATACACACCAGCGCGCACACATGCATATATATATATAAAAAATTTATTTGCTATACAATCTTTGCAGAACGAATGAATAAAACATCTCAGTAAAGACCTGAGTTCTTCAAGATCTGCCAAAAATCCTACTTCTTCACTTCCCTGTCCTCGTCTTTATCTATTTCAGTCAGCATTTCTTGCAGTTTTTCATCCATGAAGTTTACTCTTTTTTTTTTTCTTTACACTGAGGTTTTTGAAAGATTTGACAATTTCACTGTCAGGTAATGCGCACTAATGCCTAATCAGGAATCTCCTGTCCTTTGAATGGAAATTTCCAGAACTAACAATGAGACATGGTGTGCACTGTTAGTGCTGAAGCAGAAAAGTGCAAGGGTACAGAAGAAAATAGGAAGTGAGACCACAGGAAGAAAAGGTTATGTTGGTTTTGTGATAATCAAATACTAGTAGATGATTGCCTTAATTGGTATTGTAAGAGCTCATTGATTCATCTTGTACCTGCAGAGTTCTAAAAAAAGAGCAGCTGATCACTGACCTGTCCGAAAGGTAAATATTCATGGAAAACATTTTTTTCTTTCTTCCTTCATAATTAATGAAACCCTAATTTTCATAATAAATGTTAAAAAATAAGCCTTCAAAAGTGTATATACATGTATACTTGTTTACTGCACCTACAGCTGCTCATTTGCTTTGATTTACTTGCTTTTTTGATCCATACTTCATTCAGAAGCAAATGGCAAATTTCAGAAATGTTGCTGAACTGAAGTGTCTGGCTCATTTCAACTTGTTATGTGGCATAAAGCAGGACAGTGCTCCTGGTGCCTGGTGCGAGCAACTAGGGCAAGTTTCAATCAGTAGATAAGGCCACAGTGCTGTTGCAAATTTGGAGGAAGACAAAATAAGAACACCACAAGACAAGTTTGTGAGTGCACTGACCACATGGGAGACAGAAGTTGAGAAGGATATTTTCTCCCTTTCCTTATGTTTCTTTTAGCTTAAAAAACGAAATGCAGTGTTCAGCCAAAGTATGTTGCTAAATAGGAAGCACAAAAACCAATCAGAAGGAAGCAAAAGGCAATGCTGTCAGCAGCGAGACACTGATCTGCACCTAACAGAACCATTCCTAAAAGTATAATTTTTCCTCTCTTGACTTTTCCCCATTTTTGTCCTCCCACTCCACGCAAGAGGGCATACAACGAGGAAATTACATGCCACATAGATCTATTAAGGCTGCTACTACGAACAGCCTTGGTTATATACTTTCCCGCTGAGAAAAAGCTAAATGTAACCATTTCCCATCTCCAGTTCTTCAAAACTTGTGCAGACAGTATACATTTAAGAAGAATGCCCATCTTGTCAAGTGGCATTAGTAACAAACTGACACATTATTTTGCCTTTAAATATATAAACATTTTTACAGCAACTCCACTTCAATACAGTATAATACAATCCATTAAAGCAATCATATGATTGTATGTTATGCACTGGTGGGTATTTTCCGATACAAACAAAATCCTGACTTCTCGCACAGCACCCCACAAAAAACAAATAGCAAACAGTGTAAAATGCATCTAGACTCTTTTTTCTTTTCAGAATTAAGGGTAGAAGTATGGGAATAGTATGGCAGGAAGTTGCAGGAAGAAGAACAAAGCAAAGACTTAGACCAAAACAGGAGCTAAAATGACACGAAAAGCTTCAAACATTCCCTTTTATTTGAAATGTTCTGTACTTAAAGCCAATTATGATAAAAGAGAGCACTATGGGTCTCACTCATTTTATTCATTCCTTCTTTTTCACTTAGGCAGAGACAGGTCTCTCCTTATCACTGCCAGAAATCCCAGACAAAAACCCAAACCTTTGATTATAAACATACACATCCAAAACTTGGCAGATGTTGTCCCTGATAGCTTACCTCTAAGGATAATCTTCAGAAATGTAGCTAAATTCTTTAGAGCCTCCTACTTGCAGTCCCCAACTCACTTAAGACCTATTTAGTTATCAGAGGGAAGTAAACAAGATGTTTCTTACAGTGCCTGCAGCTTACACCCTTCCTGACCTCCAGCAAGACGTACCCAGACTTGCCCGCTGCAATACGGGATGAACGCCGCTGCTCCCAGGCCATGGGCTCACATTTTTTTCTGTATTCAGCAGAGCTGACAGAATTCAGCACTGTATTCCTCCCCTTGTTACTCATCATGTTCACGCCACAGTTTAACCCCAGGGAATGATGTGGGAAGACAGAAGATTGTCTGTAAGCAACCCATAATTCTCTAGCTACATTAACCTGGTTAGCGCACACAGCTTAAGCAGGTGGTCTGAACTAGCCTTTCCAACTCTGCCCAGCCATGCAGCAGAGCTGGGGAACATGGGGATTTCGGGCAAAGATGAAATGACAAGTAATTTGGCATCTTTGGCATCTTTTTGTTTTTCCTCCTTTTTTTTTTTTTTTTTT